>Ga0105239_10000434_pt1 | contig 61068 bp, 52 predicted proteins | sample KBSC44metaG_FD_92761 | JGI IMG/M metagenome (GOLD analysis project Ga0105239, IMG submission 92761) | Corn rhizosphere microbial communities from Kellogg Biological Station, Michigan, USA - KBS C4-4 metaG | ecosystem: Host-associated > Plants > Roots > Rhizosphere > Soil | place: Michigan, USA...
ACCGCTTTCCCACCAGAAATAGGGAGGATACGGCCATTTTCCGAGGACGCCGTGGGTTTGGTTTCCGTCGTAAAGTGCTTGGACACCATATGCTGTTATTCCAGCAGCACGGAGGACAGAATCTGGCAAGGTATTAATGGCTTTCACGTCAGGAGAAGTAAGTCCAGAAATTGGGCATACCTGGTTCATTGACATTGAGAGAAATGGCGTGCAGAGCTTGGGGAAGGAATGAGAGGACGGTGACGAGCAAGCGTGACAGTGTAGCCATTTTGACGAATGCGGAAGGAAGGAGCTTAAGGGTGACTCTGTGGACGCACATCCAACGAGTCCTGTGGACATAGGTAGGGGAGGAACCAAGAGAGTGAGGTTCTCGGAGGGAACTTGAATGTCTCTGGGACCATATAGAGAGATGCTTGGGGGAAAGGTCGGCGTTTAGACGAGGTATCGTCGGTTGCATCAATAAGGTACCTACTGTCCAATGTCTTTCTTGGCCATCAGAGGCAACACGTCGTGAAGATCCAGCATTTCCCCTCCATGAAAGCATGTCACAGGTGACAAGGCATCATTAGCAGTGAATGTGGCGACGCCCTCCAATTTCTGCAGGCCGCCACGAACCGATACTCTGTTCTACCGTGAGGTCCTCTCACTGAACAACGGGGAACTTGGCTCCAGAGGACACCTGTGGCGCAAAACCGGAACCTGACAGATCAGTGTGCTTGAAATGCAACGCCCTGGATAGAGATTTACTTTGAATCCGCCAGTTGGGAGGTGTTGCACAGTTGTCTAGTTTCTCATCTCAAATAACCCTCACGCGAGACCCTGAATCAGGCCGGTCTTGGTGTAACAATTAGCGATTGCTTGTTCCCCCCCCTGGTTGTCTGGTACATGAATCGAACACTGGCACCCGCATATGCCTCCAAACATTGATATCAACTTACTCGAGGAGTAGTTACATGACTTTCAGACGATAACTCCTACCGTCGCTTATTCTACATCCATCTATGCCCTGCGTCGATTAGCAGGCTGGACTTAAAATGCAGTGAGTATGACGATCCCTGGTATGGAAATGAAAATTTCACACTCATTCCAGACCGGTGATTCTGCTTACAGTGAGATTCGTCCTTGAGGCCAGTCGCCAATAACCTAGCGATGCCTGGAAGAGAAGGAAGAGTGATATCAGAATATTGTGCCCTGCAGAATAGTGGTGAAGAACCCCATAGTCAGCAACATGTTAGTCTTCAGCCATAGAGTTCGAGGCTGACGTGTCGCCAATACTTCCCTGGGATGATCGCTCCTCATTCTGCCTTTGAAGTTTGATGCGGGGATGACAATGTTGTAACCTTGTATATCCGGTCCGGTCAAAGTCAAAGCGGATGCAGCCTTCCGCAAACGATAACGTGTGGTAGTCAGCAAGCAGCTTCTCGGCAGCTCTCCGCGTATTTGAAGCATCACTTCGACAGCCTATTTATAACTTTCTGCTACCTGTAAAGAGCTGGATCAGAACCCTGGCTTCGTAGCGCTGCAATAAACGTATTTTCAACATCTCCAACACTTAGTGCATGGCTGTATGCTTGATCCATTACAGAGAAAATTTGACTGAGCTCCTCATATCACGGATGATTGACTTCGAACTGTCACCGGAACAGGCTGCAGTACGCAATGCCATCCGAGGGTTTGCAACTGCACATCTGGCAGATGCGAGAGTCCTGTACGAACCCCAGGGGGCTCCGCACCTCAAATGGGAGGATCGGTTTCGATCGACCAAATCAATCTACGAGGAGGCGGTCAAGTCAGGTCTGATCAAAGCGCAGATTCCCAAACAACTTGGAGGTGGTGGAGGCCCGCTCATTGAAGCAGCGCTCGTTGTTGAAGAATTATACGCAGTCGAAACAAGTGCATCCCTCACCATACTGGCGACTGGTCTTGGTCTTACGCCATTAATCATAGCTGGTTCAGCAGAACAACATCAAACTTTCCTAAGACCATTTCTTTCTGGTAAGGATGCGCCTCTGGCTAGTTTGGTCTTCTCAGAGCCTGGCGGAAGTGCAAATTTCACTGAGCCTGGAGCACCGGGGTTTCAGACAGTTGCGGAAGCCAGAGGTGATGAGTACATTATCAATGGAGAAAAGGTGAGGGTGGCAATTCCTTCCCTCCTGTGTACTCTGCTGACACGAACAAAGATTTGGGCAACCAACTGTTCAGGCTGGGATGACAAGGGCGCTAATTTGCAGTGCGTGGTATGCCGAGTTGTTGATTCCGCAGCCAGTGAGGATTTACGAGGACAAACTGCTATCATGCTTGTAACGCGGGAGGACATTGACAGGAATCCAGCGGGAGCTTTTTCGGTCATAGCTCATCCGGATACGCTGGGCCATACCGCTGTCAACGGTCCACACATTCGATTCAAAGATCTGCGCGTACCGAAGGGAAACTTGCTGGCACCTCCGGGAAAGGGGGCAGACGTGGTAGAGATGACTTTTACTGCATCAGCAGCGCTCGTTGGTGCAATGGGCGTCGGAATTATGCGACAGACTTTTGATCGTGCTCTGGACTGGGCCACATCTAATTCTCGTGGCTCCAAGGAGGTTATGATTCATAAGCAAAGCGTGGCGGATCTGCTGATCAAGATTAAGACACGATGTGAAGCTACGAGAGCCCTGGTTTGGAAGGCTGCACACTCATTTGGGCGAACACGATTTGGTGCAGAATTGTGCTATGAGGCCAAAATCTTTGGCTCTGAGAATGCAGTCGATTCTGTGATGGATGCCATCAACCTCGTCGGCGTATCCGCCTACTCTCGAGAGCATCCATTCGGGGATCTCCTGAGGGACGTTGTGGTGTTACCGATCTTCGATGGGGGCAATGTCGGGGTGCGAAGACGTCAGATTGAGGGTATCTTTGCAGATCCGAGTTATGAGGCTTGGGAGACCACGTTTGGGACAGATAAATGAGCAAGGTAATCAAGCCAACAGGAGAGAATTGACTTAAGTATCTACCTAACGTAGATACTGCTGGACAGCCCTGGGGGAGCCTTGATATCTGGCTTGGCAGGCACGTGATAGTAAACTAAGTAGATGCCAAGGCTTCGTAGTGCCTTGGTATGGCGAGAGTTTACTTAGCAATTCATGTAGTATATGCAATTGATAATCGTGGGTCAAACAAATAGATCCTCTCAAAGGGAATTCTTCTGGCAGTGATATCAGTGTCAAGTCCATTATCAGCACCGGAGGTCCAAATCAAGCCTCTAGCTACTTTTAGGCAGAAATTCGCCTCCCCTGTTGGGCATGCCCAAAGCCGTGAAAGGAGCGCTGCTCCAATGCGACCCGCCGCAAATGGCGATGGTGCGAAAGATCGACCGCGAATCGAACAACGCGTACATTATCGAAGAGATTGACGATCGTACATGCTTGGTGAAGGACAACAAGGTGGATGAGATCAAGGCCAAGGTCAAAGACCTGATGGACACAGCAATGGGCATGGATGACGACGAAAACGACGACAAGGACAGCGATCTCGACTAAGACCTGTCCCAGATGCTTGCAATGCACACACAATATTTGCTCAACTTCCTTCCTCAGCGTCAAGACTTTCAGTTACGTGGACAGACATGTTTCCACTCCCACAAACGACTGACTCCGGCATTTGCAAAGGTGAAGTACCTTGCCCCACCATATGTACCGAAGCACTGAAGATGGGACTTATCAGATTCTTGTTTGGAGGCTATGCAAGTGTCCCGCAATGCCATAGCACCGACTGCTGATCTCAGATCACAGTGCTATCTACGCCACTATTATACCGGCGATCTTGAAGGATCGCTACTGCTCCAACACGGGATGGAAATGGAAGGAGAACTAGAGACGATTGGGCTTGCTGGCGGGCGCGAAGCCGACGGAAGAACGCTGGTTGAGACGCCTACTGTAGTCAAGTTGAGAGGGCGGTAGACAAGAGAAAGATCTGTCGATCTTCTCAGAGAGGGTCGGCTGCATAGGCTGTGATGTGCGTCGGACGATCACTTGGGGATAATACGGGTGTGTAGTGCAGTCAAATAACATCGCACAGAGAAACGGCGAGCACGGACAGCTAAGGCCAGAGGGCACACAGTCACAACCCTCGGTTCAATATTCAATATCGCGGCTAACATTCGGTTGCCGTCCTAGTCTTGGGATGAGGATGATCAATCTAGAGTACCCCGAGCTATATGTATATTGGATCAACAACGAGGGAGCGACTATGTGATATTATAGTGGTCGCCCCAACACCAATCCTTATGGACCAAGCCAGACACAAGACAGTATTAATGATGATGGCGATTAAAAAACAAGTGAACGTGGTGGATAGTATTCAGTGCTCCCCCACTTGGGCTGGTTTGAGGCGTCAACGGCCCCCTCGGCCCCCCCTTCCTCCCGATATGATTACGAGTGGGCTTGCTCCACGAAATGGTATTAGGGGTGCTTCCTTGAGCAATGAGGGCTCCCTATGCCCTTGCACCAAAGCCCAACTAAGAAATTTAAAAGTGCGGGAGCGTTAGGGCAGTGGGTGCGCTGACACTGAAAGCCCTTCGTATGACTGTGATCCTTTCCTTAATTAGCGGTGCGACATATTCTGTGATTGTAGATTTGCGTTTGTCGGAAATAGTCTGACTGCAATCCAAAGGCAATCCCCCAGCAACCTCCTCCGTCTCGTGGCAGGCCAGAGACTCAGATGTCTATTATAATTTACGAGATACGAGACATTGGCCAAAACAGGCAATAATCTTGAGCGATGCCTTGCGATGGGTTGTGGAGAGTGGGGGGGAGATCCATGGCTGGCTTGGATGGCTTCTCATGCAACGGTGCCAGTGGTCAATACTCTGTATAGTCGTTAGGGGTTGGTCGGTATGTAAGTCGGTAGTCGGTAGTCGGTAGTCGGTGGTCGGTACCTTCGTGGGGATACTTAGGGGCCTAAGTAAGGGCATTGGGGCTGGGGGGAAAGGGGCGTGTTGTTGCTGCGTACTCATCCTCGTAACTTGTCGCTTATCACCTGTCAGCTCCATGCCCGAGACCATCAGGGTCGAAAGGCCTCAGGCAATCAATCACAATTTCAGGATGATGTTCACATTTCAAGCAGCCCCGTCACACCTGAAGTTCTAATCCTGTAAACATGCCTGCCTGAGTTGGGTAGGTACCTTGGGGGTATGATGTATGTGGCAGGGATGTAGGTGTAGGTCTGCCGTCGGTCTTATCATCAGGTAAGGTTTGCAGGTGTGTAGAATATCTAGGTACATCGATATGTCAGCAATATAAGATGCCTACGGACGAATAATACCTTGTACTCAAGACGAGCGTTGATTGATCACCTTGATATACTTGCTTCAGTTGTCCCGCGCGGAGTGCTGTGTATATTCCTTCGGGTACCCATTGCGGTTCTGGCATTGCATTCCACCATTACTCGAACATGCAGGCAATGGCAGGCATATCAGCTCTCTCTGACCTTCTCATCTTACACACGAGTAAAGGTACCGCTTCGCTAAGGCGATGATCATTGCCGTTGTCTGTACGTACAGGCATATCTAAGTTAGGTCTGTACATACCTGGCACTGTGCTTCCGCTTCCGCTTTCACCCTCGAATTCTCTACTTAGGGATCTTCCATCTTCCAATAGTGGTTACTGAGGACGGAGTACTATCCACTTACTTCTACTCTCTACCCTCTGTGACTTGGACTAGAAGTTCTCCGTCATTCAACGCACTACCAACGCAGGCCTGCATGCTCCATTTTTCCATGTTCCCTGTTCGCCATGCAGTGGCTTGCAGCCACACCCGGCCAGCGGTGCCACTGGCAGGGCCTAATGCATTAGCACAGGGGCCCAGAATGACCCTACTTAGGGCCTCTCGGGCAGCAGTAACTACAGTATCTACTTACGGTATGTAGTAACCGCCTGTGTACGGAGGACGGACTACCTAAGTGCGAGTGGTTTGGTTGGCTATGGCGACAGCCTCCCGAGGATAGCCTACATCCCAGTATTGCCGGCATCACTTTCCCAGCTTGCAACCTGTACCTTGTAAGTCAGTGACTTGTGAGTTGTGGCTCTCTCCTTGACCTTCCAAACGAGTCAAGAAAGTGTATTAATATGAATTGTCCATGTACGGATATTGTGGCATGGATACCTGGGTACCCCTTGCCAGTGGATGTCCCTCTATCTTCCCTCGTCCCTATCCTTGCTCCCCCTCCCCCCCCAGGCTCCCTATTCCCTCGTCTCCCAATGTGCATTTCTGGTCGCTTCTTCACCGTTGAACGAGCTCCACTTCCCTCACACTTTCTTTCTTTCTTTCCACTCCCCGATTTCGTTGGCATTCCCCCCTCTCACAATTATTGTAACTTCAATTGTCTATGCTTGTCGATCTAATACCCACATTTAGAAGTCGAATATTGAAACCACCTACTCCGTAGCAAAAGACCCTGTCCTCTCGTATAACAACCCCGGCCGCTGCCCGGTCACACCCGTTACGGTAATGCCCATCACACCTGGCGTCAATGTTGATATTTAATATTGCGGTCCTTGGGCCTTCTGCCATTTGACCACCACGGCCACCAACAATACTGCGAATATCATCGAGCCCCTCGAAGTGATCTTGGTTCAAATCTGCTCAACAATTTTCCAACGCTTTTCACCTACTTGCTTCTTGCAACCGCCCTCGCCCGCCCCCACTGACACATCACCCACCGATCACTGAACAGATTTGCATCACCTCTCGTCCTCTGGCTGGTACCTCCAGCCATCAGTGTCCACAGCTAGAACTCCAACGAAGAAATTTCACTCCCACATCCTTCGACTAGAGCCTGACTTCCTGTCCTTCCTCCCACGCTTTCTATCATTCACACTCCACCTAATCCTATCTCGACACTCTCTCACCTGCAACCACACTAGCTATCTACACCAGTCTACCACCGAGCAGCAGCCTCGGCCACTAGCTGGGCGCCTGGGGCCCTTGTTTGCCCTAACCACTCTCGACACACCGTCAAACACCCCAACCATATTCCTTGCAGACTCGCTTCTCATGTTGTCTATCTGAGCACGCTCTGGCCCACTCGTCACCACCAAATCGCCTCTGCTTCGCTTGAACAAGTCTCAACTTGGCCTGCTGTCCGTCTCTCATTCACATCTCCATCAACTTTTCACACCATTTTGGCTCCAAAAGACCAAGGCCATCACCAAAGCCATCTCGGTCCGCTCCGTGACCTGAAACCAGACCTCCATTGTCACGTCACAGCCCTTTTTTTTGGTTCGACTGCTCCACGACTCCACGACTACAAAGGCCTCGAATGGGGCACTGTCTTTATATCGTGCCTGCTCCTGCTGTCTTTTCGTGACCCTTTTCCACCCAGGATGAGACGCACTGCTGCGGGAGAAAAACATGTTCCCCGTCGGATTATTACCTGCCGGCCCGCCTATCGAAACTAAAAAGGCTTTATTGTTGCTCGATTTTCAGAACGACTTTGTTGACCCTGACGGAAAGCTACCTGTTCAAAATGTGCCGTCCTTCATCTCGCATCTCCCTTCTCTTGTAGCCGAGTTTCGTCCCAAGGGCGCCATCATATGGTGTGGTACAGAATTCAAGCACACGAGATCATCAATTTCCACAACCACTGGCTCACACGCAATCCTCCTGAAGCAGTCTCTCAACGATGAAGAGCTGACCGAGGAGATTGGTGAGTACCTGAATCACCCCAATCACACACGCTCACCCACCGAAGATCCGCTATCCCCCTCGTCAAAGCCAGATGTTGTCCATGATCGCGAGGCTTTTCTCGCTCCTACCATGACTCCCACCAAATACAGGTGCTGCATGCCTGGTTCCTGGGGTATCAAGTACCCCGAAATCCTCGCCACCGTCATTGATGCCGACTATGATATCGTTCTTTCCAAATCAAATTATTCCGCCTTCGTGGATACCACACTATTGATGCAGCTTCGCACGAAGCTCATCACTCAATTGTACATCTGTGGCTCGCTGTCAAATATTTCGGTCTATGCCACCGTTCTAGATGCAGTATGCCATGGTCTACAGGTGACCATCATCGAGGATCTTCTCGGCTTCAATGATGAGCTATGCCATGTTGAGGCCGTGAGACAGATGGCTGATGACATGGGTGCACAAGGCATCGACTGTCAAGAGCTGCGAGACGATCTCGCCGGTTTACTAGGCGATGTCATACGAGAAGAAGACTTCCCAACCACCTTCCAAGTTAGCCTCCCCCCTCCAGCAAGAACGACAAGGTCGCACAACTCGACACGGCAAATCAATGATTGGATCGCATGTCTAGAGAGTGAAAGCGAAATCCTCGTGCCTTCAGATGAAGAAGAAACATCATCGAACATCGCGGAAGACCTTGCTGTGCCTAGTTTGGATTCATACGCAAAGAGTGAGTCATCTTACCAGCAATCTGGTTCCACAAAAGTCGAACACAACCCTCCTCGAAAGAGGTCGGCAAGTGATCTAAGCCCCTCAGAACATGACCGTCACCTCAAACCCACACAAACACGCTCACCTCGTCCTTCCTTGAACCCAGTAAACGTTGCTGAGCACAAGGAACACAAGCAGAGTACACACACACGTAAGAGACGTCCTTCGCACGAATCCTCCTCGGCCATGCCCCCTCTCTCCATCACCGAAACACTAGGGGAAACGAGTACCAACAGTCCTGATAGCAAAAAAGAACATGGATCTGAGGTCGACCTGTTGACAATCGAGGCCCCTGACGCAGAACTAACCCAAGCTGGTAAAGGAATGCTACCAAAGAAAAAGAAAAAATTAGTACAAGACACACTTGGCCCCGAAGACAAGATTGGACAAGGCGATTCCAGACTTTATGTGAATCTACTTGATGAAGCTGAAGCAGACGCCGCTTTTCACGCGTGCAAAAAGTCCATCAAATGGCAAAAGATGTTTCATAGAGCCGGCGAAGTACCTCGCCTGGTTGCCGTTCAGGGAGACATCTTAGAAGATGGCGCCCAGGTCCCGATCTACAGGCATCCTGCTGACGAGTCACCTGCCCTTCTTCCATTTGACTCGGTGGTTGACAAGCTTCGAAAAGCCGCCGAACTTGTTGTCAAACATCCACTGAACCATGCACTGATTCAGTGGTATCGGAATAGCGAAGACAACATCTCAGAACACTCTGACAAGTCTTTGGATATTGTTCAGGGCTCATCAATCGTCAACATCAGCCTCGGTGCCAGGAGAACGATGATCTTACGAACCAAAAAATCCAAAGTCACAGATGATGGAGCCCAGGCTGGCTCAGAGACCATCCGACCTTCGCAGCGCATCCACTTGACACACAATTCCCTTTTCGTTCTTGGGCCAGAAACAAATCAGCATTGGCTGCACTCAATACGAGCCGACAAGAGACTGGCCTCCGAAAAGGATACAGCTGAGCTAGCCTTTGATGGCGCCCGAATCAGTGTAACATTAAGACATATCGGAACCTTCATCAACCCCCAGACAAACACGATTTGGGGCCAAGGAGCTACGGCAAAAGAAAAACACAAGGCCGCCCAGCTGCTCTCTGGCGTAGCCGCAGAGAAAGAGGGGGAACTCATGATCCGAGCTTTCGGGCAAGAAAATCATCGAAGTACAGACTGGGACTGGAACCAATGGTATGGAGAAGGTTTTGACCTGGTCAGTTTCGTGACCAAGGGCGAATAAAAATTGTGAAGCACCATGATTGAGAAATCGAATTCAGTCCACATTCTATTATGGAAGCGATCTAAACGGCCTTGGCGAATTATTTCTAAAAGCTAAGTACTAAGTACTCTGTACTCCCCGCCCGATATATTACTCCTAAATTCACCCAAACCTGTCGCCTCTACTACATTTTTGAGGCATTTTTCTCAATGATGCGAAATTTCAATGAACGCATCTGTTCGGAACCCCGTTTATGGTTAATTTTCGCGACTCCTTTGAGCGAAATGATCTATGACTACTTAGTACCTAGGTACGACGATATATATACATGGGTACTACGCAAGAACCTAGGTACCTAAGTTTCTATGATAGGACAGGATATTATGACGATGATAATGAGATTTATAATGAGAACCCATCTAGATCACAATATAACTTAAGTACTTAAGTACCATGTACTTATGTAAATTGCCCTAACATCTAGATGCCTCTAGCCTCGCTGGTCGTCGGCGGAAGGCCGTGGTTCTAATTTACTATGTATGTACATGTGAGGGCGGGAGGCGCCGGCGCGGGGCATTGCGGGAAGTTACATATATATATAGTATAGTACTTGACGAGATGCTCAAAGGGCAAGACGATGCACTTCTGTTCTGGGTACGCCTGCTTCAGGGAGCATATTTGCAAAGGAGAATCCGTACGGATCTGGGTACGTAAAATCGAAAGATATTAATTGCTCGGCTCATAGTCTGCAGCGACCTGACTTTGCGCTCTCTGAAAGTGCAATTAGGTAAGTAACTTTCTTACCCTTGCATGTGCGAGCTCGTTCCAATGATGGACTTCTCGCCTACAACGGAAGGGCCCTGTGTAAGAAAAATAGCACATGACAGACCAAAAAAAAGACCGCCTCCCCTCGTTGGTGACTGAAAAAAAAAGTGACTTGTTACACGACGATGCAACAGCAACCTTGTTGATGCCCCGGTATCCATCCTTGAAATCCGTCCATGTGCTTCTTCATGCTATCGTAATCATAATATCATTCATACCCAACCAACCGTTTCCCATAATATGATGCTTGGGGATACATCTCTCGCGGTTTAGCCGCCACTTAGAGGAAATAGTCTTGCGGTAAAGCAACGAGACCAATAATTGTGCCGACAGTTCCAATGGCAACACCAACGATGGTGGCTGCAGCCATCTTCATGATACTGCCACCATCATTGTTTCCTCCTTGACTTGGTTCGGTCTTGACTTTCTTACGCGGTCGTGTGTCAATCGGGTCCAAGGCCATCTCTGGACCGGACTGCGCGGTTGACGTGATGTTTACCTCGTATCCAGTTGGAAGACTCGCGATGTCTGAGTTCTCCTCCAACAATGGTTCTGAATGTAATTCCTTTGTTTGAGTTGCCAGATCGTGTGTCCCAAAGGATTGAACCTCTGTCGAATAGGAGGTCTCATCAACTTTTCGCTTCAGAGATCGCTCGCCATTTCTTCCTTGCTCATCGTTATTCTTGTGTTCCTCAAGAAGCTGTGCGATCGAACACTTCGGCGTTGGAACAGCCTCTGTAGCCTGGGCAGGTGGTGGTGGGGTGCTGGAATATCGGACTGAAGAAGTTGGTATGGCAAGGTGATGAGAGTCTTGGGATATGGGACGGGTATAAGGAGTATCAATCGAGAATTGGTTCAAATCTCCGACACCAGCATTCCCCCCAGTGACAACAGCCAAACGCGAATGTGGCGTATCATAGAAGTCCCAACTCGGGCTGTCCCAGGCAGGATCGCGACCAGGCATATCTAGAGGATATGATGGCACACCACGATATGCAGGAAGTCCATGAAAGAAGGGTTGCTGGACGATAACCTCGGGAGTTGGTTTCACCATGGCCACCTCAGACGGACTTGGAGCTCGAGCAGTATCTGATGGGTGAAGTAGAGCGATTGGCTTAAGTATGGATGAAGGACCGGCTTCATACACAGATCCGTGTGAGGATACTGGGATGAAGGAATCGGAGTGCGATTTCATGATGACTGTTTCAGCCGGAACCGCAAAATGGGTAGGAAAAGGGGTTGGAAAGGCACTAGCAGGTTCCTCTTGGCCATCATCCTCACGAGAATCGAATGCCTTGGAAGAGTCATGGTCTGAGTTATTGTGGTCATCGTTCAAGCCAACAGGACTTGATGTTGGGCTCTCGTCGACCTTATCCTCAGAGAAGTAGCTGGAAGCACGATCGGAGTCATCAGAGACGACAACGCTCTCAACTCGTGGTGGGATGACAACCTCGACGCTGGGGGCACGGATTGGTTGGTCCACAATCTCCACTTCGTCGTCGTCATCGTCATCTTGAGCATTAGGACGATCATCTTCGGCATAGTCTGACCAATTCCTAGGGTAACCATATGACGTTGCAAGAGAAGGTTGATCGGTAGAGGCAACATTCGCTTCATCATGGAAAGCTGCTGCTACGATTGAGGCTTCATCATCAATGTGGTCTTGGTCAGCTGCATCATCATACATGTCTTCCTCACTATAGTCGGCTGAGAAGGTGTTGCGAAACGAGGGAAGCTGCAACGGGAGAGTTGGACTGCCATCCAGTGAGTGTTGGTTCGAAGCAATGCCAAGTTGGGGGATATACTCTAGGTCTGACCATGAAGTGGTTACCATGACTTTGAGGGCACGGAACTGGGCTGAACGAAAGTTAGTAAATAGTGCCTTACATAGGCAAGGCATCAAGAGGGAGGGAGGAAACGTACAACTTCCTCGAGTGACATCAGCACCAAAAACGAGGGTGTCCCGCTGAACAAGTAATTGAGCAACTTTGGGCTTCAATCTCCTACCATTGCACTGGGTGCCGTGCATTGAATCGGTATCCTCAATGGTGAAGTGCTGTTGTCTGTTAGCTTGGTTCCTGCTATCCGGGTTGAAGTCGGAGAAGGGTGGGACAATGCTTACTCTTGATTGAGGATCTGCTCGTATGATAGCGTGATTTCTGGACATAACTCTTGAATCAAACCAGGCATTATCATGTGCAGGACGCAGGGCTTCATCTCCACTCAAAGTACCACGACCGATCTTGACGGACCAATTGGGCTCGGAGAGAACAATGACTCTTTCGGAGATGGAATCTAGACCGTCAAAGTCTAGAAGGACGATGGTTGCTGGCGAGTGATATATGTTAGCACAACCCCATGGCATCAATGATTGGGGAGTAGGGCAGTCAACAATGTGTAGTCTGTGGAACATACCAGTGAGATCAACACCCGCCATGGCGGCAGTTTGAATACGAATGGCCTTCGCGAGGCGAGTGGGGGTGAGTAGGGAAGGCAATGACTCGATGAATGTGTATCTTTTGGTATTCTCGATGGACGATGTTCGTACAGCAGGGAGGAAGGTTTGGTCAGGGCAGCCAAGGTTGGCAGGAGGGGTAGGCGATGGTAAAAGCAAGCGAGGAAGTCTTGCACGGATTACGCAGGCAAGAGAAATAGGTGATGAGGGACGAAAAGGTTGAAATGGTAGACGGAGGAGGATGGGAGGAGATCAGTAGAAGTGATCAGACGAGAATGATGAGGTGAAGTAGAGATGAAGTAGAGGGTGAAGACACAGACAGGCAGTGCTTCAACTACATCTACCTGAAGCCTGAGTGTGCAGCGCAGAGAGCCTGGAGAGATGAAGTCGAAGATGTATGAGGAGTGCCCGCCCATGGAAGGAAGCTGCGTTGTCCGAACCAGGCTATGATTGGTGGTACCAGGGCTGTCACGTTAGGCTACAGTGAGGGGCTGTTTGGCCTCAACCCAGGCGTTCTTGCCTTTTTGCTTTTGCCTATCAGTGTGGAACTAGCCTCTCTCGGTTGGTCTGCCTTCTTATCGTCCTTCCTCCGCCCACTAGGGTCAATTAGTCCACAACGAAGCGAGGCTGAAAGTCAAATATCCCTCTAGCATCAGTCTGAACCCCTCCAAAGGCTGGTCTCAGGGAAATACCTTTTGAAGCCTTCCCGGAGTTCATCCAAGTCTGACTGGTTTTCACCTTCAATTTCAAGGTAGTTGGATGTCCGTCCAAGACCTGGTCTATCAGACGAGATAGCTTCAAGGCTCAGTGTATGGAGTGTCTTGGTAGTGATGAGGTGTAATACTAACTCTGCCTATACTTTCCGACAGCCTCGTATTCGTAGCTTGGCTTGAACAACCTCCTGTGACCAGCTTCTCAACCGTGAACACCCATCTGTCATTCTCTCCTCCTATGTTTTCCACAATATCATTCATAGACTCTAGCCATGCTCAGCGCTCTCCAAGGCATCTACAATCTTCAATGGAAGCCCAATCCCAAATTTCGGCCGCTTCCACCTCATGTCTCACGTGAATTTGTTGCGACTCCGAAGGGAGGTTTGGAGCTACTGGTTTCAGAACCTAAACACCCCAATAAGGGTTGCCCTCCGGTTATTTTCGCTCATGGCGGTTTCGGACATGCTTCCCTCTGGTTGGAATGGATGGCTTATTTCCACCAGCATTATGGAGGAACGACATATGCCTACTCCGCTCGAAATCATGGTGCCAGCTACGGCGTCACCTATCTAAAGATGGTGTTCAGCACTTCCCTCGACGACGTCGCTTCGGATTGGGCTTCGGTCATCTATGAAGTCAAGCATAAGTTCGAGCACCAGGCCGAACCAGTGCTTGTGGGACATTCAGCGGGCGGCGCACTTACGCAATTTGTTCTTGTGAACGGTATGACCACAACGCAAGGACTCTGCTTGTTAGGCTCAGTGCCCCATTTCGGGGGGTATGGGGCTTATTGGAACTGGATCAAGTTTGATCCATGGCTGTTCCTGAGGAATCTGTGCAGCGGCGGCCACCCCACAAGCCCACTCAGTCAACCTACATTGGTACACACGGCATTTTTTGGCCCGCACTATCCCAAAGGAAAAGAAGATGGATGGGCCAAGGTCAAGGAATTCATGAAATGGATGCCGGGGTACGAAAGCATGGCTTGGGCCATGGCCTTAAACGGAAGCTTTTGGAAATGGATCTGTGGCAAGAATGAATGGTTGGATGTGAGCAAGGTTCTGAATTCCATCAACAACTGGGAAAGGCCTGGAGACAGAATCTGCATCATGGTGGGCAGTCATGATCGACTCACAGATCAGACAATGGCCGAAAGGTCCTTCAACGAATATGCAGAGGCCGTCGCCAGGCTTCAGCGTGATAAGGAGCTTGATGTTCTTGACCGTGCAGACACTAACGGTGAATCAGCCATCGAGGGCATAACAACGAAGGTCGCGAACAGAGTCAGGTTGGTAGTCGTACAAGGGGCAGGACACCACACACAGAATGACATGCAGTGCGATGTAGCTGCAGAAGCATGCTTAAGATGGATAAAGCAGCTCTGAGACCAAGTGTTCCAGGTCACTGCGTCCAGAAAGGGAAAGAAAGGAGGGGAAATAGGTTCATTGTAGAAAAATAGTCAACGAACTCATCTCGGGTCTTTTTGTACATCCTATACACCAGTTTTTGTCCCTCGTAAAACGCCCAAGTGCTAGGTCTATCGATCTGTCGCCCGGTCCTTGGCAGTCGAGTCAATAGTAATAGTATTACGTACACCGAAGATGAACAAGTTTCAGCCCGGCATTAGATCGCTCATCAATGTACCCATCACAACAAAACTAAAGGAACAGGAGAAGGGAGCCCGCCACTTGATAATAACATGTCAATAATCCAACCTCACTGGTATTGCTCCTGTTCTACCGGTTGGCTGGTGGAGCTCTGCTTAGGAGAGCAGCCTCCATTTGAGCACGTTCGATCTGGGCAGGGTCCATGGGAGCCCCCGGTGCACCCCGACCACCATCAAGCTGAGATAAGCGATTTGCTAGCTGAGGATACTTCTCCGATACCTCAAGCTGTGTTCGGGTGGCTTCGGCATATGACAGAGCGTTGACAACTTCGGCTTCGGTTCTCGACAACTCCGCCGCTCGTTCGAAATATTGCAGAGCCTGGGTAACCTTACCTTGTTGCAAGAGCAACTGTGCCATGGTTGCAACGGCAATGTCGCATTCAGGATCAACTGGCATCATGTTAGCATTCTGTCTTTGGGCCTGTCGGGACGTGTAACTCACGAATCAAAGCCTTCTCGCAGAGTTCCTCGGCTGCTTTGAAATCCTGCTTCCATTGGAAAAGACAGAGAGCCTTGTTGATCAGAGGTAGAACATTAATGGCTCCTGTCGGCTTGGTCTGTCTTTCCATGTCGATCGCTGTCTCAAATCGTTCGATTGCTTCCGAATATTTCTGTTGATCGATGAGAAGTTCACCATAGTAATTGTAAACGTCGGGCACCTTGTCAAAATTCTTGATGGTTCTTCGGAATGTTGCCATGGACGAAGCAATTGAGCCCAGTTTGTATTGGGTGACACCAAGTTGGATGTGTGCGTAGATGAAATCTCGGTCCAGGTCGATCGATTTCTGATAATCTTTCGCTGCATCCGCATACTCTCCAAGAATAAAGTGAAGCTGAGCGCGGTGATAGTAGATATCAGGATCATCCTTGTTCTGTGCTATCGCCTGCTCAAACTCCTCGGCAGCAAGGTCTTTGTCACCTGCTTCCAAATGCATACTGGCACGTTTAATGTGTGCTTGTGTGAGTGAGGGTTGCAGTTCGATAGCCTTGTTCAGATCTTCGAGCGCCTGCGGAAGGTCACCTTCAAGGTAAAGAAACGTTGCTTGCATGCTCAATGCATAAGCTTCATGTTCACCAAGATCCCCAAGTTCAACGGCCCGCTTGAATGCTTTCGAAGCTGCCTCATAGGCTTCTCCCGTTTTCTTGGTCAGGGCAAGGAGCCCTTGTTGTAGTTGGCCCTTTCCAGTGTTCTCATCAAGTTCCACGGATTCTTCTAAGCCGGCAGGTAGGGGCCGAGGTCGAAAGCTCTGAAGGTAGTTCGACACAAATGTCGCGCTAGGCAGCCGATTCTTCTTTCCGGCCAGGATGGCCTTGCCTTTCTTTTCCGCGACTTTCTTCAACAACCGTTCTACACTCTGAGCAGAATTCTCATTCCGAAATGAATCGATGATGCAGCTGGCGGTATAGTCTAGAAGGGCTTCAGAAAGGAAACCAAGGTGTTCGTAGGCATGTGCTCTTCGGTTCAAAGCCTTGACGTATTCGGGATTCATGGAAATGGCTGCAGTCGTATCTTCAACTACCTTGTCATAGTCGCTGAGTATGTTATAGGCAGCAGCTCGATTCGAGTAGAAAACAGGGTCTGGTTTGAGGAGGATGGCTTGCCCATATAGATCAATGGCCTTGTTGTAGTCTTTCGATCCATATGCTTTGTTTCCGGCGGCCTTGAGCTTCTGGGCGTATGTCTCTCGTTCCTACCGCTTTGTCAGCTATTATGGCCCTGTAGAACGAGTGTTGGCGAACCTCTTGTGAAAAGTTGGCGATGGTAGACTCATTGATTTCCGGCAGTTCAGATTCAGTCTCGACCGTCGCAGATTTTGGTGCTGGAGTAGTGGCTGGAGAACTGTCAATGATCGTCTACAGCTATTATTTGTAGTTGTGTTGGCTCACCTGCTTCTTCGTCTTTGAGACTGATGCCAGCTTTCTGTGCTTCCTCCGCAGCTTTTTTCTCTTTCCGACGTTCTTTCTTGCTCTTTCTCTTCTCGGCAGACGCAGTCGATGAAGCAGACTTTTGTCCAGAAAAGTAGTAGATAGCACCAGCGCTAGTTACGACGACAACTGTACCCGCTATGGTGTATGCAACTGCTTTATTCTCCGCAACCCAGCTTGACACGCGATCCCATAAACCCGGACTGGCACGCGAGGCATCGATGGCAATAGGGTCTGCCATTGTGAAATTAAAGGGGATGGATGAACGGAGATGGAAGAATTAATACAATGGTGAACAGAAAAGAAAGGTGGAGATGCAGTACAAAATGGAACTTGGAGTGAACCAAGGCAGTTGACAATGACGGATTGACAAGCTTTCAAAAAGTTCATTCAGGACTCGAATGAAGAAGCCGTGCTGAACGCGAAGCGCAGATTCAGTCATGCCACAACCAATCAACAGCTTCCCTAATTACAGGGAAAAGACTTGATGACATAGGCACTATTCTGATACAATTACTACTGTCGATCATTTATCCATTACCGCAGTCACGTGTCTTTATCACGAGACTCTGGTTCGAGGCACTGCAGTCCTCTCGGCAGTATTGAGGTTTGCAAAGAGCAGATCAGATTAAAACATCGTGATCCATGCTTCAGAATCCTGTTCAAGATCGTTCTTTTTGTGTCAAACTTATCTGTGCTCGAAAACGATGAATATCTGCGTATCTCTTTTCTGGGGCTTAGAAATAGCATATGTGCGGGTACGGAAATGTATTTGACCGGGCCGGGAAAGACCTAAACCGTAAAATGAAACACTGCCGTAAACACTTGCTCAACTTATGAGCAAGTGTCTAAGCAGTAACGTCTAAGTCATGCTCTCAAATTGCTTCCAGTCGTGCACCCGGTTATAGGAGCGTCGGACCCATCAAAGCCACTGGATGACTTGAGAAGTATGTGACATGGAGGGCAACCAACAAGTCTTGTGGTAAGGTCCTTCATTCGAGTTTCAAGAGTCGCAGTCCTCTCTTGCGGGCATATTGTGCAAGAAGCTTTGCATTGCTTTGTTACGTTCCCCAATTACCAAGTAACCATGGGGTCAACTGAGCAAGTAAGGAGCTTGGTATACTTCGCTGGTGGAGTTGGCTCCTCTTCAATCGCGGTCGCTGCACATGACTACATTTCGCAATGTCTCGGAAAGGATTGGAAGATGACTATTTTGGCAACTGCAAACCTGGACGAAGTCGTTCAGACCTTCCGCGCGCCGCAGTTTGCTGGCGGAATCATCACCATGCCCTTTAAGAAAACAATCATCCCATTCCTAGACGAAGTTGATGAGCTAGTTGCCACCACTGGCGCATGCAATGTGGTATATTTGACGGCGGAAGGCAAACTACGCGGGACAAATACGGACTGGGTAGGCATCAAGAATGCTCTACTCAGCGCAGACCCTCTCACAGCGGGTGACAATGCCATGATATATGGAGCTGGGGGCGCAAGTCGCGCCGCTGTTTATGCCCTTTCCCGTGGGCTGGGATATGAGAACATATATGTGGTCAACAGGGATGATCAAGAGGTTGCTGACTTGATTGAGGATGCGAATCATTATACTGGATTGCGTCCAAATATTATCCATATTCGAACGCTGGAGCAAGCTCAGTCCTTGCCTTCGCCTGACTACATCGTCAGCACCATCCCAGATTTCTCAGCACGAACTCCTGAGGAGATCAACGCAAGAGCTATTGTCACCCAATTCTTATCGAGGTCAAGCTCAAAGCCCGGAGTCCTTTTAGACATGTGCTACCATCCTCTGCTCACCGAGAATCTGAAACTCGCGGGCCATCACGGTTGGATTGCTGCGGAAGGGGTGCAGGTCGTGGGTCATCAGCTGAAGGATATGTGGAAGCTATGGACTGGCCAAGTAATCACTGAGGAGAACGAAGCGGCGATGTGGGTATTGCTACAGCAAGCTACTAGGGATGATCCGACTGTCGCTGGAGCGCAAGCAAGTGCTCCTGAAATGCTGGTCGACCTGCACAGCTTACCCTCCGGATCTCGTCCTATTGGGGTGGTCCGTAACAATGGACCTGATACGCTGACACTTGAACGGTACAAGCTACGTGAGCTTGCCGAAGGATGGCCCCTGTATCGGTGAGTTCCATACCTATCTCCGTTTGCTTCCTTTGCATGTCACATCCCTAATCTGATTTTACTAACCCTCACGACTATAGCGATTCTTGCGAATGGGACAATTTGAGGTCAATATTCCACCCGGACGCTTACATCTACACGAGTTGGACGCGGAAGACGCATCACGAAGATTTCATTCGGGCGTCGCAGCGTGGTATGGACAAGGGAGCATTCATAATGCACCGGTGCCATGGCATAACGACTGACATTACATTGGATGCGACTCGCGCTGTGACGAAAATGAAAGCGACAATCACGCAGCGTTTCACCATACAGGGGGCTGAAGTTGACGCAGAGAGCGATTGTAGGTTCATCTTCTTCTGGACGAGGCTCAAAAATCCGTTTACTGGCGAATCCGACTGGAAAGCTCTTTTTGTTCGCCATTGGTACGAGAAGGACAAGTTGATTCCTGTCAACCCAGCAAAATTCCCCGTCTTGGATGAGGCTAAGTTAGCCAAGTTTCCTTCAGGCTACAGATATCTAGCCTACTGCCAGGAGGAAACTATGGGGGTGAGTGTTATAACAGATCTTCCTGGCCACAACCGCGAAAAGGGAATCCCTGGTGGAAGCAAAATTGCTGGCCAGAAGCACGATTCGTTGTACTGGCAGGCCAAAGACTGGCTGGACGGGAAGGATATACAAATTTGAGACTACCATAATAATGTTGGCCAGTCAGCACATTCATAGACATTCGCAAATCAGGAACCAATTTATTGTACTAAACAATGACTCCAATGAGATGTTCAATGCCCGCCATAGCCCACTACTAAGCCTCAACGAGACCTTGAAAACCATTACCACCGATCTGTGGTTCGGAATGACCACATCTGAAGTCGGCCAAACCACTGACTTCTTCTGTGAGGTTAAATTTCACCGAACCCTCCGAAAATTGCAGGAACCACGAACTTTGTCCATGCAGTGGCTGTCCTCCAGCACGGGCACAACCATGTAGAACCACAAACTCATTTCTGATTTTCCTGCACACAAGTGCAAGTAGAGATCGAGAACCCTGGTATTCGATTACATATCACTAGCTACTGTCATTATAAGTAAGACATATCGCTCACCACCATGACACATCAGCCAGGGGAAGATATCACCCTCGTCGCCTCTAATCCTACATTCCGAATTTTCACCACTCTGCGGCATACTCAATTCAACCCAATCGACCTCCAGTCCCCAACACCTATCAATACAACATGGAAGACTGCGGATACAAAGCTCTTAACTTTCCACAGCGACCGCCTACAAGCCTCCGCTCGGGCATTCAATTGGACAGATGTAGCAAATTTATTTGAGAGTGAAGGCGACGCGCTGCTCAGCCATCACCTGGAACAAGCTGTCTCCTCCGACGCTACTGGTTCGAAGGTGCCAGTGCAGGGCTACTATAGGGCTCTTCGCGCTCATATCGATGTTTCACGGGGTGCCAGCATCGATATTTCGCTCGTTGCAATGGGAGACGACAAGCCACTAAGTGGGCTAGATACAGATTCTTTTCATTCCCTGCCACTGTCAACACCTCCACCCACCCTGGCTTTATCACATGGGACAAGCCCAGGCTCAACGCCAAAAGAATACAGCAAAGTCACCATCGACACGGAACCCACGCCCGCGACGCTCTTCACAACACACAAAACAAGCCATCGCACTGTCTACGATGCCGCTCGGGCCCGGGCCTCCATCATGCCTTGCTCGCCCTTGGCGGCTGAAGTGCTCCTGTACAACGCACGTTCGGAAATCATAGAGGCGAGCGTATCAACCGTATACTTCTACAGGGGTGGAGGGTGGGTCACGCCCGCGGCAGAATGTGGAGGGAATCTGAGCGTGACGAGGCGGCTGGCGCTCGAGGGAGGATTCTGCATCGAGGGAAAGGTCATGGTCGATGATGTGGCTGATGGCGAAGTCGTATGGTTGAGTAATGCCGCGAGGGGTTTCTTCCTGGGGAGGGTGTCGAGGTGAGGCGACTGTCAGATGGACAGCAACGGTTTCAGGTGTATCTTTATGGTTCAGAAACACGGCGTGCGCATGCAAAGTAGGCGAATAAATGAGTAATCGTAATAAACAAATATTTGGTCATTCAATCATTTCAGCTGGTATCACACCGGCTTCACTACGAAGGTAGAAGAAGCACACTCTCTAGACATAAAGCTCACACGCTCAGACTCACTCTGGATGTGTCCAACAAATGTCATCTTCTCATAGGCGAACTTCCACCAGACCCTGAGGGCGTCATGACCTCAACATCTTCAAAGTCCATATCCCAAGCATCAATATCTGCCCATTTGTTCCTGCCTGGGGCAGCCTTCTTTGCTGGAGAATCCGTGTATTGAGACACAGCCCCATCCACACTAGCCTCTTCATCAGAACTATCTTCTATAGTCTCTTCATTGGATGGGTCCAGACTAATTGGTGCGTTTTCTTTGTCCGATAGATGTCCGCCCCTGTGGCGGCTCATACAACCACCAAGTCGCTTTCCTGATACTGCCAACGCTGAGGCTGACGCGGTATCCGTTGCGATCATGCTCGCCTTGGTCAAACGTGTAGTATTTGCGACGGTAGATGAAAGCTGTGACGGAGACTTAGTTTCGCGATTCCTTCCGGACGTGGAGGGCGAGAGGACGGGCGTGGAAGTGGTAATGGTAGTATTGATGAGAGTTCTCGTACTTGGTTTTGATTTGGCAGTGAGGCCTATACTGCCTTTCTGCTTGCCCGACATTGTAGTCTGGACGGTTTTGCCGTTCCCAGGCTTTGGCCGCAGATTGCTAAACGCATCCGTCCTCCTGGTAGACTTCCTGCTTTTTCTTGTCGGAAGGAAGCTCGAGTCTTCGTCAAGCTCGAGTGTAGGAGAGTCTGGGTCAGGAGGAATGTCAAACTCGGTAGCCTTTGTTGGATTCCGCTCCCTTGCAGTGCGCCGCCTTTTCGTAGGCATCATGGCAGCCTGCAATTCCTCGGTGGTCATCAACGGAGCTGGTTTCACCTGAGTTTTCTTGCGTGACTTCTTCGGTAACATGATTGGTTTGGATACCTCCATTGAAGCGGCTGGTGAAGAGCTGCTCTGCGGAGGCGCCATGACATCATTATCATCGGTGGTGCGTTCTCGTTGCTTCCTACCTGATTCTCGTAGCGCAGAAAGAGGAATGGCAGGCAGTATCGACTCAGGGGTTGCGCTCCGGCAACGCATCGTCGCAAGTGGAGACCCACTCTTTTGTTGGCCAAGGTCTTCGAGGGGCCGCAGAGGGTCTGACTGGCCAAGCTTTCGTTTTCGCGTACTAGACGATTGGGTTGAAGTGGTAGCAGGTGTTGAGAGCAAACTTCTGGGTTTGGAGAGATTAAATGGGGTCGATTCGGCGTCAGGTAAGAATTCTTCTTCGTCGTCTAGGTCGAAGGTGGATGAATCATGGTCAATATTTTGTAGAATGCTTGGTTGCCTTCGTCGAGGCTTTAGAGTGCCTAGCATGGAGGTTTCCCGAGAAGGTGTCGGTTGTGCTGGCCGTAGTATACTTCCAGGTGCCTTGATCGCAGATGATACAGCTGCTATCGTTGGGCCTTTGGGGTGTCCCTCGCTGGTCGATGTATTCACAACACCGTTCGGTAGAAAAGAAGTAGGATGCTTCGCAGGCCTGGAGGTTTGACCTTCGGAGTCGACATTCTCGCGTGTTTCAGACTTTCTTTGGGCAAGCAGCGCGTTCGTATCTTTGTTCAAACTTCTTCTCCTTTGAGCTCTGGTGGGATATGCACCTGGTAGATCACCTGCGGCCACCCCGCCAGTCGCGTAGATTTCTTGTTTCGCAACACTTCTACCTCTTCTCCCGTTTCCCTTGACAACGAGTCTATCGCTGTCATCGCTATCGATTGGTCTCTGGCCGACTGGTTTTGAGGCAAGCTTGCGTTCGAGTTCAGCTCTAGCCGCATTACTTGCAGCAGCTCGATTTGCGACGCGTGGGATGGGCCGATTTTGGTTGAGTTGCCGACGCCTGAGAGGGCCGCGAGGCATTTTGATGAGGCGCGCCCACGGCGCTAGGAGGCCCTAGGAAGTTGCGCAGTCTTAGAGGTTGAGGCGTCGACGTGGCTGTGGAATTTCGTCTGTGAACGAGAGTGGTGGGTGATGGATATCTGACCTTGGAACAAAGTTGACGCGCTCACGGCTACTGAGTGGGGGATTTTGGCGGATCTGGCCTACCGCGTGTTTTGTTGATGATGAAATCGTACCGGCAGCGGAAATTCGGAACCGAGCCTTGGCGCTCCGCTCCCAAGCTCAGCCTTGGGATCGAGTCGTCCTAATTACTTCAAATAGCTCCCTCCATAGGTAGATCCTACTAGTGCCTTTGCTCTCGCCATCACGAACAGGTATATCCGAACTGTCCTAATCGACTGTATGTTGGCACCTTAGGTACCTAGGGTTCCGAACAGAGGCCAAGTAAGGCTGACCATACTGGTCTTGGAGGTAGAGGCCTGGCTGGGTACTCACACTCACGCAAGAAGAGTGAATAGATTTCACACACAAGTAAATTCAGTAGAAGGCTAGCAGACTAAAAGACAAAAATGGTAGATTGACTTGGAGGGATTTGGACCCCTTCTCACCGCTCGGCCATGTTTCTCTGAATGAATGCTCCTCAGGGTCATCACATGAGGAACACATGAGCACAACCTGGTCATACTTGTTCTGACGAGAGAGTACCTAATAGTTACTAACTTACATACCTAGATAATATGAGTAATTGAACTGCTGCATCATTAATCACTGCATCGATGTCACAGGGTAAAAGAACCTGTAAATTGAAACCTTCTTGTAGTTTGTTCAGATTCGAGATATAGAGACCAGGTTTTGTCTAAGTCCTTGCATGCTGAAACTTGATTTGCACTCACTTCATACTATGAAATATCAAACCAGACACGGCCCCTGAGCCTCGTAACATCGATTCTTGCCAGTGCCTTCAAACACGGCAAATTTGCTTTTCTGAAATGAGGTGTGGGAGGATCCCGATTGAGAATACCAGCAGAGAAAGCGGTGCCATCGCATGCTCGTTCCTTGCTGTACAGATCTTCCTCAGCATCACCCTCGAAGAACTTGTCGTGACCCTGGTACTCTTGGGGAGGGCATGGACTTTGGTGTCGTCCCCTATGAAACAGGTACCTGCCTCAGACTCGTCGATATCTGCTCCAGAATCCGCTGGATCGGGAAAATAGGTGACATCTCCGCATGAAGTCTCATATGTCGGCTCTGTTCTTTTCATCCAGCGCGGTGTCATGTGCAGAAGGCCGGATATTCCAAAGATTTATGAATGTGATAGAAATGATGCAGACCGAGCAGCTCACCGTGGTCCTTATGAAAGACAGCGTTTGTGCGCGTTGATTCGAATGCCTGTGTGCACTTACCATGGTAGGCAGCTCTCGAGTGAGGCAGTAGCCACCACGCGGCCTGAATTGCTCTCGTTGTCAACAACCGCTTTCATCACCACCCAACAAGTTGGTTGCCCTTATACTAGTAGTCAGTTTTGTACAGTCATTGTTCTGAACTAAACCAACGTCGAAGATGCAGAAGGCAGCAGAACGGCCCACTGTGACCGAAAATGGTGGCCACAATATCCCTTGCGAGGAACAGCAAGCTCCAGTCATACCACCCGACAATTGGGTTCTGTCAGTCTTAGGTGTGTGGCTTGTTGGCACTGATCCTCTCGGATGCTTCCACAAACAATGGCCAAGGACTTCCACCTCGTTGTAGATGAGGGAAGCTAGTTAAGGCAAAGAATCCAGAAGGCTGTATTGGATACCCAATGTCACTGGGCGCCTATTCATTTTAACCAGATGTATCTTACTATTTACTTTCATCAAACCCTAAATCGGAAGTTCAGGGTTTCCACGTGGAAATGTGCAGAAAGAATTTCCATTGAAGCACACTCGGGTTGGATAGCCTATGGCCATGAACATCCTTCTTGGATTGTCGGATCTTAGCCACTCCGTTCAAGCGCTTCCTCCAATTCAACCAATTGTTGGAGAAACCTGGTGGTTTTGGCGGCGACAGCCATCGGCTACTGATTCAGATCCATCCAATAAGGCTGCGTCTAGGCAGGGGTTAAGGTGTATGTTTGGGTCTGTCATGACTATCTTCTCCGCAGCTAGCCACAATGGGTAAGAAATCGGCATTACCGTGTTGGAGTCAGTAGCATGATACCGCAGTATATCTGGTTCGCTGTTAAGGCAAGCGGCCATACTGCAGACTGGTCCTCAACTGATCCTTAAAGCAGATTCCTATAAATTCAGGATATGACTGACCACTGACCAGGTTCCCCGCACCCTGGGAATAGCCACTATGCTGATGACGAGGGTATAGTGCTCTATTTCATTGGGCCCCCCTCTCCAATCATCAATGGGTCTGCGGGTTAGCAGTCCCAGCGGAACAGTTTCGTGCCTCCTAGGATGACACGGGCATTTCGGGCACTCGACCGGTCGGTGTCTGTACCGCAATGAGAGGCCATATAACTGCCGGCAGTTTTTGATTGTCCTCTGGATACTTCGCCTCCCATTCTCGAAAATTGACTAGATACTTCGGCCTTGCCCACCAGCCATGGAAAAAACCATTGAACCAGGACACTTTGAAAATGGCAGAAGCGAGAGCCCTGAGGTGAGAACCAAACGTCCTTTCTTCTACTATACGCTAAATGACCTTCAGAAAGCGGCAGATCTGTCCTCAGCAGAGAGTGACAGCAATCGCGAGCTCTACGAGAGGCATAATCGCAAGCTGAACCGTCGTCTGGATATCCGCATCCTGCCTCTCTGCTGTTGGGTCTATTTGCTTAATTTCCTAGACAGAGGAAATATCGGCAACTCTAAAGTGCTCAACGCTGAGACTGGAGATGACTTGCTGCAACAGACCAACATGACAGCAGATGGCTATGCCATCACTGTCACCTTGTTTTCGCTGGCGTACGCTCTGTTCGAAGTCCCATCTAACTGGGTGATGTATGTTCCCACCTAGACTATCTCTTATCTCAAGTACTAATTCAATTCACAATAGGAAACATTATGTTCGACCGTCGCTGTGGTTGGCGATTCTCCTCTTTTCTTGGGGCGCTCTTACCATAGGCTTCGCTGGCGTTCACAACTACGCTACAGTCGTTGTTTTAAGATTCTTGATCGGCGCGTTTGAGGCTGGATTCTTCCCTGGTTCGTCAACCTCGTGGCATCGCGAATGGTCATTGGTCAACATTAACCCCAATTGTTTAGGTATCGTATACTTTATCACCATCTGGTATAGGCACGATGAACGGGCAGTTCGTATCGCCTGCGTAGTGGCATTTTGCAATCTGGCGGGTGCTTTCGGTGGTGCAATAGCATACGGAGTTGGCCACGTTAATGGAAACGGAGGTCTGCAAGGCTTCAGATGGCTCTTTATCATTGAAGGAATAATCACTCTGCTCAGTGCAATCCCCCTTTGGCTTTACCTCCCGGACTATCCTGCGCGAGCGAAGTTTCTAGACGAGGATGACAATCGTTTTGCAGAAGATTGCGTGAAAGAACGAGGAGGAGGTTATAACCGAGATTCTGCTTCTCGCAATGAGGTTTGGGCAACAGTGACCAGTCCTCGTATGCTGGCTCACTACGTTGCATATGTAAGTACCCGGGTGCCGAGCAAACAACTACAGTTATATGATCTGGACTAACTCTCTACCACCTAGATCACTGATGTGGTGCCCCAAGGATCCTTCACATTCTTCACACCTACCATTGTGAAAGGACTCGGCTATACCTCGATCCATGCACAACTACTCACCGTCCCACCCTGGTGCATAGGCTTTGTGGTAGCCATCACACTCAGCTACTCAGCAGACCATTTCAACGCCCGAGGCATGCATATAACTATTGCATCTATAGTTGGCGGGGTTGGCTGGCTGACAGCAGCGCTTCTGCCGCATGACGCATACATCAAGCGCTACGGGTGCCTCTGTCTAGCGGCCTGTGGTGCCTTCCCAGTTGCACCTTCGATGACCAACTGGGTCACATGCAATACACCGAGCCTTCTCACTATCCCTCTTGCAATAGCACTTAACAACTCGTGTGCTGGTATCGGCCAGATTATCGCCCAGTGGATCTGGAAGGCAGATGAAGTCAATCAGGGATATCCCACTGGCAATTTTGTTTGTGCAGCTTGCAGTTTCTTCGTCGCTGCCGTTGCATTTAGTCTGAGACTGACGTACGGCAGAATGAATAAGAATGGAACGTTGGACGCTGGTGGAGCCAGAAGAGTGTGGGCTTATTGAGCGAAAGGCCTGACCTCAACCCCTGGATACCCTTTCTACAGGCTACGGGATTTGTAAGTCAAGATTCGCACCCTGTGTCTCGGATATGGAGGTGTTCCTGACGCTGTCCGCTGGAATTTTGTTTGCTGGAATACCTGATCATCGCTGCAAGCGTTCGACGAGATTACAGAACCCGGGCCTGGAGCTACTGTATCCTCGGAATTAGAATAGTCTTGCCAGCCCCCAGAGGGTGCCAAAAGTAGTTGTTATTAGCCTTGGGGGTTGAAAAGAATGGAGATCATGCTCATCCTTTGAAAAGTGACTACAATTACCTCCTGAAGGCTGATTCGCGGTCATTCACAACGATCTTGATGCTTCGCACCAATGGAATGGTTCTTCTGGGTTAGGCCTCTACGAATAATAGGTGCCCCACGGCAGGGACAAGGCTTGCTAGCCGGAACCCAGCCTTGAGCCTGCAATCAACCGAGAAGGGGCTATCTCCTCCCCTGCCTATGTACAATTTGTTGAACATGTGTCCGGGCTACCACTCATCATTGACACATACTAAACTTTGGCTATATAATGCCATAGCCTACACACTCTTGAATTAATTACTATTCATTTAGAAAATGAAAGATTTGGTTGTATTTTCATCAACTTGGCCAGTGGGAATTTTGTCGCAGTGTACATCTCCAGCCATTCACCAGGGTTGGGTCATCGACCAAGCTTCTTATCTCTGAGTTGTGAGACACATTGTTTGGAGAAGCTAATCCCCTTCCACCACTAGCCATGTAGTTGAACCATTTTGGAGGGAGTCTTGGGCTGGGAAAAGCAAGGCAACCAACACTGGGCACCACCTTTGAGAATTGATCCCCATATTGGGTCCCCTCCGACCTCCGCATACCAAGCATATGTGTTCTTACACCATTGCAAGCGATATAGAGAGCCACTCAAGACAACCCTGCTACTGCAAGACACTAAATATAAGGCGGCAGGCTCGAGGTAGGCAACCAAAGTGGACACTTTTCCTCCAAAGATTCAACACAGTTCTCCCTCGGGCGGCTATTCTTATGACGCTGCCTGTTGGGCTTTGGAAATGACGCTGAGCCTTTATTGAAAAGACACCCTTTTCATTCTGAGGTCCAACAACGTCTAAAATACCTCTCGTCCACGGACTCGCCACCAAGACTGGGGCAAACACATACGCTTCCTCTTGCAGCAACCCAACTGAATACCATCAACATGTCCCACAAGGCACCAAAATCTTGCACCCTGCTGTTGCTAGTACTTCTGATTTGCTTACCCCAGGCCTTCTGCCAGGCATGGAAGGTAGGCGACAAATGCCCGTCGACCATTGATGTCGTAATCCCCGGGAATTCTTGGAGAAGGGAAGAAAGAAATGAGCCGTACTTCGATACGATGGCATCGGTCCATGCTGCATTGTCGAACTGTCCAAATATCACGTCCCTCGACCTTCGCGTGACCTTAATGGGCTGTTCTGATTGGCCAGATCGATGGTCCTTTCCATTTTCACTTTCCGGCGGAGAGAAGTACCCACCACTGACTCGGCTTCGCCTCGAGGGGTACGCGGCTGGTGATAAACCATTCGACGAAGTCAGTTGGTCAGCGAACTCAAAGCGGCGCAGTTACACCCCTTGGTACGAAAATGTGGGCAATTACATACTATCTGGTAATATGTGGCGAGAATGGACGTACCGCCAAATTCCTAGAGAGCAACGAGAGAAGAACAATATTGAGCTGTGGCTTGATGCGATGGACTGGAGTAGGGTGGAGGAGCTGGCCCTGTTGGACTGCTCCGGAAGCAGAATGGATCCTATCCTGACATCAACACCAAGCGTCTTGACAGGCCTTCGGCGGCTAGAGCTAGAATGCGGTCCTCAGGGCGGCGCGCTCCAATTCGTCCAGAAACTGCAAAACAACTCGCTGACACACCTAGTTTGGACAGGTTCTTTGAATTCCACTTTGCCCTCTATGATTGAAAAGTGTCAAGGATCATCTCTTCAGCACCTCGACGTCCACAGGGTAGAGGCAGACGGGGTGGAATCTCTGGCATTCTCAGCTTCGGATCTTGAGCCTCTCCAGCGCATGCCCAACCTAACCCATCTGTCACTTAACGTTGCACGAAACGGCACCTGGCCTTTGGAAACGCTCTCGGCAATCTCTGAGATTCCCTCACTGCGCACCGCCGATCTATGGCTTGATATTGCCTCCACATGCCGTAAAAAAATGGCGGATGTATTGTATCCTGAGACTAAGTCAACAGAATGCGCAGGGGAGGATCAGTATAGGCTACCGTTCATCAACGAGACAACGACACTTGAGGTCTTCAAGTACATGCGAGCGAACAAGGTTGGTAACGAGCTGAGCAATGTGACATTCTGGGGTGGAGACTGGACCCGACCTTGGGATGGACCACTCTACTTCCCGCCCTGGATTGAGAACAAACGCACAAAGGTTGTCTGCACTGCAAAGGATGGACAGGAGGCAGGAGGCGAGGAGTGCATTGTTCTGGATGGAGCGTATTATTGGAAGGGATACGGGAGAAGCTACTACTCCGAGGATATGGAATTTTAATCCGCTGTGCGTGGAGAAGATCAAAGTCTGGAATCGAAGCCTTTCGTTCATTATTCGTCTTTGCCCCCTCGGTTCCGGCACGGTCGTCATGGATAAATACCAGCCAGATACGTTATCGTCGGTCTGAAGGCATGGCAATCTATTTTCTCCTAGACAGGTCCCGGTGCTGAACAAGCCCACTTACCACTCGCAGCCTCATCGGCCCCTGCATATGCGGTGAACCTGAACATCTCCGTGCTGTGACCCATACTAGCGAGTGATCACCAGAAGTGGTAGGAGTGGAGAACCAATGGATAGCAAATCAGACAGAGGTTTTAGTTCGACTTGGAAAATATCATCGTCAATTCGTATATCAACTATGGGCATTCTATATTCTACGGACTGGGATAACCCTGAGCGAACAACTCCTTGATCTCATCGTTTCCATAACCCGCCTGCACCGCCAACTGGAGCAAGATACGGGCTTTCTGGGGGTTGAGGAACCCACTTGCAATGATGAAATCACCCTCATCTGCGGGCACAAATCCGTCGGGAGAACGGTGGCTCGCCACCATGGGAATCCCGGTCGCGTTGTAGACTGCCTCTGCCGACTTCGCGGCCACGGAAGACATGCCGCCGGCGCCAACACCTGCAAGAACAATTCCACCAGCCCCGTGCTCGGCGCTTGAGTTAAATAGCTCAGGGTCCATGTCCTGGTGGGCGTATAGAATGTCGATTGATGGGAGCGAGTCCACGCGGCTAAGATCGAATTGAACTTTTCCGATTGGTGTTGCGGGCGCGTAGTAGAAGTATGGAACCTGGTTGATGAAGAATCCCAGTTGTCCTGCTTCCATGCTGTAGAACGTGTCGAGAGAATTTGCGTTGTTCTTGGTCGTGTAGAAGGCACTTCCAATACGGCTGTAAAGGTGGGCATTAGAAACATTTCATATTTCGAAGTCCTGGGTCAACTCACTCGTTCAAGGAAATCATCGCGCCACGGCCAATGGCGTTTGGGGATGCGGCCAGTGTGACAGCTTGATACAGATTCAGGGGTCCATCTGCACTCAATGCCGTCGCTGGTCTCATTGCGCCCACTACAACGACAGGCTTTGTCGAATTGACGGTCAGGTCTAGGAAGAAGGCAGTCTCTTCCAGAGTGTCCGTGCCATGAGTGACGACCACACCAGCAATATCGTCACGAGCAAGCTCTTCGTTGATCAGCTGGGCCAATCTGAGGGATATCGTCTGGTTGATGGACCCGCTGCCGACGTTAGACACCTGGTAGCCACGGATGTTTGTGATGTTGAGGATCTCGGGAACCGCATCGACCAGTTGTTGTACACCTAGTCCCACGCTGTACCCCGTAGTTTGGGTATTGGATGTGCCTTGGCTGGCGATTGTACCACCTGTGGCAAATATAGTCACGTTTGGCAGTGAAGAATTGATGGGTGTTTGAATGTCTTGTCTCGGAAGCAACTGACTCAAATGAAGAATCGGAGACGCCGCAGTAGCTACCGCAAAACTAAGGACAATTCTCAGGGAAACCATTGCTGCTATCACGGCCAAAGTATCTGGAGTAGATGTGGACGGCTGCTTCCTCCTTTGAGGGAGTATGTCTCGAGGGTTTCTGGCATGATATAAATACGACCGACGGCCACGCTCAACCCTATCTTCAAGATGCCGTATGACACGACATAACTTCAAAGACCAACTCCACACGAACGGCTATTTCGCATGGCAGCAGCAAGCGAGGTTCTTCGCGAATATGATAAATCACGATTTCCTACAACGTGAATGTGGTCCAAGACAAGCCTAGCCGAATTTTCGACTCCATTGTTGAAAAGGGACTGGCCACAGGCCGAAGAACGGAGAAGTAATTGGTGCGATATTTCGCTAGTCACTTGCGATAAGGAACCCGTTACTAGCACCTAGATATATCGGTCGATTTCATGCGCCATGCAATTCAAGTAGATGGTACTAGGGGTATAGGGAAAGGCTGTGGTGGATGAAAGTAACTTGAGAGATAGTGAGCGGGGAACTCCCTGTCCTTATCAGTTGCACATCTGGTCTTGGCGCGGGAAATATGTTTGCATTTGGAGATGGTCACTGCAGCTGTAGAAATAGTGTGGCCCACCAAGCTCACATATTTCTGAATTTCCGTCGCTATAGTTGAAATCACGAATAGATTCTGTCATAAGACCGCCAGCGAAAATTACATAAAAGGCGTCGAAGGTTACGTGAACAGGAAGGTTCAGGAGGCTGCAGAGGTTGCGTTAGCTCAGCCTTGTTCAGTCTGGTCCATATTCGGGGCGGCGACTGAAGTCTCGACACCGCGGTTGGGCGTCAATGATGTTGCAGCAGGGTCGCTAATAATCCAACAGTGAAGACTAGATTTCAAAATCATGATTCTACGCATTTCGAGTTGCCTGATGACTTGCTGACATCATGGACCTAATATTATGTATCCTGGTCGTCCGCGCGACTCTTCGTCGCTCTCTTGATTCCCGATTTACTTTGTTTTGACATTATATACTGTTTATATCGACAGCCATTGTTCATGATATCCAAGAGGCCGTTCTCTGGAGTGTTGAGCCTTACTTCTCCTGACAGATATTCATCCACTCAAACAAATGCTGGTTCGGAATTGTTCTTCCCGACTTTTTCCTGATCAGAACTACCCGAATCCATTCCTGGCTCGAGAGTTTGATCACTTTCGCCATCCAAATTTCCCTTCGTAACATTGGGGAGAGTTGGTTGATCCCCATCTTCGCGACGGTGGAAAGGAATGAAGACATCATACCATCTAGGAAGAATGAACCCTAGGGTGATAATGATCAATACAAAATGGGCCACAGTGAAGCCAACTATGTGGAGAGGGTCGTATCGTAATTGGTAGAAGGCCGGATATGCAAAGCCAAAGATGATGGCAAGGATTGGAGCGCTGATATATCGAAGTAGTACTGGCCAAAATGTGGGAATGTTCCAATTTCGCCCGGTGCCGACGATGACATTCAGATCGCGTCGCAGTTGGTTGCCCTGTATGAAAATCAATAATCTGAATAAACAGAAATTATACGGGCTTTCTTACCGAATAGAATGCAACATACCAAAACCGAGAAAAGTAAACATTTCTCGACCAAAACCTAGGTGCTGCAGAATCAGGCGTCCGTCCGATTAGTGTTGAAATGATGGATCCAGCGATGTATAAACCAAAGCCTAGGCCAGCACCGGCGGGTGGAGAGACAGCATGTGCAACAGCAACACCGAATATCAGACCACCAAAGTAACCAGTGTTGTAAATAATCCAGGCTGGGGCGCCTACACTTGCCACAACATCCTTCCAACGGTAAACCGTAGTGGCGCTTACACACTCAGCGAACACAACGAAGATGAGTGAAACGTCATTGATCCACCTGTCGATCCCATCGAGTAGGTAGTATCCAAATTCGGTGCAATAAGGGAGGGAACACAGGAATGATATGATGACAAGGGCAGTAACAACCACTTCACGCGAGAACCTTATGCCTGAGTCCATCACAAGGGTCGCGATTGCGTCAAGCATAGCAAAGGCCGAACTGTAGCCTAGCACCACGAGGGTGAAGAACAGAGCAACTGCCCAAAAGTTGGCGCCGGGCATCTCAGTGATTGCAAGAGGCAAGGTAAGAAATCCGACGACGAAACTTCCAAGCCTTGTACCTTCTTCAGGGAAAAGGCGTAGATAGCCAACAACACCGAATACGGCGAAAGCTGCAAAGCCTTCAAAAAGAACATTGCAGCACACGATGAGGATAGAGTCCATGACAGCGTTCGAATGTTTCTGGTTGTAGGATGCATAAGAAGTGAAGTAGCCTAAGATCGTTAGCGGAAGAATATCATCTCAATGTCAGAAACCTACCGAAGCCTACACCGGTAGAAAAGAAGACTTGCCCACAGGCGGTTTGCCATACCTGCCCCTTGGCCAGTTCACCACCCCTCCACGTGGCGAAGTATAACTTCACACCAGCACCAGCATTCTCAAGGGACACTCCACGGCCGACGAGAATAATTGTGATGACGATTGGTAAGCCCATCGTGAAATAAACGACACGACCTGTGAGCCCCACACCTCGAAATATGCTGATCCAGCAGAGAAACCAGATGAAGGCAGTCCATCCAACCGTCTCGCCTATCAGCGCGGTGCTGGGATATGAAGTATAGGATAAGACCTGGCTACCATTCTCACTTAAGCTACCTGCGATTGGGTCGGGATTTCCAACCACTTCCGCATAGAATTCTTCACCTCGATTGGTCCAGGGAAGGGGACTTGTGAAGGAGTTTCGGAAATAGTTCATAATCCAGGAGAGTATTACCACGAAATAATGATTGACAAAGAAGCCAACGAAGAGAAGACCCATTCCGGTTCCTTTCAGGCGCTTGTTCATATTGTTGTATGCGATGACGGCGCCACCGCGATACGCTTGGCCGATAGAAATCTCGAGGATCAAAGCCGGGATTGCGACGATAAAGACGGCAATGAAATATGGGATGAACCACTGGAGCCCGTAATTGTTGTACACCACGGATGGATAACGGAGGAGATTTCCCATGCCCGCGCAGCCGCCCATGCTTGCGAGGAGGAAAGCCGTGCGCGACGGCCATTGATCCCGCCCGTCATCTGACTTGTCAGGGGCAGGAGCCAGATAGTGTCCAACTTTCTTGAGCGTGTTCATCTTGATGTGAAGAGAGAACACTAATAGATTATGGGACGTTCTCATCAAAAGCAAGCAGAATGGCAAGGGGAGTTAGAAGGCAAAGAGAGGGACAGGCCTTATACGCCGCATGACGGCCAGGGGTCTGGCACGCGCACCAGATTCTCTTTCGCAACATTGGGCCAAGATGTAATACAATGGTCGAGCTCCCCGTTGAGCATACAGTTGGACTCGAATTTTCGAGGACCCACTAGTAGTAGTCTCTGCCACATGGTGGCAGCGAGAACACTCAACGAACCAGCTGATAGTGCCATGGCTTGCGTGATCGACATGCCGTCGTTCTTGTTCGGCCAGTGCAGCGGGGTGAAGAGTTTTTTCAAGTTCAGCCTCGAAGCCCAAGCAGCGATTTCATCAGCCAAGGTCTTGAGCAGCATTGGTCGGCAGGACGGCAGGGCTGTAGGGATGTATCATGGCCTCAAAAGACGAGAGCGGAGTTGTTAGAACTTGGCTGTTCTTGGTTCTTCGTCAGAGTCCCGCCCGTACCCACCTTAATTCTTGTCGTGCGAGAAGCAAATCTTGGCAAGATTGAAGTTGAAGGTTCCGAAGCCTTGTGTGACGGGAACAAGGAGAAGGATTGTCTGGTGGCGAGGCGAGTGGCCTCAGAGCTTCGTAGAATGAGTCAAGCAATATGGAGTTGCCAATATGAGACTCCACATATGTCGGCGTCATGATGAGAGGTGAAACCATCTCCGGAAGAAAGGTGGTTGATCAATGAAATCCAGGGCCATGGTTCCGAGATGCGCATTTGGCACGCAACATCGCAATCTGACGTTTTGACTCCAAAGGAAATTAAGACTATTCCACGAGGTATGGAAAGGATGTGTGAACAGCAGGAGGAGCACCTGAACAGAGCCTGCATACTCAGTACGGCAGAGCAATGATACCGAAGTGATGCCAGTGTTTAGCTTTACTGGCACACGGGTGTCAGTTCCAAGCTTGTACGCACCCACCCAGATGGCATGTAACATACTTTCTTGCACTATTATATCGAACGTGAGTTTAAGTTCTCGCAAAAGTTGATTTGTAGATTTCATCAATTGCCGATAGATATCAGGTGTGGAACTCCCTTCCCGTTATTTGTCGTGCCCGATAACGTGACAAAGCGGCAAGTTGCGGAATCTTTGCTGCTTGCGTGGCTGATGGTGATTTCGGATGCTGACAGATGTACTTCTCAGACTGACTAGACGGACTCTTCGTCCCTTGCGAGTATTAACAACTCAAATAGACTGTTCAACGTTTCTCTTAGACAACGCGAACAAGCTGCTGTACTCTGTTTTCATTGGGCCCCCAGCAAGGGCGACAACAATTATCGGGCCAACCAATATGCGCACAAGGCTGAGTCGATCGAAAGGTCCCAACCTTAGCCTTCCCTTGATAAGCAGCCTTCTGCCACTGGTCGCGAGTTTCTCTGTTCCAAAATATGTGATCGACTATGGTATGTACATGTTATTGTCCTGGGGGGTGATGCAATTCTCATACATCTTCGATGATAGCTCCAATTATCTGGCTCCACCCAGATGATCCATTTATGCCGAGTGACATCTCCGGGCATCTCTTGCACACATCACCGCAGCTCAACTTCGACCCCATTCACGATCGTGCCGGTCTAGATTTGAATAATCTTTCGTCGCTGAATGAGTTCGGTATCGACGTCTTCCTCACCGCAGACGACGATGTTGCTATTACTCCCACCTGGCTCTTGGGAGAGATCCCCGACACAACTGGGGCACTGCATAACTCGACAGCCTGTGCTGTTGTAATAGTCGAGCACAATGATGTGGATGTGGATGCGTTCTACTTCTACTTCTATTCATTCGATGAGGGTGCAGACATTGAACAGGTCGTCCACCCTTTGGAGATGCTGTTTCCCGATGAGAAACCTGGCGATCATTTTGGAAATCATGTCGGTGACTGGTGAGTTGCGTCCCCTCGGAAATATGTGGCATCGGGAAGTCTTTCCAAAAACTCATACCTGTTAGGGAGCATAATATGATCCGGTTCAAAGCCGGCAAGCCGACTGGTATATGGTTTAGCCAACATAAATTTGGTCTCGCTTGCTCGTGGGCTGACGAAATATGTTTCTCAAAGAAGGGAGACAGGGTATGTTTGCTTCCCTATATGTTATGTGAGTTTCGGAATGGTTACTAAATGATTTGAACAGCCTGTGGTGTTTAGTGCGAAAGGTTCTCATGCTAACTACCCGTTCGCCGGAAGTCATGTCCATGACGAAGCTCTCATTGATCTTGCAGACCAAGGCCAAATATGGGACCCCGTCCAGCCAGCTTACTACTACAAGTATGACCCCGATGAGAAAACATTCACAGCAGCGGATCCAGGAAAAACACCGACAAAGTGGCTTTACTTCAACGGGCAGTGGGGCGACAAGCAGTATCCCGATTCCGACCCACGCCAGAAAACCGTACCTTACTTTGGCCTCAAGAAATTCACCGACGGGCCCAACGGTCCCCAATTCAAGCATTTGGTCCGCAAAGGCCTGATGCCGGATGAGCGGCCAAAAGATTCTCTTATGATGACTGCAGTGCGTTGGTATATGTCAATGTACGGGTGTTGCCTAAAGGGTTACAATCCCTGGGTCGTCATGATTTCGATTTTACTCGGGCTCGCAGTATCAATTGGTTTGATTGTTTTCGCAGTAAGAAAACTCAAGCCGTACGCAAGAAGCTGGATCGAGAGGAGAAGAGGCTGGTTCGTGGTCCGAAAAGAGCGAATATCTCGTCTTGAGCAGGAGGACGTACAGCTAGGGCTCCTTGGTCGCGAAGGAACAGATGAGGAGGGTAGATATCGATATCCCGAATAGGCCAGTGGCGTTGATGCAATCCAGCAATTCTTGTGTTAACCCAGGGTGCAGAGTCTCGACGGGATTATCCTCTCTGCTCTAGAAAGCGGATCCGTTGCTGACCATGATCAGGCTAGCGTTGTTCTGCTGCTATTCAAGCAGCAACCGTGCAGCGTAGACGAACGCTGTCGGGATTCTTCAGTTTCAATAGCATCACCATCTCGCAGTCCTGCGAGGTAGCCATTGCACGTTGGCATCCTTGCTCGATAGTCTCACCAGAATTCAGAACAACCGAGATTCTATGCTGCTGGAATAAGGTCGCAATTATGGCCACGAACTCAACTTGTGAGAATTTTAAACCCGGACAATTTTGTGGGCCATCAGACCATGGGAGGTAAGTACCTGGTCGGGGTGTCAGCAATTCTTCGTCGTCAAATGAGTTCATTGGCAAAGAAGGCGAGTTGGGACTGGATGACGATATCTTGGTAGAAATCCATCGCCGAGGTCGCCATTCTAGAGGCTGATCCCAATATTCTGGCAATGTTTGTATTGCTAGAGGACCGGGTGTTATTAATGTATTTGGTGGCAGTGTGACCATCCTTTCACCGACTCGGATAAACTGTGGGTTTGAGTTTGTTCGCTTTGGGATTGCCATGATCGGAGGGAACAGGCGAAGGGTTTCAAGCATCAGGGCTCTGCAGCGTTTAAGCCTGGGGAATACTTCAGCGTATTCCCATAACTCTCTCTTGCTGCATAGTTTATTGACATAAGCAATCTCCTCCGATAGCCAGGTTTGGACCTCTGGGTGTGCTGACAGTATGAGGATGGCGCTAGCCAACGTGGTAGCGGTGGTGTCAAATCCAGCGAACATAATAGTAAAGGTATCCCCCAGAATCTCATCATTGGAAAGAGTGTATTTGGAACGCTGGGTACCGTAGGCAGCGAGTTGAGGTAATTGAGAAGGAGTATTGGATCCTCGAGAAGCACGCAGAAATCCAGCCATCAGCCCACCTCGATCATGCTTCCCCTGGTCAAAAAGCCGAGTCTCTTCATGTAGCAGATCTAGCATATATTCCTTAAAGTCGTTCACTGCCGTACCGATCCTCTTCCAGGACTTGGGGACCATGGGAAGGAGCAGGAGGCTAGGTGGCACAATCATGACAGTGATTATATTGTCAAGAACAATCTGAAGAGCATCTCGGTATGAAGCTGTATCATCTACGCCGCTACCACTCCCAGTCCTGGCAAAGTTGCGTGATCGGTTGAATCCGGTGGCCGCTAGAACGTTGAGGGACAATCTTCTCATATCATTGGAATAACTGATAATGTTCCCATCGTTGGCAGACCATGTCTCCAGCATCTGTGTGGTTTGCTTGACGGATTCATCCCAGACGGGAGTCATGATTGATTCATTGAATGGGGCAGCCAAGACTTTGCGATGTCGTGGCCATTCGGTCCAACTGGCGGTCGAGATGCAGGGCCCATATACCTCGAGCATTGCTGGGGAAGGCTTGAGCTCCGGAAGATATTTGCAAGAAGAGAGAGACTTACTGTAAAACTCGTTGGGGCGCAGGAAGTCAGTCCTCCGCTTATAGATGTCGTTGATCGCATCTGGGTCTGCAACTGAGACCCAGATACTACGCGGGGTAACCAAGGCCCAGATTGGGCCAAAGCGCATATGAGATGCTGATTTATCTTTGAAATTCCACCCACGCCGTGAATACAGAGTAAATGTTCCCCAATCGAATGGCAAAAGGTCGAGAACTCGCCAAGTAGGGGTTTCCAGGACTGCCCACAAGACATTCAATGGATCGATAGGAAGACGGACCAAAGGTATGCCCATTGATTTTGCGCGACGGTAGTTCAGTTCCATGGCCACAAGGCTCCAAGTTAGATAACCCACAAGAACAGTGAAAAGCATTGGCAGAATGATCGCGAATGTGTTGCCATGTCCGACAGATACCCTGTCATATTTGAGCTCCATACGAGATATCATGTAGTTGATCCAATGGCTAATTTGGGTAGGACCAATATAATGTAAACGTGTAACTCGGAATCCCAGGAATAAAAACAATCGAAAGAATCAAGCCAGGATTGAAATACTTTACTCGCACAGCGGAATTGTAGCTTCCTGCCGATGGAGTGGCAGCCCTGACGATAGATATATACATATTTATCTGTAGATGAAGAAGATCACAAACCCGCCTTTCCAGCATCCTTGTAATGGTGAATAAGAATGTGTTCGAGGTGTAATGGATCATCCGAATCCGAATCCGAAGCAAAGGCGAAGGACTTTTGAGATGCATATCGCAACGGCTCTGCTTCACCCTATCTTCTACTGCGGAGTGTTCATCTGTTCGTGAAGTCAAAGTGTGAGGCGTCACGTGTTGAGCAGAGAAGCAATCGGTATTGAATATTATGTATCTGAACGGCAGGAGCATAACGGAAGAAGGGAACTATGCTGGACATTTGAGAAAGGATATTCTTGCAAATTGAAACCCTGGCCAGTACCCGTTGCCAGTTGGCGGACTGTCAATCAAAATACTCAGGTACCCCATACTCCGTACTCTCCAATTGATCCGAGAGGTCAATTGGCTGCCCCCGCTCCACAAGGGGCATGAGACTTGGGGCCTTAGGCGCGCCTGAGGCAACAAGCTAGTTAAGAAACTAGTTAAATACCCTGGGTATTAAGCTGGAGTTTACCCTAATGGTCCTCCCAAGGCTCCTTGGACTATGAAGATCCTTGGATGACCCTGGTGGCCGCGTAGCCCCTAAGGAGTGCAGAATATGTAATTAGAATCCATTTAGGTACTATTTGGTACCGAGTACCCGATAATGCTGATATTTTGTTAGCAAATGAAGGTACTCCGTACTCCGTACCAGGCATGGAGAACACTTACCGAGGGACCTACGAGTAAGGGACTCCATCTGTCCTCAATACGAATGAGGCGCGAGGAAGATGGGTGCTTCTCCCTCTGGACTCACTCTAATTCCTCGTAGTGCTCCTTACTCGGGACGGAGTCTTGCGAATCCGCAACTAGGAAGTTGCTCCCCATCCCCAACCGCAAGAACCAAGAACCCCCCTTGCGATTTGTGCCGCATTGGCTTTTACCACTGGTACACAATCACATATTATCTTGAACCTCGAAGTTGGGCATCCTCCACAACCAACTGCGCATCCTGTCCGTACGAGTACGAGTGCCACCAACTGTTCCCTTGCCTGACCGTTGAAACACGCGCACTGACTCTCTCCATTAATTCCTGTGTCAGCCTCCTCGGCAGGCCGTCCCGCACACTTTGGTCTCCAGTCTCTGTCCCTCCCAGTCCTGCGCCTCCTTAGTAGCCTCACGAGTCACCAGGCCACGCGCTTCCCAAGTTCCACACCTTGACTCCCGTAACCCCTCAAGCCTCAAAGCCTCAAGCGAACAACAACCACGACCCCGACCAAACCTATCGACGTGACAGCGCAGTCCACATGTCATCTTTACCCTCGATGCGACACATGAATTACCGCTCAAGTATATCCTATCTGGTCACCGAGAGGAATGCAACCTGCCAGGAGTAAAGCAGAGCTCCAACACCACAAAGCAAAAGTACCCATTCACCCCAGCAAAAAGTATCTTGATGCCGTCCAGGGCTGACATTGCGGATTAGCTTGCCAATTCATACTCGGAACTGCTCCAGTAAGCATCCCTTCCTGAACGCTGTCGCACGCGACCCTTACTTACCCCTGCAAAGACAATTCTCCTCCAAAGATCTCAAGAGCGTGGGAAACTATACTTTGGGCAAGCTTATTGGAAAAGGCTCATTTGGCAAAGTCTATCTTGCCAGGCACAATTTGACAAATGGCGCAAAGGTGGGCATCAATCCATACCCATACCCGATCGTTTATCTCCCATGATTTACTCAACTTTACCAGGTGGTCCTCAAGGCCTCGAGCAAGGACGATCCCAACCTTGCACGCGAAATCCACCATCACCGCCAATTCGTCCATCCTCATATTGCCCGACTATATGAAGTTATAATAACTGAGTCTCTCGTTTGGCTGGTCTTGGAATATTGCCCTGGTACCCTCTCCCAACCTAAAAGCTGCTTCTAATCTGTGCTGAGATTCCCTAGGTGACGAATTGTACAATTATCTATGTAAGAATGGCGCTCTGCCCGTCGAGACTGTACAGAAAATCTTCACCCAGCTTGTTGGTGCTGTTGCATATATCCACAGCAAGTCCTGCGTCCACCGTGATCTGAAACTGGAGAATGTCTTGCTCGACAAGCACGAAAATGTCAAACTATGCGATTTTGGCTTCACCCGAGAGTATGAAGGAAAGGCAAACTATCTCCAGACATTTTGCGGAACAGTATGCTACAGTGCCCCTGAAATGCTCCGAGGTGAAAAGTACGCTGGTGAAAAGGTCGATGTCTGGAGTCTTGGGATTATCCTCTATGCCCTTCTGAAGGGCGAATTGCCTTTTGATGAGGATGACGATACTGCAACCAAGGCCAGGATCCTGAAGGATGATCCTGTCTACCCTGATACCTTCCCGGACGCAGCCAAGACTTTGATATCGAAACTCCTCTCCAAACGACCTCTTTACAGGCCTACACTTTCTGAAATATTGGCCGACCCCTTTCTGGCCGAGCACGCCCCACAGCAACAAGCAGTGTTAAAGCTTTCTCAGCCAGCAGCCTTCACCACACAACTGGAGAAAGACACTCTCGAGCGAATGAAGGCAGCCGGTGTAGATATCGATAAAGTCATTGAGAATGTTCTCTCCCAACGGTGCGACTCACTGGCAGGATGGTGGACATTGTTACTTGAGAAGGAAACAAGGAAACATGCACGAAAGGAACGGAAGCGGAAAGAGAAAGAAGCGGAGCTGAAGCTACTCCGACGTCTGAGTGGTGCTAGTAGCCGTCTCGAAAGGATAGCACCTACATTAGAAGAAGTTGATGAAGAGGGATCACCTGGATTTATCCCGCCGCCTCGCCGTAGTGGCAGTGGCAGTCGAGGCCGAACCCAGAGAAGGAGTACCCCCCAGATTCTTGTCGGCGACCTTCCACAGCTTCCAGAGGGTGACGTTGTCCACTCTCCAGGTCCAAGAACGCCTCCCCCACCGATCGACAAGGACTCAATACGCTCACACAGTGGGTCTCGACCCTCATTGCCTCCAAAAGAACGAAATCGCCGCAGCAGTACTTTGCAGATAGTCGCGACCAATCCGGATCTTCTCGGGCCACTGAATGGCGTAAGCAAGAGACGTGGCGGCAAGCTTCGCAATCGACAATTCCTAAGTCAGCTTACCGCGATCAAGCATTGGTTTGTTGAATCTACAAAACGCGCCAGATCACCCGGAGGCTCAAAGTTGGACAAGTCATTGAATGGCAGCTCGCATCACTTGAACGTCAATCCTGTCTTTGGTCGATCCGACAACCATATCAAAGGTCCTGGCGACAATGAGAATAGATCCTCTGTAGGATCCGCATTGACACCAGTCACATCGAACCCCAATCATGTGGCTTCCATGACCACACCCGGAGGGGGACCCCGAATCGACACCTCGCGTGCAAGGAATCGCAACTCGCTTTCACCCTCACCTGCCACTCCCCGCTCATCATATCGTAGGAGTTCAACCGGTCTTCGTGGTCGAAAATCCACATCTTCTTCCGTTTCCTCCGTAAGGAGTATGCCCCGACATAAATCGCATAGCAAAGCCTCATCTCAAAGCTCCAACAGTATTGACACTATAAACAGCCCTCGAATCAGAAGTGCCACTCATTCCCCCCACTCCTCGATTAAAGTGCTCCCTGCTACGCCAACCTCGAACATATTTTCTTTCGGCGCGCGACCATCAAGAACGCAAGGTACGGACGGAACCAGTCAACCACGACCTCTCTCTGGAACCTATGATGACAGCTCGCACCTGTCTTTGACACCTCAGGCTGGTCAATTTGGGTCTGGTGTCATGTTCGCCCGGAGGAAGAAATCGCCCTTCAAAGGGCCAATGCTGAATCCTGCATTCTTTACCGCCTCGACTATCCCTGCTGCATTTGGGAGCCCTGCGATAGTAAATGGCAGAAGCCGGGATGCTTCCGATGGACATCTGAATCTTGGTTTGAAGGGCTTCATGAATGGTCACAAACGACAGAACAGCAGTAAACGGAAAAGCCAGATTATCGAGGAGGAAGAGGAGGACGATCAGCACCCAATCGGCGAAGAGGAGGAGGAAGACATTGAAGAAGTTGATGCATTTGCAGCTGTCAAATTAGGCAGGGGTGAGCGAGTGCAGAGCATTACGATATTGAACGATCCCACCGATGAAGACGATATGACGGTGAAAGGGAGTCCAGAACATCAACGAAAGGATTCCTTATAAATGAGACTCCGAAGACGTGCTGTTGAAATTTTCTCGTCGAGCGAGCTTAAACAAACCTTGTATCTTTGACGACAGATTATCTTTCTGCGACCATCGGCAACCAATAACCGATACCACCAAGCTACGAGCTTTCGATGTTGCACAGTTGACGAAAGGAGTGCATTTGATTTCCCTCTTCATTTAAGTCCTCTAGTGAGAGTGGAGTATTGTGTCTGCTTCTGAGCACTTCTCGTTGCATTGCAAGGCGCACGGACTATTCGTCGATCGAGACAAAGCATTTCGTGGCCTACTTTCGCGTCCACTCCGAACGATTTGTTTCCATTTCACGGTTGCTTCGGGCCTTTTCTTTTCTTGTCCGAATGTATTTATGGCTATGTATGATACGACACTGACACTGACACCAACTATCAATACTGACACTGGACTATCTGAGATCCAAGGTTCCACGAACAAGCGAGTTAATATTTTATCATTTTCCCCCCAACCTGTACCTTCTCTATATACCTATTCATCTTCTGTTGGGTGTCAAATTTCCAGGGTTAGCGAAAGGCAATAGCAGCAGTTGTTTCTTCTGGTATATAGAGAACAGCCAAATAGGGAAGAAGATATCATGACCAAATTAATCGATTGATGAGCGAGCGAGAAATAGGCAGATACTATTTTATGCCTTGTCTTGCAAGACCTTAATTTAACTTCGGGGGTTTAAATTATACCGTTCCCCTCCAACATATATTTATGCATCAGGGCGCCCAGCTATCCGCCATCGCTGTCAGAGCCATCGGCGTCGTCCAGCCACACGTAGTCACTGATGAGTCGTCTCGAACCGTCTGCCGTGGCTTCAAATCGGCTCAGTTCCAGAGCCTGACGCTGTTTACCGCCTGGCGCCGGACGAGCCACAACAGCGACGAAGGCGAAGCGGCGCTTCTCGGGCGGGAGAAGGCCCACAGCCCGAGGATGATTCATTTCCAAGGTGGTTCTGGATAAAGAAGAAGGTGATAAGGACCGATGATCTTCGCCTTCACCTTCCTCAAGTGAGATTATTCTCGAAAGCACGCGGTCGGATTCGACAAATGCCCATTGATTGTTCCCTCCTTGGCAGGAAGGCGGAGCTTCACGCATCAGGTGTTGTGCTTGCCTTCGCAGCGCCGGGTCCCGGCATTTCGTCGCGCAGAAGTACAGTGGGGGGATGACACCCGGCTCCGCGCTGGCGAGGAGCTGAAGGCTGGAGGAGGAGGAGCTTTGGGCGAGGGGGATGTAATTGCGCGCATGGTCAATTATGTCGGCGAAGTGTTCCATGTGTTCGTCGAAGAGCGTCTGACGCGTACTGATGCATGTTGCGAGAGATATGTAGCATACGGCCCAGTACAGTAGAAGATATGAGGCGATCCAGCTGACCTCGGTGTCGTTAGAAGTCGACTTGATCTCCGCGGTGAGAGCTTCTCTCCAGGCCAGGAGCTTATTCAATAGAGAGTGCCGGGCGGATGTGAATGAGACCTTGAGGGGGGTCGCTTCTGGAATGTGAGGCATGAACTCCGCCAGTCTGATCAAGTCGTAACAGTCGTTCACCAGACTATAGAATTGAATCCTGGATGCTCTGAGCGTGGGGCTACGGGATAGTGCCGCCTCGAGTGTCTCACTCGCTTCATCGTTGGGATGCCTCTGGAGTGGCAGATCGCATCCCAGTGTAGCTGTCACCACAGCCTTCCGCAACACGAACGGCGTGACCACCTGATGAACAGGCTGCCCTGCGATCGACTTCGGACTACGACGCCCACTCGACCGAACATTCTCAATTGAAATCTTGCAGCACCTTTTCAGCAACTCAATCCCCGCCCCGACGTTGCCCTGCTGGAACTCAATACACGAGAATAATATATAACTCAAGCAGACCACGGAATCATCGAGTTGACCATGCTCAGCCAGGCGTCGCAGACTTGCGATCGCTCGACTGTAGAACCCCAGCGCCTGTCGGTGCTGTCGATTCGCGACGTGGGTGGTTGAGCGTAGTGACGATCCGGCTATGGTCGAGACCGACGTGTATGGCACATGTTCGTATAATATGCTCAAGCAGACCAGGGAATCCCAGACGAAGCCATCGGTCTGCGCTAGTTGAGGGACCAGTTCTTCCCAGAAGTGGGCATCCACTGCCCCTGCGAGGACGGGTGCTGCCCGACACATGAAATAGTGGAACGCACGGCGTTCAGGCTGAGCGCGCGGCGCTGAGAGTGCTCGTAAGGCTTCCACTTGCGGGATTGGAGTCGCCGGTCGGTCATCTTGAGCCTGGCAATGGATGAATTCGAATTGCCTGACGGCTGGGCCTTCACACTTGCGCCCAGTCTCGGTGCATCTCCGACAGTATGGCATTGTTTCATCACATTTTATCCTCCGGACCCTGTCAGTGGCCTATTTGTAAGCTCCATGCTTTGCAAGATCCTCGGAGTTTAGAAAGGGAGGGCAATGTTTACTTGCAGGTTCTGCAGCCATATCGGGATTTCTGGTGCGACACGCGTTTTCGTGGTCGCGGATCTGCTTTATCGTGGGCCATACGAGTAGTCCCCTTCGCCGCAGGTTACGCGGAAGCTGAACTTGATAGACATTAGCTTTACCGGTGCCAATTTTCTGCCGGATCACTGTGCTATTTTGCCAGGTGAAGACTGATCAAACTCTGAGTGATGGCGGTGGGTTTTCGATGGCTACTTCAGGGATACTTGATCTCTGACAACGCTAATGTTGATGTCATATGTAGCACATACGGAGGGTTGCAAGGTACCGAGTAAAGGGCAGTGTCCTTCTAGCTGAGAAATACAGGGTGATCTTGCTTGGTTGAATCCACAGTCTTGCTTTGTTCAATGTATGTACCTACCTACCCCTGAACATCATGATTTGTGTTACAGCGATTCCGCGGAATATTGTCCGACGCGCTGTTAGGGGTCGCGATATCACGTGTATTCACTGAGACCATTATGCAGTCTTCCCTTTACTCCGTTGCTGTTCTGTCTCTAAATTTCCACGATTACTTCCAACTTAAATTTGATAATAGATGCATTGAACCTCAAGCAGTTCTCGAAAAAGTAAGTTTGCGTGACTGAACCACGACTTGAGTTTCCTGATAAACAGAACTCTCAAAGTCACAATTGTTCCCAGAAAGATGCGGATTACTTTAGATTTATCTTATTTAAAGATATAATATCTGCAGAGAGAACCTCTAGTTCTCTAGAGCTCTTCAAGATGAGCAAAAGGCCCAAGCAAGCAAAATTCCACTTTTCCAGTCACTGAAGCCAAACAGGGCGTCGTTGGTGGTCGGCTCCTGTACTGATGTCCTCTATTGACCTGTTGTTGATCCACCCCTAGCTTACCGTGGTGATGCCCAAGTACCGCGTACTATCACCGGTGAAATCCCCGCATGGTGTCCTTGTAACTTTCCCCTATAAATATGGATGTGATGTTTGTCGTTGGCTCGGGCCTTTAGGAAACGGTCTTCTTTGCTGCATCGACTGCATGAGAGGCCTTGTCCTTGGCCTGCTCTGCTATGGAGCCTGCTGCTTGCTCTAGCTTCGCCTTTTCAGCACGGATTGCAGCCCATTTGTCGGCTCCACCTTGACTGCGGATTTGTCAGCCATGGCTGTTGTCCCATAATGTCTTGCTCGGAGCAGTTCAGCATGTGAAGCAGATCGAGAAACACTTACTACCAGTAGTCATACCACCGATATCCCTGCGTTAATTGTGCGTTGAAGTTGACGAAGTGGCAGGCGAAGAGAAGGTAGTTCTTGGGTGTCACGGCCATGGCATATCGCATGAAGGTAGCAGAGTACACTGTCAGCGCAGCGGTGAATTGGCCGGATATACTAAAGAACAATTTGGTCAGCGTCGAAAATTGGGGACAGATAAAGCGTAGACGTTGCATGGCCAGATATCATGATGGCGCCGGAGGGCGGAGAGAGGTGGCTGCGCCAGGGTTGTGTCCATCTCTTTCGAGGATTATTTTGCCAGATTGGCTTGTACATACATTTCGGGATCTTTCTGCGTATCCAAAACGGCCGCGATGGGTATACCGAAGTTGGAGGCTGGTCCCCAGAAATCTATAATGTTGAGTACTTTGTTAGCATTTGAAACTCCAAAAGAGACAGGAGCACAGCAGTCGCAGTCACATGCGCACAATCTTGGCTGCCAGCAGCAGTAAGCAGACCAAAGACTCGCATTTCACCCGAGAAGCTGTTAATGGAAAGAATGCACACGTACGAGTAGAGCAGAAGTAATCTGTGACTGGATTTGAGCGAATCTTCGCGTTGATGGCTTTAATTGCTGCAGCCATGGTGATGGACCGTGCGTGCTTGGGGAGACTCCGGAGAACAAGAGAGCCTTCTCGTATGAGAGAGTAGCAGTACCCTAAGCGGCGGGGATTGACTGTAGAGGAAATGAGGCAGATGAAGATATAGTCGAGCTAATGTAATAATAATGACTCGGAGTGCTTCCTCTGGAAAAGGGAATGGAGGATTATTGGGGAGGGCGAACGACGGACGGGGATTGATGGTTGGTTGCTCCAAACTAGATTCGGTTTTAGGAGCCCGCCAAATCTCCGCCGAAGTCACGTGCCATATTTCTTCATGGGAAATGGTTGCCAAGACCAAATGAGAATCCTCAAAACGGACTATTTCCCCGCGCCTTCCTTCGCTTTCTCCACCTCAAGCATTGCTTTTATGGCAGGTGTTTGAATCGCATGGTAAAATGTTCTGCCTGTACGGAGTATTGATTTATTGATCCCGAGGAATCCTGGCAATAGCACTTTTATGTCGCTTCTCTACCACGGCAATTAGGTAGACAGGATGATAGAAATAGATGCTTTTGGCCTTTCCAACCTAAAGCTATCTAATGGCTATCACATTTACCATACCCTCACTAGCCATACGGATGGTATTGCCCTCTCCATTGTCACCCTGATCTATATTCTTCATTCCAGTTCCCAGCGACTCCCAGCTAGTTTCGGAGCTCTACTAAAATCATAATGGAGAGTGGTCGATATGATCGTTCCCTAAGACCACACTATTACTTTTGGCCCTTGAGTTGAGCCTCGAATCGGATCTGAAAGCAAAGATCGTCAACTGCCCGCAAGTCAATATCTTCTGTCTTGGATGACTTGAGCTGATCCAGAGCCGCCCGTAATGTGGCGAGGAATCCTGGTTCCGCATAGTTATTTGGCTCCTCAGGATTGCTGCAAGATGCCGTTGACACTGGTGGTTCTGCCACGCGGTGACGGTCCTGGACCTCAATAGGATGAGCGAAGGTTGGTTCATTTTCAATCGGCACTTGCACTTCTTCAACATCGACAATCATCATTTCACTGTTCTCAGTGTACTCCTCGAGGCCTTTGCCTATTGTGGTCGCGTCAGAGTTATCAAATTCAGTCTTCAGGATCAAGGGTGTTGTGACTATGACAGCCTCAACTACCAGTGGAGTTTGTCGAGGTTCAGAGTGGTTGGCTCGCACACGCTTCCTAGGACGGCCCCGGCCTCGCCGTTGGGTCAGAATAGGCGTAGAATTGGCAGACTGCGGCTCTGGAGGACGGGGATCATCTGAACTAGCTCCGGCATTCGGCGACGAGATGACTTCAATAATATCCTGCAAGTCTTGCTGGTCGGCTGCGTCTTCTTCACCAAGAGATTGTGAGGATAGCTGCGATGATGATTTTGTCCGTCTTTTCCTTGACGGTTTAGCATAGTTGCTGGCTTTGCGTTTCCGGAAATTATGCTTCACAAGAGATTGAGCCTGTGCATGATCGTCGTCATGCTCGGTCGCCACTCCCTCCTCGATTACTGATTGATTGGGAGAATGTCTAACGGTTTCATGGATATGGCGATCAAGATCTTGAGACAATTGTGACGCGCTGAGAAAGTCATTCTCGTCACTGTCACTTCTTGGAGTAGCCACAGCAGCTGTTGTCTCATCACCCACGAGCTTCTCCGTGAAAATCAATTCCGCTGAAATAATAGCATTGTGAGCTGTCTCGCGATCGTGTACATTTTGCTTGACTGAGGTCGCCTCAGATTGTTGTTGCTCAACCGTTGTTTTGATGAGTTCGCCAGGGGCCCCTTCGGTTGAAGAGAGCTGTCCCTCCTGGATTTCGCCGACAATCCCGTCCATCTCATCATCAATCTGATCAAGTGCGTCTGACGGAGGAATTCCAATCTCAATGACCATCTGGCCATCGTCCATTGGTCCCTGGGGGGGTGAAGAGAGGTTTTCAAGCCCTGTTCGACCCCTGCTCTCATTCTCATGCATTGAAGGTGGTGACGATGGAACTTCAATATCCATTATGTGCTTGGTATAATGTCGAGCACGTGGAGTTGGTGAGGCTAAAATTTCCATCTCTGTCTGGTCTTGATTGTTGGGAAGAGTGGGAGTTGATGGACATTCGTCCAGTGCTGCTGCTTTACGAGCAAATTCGCAATCACCATGATGTTGTGACTTACTTTTGGGTTGTGGACTGGATCTTAAATCGGGGAAAACAACTGCAGGCTCGGATCGCTGTCTTTCACGCACATCTTTCTGGTGTGCTGTAAGATATTGTGACTCGAGCTCATGTCCTGACGTAGGTGATGATTCGATAGGCACAAAGTGTACTTGGGAATCATCATGTCTCGACCTCGGCATTGTGTCGCATTTTCCTGTTGCTGGGTTTGAGGGCACATCACTCCGGTCATCTTCAAGAGATATCAGCACATCTGCACGAGCCTGACTGTCCAACTCCGGTGAATGGACACCCAGAACATTGGCTGGAGACAGAGAGCGACGAATACTCCTGCGTGGTGGTGAAGAAAGTGTTTCCACATGAACGAGGGCCGATGGCAGCTCCAGAGGTTCTTGACTCTTTGGATGCAAGAACATACCAGGAAGGTCGACATCTGTGAATTTCTGAAGCCCTGAGAGTGCTTGCTTCAGGCCTGGGCCGAGTGTCACATTCTCTTGCGGTCCGAAGGTTGCATTCCACATGGTAAGAGTATGAATTACCACGGTGGTTGATTTGCTGGCGAACAAGCTTGAAAAAATGTCGTCCATGGCCTCAATATTTGTAGGAGGCAGCTTTCCTAAGGCATTGACGACAGTCTTAGCAAAGCTCTCGTATACTTGGTTGTCACCCATGCTAGACCGATTTCGCAACATATCCGATTCGTCCTTTAATAACAGACTCAAGATTTTGTGAAGCCTGGTGATTGTGGATAGTAGAAGGTCGTCGGGAGAACTGTGTAGCACGAGATCCACCGCCCTCATGCATTCTGCCAAATTTGGCAAATTGCCTTGTTTTACATGCTCCAGGATCATGGTATCCATCAAGTCAAGACATTTTGTGTATTGAGGCAATAATGACTGAACAGGCATTCTGGGGCTTGAGGGGTGGGAGCGAACTTCTAGGTGGTCGTGTTGTTGCGAGAGCTCTGAGAAAATAGAAAGTGATAGTTCCGAACAGATGAATGGCAGGCGAGTCGATCGATGATTTGATTCCAGAGCCGTCAGCATCAAATGATGGCCCAGCTCCATGACTGAGCTCCTGGTCATCTGCCTTATCTGAGCAGTAGTATGCACAGCGACTTCCCCAGCATCACGAACAGCCTCTTGCCAGATCTGCTCGAGAAATATGAGAATAGTGGTTGTTGCGTATTTCGTTTCTGCAGACGGCTTGATTTCCTTGCTACTCGCATCTCGAATAGCCCTGAGGAAATGGGTCCAAGCCACTGCTATGTAAGCTTTGTCGGATTGGCCAGAGGCTCCCCATGAACTGTATCGTAGCAGGATTTGAAACATGTCGACGATAGCTGAACACTTAACCCTGACCCACTTGCAGTCGAGAGTAGGGATGTCGTCTGGTTCGACCATTCTGGAGTCTTGTAGAGCTCGGCCTTCATTCCAAACCTTAGTCCCTTTGGATGAATTCCACAGAAGTGCAATGAAAACCCTACAAGCCATATCTGAATTGGCAGGATTTTTCTCAAAGAACGAGCTTCGCATGACTTTGACGATGTACTCGTTCCAGACCCGGGTATACTGTTTATGGGTCGAAGCGGGTCGGAAGGCATAGTATAGCAAAGTGCAGTAGCTTCCTACAGCTGTTGGCCGCGATCCCTTTATATTCTTATCTCCACTTTGCCTCTCTAATTGGATTGTGATGGGTTTTGCGAGCATACCTAAAATGGTATCTGACGCTTCGTGTGGCCTCGAAACATATACCAATCTGTTCCAGGCCAAGTTAGATTGCTGTCGGACCATGGAATCGCTGCCGTTGAAACATTTTTGAATAACTTTGAGCCAATTCTTGAGATCGGCCCAGCTGTCAACGCGCGAGTCCGCACTATTGCTGAGAAGAACTATTGTTGACCAGATTTGAGGGACTTGAGCCATATCATCCTTAGAAGCCATCATTTTCTCCAGCCTTCGGCAAATTGCGGTGCCGAACGAGACACCGCTTTCGAGCTCACGTTCTAAAACACTCCTGGTGGCATGGGAGATGGACGAAGACGCAGGGAACGTTGAGTATACTTGCACTCCGAAGTCGATTGCTTTGACCCTGACTTCTTTGCAGTTATTTATCATCCCGGTCAACAATTCCTCGGTCCATAAGTTCGCTTTTCCATTCATAGTTGTTTTAGATTGCTCGAGCAGCTTTCCATATACCAAAATTCTCTCTAAAGTGACTCCGATGCCTCTGATATGTTCAGAGAGGGCTTTGAGGGAGTCAAGAAGGCGCAAAACTCGATTGTTGGAGGCGAGTAGAATAGGTCGGAAATTTTGAGTGGCCAGGAGGTGTAGATAATGTATAATGACACTCTTTGGAGCGGCATGCTCTGTGATAATATGTATGGAGCGGTCGAGAATGAAGAGACGATATTCGTCGGTCATAAAGGAGGAGTATTCCACGTTCCAGACAAAGATGACTAGAACCTTCAACGCTTGTGTAGTCAAATTTATGTCAGCAACCTCCTCAATTGGTTTCAACAAGTCCCGTCTGATGTACTTGAGGATGGTTGTAACCTTGCTCTTGAGAACTGCTTCATCGGGGATATTGTCATATTGTCTAATGACTTTGGCAAGAGTCTGGTAAGCATCTACCGAGACAGTACGCTCATCGCCTGCAAGTTGTTGCACAATGCTCTCCATCATCGAAGCCATGTCACGATCCTCCTCTTGTTGCCCTCTTGCTGCTGGCAGGGACTCCTCATTGACTGGAGTTGACTTGAGAATGGATTTCAGAGAGGCTTGACACTCGGAAGAAGGAGGAAGAGGTTTTACAGTGACGATCGTGGAAGGATAGTCGCTTGCATGAATTGGGTCGGAGGCATTGGTCCACGGAGAGAATTCTACGCGTTTGCGGGCGCCGTTGCTTGAGGAGCCTGGAAATGATGCAGGGGACTCCGGCGTACTCGTAAAGTTCATTGATGATTTTGTAAACAGCAGCTTCCTTCGTGAGGAGGTCGATGGTGGGCTTGGTGGAAGGTTTTCAAGAATCGACATTGTGACTTGAACAGAAGAATGAGGTGCCTGACAGCACGCCTCTCACGCAGGATAGGGGCAGACCGGGAGACTAGTGAGCGAGTCTGCCTGCAGTCTCTTGTCTCTCAATGTACAAACAAAGCCCATGGAGACAATCGGGGAGAAAAGTATGAAGGACAGTAGAGTGCTGGATTCAACGAGATAGAGGGATGTGGAGTGTAAAGCCAGCCACTACTTAACGCGTCGTTTGGACGCGTCGGAATTGCGGGTGACTTTTAAGGCGGGTCCCCTTCTGTGGCTATTATTTAATTCAACCCAGAAGGAGGCCTCGTTGGTTTAGCGCGCCTCTCTGACAAACAAGGCTCCGAGCCAAAGGTGACCATTTCAATATCATTCGTCTCTGGAGTTCGACTTATTCAGGTAGGCAAAAATATTCATCTCATGAAACACTGCCGTTGTCGAAACCAATATGTCTACCAAGGCCCAGCAGGCAGAGGCACACGCACTTCTCACAAAATTACGAGATGATGTAGGCAGCAACTTGCTTGATCACAAGTCCCACACAGAGGCTCTCGAGGGGCTGAAAGTTCTTGGGAGGGATGCAGGGAATGTTGAAAAGATATATGACAAATCTGGGATTGAGACATTGGGGAACTACGCCTTCAATGGCTACCCAACCAGCATTCATCAAGAAGCACTACGATGCCTTGCAAACGCGCTCCTACTGTTACCTCAAACACGAAAATTCTGCATCGAGATTGGCCTTGACAAGAAAGCAAGTCAGAAGCTCCACGAAGTAGATGTTGACGAAGAATTTCTGTTGGCGCGCATCTTGTTCTTGCTGACCTACGACCTTAGCATGAACCTTGACCTCCTCATCCTTGAGAATGATTTGGCTGGCAGTATCATCAACCTACTTTTGCGGCACGCTGAAATTCTATCGACGAGTTCTGAAGCGCCTGCCTCCACTCAAAGCAGTATGATGGCACTACAGGAGACATTAAAGTTATTATTCAATGTGACCAGCGCGAAAGTCGATCATATATCTAAGTTCAGTTCAGCCGTGCCACACATGTTTTCGATACTCAGCGCATTGCCAATCCTTAGCCCACCACTACAGGCTCCCTTGAGTCTAACTCTCAATGCACTTGCAAATCTCGAGATAGCCGAAGAAAATCTTGATGAAGAGAGACAACTACGACCAGCAGTGAACAAGCTCACATCAATCCTAGATCAAGCGGTCCAACGGTACTCTTCGACCGAGTTAGAGACACTGGGTGTGCCATTGATAACGATCTTGAGGAAACTCAACGATGTCGCAAGTGTGGATCTGCGGGAAGAGATGAAGTCGAAATTTCTGCCGGATGATAAGGAAAGAGATCAGCCACTTGGAAAATCATCTTCATTGCCATCGCGCTTGCTACGACTGACCACCTCATCAGGGTCCTTACATTTGACAGAAGCTATATCTGGTTTACAATTTGAGCTTTCTAACAAGGATGCGAATGAATACGTCAAAAATGTTGGTTACGGACATGCGGCTGGATATCTCATGTCCCACAAGATTCCAATCCCGGAGAGCGTCAAGGGGGAGGCAACCGAGGGTGCTTCCAGCAGCGTCCCTACCAACCCAGTTACTGGGCAGCGACTTGATAAGGAACCGCCGGTGGAGGTCCCTAACATGACTCAGGAAGAGAAGGAGCGAGAGGCAGAGCGATTGTTTGTGCTGTTTGAGAGGCTCAAAGCTACTGGGGTAGTGAACGTGAAGAACCCAGTCGAGGTAGCCCGAGATGCGGGTAGATTTGAAGAGCTCAGTGACTCGGACTGAGTAAGGCTGCTCAGCAGTATAGTATCTGGTACGGAGTAGCACTCCGTATCTACTGAATTGCATTGACATGCGCAGACATCACGCACCACGGAATAATGTCATTTGTAATCCGCGAGCCCAGATTGACTATGGTGCCACTCGGAAGACGGAGAATGAGGGGGGGCTGGCGTTTAGGCGCTAGTTAGCGATACTTCGTTCCTGCATTCCCAACGATAAGCTTAACCTTTTACTGGTCGGGGCGCCTATTATGTACACCCTCAGGGCTTGATCGCCAGGGCCCTTCTGCAGCGCCACCGCCCTTGATCCATGACTCGTGGCCCATTGTGGCCCAGGCTGCGTGTAGGTCAAACTTGGAAGTTAGGTAATTATCCCCCATCCCAAATCACCCCCAGGAAATAATAACTTTTTTCCCGCCTGGGTCACGGCTCACCCGTCGCAACTTCCTTCCCAGGGCGCAGCTTACGTATCTAATGTGTGTCTCCCTTCTTGCCCTTCCATAACCTTCCCATTTCAGAGACGCACATCACGTCTCATCCTTCCCTTCATCCCGTCATGGTGCATCGCGTCGATATCGCCATGAACGGAACTACAAAGGTCAATGGCATGAATGGCCACCACAAAGACGCATCCCTGCGACCTCCCAACACCCCCCGAAAGGCCTCCTCACCCATGGCCCCTCCATTCATGGTCTCTGCCCCAGGCAAAGTCATTGTATTTGGTGAACATGCAGTTGTTCACGGAAAAGCCGCTATGGCTGCATCCATCTCCATGCGCTCATATCTCCTCGTGACAACACTCTCCAAGTCTCAACGGACCATCCAGTTGGTCTTTCCAGACGTCGGCCTCGATCATACCTGGAACATTGATGATCTGCCATGGCACACCTGGGAAAGGATCAAGAAGCCTCGATACTATGATATGGTCACCTCCTTAGACCCGGAGCTGGTCAAAGCTATGCAACCACATGTTGAACCTGTCTCTCCACATCTCACTGGTGAGAAGAAAAAGATTCATGTCCATGCAGCCTCCTGCTTCCTCTACCTATTCCTCACCCTCAGTAGCCAGAAAGCCCCCGCCAGTATATACACCCTCAGGTCCACTTTACCGATCGCGGCAGGATTGGGCTCAAGTGCAAGCGTCTCAGTCTGCATCAGTGCCGCCCTTCTCAAGCAAATCCATGTCCTCTCGGGACCACATGAAGATCAGCCAGAGGAAGAAGTGGATCTCCAGCTTGAGAGAATTAATAGATGGGCTTTCGTTGGAGAGCTTTGCATTCACGGAAATCCCAGTGGGATCGACAATACCGTTTCAACTCGAGGGAGGGCAGTACTCTTTAAGAGGACGGACTATAAAAAGCCTCCCACTGCAACTCCTCTCAAAGAATTCCCAGAACTTCCCTTGCTTCTAATAAACACCAATCAATCTCGGTCTACCGCTGTGGAAGTAGCCAAGGTCGGCGCCATGAAGAAAAAATATCCCGCTGTTACAGAAGCCACACTTGACAGCATCGACGAAGTCACCATGTCAGCATATAATTTAATCACTTCTGATGACTTTGACTCGGAGTCAGAACAAAATATTGAACATCTAGGGGACCTATTCCGAGTCAATCACGGACTGTTGGTGTCATTAGGAGTGTCCCACCCAAAACTGGAATACATCCGAGAATTGATCGACTACGCTGGGATTGGCTGGACCAAACTAACAGGCGCTGGTGGTGGTGGGTGCGCTATCACTCTATTGAAAAACGATACTGGACCCGAATCTTTGCGAGATCTACACGAAAAGTTCGCAGCGGCTGGGTTTGACGAATTCAGGACCACACTCGGGGGCAGTGGAGTGGGCATCCTGTATCCCGCAGTGTTGCGGAACGGGACCGACGAAGAAGGGGGCGAAGAAATTGACCAGCAGAAGTTTTTGAACGCAGAAGGGCCAGAGGATATTGAGACCTTGGTCGGTGTTGGTCTCTTACAAAGAAGACCTGAGTGGAAATTTTGGCAGTGATGATATTTGCGCCTACGCTTAACTATCGCCATGGATGTCTTATGGAGTGGTGGCGCAGAGCGACATCCACTCATGCAGGACTTGGTAATTTGTACAACAAGAAATCCAGGATTTTTATGTATATCACCGCCGTAAAAGGCACCTGGAAGGATAATAGGAGGTGTATCCATCAATCATGATGAATCGAGGGGGTCTGGATTAATCACGTGATATTTTCATCTCCGTTTCGACGGCAAGCCAGCTTAACATTGTTCATCTCATTCCAGTCATCAGATTGGACAACCAAACATTGTTGCTAAATGCTGTGATATTTCCTACTCATCATTGTTACACCGCTAGCGTTGTGAGGCGACGATTCCGAGAGAATTGCAACGTCTTTTTCCAAAAAGACTGCTCTGGGTAGACCACCACAATTCCATGTGATATCAGGCAGAGCATGGGCTTTTCCTCTTTATAGTTCCCTTCTTCCAGGTAGCCCGAGCAGACCTTCACACTCAAAATCTAGCAGTCGGGCACAAACTCCAGCTCGCTTGAAAGCATGGCGGAATCCAGCAAGCCAACAGAAGCGGCCCACCGGCCAAAGCCCAAGTCCGCCAAATCTAAAGAACCATTCTACAATGTGTCACCACTGTGGGAAGATGTTACGCCACTGCCATTGATTGATGGTCCACCGGGCCAGACGGATCCAGGCCCTGCTCTCGCTACCATTGCGTATTCACCCCGGTACGCGGAAGCCATGTCTTATCTCAGGGCGGTCATGGCAACGAACGAGTTCAGCAGGAGAGCTTTGGACCTGACTGAGGATATCATCAGCATGAATCCATCTCACTACACCGTCTGGCTCTACCGAGCCAAGATTCTCAAGGTGCTCTGGGAGGCGGAGAATATCTCTACAGAAGACGGAGTCAAAGCCGAGCTGGAATGGTTAGAGGGAATCAGTGAGCGGAACTTGAAAAATTATCAGATCTGGTGAGTCTTTTCTGGGGGAGATTGGTCTCTGGCGGCCGCCACCAGCCACCGTCTTTACGTCGTGGAGCATCCCACTGACATAGCGTGTTCGGCAACAAACAGGCACCATCGACAGCTCATAGTTTCGCTCATCGCACAGCCCCCTCCAGGCGAGACCGAGTTCCTTGCTCACATCCTATCGTTCGACAGCAAGAACTACCACGTCTGGACATACAGGCAGTGGTTGTGTCGCCAGTTTCCGGACTCTTTACTCACGATGGACGTGGAGCTAGCCGCAATTGACACCCTCATCAACGACGACGTTAGGAACAACTCAGCCTGGAACCACCGCTACTTCGTCTGCTTTGGTGCGGAAGAGCTTCAGGCCATTGAGAAGGAAGGTGGAAACAGAAAAGAAATCCTCGCACAGGGGAAACTGGTGGTCGACGAAGAGGTCGTCGAGCGTGAGATAAACTACGCCAAAGACCACATTGCGTGGGCACCTCAGAACCCAAGTCCCTGGAACTATCTCAAGGGTGTGTTGAAAAGGGCGGGGATCCCCATCACGGACATGCAGGTCTTTTGTGAGGGCTTCATCGGTGGTAGGAATGCAGATCTTCTCGGTGAGAACGTCAGGAGCAGTCATGCTATCGATTGGCTTGCGGATATCTACCGGCTCGATGGTAAGAAGGATAGGAGCAAGCAGTGCCTGGAAGCACTTGGGAAGAAATGGGATCCCATCAGGCGGAAGTATTGGGAGTATCGTGTCGAGCAGTTAGACGCAGAAGATCAGGGTGAAGGAGCTGGTGAGCCGTCATGATTAGGTGAGCACTTGAGCAAATGATGCATCGCAAAGCTGATATGCAATTTCAATCTGCACTGATCTGATACTCGCTCTCATTGCGTCTGATGGGGTAGGAGTTAGTTGCGCTGATGGCCTCAACCATTTGTCCAATACAGTGATTCCAGGATCCATGGCCTACTTCCAGTCAAACCGCTCATTGATTGTGCTACGCGTGAATTGCGTGTCCAACATGTTGTCGTTGTCGACACCAGTCGGTCATTTCCTATTGCTCACATAGCAGCTGTCTCGAAACTCGATCTATCCCCATCACAAGGTCAGACGTTGGCCCATATCTACCACCAGCGCTTCAAAGACATGTTCTATCCTGAGAATTCCATCAGTTCGAGGAAGGATCGAATGATATAACCTTTGGGTTTGGCCTTCACTACCTGCCACTATCATGACCACTCCTGATCCTGAAGGTGCCTGACCCGATGGAAGTTTGAATGACGTCATTACTCCTCCAAACTTCTCTCGGAGTTCGTGCGATGTACGGCCCTCCCACAAGGTACATCGTATACAGGTGACAGCACACTACATCCATTATCCTTACTTACCTACATAAACCCACATTCATTTTTTCCGAATTCAGATGGCACGGCTTTGGGGGCGGAATGTAGATTGCGACAAGGATTACCTTTCGAGCCGAGCCTTACCCATCTGTCAGGGACTTAAGCGTTCAAGGCCTCCCCAACTTGCCGAGGACCTGACATTGTCAATCAGCATGCACGATGGGGAAATAGGCATTCCCATTGGTTACAATCCAACGTATCCTTTGAAATACTTAGCCCACCTGAAGAGATCTGGCTCCAGTCTTATCAATGCCCGCGCCTTCACCAAAATAGTATTCCCAAACTGCTTCAATGGGTCCCTTTCCCTCTGTGGGCACCATCTGAACCCCCAATTAGGCACATTTAGAGGCGAGGCAACACAAGCAGAATGCCAAACCACTGAATCCTCGGGTCTCTAGCACCAATGCAGTATGCTGGTGGGCCGGCCAGCATGTTTTCGTTCTGCGATGATATTCGCCAACGAGCTTACCAGTCAGAAAAGATTCCATTATGGATTTAGTTCCAGGCACCCTTGCTGATAAGCGGTTTGTGCTCTATTTCTGTTCGGGTCTATATACAGAAACCCAAAAAGGCCACTCCGCTACTTGAGCTCTGGACTGAATATGCACCCTCCTACTGTTCGGCCCCATTTTTCTTTCTTGGTGGAATTGCTTTTGGCTCCGGTCAGAGGCAAGGCCATGGTAGAATCCATATCGTCAACTGAAGGTGATGCTTTCGAGAACATGCTCAATTACGGCACAGGCATCTTCTGGGTTCTCCGGGGCGTTCAACGGGAAGGAAATGTTCCTCAAGGGGAACGCCAATGAGCTCCTGCACACATGTTCCGGCCTCTCAGCACCTTGCAGGGGATTTGGCTCTTTTGATATAGTGGAGCAATGCTGAGGTGGTATTTAGGGATCTTCAGTAGAAGCAATACTTGCTAATAATAGGCGAGTTGTGTACAGACACAACGCCGCAGCTTGGATGCCTTAACTCAGGTATGTCCTCAGACTCCCATATATCTATATAGATTCCTCCGAATGAACACGGTGCTGGAAGCAAGATCTTCTCACACTTCATCTGCAACGACATCTTTTCAGCAAAACGAAGTCGCCTTTTGGAAACTCTGCGGACGGATCTGTCTACCCAGTTGCTTAGAAAAGTGTTAGTTTCTCACCATGAATCCCAACAGACCTACAACTGGTAACGGGGCCACCTCCAGGTCTGGCGGACGACCTGCCCCAGGGA
>Ga0105239_10000435_pt1 | contig 61058 bp, 72 predicted proteins | sample KBSC44metaG_FD_92761 | JGI IMG/M metagenome (GOLD analysis project Ga0105239, IMG submission 92761) | Corn rhizosphere microbial communities from Kellogg Biological Station, Michigan, USA - KBS C4-4 metaG | ecosystem: Host-associated > Plants > Roots > Rhizosphere > Soil | place: Michigan, USA...
GCAGAGTAGAAGGCGGCTTGGCGATGCGCAGTTGCAGCGGCGCATATGATCGCCGATTCGCCGCAAGGGGGAAAGTGGTGGGCCGTCTAGGACTCGAACCTAGGACCAAGAGATTAAGAGTCTGCTGGCCATTGCTTACTTTTCAACCACTTGTAGCAGGTTATTTTACGGTACAGTGGCGTCCAAGTGCAAGTTTCTACAGGAATAGCGCGCAGAATTTTACGGGGCTAAGCGTTTACGATTTCGCCGTTTCGGATGAACCCATGCCAGCCGCATGATGGGTACGGAGCGATTCGCAGGATGCTTGGGGAGAGAGTCAGGGTCTCGAACGTGTCGCCCTCGCGATGCCACCCCCGCTGGTCTGATGGTAGACCATCTGGCGGGTTCAAGAATGGTACCAACAGGCGCACGCCGCACGCACCACAGGGGCAGTCGAGTTCGATTGCGACACGTTCGCGGCGAGGAACCGGAGAGCCGTCAGACGTGCGTGTGACGCCCGGGCCACCGCTCCCCACCCATTCTGGATTCAGATCAACGAGTCTCACGGCGATGCCCCCGCTCCTGCACCAACCTCTTCGCGCAACCGCGGCGCCAACTTCTTGTTGAGCGCGATGCCGCCCTGCTGCTCGTCGCTGTACCGCGCGCGCGCGCGCAGGCTCTGCCGGATCGAGTCCGACTTGATCGCGATCTCGGGATAGGTCTGGTTGAACTGGTGGATCTTCGCCATCGCGGCATCGGTGTCGGCGCCGCTGCGCACGGCCAACGCGTACGCGTTCATCAGCAACTTGCGCCGGTCGGTGATCTGCTGCTGGTAGTTCATCAGCGCGCTGTTCTGCTGCTGCTGCTCGAACAGCCGCGACGGGGAGAAGCCGAGCGCCTGGATGAGCGCCTCCGGCTTGGTGATGTCCGGCACGATCGGGTCGCCGCGGAGCGTGTTGGCGCCCTCGTGCGCGAAGCGCAGGGACTTCATGGCGTCCTTGGCGAACTTCGGCATCATCGTTTCGATACCGCGCTCGACCTGGCCGTCGCCGACCATCTTCGAACCCACGTAGAAGTTCTTCACCATGCCGCCCAGCGGTCCGACGATCGAATCGAGCATCTGGTAGTACGCGTCCTTGCCCTCGAGCTCGCGGTCGGCGTCCTGGAACCAGAGGTTGCTCAGGCTGACGCGGTTCGACACCGTCGCGCCGGTGAGTTGGTCGATCGGGCCATCGGCGATGTACTTTGCGGCAGTGTCACCAAGATTCTCGGCCAACCAAGCCCGGTACTCGGTGTTGAAGTCGAACGGCTCGTCGTCGCCGAACAGCGTGTGCGCGGCGTTGCCGGCGAAGCGCATCGCGTTGATGATCGGCAGGCCCATGGTACCGGCCATGAGTCCGGTCATGCCCAGGATGCCCGTCAGCGTGCGTCGCGCGACGCTGCGCACCTCCGGCGTCTCACCCTTGAACGACTGGTACAGGTTCCGGTACATCGCCCAGGTCATGCCGATGCTGTAGTTCTTGAACTGCAGCGCGATGCGCGCGACGTTGTTCTGCATCATCCGCGGCCGGTTGGCGGCGGAGTAGTCGAAGTGCGTGCCGTTGATGATGTCCGACGCGTATTGGACCGACTTGTTGAAATCCTTCGTTTTGCCGTACTCGAGACGGAATGCAGCCATGCCGGCCGACTCGCGGTTGATCACCTCGGCCTTATGGAACATGTAGCCTATCGCACTCATCGACTTGGCCCACGCCGGGCTCGACTGCAGCAGGTTACCTTCGGCTAAGCCCGCCAGGGTGTGCGTCTGGGTTTTGTCGATGTCGCCGCGCGCGCGCAGCGTGTTGTAGGCCTGCCGTTCGATCGGGTCGGTCAGCGTGCGGTCGATGTTCCCGAACGTGCGCAGTGCGTCACGCACGCCGGCGCCGAGCACGCTGGTCGCCTTGCCCCAGCCGTGCTGCGCGGCGAGCGCCGGAAGTGTGATCTGCGCGTTCTGGGTCAAGTTCACCAACGCCGACGCCGGGCTCGCGCCAAGGTGATAGAGGAACCCGATCGAGTTCGCCTTGTTGGCCAGCGCCGTGTCCTTCGGCGACATGATGAAGTCGTGCCGCATCTTCAGTTCGCGGAGCAGCGAATCACCGCGCGCGACGTCAAGCGCCGAGCTGGTGCTGGATCCGCCAAATTCCGAACCGCGGCGGTAACTGTCCATCGACATTTCCATGCCATCGATCACGCCCTGCATCTGGTGCGCATACCGCAACCGGGCAAGCTGGTGCGCCCCATGAAACGAGTTCTTGGCGAACGCGCGCAGCGCATCGTCGCTGAAACCAGGCACGTTCTCGCGATGGATCGAATGCTTGCGCATCGACATTTCTGGCAAGGTCTTCAGGAACAGTTGGTAGATATCGTCCTGCACCTTTTCGGGGGCGTGGGCCTTCTTGAGAATGCCGATAATCTCGCTAACAAACGTCCCGCTCGGCGCGTTCTTCGCCTTGAAGTCGCTGTCGCGGCGCCCCTGCGCGTCGATGAAGAACCCAGCATCCCGTAGCTTCTTCTCTGCCTGCGAGGCGTCCTTGGCGGACTCGAACATTTTGAAGCCTTGGCGCCCCTCGCGGTCCGTGAAGCTGACCCAGAAATCGCCGTCGCGGTTGAGGGGAAAATAAACACCCTCTCGCCGCATCTGCTCGAACTGCAGGCGGATACGGTCTTTCATCGTGCGGGTGTAGTGCTCCCCCAGGTCGCCGCTCATTGAGTCGATGCGGCTGATCAAACCCTTCTCGGTTTCGTCGCGCATCTGGGAATACCAGTCGCGGGTCTCCTGGTAGAGGCGCTTGCCCTCCTCCGGCAGCGCGCCGTACCGCGCCACAAGGTCAGGCCAGCGCTCTTCGCGCAACTTCTCACGCTTGGGCAGATTCCGAAGGCGCTTCACTTCGTCCATCATCATGGACTTGTCGTCGCCAGGGCGGCCGCGCATCTGGTTGCGGATCTCTTTGATGCGGTCTTTGATGCCTTGCTTCGACCACTCGACCGGCTCGCCGCGGCTGTCTTCGAACGTCAGCTTGCTGTAACTCACGCTCGGGTCGAGTCCGTAGATCGTGGCATCGTGCATCACATCGGCAAGCTGCTTCGCTTCAGGCCGACGCCGACCCATCATGCCGGGCAGGCCTTTCTCGTAGCTGTACTTGCGCAGGTCCTCGGCGATCGCCGCGCCGCCGCGCTTGATCATATTCTGCGGGTGTTCGGCCGCGTCCGGCGAACCTGCCATCAGTTGATTACGATCGGTTGCCAATTGCTGCATCAGGTCGCCGTACTGCTTCGCGCCCTTGAGTGCAGGATGGTCTTCCATCAGCTCGAGCACATGGCGCGTCTGTAGTGCACCCAGCGCGGCCGGACGGAAGTCCTCGGCTTTGCCGCGCATCCAGTCCTTAGCGCGCTGCCACATGCCATCGTCCGGCTTGCCGAGCACCTCATTGAGTCGGTCGACGGACGCTTGCGGCTTGCCGAAGTCTTCGGGCGCGTGCCCGCCCTGGTCGGGCATGCTGAACCAGCCTTTGTCTTCGGCGCGGTCCTTCGTGTTAGCCTCGTGCTTGAGGTCTTTCTTGATCGCGCTCTCGGCACGCGCGTTGCGCGCGGCTTCTTCAGGAGTGGCAGCCGGAGCTTCCGAACGGAAACGGTCCAAGGCGTCCGTAAACTCGGACGATGGCCAATCTACGCCGCTGGCTTGCCCATCTTCGAGGCGAATGCCTTTTGCGCCAAGGCGCTCGCTTCTCGCTTGTCTTGCCGCAGCTGCTCGATCTCGGAGCTCGTCAGCCGATCGGAAACCGATGAGGTACCGGGCTTCGCTGGCGGTGAGGGCGGCAGGTTCGACGCCGAATTCTTCGCGGATTGCATCGCCGTACCTCCTCTCAATTTGCTTCAGCAGTGCTGGATCGGCGTGCAGTGTACCACCCTCACGCGCCGCGTTCACGAGTGTTGACGTTCCGACGACCTCGCCCCCCTTCGACTGGATGTAGTGGGCCAGATCCGCCAGCGTGCTACCCATCGTCGTGACATCGTCGACGAGCACGTACTTCTTGCCCTTCTCAACCGGGCCATCGAATTCCGAGCGGGCCAGCAGCCGCTGCATCGCGTCGGCGCCGGTGTGGAACGTGCGGTTCGTCTGGACGATCTCGCGGTCGACATCGCCACCGGTGTGCGCGGCGAGGTATGCGGCTAGCGTTTGCGGAATGGCGTTCTTGCCGGTCGCCTCTTCGGCATGCGGCGCAACGAATGTCACATCGCTTCCCCAGCGCTGCTTCGCCTGCTCGGCCAGCGGCGCAGCGTTGCGATCGACCAAACGAATCGCCGCCTCACCGTCGCCAGCCTTCGCCGCGCGATAGTCAACATCGCGCTTCAACGGTTGGTCGTTACGCCATAACGAAGCGGTTTCGCCGGCCGCGCGCGGCACACCCGTGGCCCGAGCGAGACCTTCATCGCGATCGTCCGGCATCGAGAAACGAATGTCGGGGTTCTTGCGATCGAACGTACCGCGGTTGTCCACATCCTTGATCTGACCACTATCAAAGGCGATCCACTGCCGCTTGCCGTTGTCAAGATCGAGTCGGATGCCGTCGTATCCCTGCCGCTCAAGCCAGTTGCGCATCGCGCGTGCCTCGGCGGCGCTTTCGATCGAAAGGAATTGTTCCTTCGACATGATCGCCGGGTCTTTGATCGATGCGTAGGCGCCGATCACACGCTCGTACGCCGGCACGCCGTCGGCAGCCTTTTCCGCATACTTCTGCGCTTCAGCCTTGCTCTCCGTGAGGAAGTGACCCAATGGTGCAGTCTCGTGGCCAGTGTTCTCGCCGAGCCTGTCCTTGTCGAAAACGGTGAAGTCCTCTCCGGTGCCGTGATACAGGATCTTCGGCTTGCCGGCGGCGTCCACCACCTCGCTGCCCTCAAAGTACTTTTTGAACGCGGCGGAGTCGGTCGGGTCGGCGCGATTGAATGCGAGCGCGCCCACCGCGGCGCGCCGGGCGTCGCCGGCGACGTCATCGGTGTGAATGAAATCCGCACTCTTGCGCAGCAGCCCGTGCAGGTCGGCTTCGCTGAATTTCAGATTCGGGAACATCTCCCGTACCCACGCACGCAACGCGGCGACCGCGCGGTCGAGGATGCCGTTCTTCACGCCGTTTTCGGCCATCACCGCGAGCAATTCGCTGGTGAACGTCTTCGGATCCGGGTTGCGGTAGCGGCGCTCGACCTCGTTGATCGTGTCGCGCATCGCCTTGCTGCCGAGTGTCTCGTCGTCGCGCAGGCGCTGCACGTCGGCAACGAGGCGATCCCAGCCGCCCTTAACGTGCTGGTCGATGATCTTCTCGATGCCGTGGTGGCCTACGACCTCGTGCACGACAGTGCGCAGTGCGCGGTCGATGTCCTTGATGTTTCGCGCAACGATGTAGGCCGTCTTGCCGTCGTAATAGCCGCGGGCATACTGGTAGCGGGCCGGCTCCGTGCGCATAGCTGAAGCGGGCAGTTCATCCGCCGATCGCAGAACCCGTACGCGCGGGGCGTTCGTGCCCCAGTCTTTCGTAGCTTCGCCGACCGCTGTGTCGATCTGGTGGAAATGAGCTTCGCTGAGTTGATTGGCGCCGGATGGTTCGGTGTCGAACTGGCCAGCAGTTTCCGAACGCCGCGCCGTAGCCGCTTCCTCCACTCGACGCGCCAGCGTGGCTTTCGACTCGCGCACGCCTTTCACCGCCGGCGGCAATGGCTCCGGCTTGGGCTTTGGCTTGAGAGATTCCTTGAACTGGTCGAGCGACATTTCCTTCATGCCGCCGAAAGTCTTCAGGCCATTGGGGAAATTCGCCTCGTACGCCACCCGCGCATCGCGGCCGCGCGCGTACCCGATCATCGCCTTCTTCTCGTCAAAGGCTTTCGTGCCAGGCTTCATCTGGTCGATCACGAACACCTTGGCGTTCGGATCCTCGGCGTGCGGGCCAAGATAGACGTCGTGCGGTTCGCCGTCGCCGCCGTCTGTGCCGCGGATGTGTCCGTAGTGGTCCGAAGCGGGATGCTCCCATTCCTTGCCGAAACGATCCGTGCCGCGGCGCATGCCGCCCTTCGGGACCTGGATCGTCACGTCCAAGCCGTGCAGGTTGATGTGCCCCTGCTTGTAGTTGTTGGCCTCATGCTGCGCCGGCGACGGCTCAGGCAGATTGTTTTCGGGATGTGCGGCGCTTTCGCGCGCGGCACTATCCACCAACGCAGTTGCGTTTTTCGTTTCTTGCTGCGCGCGATCATAGGCATCGCGCAATGCCTGCTTGTCTCCGCCGAATACCTCTTTCGTGAGGTCAAAACGATCATTGACGCCGGGAATCATCCCCTCGCCTTTCACGATGAACGCAGACGGGTAGCCATCCTTCGTGCGCGTGATTCGCGATACTTCGAAGCCGCCAAACTTGATCGGTTCGCCGGCGACGATTTTCCGCACGATGTCAGCTTGGTATTTCGCGCGGTTGGCGGCCGCCCTTTCCTTGGTCGACTCCGTACCCTTCCCTTCCAGCAGCGCGGCGGCATGCTTCTCCGCACTCTCGGCTCTTTTGTACAACTTGACCGCATCACCCGCGCGCCGCACAGAGGCATCGATCGCTTGCGCTTTGCGCTTGGTCATCTTCGTGAAGCCGACGCCCAACGGGAACGCGCTGCCCTTGTTCATTGGATCTTGGTTGCCGGCGGCTCTGTTGGCTTGCTTGCGCAAGTCGGCGGAGCGTGCAAGCGCATCGGTGATGTCTGCTTTGTCCTTAACGCTCAGAGCCACTCCAGCCGCTTCAGCCGCTGCGATGCGCTTGCTCGAAGACGCGGCGTCGGAAGCAGAAACCACGCCAACTGGCGTGGTTTCGGGGGGTTCTTTTACCAGACTTTCACTTTGCTCAGATCCGCGGTCTGGATGTGCTTGCGATCCTTTTCCAGCGCCGCGCGCGCGGGCTGCGGTGTCGACGGTGGGCTTTTCGGGTTCCAGGCGCGCGGCGCGCGCAACGTCCATCGGGTCGAACTTTTGCGTCTTGCCAACGCGCTTCGACGGAACCGAGGCGAGATCGTCAGCCGGTACGGTTTGATCTTTCTTCAGGTCGCGCAGCGCCTGCAGCGCTTCTTTTCGGCCGAGCGGCTTGTCACCGAGCAGCGCGTGCACGTCGGCGGGATCAATGCGATCGCCTGCGACAATGCGCTGACGTTGAACCTCGCGCGATTCTGCTTCGGACAACTTCGGCGCCGCCGTCCGCAGTGCCTGCGGCTTGACGGCAGCGGCCGTGCCGTCGTCGAACTGTACGCGTGCGCTCATCTCGCCAGCGCGCGTCACGGTGCCGCTGCGGCCGGCGTGGTCGCCTTCGGCCACCGTTACTCTAGCGCCAGGCGCAACCTTGTCGGTCAGGTCCTGAGGAGTCCGAGCCGTACCTTCGTCAGCACCAGCAGCAGTCGCCACCTTGCCACCGTTCCCGCCCGCATCCACGCCACGTTCTGCATGCGCAACGGTTCCATCGGATTCTCCGGCGGTGGGTTTGGTGGGGGTGTCGAGCTTGGGCTCGACAGTCTTGAGCGCCTGCTCGATGTCGTCAGGATGCTGTTCGAACAATGCTTCCCGGGCAGATTGCTTTCCTTCCGGCTTCACGCCGATCTCGTCGAGCGCCGCCCGGGCCTGATCGTCAGTCAGGGCGTCCACGCGCGGCTTCAGCGCGGCAACGCGCTCATCGTTGGCCTGCTTTGCTTTGGAAACGTCCGTGGTAGTAGCATCAGCCGATGAGCCCGATTCCCCATTCCCCCCTTTTTGATCCGGTGGAGTTTGATCTTCAGGTGTGGGCGGCTCGTGTTCGACTTTATTCTGATCAGGTTGTGCAGCGCGCGTATCAGGTGCAGACGACGATTCCAATTTTGGCGATGCCTCAGTTGGAGATTCCTTCCCTGCCTGCGCCCGAGGAATTTCAGGCAATGGCTCTGCGGATTGCTTCGCTCCCTCCTCCGCCGGCGCAGCTTCCGCTGTGGCTTGAGCGTTTCCTGAATCGCCTGTTCGGCTGGCTTCTTCCGTAGGCGGTTCCGTTCGCGCGTCGCCCGGGCGGAACCCTGCCTTACGCTCCGCCATCGCCGCCGTGCGCATCTGACGATTGAGATCTGGGTCGACGCCCCACTCTTCCGAAAGCATGCGCGACGCCGCAGGCGCGGTGGATTTTCCCGCCTGACTCGACGCATCGAACATGCGATGCCACTCATCCTTTAGCTCGTTCTCAGTCGGCTGGCGATGCTCGCCTGTGGCCTGGTCGATCCACGGCACGTTCGGCGGAATCGGAGGCGCTGCTTGCGGTACCTCCTCGGCGCCAGCTCGAGTATCGCGCACGCCGCCTTGTGCATCCCCCACAAAATCCGCCCGTGCGGCCCCGACTTCGGCTTGATGCACTGGCGTCACCTGCTCGGCGGCGCGTGAGATCGGACCTGCCGCAGGTCGGTCGGGAATGACGTTTGCTGCGTCGGCCATTGTGCCAGGCGCAGCATCAGGGAAACGCGTGGTCGGAACCGGCCGATGGATACCGTGTGCGGCGCCGAGCACGAAGCCGGGCGCAAGACCAGAGGCCGCAGCTTCCGCGACACCCTCGGTCGCATCGGTCGGCACCGGATTGGTCACGTTGCCGAGCACCTGTCCTGCAGCGTTGAGTCCCGCGAACCCAACTCCCTCTGCCGCGCCGGCGCCGACGCGATCCGCCACGAACTTGCCCGCAGTGTCGCCGAGCGCTCGCGCGGTCGGGCGCGCTATCGTGTTGGCAATGCCCTCGCCGAGCGTGGACACACCCGGCACTCTGCCCACCAAGCCGAGCGCCGCGCCGAACGCACCCTGCACGCCTGCCTGTCGATCGGCCACCTCTTGCGACAGCTGCGCGCGCGCATCCGCCGGCGTCACGCCGGACTTGATCAGTTCCTGGTACCGCGGCACTGCGGCGATTTGCTCCTCACTCAGGTTGGCAACCTGCTGCTCGCCTGCTTTGCGGCCGCCGGCCTCGCCCTGCAGGCCGAAGGCGCCGACGCCGATCGCTGGGTTGATCAAGCCTGCGCCGATCGCCGGCGCCATGCTGGCGACCGACGTCACAGCCTTGCTCGCGATGTTCGTTGGCGTCAGGCCGCCTTCGTCGAGCAAACCCTTGTTCGTGGCGGCGGCGAACTCCGGCGAGACGTTGGCCGAGATGCCCTCGCCTTTCTTCTCGAGGCTTTCGCCGGTCGCGCGCGTCTTCTCCGGCGTCAGACCGATCGCTTCGTCGATCGTGCGACCGACCGGGATGGCTTCATTCAGGCGCTGGCCGACATCGGCGGCGCCGCGCAGGATTTCGCCGGTCGCGCTCGTCGCCGTGCCTTTTGCTTGTTGCCACAGGTCACCCAGCGTCGACGACGGCTTCGGGCGCTGAATGGTCGATGGGTCAGCGAACGCATCAATGAAGGCGGGTTCAGCGCTACGCGCCGTTGGCCGCGGGATATTCGGCACATCGCTTGGAGTGGACGATGCGTCTGGAGCCGCATCCGGCTTCGCGAAAGCGTCAACAAAGTCGGTCATGGGTTAGCGTCCGTAGCCGGCCGCGTAGGCCTGGTAGCGCTTCGCAAGTTGGTCATCGGTCATCGCCGGATTGGCCACACGCTGCGCTTGCATCCAGATGTTCTGCGGCAACGGCAGGTTGTGGTACTCATAGGCCTGCTTGAGCGCAGCGCCGGAGGGCAACGTGGGTTTGCCATCAGGCGTGCGGGATTTCACCTCGATGTCGTTGGCCATCTTGGCGATCGCGTTCTGTCGATCCTGCGTCAGTTTCACCGCCTCGTTGTCCGTCTTCGGGGCGGCGCGGCGAACTAGCTGACCATTCGCGTCGACCACCGGTCGCAGAATGCCGTTCGGCAATACCTGCCCCAGAGTGCTGTCCCCGGTGTCGACCAATTGGCCTTGCGGTCGAAACATCTCATTGGCCAACGCGCGCTCGCGCGCTGCCGCCTCCCCGCGCAGCTGCTCGCCGACGTCGCGCTGGAATTGCGTTCCTGCGCCAGCGGTGGTCTGCAGGTCTGCGCCCGTCCCTTTCACCAGGTCGCCGATCTGGCCACCGTAGAAGTTATAGATGGCCTGCTTCACGCGCGGATCGTGCGTGCTGCGCAGCGCGTCCTTCATGTCCACGCTCGCGTTGGACGCTGCCGTGCCCATCGTCGAGCGCGGGTCCCGGTTGAGAATCGCGTTGCGGTTCGCCTCCGCATTGCGTGCGGCGGTCTGCTGATCGTTCAACGCTTGGTCGTAAGCCGATTGAATCGCGTCGTTCACCGGGCGCGGAATATTCGACGCTGCCGCCTGAATGCCCTGTTCTGACGACACCGGCGTCCCGATGGTGCCGATTCCTGGGTTGCGAAACGAGGCCGAGGGAATGACATTGGTGTTGGCCAGCCTGTTGATCGTATCGGACGAGACCGGCACACCATTGACCGTTGCCGTACCCGATGCTGCAACCGGCTTCAACACACCGGCGCTATCCAAGTCTTGGGTGCTTGGGTCCACGACAGGGCTTGGTGTTGTTGCGGCCGCGCCCACCGGGGCCGTTGAATTTGCGGCAACGGCGGCGCCAATGGGTCGACTCACAGGCAACGAAGGTGCTGGCTGCGGTGGCGCACCCGAATTCGTCGCAACCGGTCGCGGGATGTCCGGAACGTTGCTCGGGGCAGTTAGATAATTCCCCGCCGGATTGCTGTTCGTGCCGAGCGGATTGAGCGCTGTCGGCTTCGTCGGATCGGGACTGTAGGTCGCTGGCGTCGGCGCTGCTGGATCGAAAGTTGGATTGATACTTCCGGTACGCGCCTTTGTCGCGGCCGCGTCCTGCGCGGCTGCCTGTGCGCGCGGATCTTCGTATTTCTCTGAGGTGTAGAGAGGCATCGGTCTTCCTTCAGATATTCGGTGGAGAATCCGTCGAAACGTCGTAATTCACGCGGGTGTCGTGACTCTGCGACGTCGACGACTGGCCGCTGCCGGAGACGCTCGACTGCGCGTGAATCGCGCTCATCGCGCCTGCCGCCATCTGAGCGGTCATGCCGCCGGCGCTGGTCAGCGCGTCCTTGATCATTCCTGACACGGTCACGAGGCGTTGCATGCGCGACTCGAACTGCGTGCTGATCGTCTGGAAATAAGCGATCGTATTGCGCATGGTCGATTCGAACGCGCGGATGCGTAGGTCTTCGCCCTGGGTGGCGTACCGAAGTTGTTCACCCCAACGCCCGGTGTCGGCGGTGTAGGACTGAGCACGCGCTTGGATCGAGTCGCGCTTGGCGTTGATCTGCGCTGTGAGCCCCTGCACCAGTCCAAGAAACTTCTGCGTTCCGGTCTCGATCGCCTTGAGCTTGGCCTCTGCCACGCGCGCCTTGGCATTGTTCTTCTCGCTCGCGGCCTGGACAGTGGCGGCATAGGCCCGCGATTCGGATTCGTATAGCTGACCGCTGACGGCGATGCCACGTGTGCTCGAGTCGTAAGCCTCGAATGCGAGCTTCTGCGTTTCCGCCCACGCCTCGTTTTCCGATTTGAACTTGTCTACTTCCAGCCGCTGAATATCGGCTTGAACCTTCACGCCCTCGAGCTTCGCGGAAAACAGGCGAGCGAGCGTTTCCAGCGCGCCAAGGCGCGCGGTGTAGATGCGCACCTTCTGCTCGTTGAGCGTGCCCTTGAGCTGCTCGGCTTCAATTTCCGCCTTGAGGATGTCGAGCTTGGCGAGTTCGGCGCGCAGCTTGGCCTCGAACACCTCGCGAATCGCCTGCACGCGCGTGATCGCCGCGTTGAATGCGGCGATGCGCAGGTTGAAGATATCCTTGGTGATTTCGACGACGGTCTTCGCCGCATCGAACACCCGCTGCGCAGTCCAGTTCCACAACTGGCCCCACATGGTTTCCAGAGCGATGCCTTGCGCGACCGCGGCCCGCAGGTTCTCGATCTGCCATTCGGCAGCCTTGGTGAACACGTCTCGGCTGAGCGTCGCCTCGCGCAACTGGCTCTGCTCGCGCGCGGTGTCGACCTGCTCGACCAGCATGCCCGGCGGCATGCTGAAATTGCGGGCTGCCCAGTCTTCGAAAGCGTTCTCCACGGCCGCGCGCGCTGTGAGCGCTTCGCGATCGCGCGCGGCCGCAAACAGCGCGGCTTGCACGACGGGCTGCATGGCGAAATCGCCGGCCAGCATGGCGCGGATCGTCGTCGTCAGTTGGTCGACCACAAGCGGGTTGTATGGGGATTCCGACCATTGCAGTTGCAGCGGCGGGGGCGTCGTGTCGAGCGTGGGAATTTCCCCGACGTCGAAATCCGGAACAGTGATCTGCGGGGTTGCCGGTGTGTTGATCGGATCGAGCGCATCTAACTCCGGCTGTTGCGAGTCCGGCGCGACCGGCATGTCCGGCATGGTTAGCACCGGCGCGGTAGGCCGGCCGGAATAGTCGACGCGGGGCGCTGTCGGCAGTGACTGAATCCCCGTCTTCGGCGAGAACGGCCCCGGGTCGGTCACATCGATCCCGTCGATCAGGTCGCGGAGATCCTGATAGTCGGGTGCCGTGAAGTCGCCGACATCGCCGAACAGTGTCGGATCCGGCGGCGGAAACGAGGGCAGCGGGTTTGCGGTGATGGGCTGCGGGCGGATATCGGGCGCTGTCGCCTCATCAGGCGGTTTCCAATTTCCCAATGCGTCGATTGTCGCCTGTGTTCTGTCGAGCCAGTCAGCCGATCGATCGATCATCAACTGCGTCACTTCATTGACGTTGGTGATCGCGGCTTGATAGGCGCTGTTGCTGTTGTCCGGCGTGTCAGCCATCACACTCTCCTGCTGGCGGGATCGACCGCCACAGCGAGCGCGTCGAGCATGAAATCGGCACCGGCGACGTTGCCGACGGTGAACTGGATGTACCGCGTCTTGAGCCCACGGCCGAGCGCGCACCGCTGCGGCGCCACGTCATCGCCGAAGCGCGACTCGAAGGTATAGGTGTACGTCGGTGATGTCGCGCCATTCGTCGTGTCGCGAATCGTGGCTAGCAGGCCGGCCGGCACGCCAACCGTCGCCCATCCGTACAGCATGCGTGGGTGTTTCACTTGCTCGGAGCCGAGCGTGTCCAGGCCGGTCGTGATGCTCCCGTCGATCGGGGTACCGGCATCGTCATCGGCATTGAGCCGCCACAGTCCCGCGCTATCGACGCCGTGCAACACGCCGTTGTGCACCGCGATCGAATCCAACTTCCACCCCGTGTAGCGACTCATGCCGAACGAGTCGGTATTGGCCGTCCAGACATCGGCCTGGTTATCAAGCGCCGGCGGCAGGTAGGCCTCGTCGAGCCATGCGCGCTCTCGCACCACGGCGACGCCAAGCGTGATCGGCGTGAAGGAACCCAGAGCGCGAGCCGACTCGGAAACGGTCAACCGCGGGCTGCCGACAGGCGTAAACCTGTCCGTCAGCGCGCCGCTATCGGCCAGACGCGCGACGCTGATCGCCGTCCACGCCTCGCCCGTATGCAGCATGTCGGCGAAGGTGCCGCGCCGCGCATACTTGATCTTGTCGCTGACGCGCGCGGTCTCACTGACGCTCGCCGTCGGGTGCCGCACCGGCGTGTAGGCCTCGACAACATGCAGCACCTCGACGGGGACCGCAATCTGCTGCGAAAGCCACGCTTCGCTGACATGCAGTTCCTCGGCGATCGCCATTCGCTGGGCAGACTCGTACCGATCACCCGCGCGCAGCGTTTCCGACACGAGCACACGCTGATGGGCGGCAAGCGTGTACGTCTCGGCAACGCACAGCGTTTCCGACATATCGGCCGCGTGGAAGAACGACAGCGCCTCCGCGACCGTGCCATGTTCCGACACCTTGGCACGGCGCACCGTGAAGAACGTATCTGAAACGCGGCCGGTGTCGCGGATGATGGCGGCGCGGACCGGCTTGTACGCCTCGCCTAGATGGCCGGCGGCTTCGATCAGGAGGCACTGGCTCATTAGTCGATCACTCCAATGTAGGTCGGTTGCGTCGTGATGCCTGGCCAGTTGGGGATACCGAGCTGCGAGGTGACGCTATTGATGGTTGTGCTGTAGACCATAGAGTCGGCCAACCCGAGCACGTTGTAGGTCAAGCCGATGTACTGATCTTCAGAGAATCCGTCGTGGACATCTGGCGTATGCAAGCCCCAGTGCGGCCAGTTGGGCTGCTCTACGACGGTCTGCAGTGGCGTCAGGGCGGAACTGCATACCAACCACACGGAGTACTTGGCTGAGGCTGGAAAGTTCTCGTACACGGCCGGTGGAAGCGGCGGTTCAGGAATGTGATAGGAAGCTGCGTCCATGTTCTCGCAGATCGAGCACCACGGTCCGGAGTCTGCATAATCCAAGCACGTATCCGGGGAATAAACCGGACTTGGAGACATCGCAGTACGGGCGACAACAGGGCCGCAACCATCCGGATGCTGCGCGGCCGACACCAGTTGATAGTTGCCGTGGCCGAGGTCTATCCAGTGCCCGGTGTAGCCAGGAAAATTGCGCCACGTCGGGCAGTGCCATGGGTCAGTGAGCGTTAGATAGCTGTACGACACAGAATGGCTACGTCCCGCATCGGACCTGGCGACCGAGTAATAGTAGGCTTCACGGTCATCGAACGGCACGGCGATCGAGGCACCAACGTGTGGCGATTGCACGGAAGTTGTCTCGATCTTTTTCAAGAATCGCTTTTGTCGGATCGCATCACCATATTCTGGTGCGGTGATGTCGTCGGATACAGCGACTTGGTAGTACCCAGCGCTTTTGCTTGTGATGACTGTGTCCGTCGAGCTTGTCGGACACTCCACACGATCATCGAAATCGTTCGTGTAAAAGGAGGGTGGGTTGCCGTTGCCGTTCAGTTCCAAGTAGCCGCCGCCATCTTCGTGGCTCGACCAACTCCCGATGAACATGCAGGCCTCAAAGTCATCGTAATAGGTCGCTGGCACCACCCTCGGATCGCGGAAGAACTTCACCCATTTAAGTTCGTTCCCAGCAAAAAAAACGTGCATGACCGTATCGCATCGTTTCGCCGCGCCGATGCGCCGCTGCCATTCAAGTTCAGGCGCCATACGCATCGACGATAGCAACCCCAACTCGGGTTGCGGAAATCGGATGATCGGTCCAGCACCCGCCGCCTTGTCCATGTAGAGATAGCCCTCGCTCTCCTTCGTGCATGTGGCGGAAGCTGTAGCGATGGGGGTGAGCTCTAGCGAATCAGCAAACTCGAATGCGGCGGCCGCACTTTGCGACAAGTGCGTCGTCACCGATGCCAGCTCCTCCTCTGTAAGTCGATCAAGCTTCCATATGACGGCATCCGTCACGTCCTTATATCTGCTCCGAAGCTTCTCGAAGATCGCTTTCAAGGCTGCAGCACTCGGGTTCTGGTTTACTACCACCGTGGCGCCAAAATGGAGCGATACGGCGTAGTGCACGCCCTTCCAGATGCCTTCGGCGTCGATGTAGTAAGCCGTGTTGTGCGCCTCATCTCCTCTCAGATTGAATGCCCACCCAAGAGCGCTTGAGTAAGCGGTGCATTGGTAAAATGGAGCAAGATCATCCTGGTTCAGCAGCTGCGCTATTCGACCCGCTCGAATCCATGCAGCCAACGCATCGCCAGTCGGAAATCCTTCTCCTGTCGGAAAGCCTCCGAACGTGTCGAGTATAGCGAGCACGTCGTCGTCGTCGCTGTGCTCGTTCTTTCGCTTGTCTGGCAAAGTGCGATTGACGATGTAGTCGCGAAATTTCGGATCGACCGTGTACGGGTTGAGCGGCAACGGCATCGCAACGATGCCGCGCGTGTTACCGATCTCGACTAGCCACAGCGTGCCATCCGCACCGCGCGCAATCCCATGTGTTCGAAACCACCGCCAGTCGTAGCGAATTTGAAGTCCGCGGCTGACCACGTCAGCGCCATACTGCGCCGAGCCGGCCGATGCAACCTTGGGCGGTTTGGGAGCGTTTTCGTACAGACTGATTTGCTGCCGCCCTCTTTGACGTTGCTTTCCGAACCCCATCAGCGCCTGCACACACTGACGCATCATTCCGCTGTACATAGTCGGCTTGAGCTTTGTGTACTGCGAGAATACGATCGACGAGTCTTGGTCCTGATTGCTCAGGATGTCGAACTCCGGCCACGGCTCGATCGCAAGACGGTCCATATCTTGCCAATCTTGCGGGATCAGGAACGCCTCGGCACAGCGTTGAGTCGGATGAAACGAGCGCAGCGTCTGGTATGTGGGGCTGTCGTTCGTCGCTGGGACGTCGATGATGAATCCGTTGCGCGAAACCCCCGAAACCATGTCCGGCACAGCGACCGGTGTTATTTCATCCTCTTCAGACACCGACACTTGCCCAGCGACGATATGTACAGCACTGATGCCGCCGGCGATGACTACGTAGCAGTAGCTGTCGTCGTCCAGTCGGCGCGCTGCGCTCAGCACAGCGAGACCACCGGCACGCGCGCGTTCTTCGGTCGTGCGTAGCAGGTGCAGCGCTTGGCTCAGAAATCCTTTCGCCACCTCCTCGTCGCCGGAGAAGGTGACGCGCGCCGGGCCAAATCTCAAACCCGACATGGATCAGTCGGTCAGGCTGGTCTGGTAGCCCAACTGGAACGGCTCGGCGTTATAGATCGGGCGCGGGCCGCTATCGAAAGGTGCTGCGGACCACAGCGTTCCGCCCGTGCCGCCACGGGTATTGTCCGAGATCACTGCGGCGCCGGTCGCCGTGATCGAGGTCGTGCATACGCAATTGAACGTGGCGTAGCTGCCGAGCGGGATCGCGGCGACGTTGGCCGCGGGGGCCGCGAACACGGCAGCAGGTCGAGTCGCGTTGCTGAATCCTTCCGTCGTCGAGGTGATCTCGGCCTGCGTCGCGGCGAAGTTGGCGGCCGTCAACGTGTTCGCCGGTGTGGTTGAGCCGCTGAACATCGTCAGATACCAGGTGTTGATTTTGGCGTCGGTATAGAAGCCGATGCCGAGCAGCTTCATGATGCCCTGGTCGACGATCAGGTTTTTGTCGCAGGTGAAATCCTTTTCGAGATTTGGATAACGATGGAAAAAACGCCCAACGAGGCGCTTGTCTTCGAACAGGATTACGCCTTCCGGGGTGATCTGGTATTGATCATGCAGTAGCGCGCTGGCGATCTGGGATTCCCAACGCCGCATCCACTGCTGCAGGCGGCGGCTGGAAACGTGGATGAATTGCTCGAGCTTCGACGACATGAGAGCGTCTCCGTAGACGGGAGGCGCTCATGCACCGAATGGAAATCGCGCGAGCTCTTGCTCGGCGCGGAAAGAAAACTACTGGACGGCGGCAGTCAGCCGGCGGTTTAGCATCACCAGCGATGCGCGCGCGCGTTGCGGAAGCCGCAGGCGATCAGCCTGCGGTTCGATCAGGTCACCGTCGTTAGTGCCCAGAACAAAACCGTTCGGCGCCAGCCACGCGACGAGGTTGTTGCCTGCCTGCTGGCGCTGTGGATCGAGGTCTCCGCCGATGATCTCGATGGCCTGCCCTGGAATCGGCGGCAGGCCTCCGGTCGACTCCTGCACCCATTCGGACGGCTTGGCGCCCCGTAGAAACACCACGCCATCATCCGTGCCGACATACACGCCGGAGTCGACGCCAGCGATCATGCGTATGCGACTGGCGAACTGCACGAAGCCGTGCCGCGGCGAGTGCAGGTGGTATGCCATCGGCCGCGACGCGTACATCACGTTGTTGCGTGCGACCAGCAGACGGCCGCGCCAGTTCGTTGCGTACTGCCCGCTCGGCATGCGGCGCAACCATTGGGTCGGTGCATCCTTGCCGCGCGTGCCGGCGCCGATCAGGAATGAGGGCATGCCCATTCCCGTGTCGCCAACGCGTTCCAGCAATTCGCCTCCGGGCTCGGTCGCGTAGACGCGCACCGTATCGGCGTCGTCCGCGGTCGGCATCTGCGATAGCTGAATGCCGCCACACTGCGGCACTTGCACCATTCGAAGCGCGGACAATCCGCCCTCGACGCCGTCGCGCAGGAACGATACTGCGACGCCGTAAAGTCCCGCGTTGAGTCCGCCTGTGGGAACGGCCTGTACCGTCGGCGCGGACGCATCGGAGATCCCGAGCGGCTGCACCTCATCCCCGCGGATGCGCAAGATCGTGGTGCGGTTGGTCGCAATCACCGTATCATTTAGCAGCGCGTACGCGCACCGATCTGCACTGTTCAGTGTGCCGATGGCGTCGAACGTACCCGCGGCGGTCACCCGATACAGCGTCGTACCCGCGCTCGCGAACTCACCCAGCCGGCTGGACCAGTAGCTGTTGCAGCCAGGCAGCGCAGCCACCAGCGCGCGGCCGCCGCGCCGCGCCGCGCGGCCATCGCGGTCGATGTTGACGTTGACCGCATCGCGCAACGCAATGAAGCGACCTTTCTTGTCGGCCTTGAGCGCGGTTTCGCGACTAACGTTGTCTATGCCAAGCGGCCACGGGCCCAGCGGGTATGTTTTAACCATGCGCCACCTCTGCTGTGCCGAACACGCTCGCATCGAAATCTTGAACCGCCATTGCCTTGTTCCCGCACCAGCGAGCGATCGCGGTCGGCACCCCGTAACCGGCCGTATCGAACCCTTCCGTCGCGAAGCTGTGCGACACCGACGGTTGGCCGAACTCGCCATCGAATCCTTGCGCATGCAGTGCGCGGTTGATGATGGCGCGACCCAAGTTGGCGAGATCGTCTCCGTACGCTTTGATCTTGCCAGCTTCCCAGCGCTGCACGTCGCCTAACGTTTCGCTGTCCCAGCCACTGGCCGCCACGACGTTGATGTTGCTCATCTGCGGCTGACCGGGGCGCCCGACCGGGTTCGCGTAGGGGCGCACGAGTCGCGTACCCTGGCTCAACCACGCTTGCCCATATCCCGGCGGCACAATGCCGGTTGGCGCCACGTAGGTGCTCTTCGAAACGCGCATGCGGCCCGCGAAAGACCCGGGCATGTAGTCCGCCACAATCGACGTATCCGCGCCGATCGTGCTGATCGAGCGAACACGGAAGCTAACCCATGTCATGCCGAATGCGCTGCTATCGAAACCGATCATCTGGAATGGGTCGTACTCTAGGCTGACCCATGTCCATTGATTTTGGACGTCGTCCGTCGGGCCGCCGTTGGGCGTGCTTGTCCGGAATGCGACGAACCCGAGTGGCGTGAGGTTGCGTATCCAATTCGAGATGAATGCCGCACCGAACGTTCCAGAGAATCCGATTGGTCCCACCGTTTGCGGTCCGGTATAAGGCGGTCGCGAGACAATGAGTAGGCCAATAGCGCTCGCATCGAATCCGACCGCTGCGGTACTGCCTCCCCCATTCAGTTCCGGAAAACCGAACTTCTGGAACCGCATTCCCGTCTGGCGCACATACTGTGGATTGGTGCTTGCGCGCGCACCACCAAACTGGGCCACTTCACGATCATCGAACACCGCCCACTTCGGGTAGATGGTGCGATTCTTTTGTGAGATGACTAGGTTTCCGAACACTGGTCGCGCGGGATCGCCACCGAACGTACCGCTGTCCATAATCTGATTGCGCACGTCGTTTGCGCTGTTGCCAGGATATGGATAGCCCGCTGGCGCCCAAATGTAGTGCGGCCACATCACTGGAGTGCCGAATTGTGCCACCTCTTGCGGCGGTGCAGGCGGCCACAACGGCTGTAGGTACTGAGCTGTCGGGAGAGTAGGTGTGCCGAACTGCGTTCCATTGCCGCCGATCGGCGGGGTGATACTAATTGGCAGGATTCCGTTCGACACTACTTTCGGCGTGCCGTATCGCGCGCTGTCTGCGCCTTGCTCGTACAGCACATTTGTCCGCACCGCCGGCTGCCCCATCACGCTAGCCGCAAAACTTATAATGCCAAGAGTGCGCGTTGCCGGCGGATCTGAGAGGACGTTGCGTACTTCGAGCAGTGTCGAGATGGTCGTCTGCGTTCTGCTGCTCGGTGCGATGACCTTCGTGCGATATGACACCACTGCTTCATGTCCGAACGTATCGCCCCCAAATCCCTGAAAGGCGTAATAGTTCAGTTTGTTGAAAAAATCTGCATCGCCCCACTCGGTCATAGAGTAACCGTACACCGCTACCTCCGGCGTGCGGTTCCACACGAACGCATCGCCAAATTGGTTGGTCGGTGGCCGGATGCCCCAAGCATTGACCATGTTGAAATGCTGCTCAACAAACGGTACTCCGCGGCCGCCGGTAGCGATCCCGGACGGTTGCAGGTAGCGCACCCACAACTGCGCGTGCGCATCGCCGAATGGAGGCGGATCGGGCAGTGAGTACGCTGCGATGGTGCGAATGCGGAACGCCACCATAGGATCAGCGAGCAGAGCAGAGTTGAACTGCGCCGGCTTGACCGTCTGTAGGTTGCTCCACACCCGGCCAGGCGTGCCAAGCGAACCGCTGGCGATGCTGGGCGGCGCCAGGACACGCGCCGCGTTGTAGACGATGTTATTGAGCGGGCTGCCCCACTGGCTTGTGTCGGTTCCCTCTGTCGTTACTGTCCGGATTCGGTAGGCGACAAGCGTGTCACCCACTAAACTCATGTCCTGGAATGGTGGCGTCGTGATCGGTACGGCGTTGTTGAACGCGTTCGCGATACCGAATCTCGTCTGCGGTGCCCAGTCCGCGCCATGCGTGATGATTTGCCTGTTGCGGTTCAGTACCGTCATGTAGATCGGATCGCCAAACACGCCTTCATCATCGGGCGTCACCTCGTGCAGCTGATAGACGATCTGCTTGAGGTTATAGACGTAGCCGGTGCCGAATTGTTCTGGCAGTGTCGGCGCGGGCAGGAAGCCAGCCGGCGCCGCATGCTGGACCCAATTGCTAACGCGAGGAGTGCCGAACCCAGGGGCAGGAATGGCAAGCCCAGCGAGGTCGACATACTGCCGCGGCACATGCACTTCGGATTGACCGAATGCAGACGAGTCCCACCCTCCTGGGAAAACCTGGTGGTGGCGGTCGACCGCCGGTGATCCCACGCCTCCTGCAACAAACCAGTTCGGATATATCTGACGCACCAAGAACTCGACACGTGCGGTGCCGTAGCTTGCGGTAAGCGGCCCTCGACCGGCTTCGTCGATGTAACGAATACCAGCCGCAAACAATGCCGTGCCAAAAGTGCCGGCATCAAGAGCGCCGACATTACGCAGCCGTTGGATGAAATTTCCTATGTAGGTAGTACCGAATACAGTACCGGCCGCGAATCCGGCCGGAAAGACGACCTGCCGTAGGTTGTATACCGATGCCTGGCCAAAGGCTTGTACGAACGTCCCTGCCGGTATGACGGTTCGCGACAGCGCGGCCGTGCCAAAAGCGCTTGAATCCAAGCCAAACGGCGCGATGCCCTTGAGACGATACTGCCCTGAGTTTCGGTACGTTAGATTCTTGCGGTACATCGACATGTCAGATGTCCCAAGGCGTGAACGATGTGACGTTCCCTGGATTCTGACTGAAGGACCCTTGTCCGTTGAACACGGCAACGGCACCTGCTTGGTAAAGCGACACGCCGAACTTCACTTGGGACGTAGTAGAGAACGTGATGGATGGCGATGTGCCGGCATCGGGGCTACCGCCGCCGACCCATCCCGATCCGGCCGGGGTGGAAAACCATATCTTACAGGCAGCGAAGTCGACGGCGACTTGTACATATCCATTCACGGAAATCGCACCGGCGCCACTGGTATTGGCGAAGGTGAAATCCACGCTATGCCCGGTTGCGTAATATGCCTCTTGAACGTAAAAGTTGGTGCTGTTGTTGCCTACATGGCCGGTCAAAACTGGCGAGGCGCCCAGCGTCGCTCCCCACATCGTCGCGCTTGTATCTGTCCAACTCTTGAACTGCAGCTCGAAGATGCGCTTCTGTGCGCTGCCGCCCGTGAATACGGTTTTGAAGTAAGTGGAGTTCCAGCCGCCGGTAGACAGCGTTGCTATCGTGTTGTTTGCGGAGAGAGCAATACTCGGCCCTTTATTGGCAGGGTCGAACGAGTACAGCACTTGATTCAGAACAGAGGCGGAATCCAACGGGTATTGGGACCACAAATCGACATACAAATTGTCGCCTTTGTGTAGTGGGCTCGTGAAAGTTGCCGTGAGTCCAGACAACGAGAAATCCACTCCTGGAATGAGCAGACTGTTGGCTGGCATGATGAGACTGCTGCCGCCGTTGCTCAACGTGAGGATGCCCCCACCGCCCTTGATCAACGACAACGCACCTTTGTACGGAACGGCCGGTATGGACACGCTAGCAGCGGAAGCGGCAGCGGTCAGTACATCAGTGCGATGAAACAGGCCTCCCGCATTGATGCCAACACCGAATGGGAGGTGGCGCATTAGCTAATCCGGTTAACGTATCCAGTCACCACGAGCACGTTAGCTGTGGCGGCAAACATTTTCACCACGAGGCTGTTCTGCAAATTTTGCCCAGTGATGATCGGAATAGGCAGCGAGTTTGCTGGAATCGAATATGTGTCAACGAGGTGATCGTCCGGGCTTGTGGTACCGCCGAATTCAACCGTCAGTCCGACAGCCGAACCCGACGTGTTGGTGACCCAGCAATACACCTCGTCGTAACTCGCTGTACCGGTGACTGCTGTGTGGATGGTGGTGCCTGGCGTCGCAGTTGCAGCGATCTTGATTGCACGGCCATTTGTAGAACCAGACAGTAGAGCGCGCGCAATAGCCATTTTTAGTCTCCAAAAGATACCGAAACAAAGTGCACTTGTGCCGCGTCCTGTGCTGATTGGCGCAACAGAGTCACTTGCGATTGCAATACGAAAATCTGTGATTCGAGGCTAAGAAGTTGTGTCGGGTCGAATGCGCTTCCGCCACCCGTTGATGGCGCTGCCTGCAGAATGGCCACGCGCGATGCGAGTGCATCTAACCGCGCGTCGAGGCGCAACTGTGCTCCAGTGATGTCGTCCTGCGCGGCGGCGATGGCGAGCGCGTTGCCCGCGATCTTCGATTGCGCCAAGAACACCATAGGCGCCACGATGTCACGTAGGTAGGACTGGACTGCCGAGATCGCCGCCGCCTCATTGTTATGGACGATGTCATGCTCAAACCCAGCATCGTTTTCCAGCGTCGTCGCAGCGATGTTCGGAAAACTGTCAACTCGAGAGGGGAAGAGACTTGTGCCGGGCATGGCTATCTCGGCCCTTGCAGAACCCACTCACGAAGCGACCCTTGATCGCTGCCGAGCGCCAATCCGTACTGACGCAAACCTGTATCAAGCGCGCGCGCACTGTCGGCGCCAATCGCGCGTGCGCTGGCCTCGTAGTTCCACTGCGCCAGCGCGCCGAGCGTCATCACCTTTTCGAACATGGCCTTGGCGACGGCTTTCCGAGGCAGCCCATGCATATGCGACAACGAGCCGTTGAGCAGCGCGTTGCGGCTCGTAATTGCCTCAGCCGAGTCGCCAATGGCGATTGGAAGCTTCTCGGACTCGTCGAGCTCTTCGACGTCGATACCGTCGGTGACGAACGTGTACACCTCTGCTGCTCGCGCCGCAAAGTTTCCACCGCCGGCGGCGAGCGTCAACCGTGCCGCCTCGAGTCGGAGCGTCACCGACGTCGGCAAGTTCTTCTTTCCACCACAACCACAACTCATCGGGATGCTCCGTATGGGGTTTCGTGGGGCCATAGCCCCTTCTGTCCGAACCAGGTTTCGTACTCTGCGAGCAGTGCCGGCCCATGCGCGCGCAGACGCTCGAATGCGAACTGATCCGCGGGAACACCCGCCGCTGCCACCTCGCGCTCGGCGATGAACATCTGAAATGGTGGGTGCCGCGCGATGTTCTCGGGCAGCGGTGGCGCAGACATCGACCGATGCGCGTTTATGCCGTTCGGCGCGACGACGATCGGCGGCGGCTTGTCACCATTTGACATAGCGCATACCTCGCGCGAACTGATTCTTCACAGCGGTGCCTCGATTGAGAATCAGAGTTTGAAGATGCGGTTCGTGCCGTTATCCCAGGTCACGATGATGTCGCCACCGTTCGGCGTGATCGGTAGACCGGTGGCGGTGTCGATGTACGCAATCAGAGGACTGGTCGACTCGGTGCCAGTGTCCTTGAAAAGCACCAGCGCTTCGATACTTGGGCCAGTCACGGAGCTGAACGTAATGTCCGCGGCGTCGGCAGCACCGCCTGTGGTCGTCTTTGAGGTGAGCACGACGCCAGACGTTGTGCCGACGCGAGCAGATGACGAGATGTCCGAGAGGAACTCGTGCGTCGAGAAGTTTGCGGTGTATGCGCTGGTATCGACCAAGATGCACTTGATCGTATCGGTCAGCCAGTTGAACGAACCTTCAAGAAATCGCTGCCGGCCTTTGTCGTATAGGGTGTTTGCCATGAGGCTGCTGCTCCGTTGAGCGGCGCTCATGCACCTCGGTCAATGCGGCAAGCTCTTGCTCTGCCGTAACAGATTGGATTTTCACCCCAGGCGCGGTGATCGCGAGCCGCGTGCGGCGGTTGGATTTCTCCAGCACGCGCACCAGGGCGTCGCCTATGCGCACGGCAGAGCCGACCTCGAGTTCGATGATGTATGGCATGTTTGTTGGCCAGTGCCTGTTACGACACCATCGCCTGGCACCACTGCAATTGCCGGTTGATGAACGGCCGGCCGAGCGGCTGACTTGTTGCCAGCGCCGCATTCACTGCGGTGATCAATTCACCCATGGTGTCGCAAACGATGATGGTGTAGGTCGTGTACATGGTCAGAAGCCTCCGTAGCGGCCGGTGACCCGGCGCCGTTCATTGTGTCTGCGTACCGTATCGGCGTCAGGTCGCTCGCCGAAACGCGCGGTGAACTGTTGCAGAGCCTCGGCTGCTTTCTGCTGGGAGTCCAAGTCGAGATCCGGGCGGTTGAGCGTGCGATACACCATCCACAACGGCAGGCCGTCATGGTTGTCGATGGAAATTTCCGGGCCGTCGGCGGGATCGCTAGGATCCGTCATTGGCTCCAGTGGTGTCCGATAGCAGCGGAACTTTACTGGCGCACCTGCAGTTGCCGTGGTGGGCGTTGGCCAGATCCGAAGTACTCGTCCAATCTGCGCCCATTCGCGCGGCGTCCCATCGTTCGGCCAGCATTCTTCGTCAAGAAGATCGACACCGCTTGGGTGCAAGCGGTACCACCGCGTTTGGCCTTGGGGTTGCCAAACGACGTGTTCGTCCAGTCGCCAGATGCGTGCGTCGAGCGGGTAGTCGCACTGTCCTGCCACCAGATTGAAGGTGGTGAAATCCGACGAGCTATCTGGCAGCAGGCTCGCGCGGATGCACGCTTCTATTTCAGCGGCATTGGCGAGGGCAATAAATTGCGGGTCGGTCGTCAGATACGGCTGAAATAGATCGTCAGTGCGCAGGCGCGCGTCGGCGATCAACTGGGCAAGGTTCACGCCTGCTCACTCCCGACCCCGGCCTCTGCCTTCATCGCGCGGAACACGCGAAGCACATCTTCCTTGACGGCCCTGAAGCCACAGAGCTTGGAAACGACGTTTGTGTTTGGTAAGCCATCCCCAGTGAAGTCACCGTCGACAGAGCGAATCAGCATCGCCGTGATCGCTTGGCGGTAGTGGGCATCTTCTCCTACCGTCTGCGACATTGCGTCGGGGCCAGCCTGGACCTGCACTGCTTGCGGATAGGGAATGTCAGCGCGATCTTCGCGCTCAGCGCCGCGGCGCACAGCCTCGACGTGGAAAATCTCGGGTAGCTCGCGCCACTCGTTGCCGATCAGCGCAACGTGGCCGGACAGCAGCGGGACGCGGATCGGTGGCGATCCGACTTCGGGGTTGCGAAATCTCATGGGAATCCTTGAAAAAGAAGCCGGCGGAAGCCGCCGGCTTCTTGGAGGTGACGCGACAAAACCAAGCTACATTGGGATCAACCCTGGTTGAACACCTGACGGCCGAGCTGCACGTAGTCGATGCGGACGGTCAGCAGTCCGGCGGTTGCCGGGACCATGCCGCTCGCGGCCGACTGCGAGAACGTGCCGGTCAGCGTGCCGCCGACCGGCAGGTATTTCTTCGTCGCCGCGGCCGTCAGCGTTCCCGCGGCGAGAACGGACTGCGCATTGATGAAGTTGGTGGTGCCGTCGGTGAGAGTGAACGTGCAAGCCGGGGTGGTGCCACCCGTGTTGAACGCCGTTTCCACTTCGCCGGCGACGGCGATTATGCGGCAGGCCTGCGGCATGTTCGCCGTGAAGCCACCGCCCGCGATATCGGCCGGGGTCAGGTCGACGAAGATCGACGCGATTTCCTGCCGCTCGAAAGCATTGCGTGCCATGGTGAGTACCTCGTGTTTGAAGAGTGAAGTCAGCGCACATTGCTGTGCGCTGACGTTTGCGGGCTCAGATGCTCAGAGCGCCATGTCGAGGCAGATCATCAGATCCTCGACGGTGTTGGTGTACGAGGATTTGAATTCCGGCTTTTCCCAGCCCGTCATCTTGTCCACGTAGAGACCCCACCGGTTCTTGGCGTCGAAGAGTTCCTCTTCCCAATTGATCGCACCGAGATCGACGAACGCGAGCGACTGCGCACCCAGGAGGAGCGAACGGGTGCCGTCGATGGCGTGGCCACTGCCCCACTTCGACGTGCCCGACGCGGCGCCGTAGGTGCTGTACACACGCTGGTACGGCTTGATGATGATGTTGTTCATCGTCACCTTGCTGTTCGCGAACACCGGGTTGTTCGGACCGCGCACCGAGCCGTCGACCACGGCGCGGCGGAAATCCTCGTCCTTCCACAGGCGAGCCATAGACTTCTTGTGGATCAGCCACACGAAGTACTCTTCCTTGCCGATGCGCAGCGGGGTAAGGCGCGACTGGGCCGCGAGCGCTTCGAGGTCAGGCAGGATGCCGTATGTCGGATAGTCACCGGCGGCGACCAGCGTCGTGTCGCCGACATCCAGCCCGTTTGCGGTCGTCCATCGGTAGTGACGGTTCGCCGAAGGTGGCCGCACCGTCGCTGCGTACGACAGGTCGGTCCAGACGTCCTGATTCGCCGGAGTGACGCGCGGGCTGCCGTCGACGTTCTGGTCGTAGGTGATGCCGCTGGCGGTCAGGATGGCCTGATCTTCCAACGACTCGGCATACCAGCGCGCCATCTTCTTTCGGAAGTGCTTACGCTCCTGGACGACCGACTTCTGCTCTGCCAGGCGACCTTTGGTCACCATGCCGTTGCGCAACTGGTCGTACTGGCAGCGGTACCAGCTTGCCTCGAGCGAACGCTCGCGGCCGACAGCCTGGTTGTCGCCGACGATGCCGCCGCCGTGGATGTCGGGAATCAGGTGCAGCCACGCGCCGGACTCGCCCTTGGCGTTCTTGGTGAGCTCGGTGATGTGCTCGATGATCGCCTCTTCACCTTCGCCGAGCATGGCGGTGAAGAAGAAGTTTTCGATGAACTCGTCGTAGGCCTTGTGGCCCCACGCATCTTTGTTGTACGGCTGTGAGGCGTACAGGTTGGTTGTTGCCTGGGTCATGGCAATGCTCCGGAATAGGTCGGTTTTTGGATGGGTAGCGACCTGTTCGCGGGTCAGGCGAAGCACGGCTTTGGCGTAGCCGAGAGCGAGGTTTTGCCTCTACGAGTTCACAGGTGACGCAGGTGAACGCTGCGAAGCGCCGTACTCGGCGAGCGAGCCGCGTTGCGCGGTCTTGGCGGCTCGTCAGAGCGAGCCGGAGCCGCCGAGCATTTCTTCCTGCTGGGCGCGTGTGAACTGCTTGCTGAAATTGCCAGCCTTCATCGTGGAGAGATCCGCGGCCGGCGCGGCCGCGGCGCGGGTTCCGGTGCCGCCCGCATTGCGAGGCGGCGTGTCGGCCGCAGCCGCGGTGGCCTGAGCGTTTTCCCGGCGCCGGTCCTCGATGCGTTTCTGTGCCGCTGCGTTCTGCTTGCCAGCGCCATTGGCCGACGTCGGTGGCGTGTAGCCGGTATCACGGAACGCCATTTCTGCGGCTTCGCTGATCAATTGATCGTTGCTGATATTGCCCCCACGATAAGCGACGACTGCGGCCAGGGCGCGCTGAAAGGTCTCGACGTTTTCGTCGTTCGAGAGAAAGCCCGGATTACGATCCGCAAAGGCGGTCATGTCCGCCTTCCACGTCAAATTGGCGTCTTCGGTCTTGGTTTCGTGCTGGCTCTTCAGTGATTCTTGCTGCGAGATGAAGCGCGCTTCCTCCTGGTTGAGCTTGCGAAGCGCAACGTCCTTTTCACGGTCGTCGATCTGCCCGGCATCGTAGTCGGCAAGAATCTTGTTGAACTCGCCTTCGAAGTCGCGCGGCGCCTTGTGCTCGCCCATGCGCTGGCGCAACTGCTCCAGCTCGGCGGCTTGGCGACGTGATAGTTCCTTGTACTCGTTGCGCTCCCGGACGACACCATTCAACTGCGAACGCGGCACCTGCTGGTCGACGCGCTCGCCTTTGCCTTCCTTGTCGTTCGCCTCGGCTGCCGTCTTGTCGGGATCATCCTGCTTGTCGTCACCGCCGGCTGTATCACCACCTTCGACGCCATCAGCGGTCGGCTCTTTGCCTTCCGGATCTGCATCAGGATCAGCCGCTGGCTGCGCAACTTTGTCTTCGTCCTTCTTCTCTTTGGTCTCGACGTCGAACGCCGCAGGGTCCGAATCAATCAACGCCTTGCGGTCCTCTTCACTCATTTGCGATGGGTGGCTCATCTCACACCTTTGGTGGGTTGGTCGGGCTATCCGTCATACCAACGCCAATGCCGACGTCGGCATTGGGCGGGTGTAACGGATGCGTGTTGTGCGGCATCGGTGGTACTGCGCCGGCCGGTGGTTCGGTAGGGCCCGGCAATGTCGGGATGATGGGTGGCGCGTCGTGGTCGACGTAACCGCCAGACTTCAGCAACGAATCTGCCAGAGCGGCGGACTGTGGCGTCACGACGATTGCTGTCGCCGTCTGGATCGCCTCGTACTGCGCTTGAATGTTCGTGGCCACCGCAAGCGCGTTGGTTTGCACGGCCTTGGCTTGGTTGAGCGCGATGACAGACTGGTCGACTGGGTCGACTTCCTTCGGTGCCTGCGCCTGTTGTTTCAGTGCATCAGCGAGAGCCGTCTTGTCCTGGACGTTCGATGCCTTCACGATCATCGGATCCGGAATCGGGATGCCGACGTCTTTCTTCATCTCGACGAGTTGCTCGTATTCCGAGTTATCGAACGTCACCTGCATCGGACGCTCGTTGATCACGACGTCGTACTCGCCGATCGTCAGATCGTTGAGCACGCTTCCATCGTCAGCGAACTGATTCAACGCCAGGGGAACACTGTTTGTGATGCCGTACTCGTCCGTCTCCGCAACACGTATCAGACGCTCCTGCCCCATGAATCCCTGAATCATCTCCAGCTTGCGGGTATGCAGTAGTCTGCGTGTACGCTCGAGGTTGTCGAGCGCAACGGCGAGCTTCTGCTGGCTCGCGTACTGCAGCTGCTGCCATGCCACGCCGCTGACGTTGGCGGCTGGGCGCGGCGACACGAGGTTCTCGTCGACGCCACTGACGTCGTTACCGTGCACGTGCGCGAACTCGATCATCTTGTCGAGACCGGTAGGTACGGCGTTCGCCTGGATCTTCTCAAACTTTGGCTTGCCTTGTTTGCGTAAGAGGAGCAGCGAGCTCTGCGTCATCGCATCGGCAAACTGATCGTCGGTCATGTTTGCCAGCGCATTGGCTTCGCCCTGCCAACCACCGTTCGCTGAGGCGTTCACGACCACGGCGTATTGACTGACGAACTTGTTCAGCATGTCCTGCGGGCTGACCATGTCGTCGATCATCCCGACAGTCTGTCCGCGGCGGAAATACGGGAAGTACCCCACGGCGGTGATGTGCCGGTACGGCGACCACTTGTCGACGATGGTCACTTCCGGAGCAGCAACCTGCCACCGCACGCGGCGCATGCGCCGCTTGACGATCTGGACGCCATGGTCGATCAACCATGCCAGCTGTTCCCGGCTCGACCCTTCGACGACACGCATTTCACCCGTTGGCCAGATTGCTGTGAGGGCCGTGGCGTACTCGTTCGTCTGGCTGTCGATGATGCAGTAGCGGCGGTACTCCGGCCGGTCCTCATACCAACCGTAGCCGCGCGCGTAACTCGGCGGCATGCCGCCGAATCCCTTGCGGTAGTCCGCCTCGTCTGCGAAGAAACTGAGGTCTGCGTATGCATGGCTGCCGTTTACCACAGCGTCGGCTGCCGCCTTGCCATACAGCCCTTCGATCTCGCGGGCGGTCAGGAATCTGCGCGTCCTCCAGTCACCCCAGTGGTCCGGGTCGTAGGAGCGCGCGTCCGGATCCGGGATGCAGTCCGTCGGATCCAGAACCTCCATCTTGATCTCGCCGAGCAGCGAGTCGTTGTAATCCATGCGCATGTCGATGTAGCCGCGCTGCTGGATCAGACCGTCGAGAAACATGTCGGTCTCGGCGTAGCGATAGCCGGCGTTGTCGTCGACCCACTTCGAAACCTTGCCAAGCACCTTGGCCATGTACTCGTCAGATTGTCCACCGCGCGGCGCGAAGCTCACGTCGACGCGGTTCTGCATCTGGTACGCTGCCGCAGTGTTGACCGCGCGCTTGACGATGTTCACCTCGTGGCAGGGCCGGCCGTCTCGTTCCATTTTTTCCCGGTGCTCTGGCAACCAGTGCCGGCCACCACCGAGGTAGTACTCCTCAAGCCTGGTGACGTGGCGACGCCACGGCTCAAAGCCACGGTTCCACACAGTCCAGTAGCGCCAGAACACGTCGCGCGCGGTGTCGCGATTCTTGTTGGTGTCGCCGCCTGCTGCCATGTTTTCAAGCCGTCATAGGGTGGCGATTACCGCCAGAACGGGCGCGCATCTTTCGCTTCCACTCCGGCTCGACGTCCGCAAGCGGCTGCACAAGTGATGGCGGGTTCAGTTCGTAATCCACGGCGATCAACCCGAACGCGTCAGCCGCGTGGCTTGCCCAGTCGTGGTTCGGTCCCAGTCCGATGTTCCGGTTCGGGTCTTTCTTCTCGTGGTACCAGCCAAGTGCATCGCGTCCAGGCTCTGTTTTCTTCTCGTCGAACCACATCACGCCGAAAAGCCGCCGAGCTGCGTCGATGCGCATCGTCGCTGCGCCGCGCCCCATGTTCGGTATCACGACGGTTGCGTATTCGGCGGTCTGAAATGCACTCTCGTAGCTGACGGCGTGCACCTTGTCGTTCGTGCGTCCATCGTGAGGTAGGACGATGGTGGTGTTCCCGGGTTTGTAGCCGTGATCCCGCAACCACCCGATGTGCGTCGATGCCGTCTGGCCCTGCGCCTCGTAAAAATCGATGAGCCGGATCTCGCGGTTTACCCACTGGTCGACCCACATGACGAAGTGGTCTGCGTTCTGGCCGGTGCCGCCAATGTCGATGTGCACCCGAAGCGTGAGAAGCTCTGCCGGAATAACGCGGCAGATGCGACCCTCTGCCTTCGCCAGCGCTAGCTGCTTGGCGAAGTAGGCCCCTTTGACAATCGCGACGTACGCACCTTCCCAGATGTGCTGATACTCGTCTGGACGCTGTTCCAGGTCTCTCTGTCGCTCGCGCTCGAGCTTCAACGGGAAGCGTGGGTTGTCGCGCCAGTTGAGCTCGACCACCTTGACCAGCGGGTCGGCACTGTTGCGGTACTGTTCGACAGCCGCATTCTTGCGCTTTGGGTTCCAAGTAACCCAAAGCTCGGCGTTCCATCCTTCGTCTTCCTCGCGCAGCGTTGGGACGAGAATCGTCCATGCTTCATCTGTGACCGGCTCGGCCTCGTCGACCCAGCAGATCAGGATTCGGCCCTTGGATTTGACGCTGTTGATGTTGCGATCGAGACCGGCGAACGTGAAGCTGATGCGACCGTCGCGGCTTTTGACGTACTTCTCGCCGACCTCATAGTACGCGGCGAGGATCGGCTCTTCCTCGATGGCGCGTTTGATTTCCTCGAGCGAGGAATCGTCCAGCGAGTTCATGTACTGGCGCGCGCACAGAATCTGCCCGCTGACGCCGGCCTGCCCGAAGCGCAACCCTTGGAAAGCCGCCATCTTGGCGAAACTGCGCGTCTTGGCTGAGCCGCGACCACCATAGGCGCCGCGCACGTCCGCCCGCCCCTGAAACACCCAATGGAGTTTCTGAGGTATGCGAATTGTTACTTCGGTCATTCGAGGTCAGCGAGCTTGAACAAGGTTACCGGCGGCAAGGGGTTTTCCGGGTCGTTACCGTGCACCACCTTCGACGGGAACATGCCTAGGTGCTTGGCCACGTTGAGCAATGCGCTGTCCTGGTCGCGCATCTTGATCTTCAGGGTCCCATCTTTCGTTTTTTCTACGCCGGCGTATAGGCGTTTCGCCTGCGGAGAAAGGTCGCGGGAGTCTTTGACGAATGGTTCGGCTACGCCCTGCCCGAAACACTCTGGACAGTCGGGATGCGGATCCCGGTGCGGGTTGTACCCAACCCCACCTTGAGCGTCGAACGCCACAGTGAAGTTCCTGCCGGTGGCTTCGAACTCGAGCTTATCTCGTTGGAACTGCGCTAGCGCCTCCCGCAACTCCAATGGTGTGCGCTGGTACTTGTGGCCTTTGCCATGGCAGTACCGGCAGCACACGCGGCGCATCTCGATCAAATCGTTCGGGTCGGCGGTGGCCAGATCCCAAAACCGTTCGAGCACCTTATCCTGCGTGATTTCGGTGCGTTTGATGCGAGCGTCGATCGCGCGTTGCACCTGCTCTGCTACCTCGGGCTTGGCGAGAAGCTCACACGCGATGTCACGTGCCGTGTGCTCGCTGTACCCTGCTTCTACCGCTGCCCGTCTACCGTTCATGTGAACGAGGTATCGAGCAATAAAAACATCCACTCGCGGACTTTTCTTCTTTGCCGTCCCTTTCGCCTTGACGTTGGGTTTTGTTGGGTCCGGCGGTGCCGTTTTTTTCACATTCGCGGGTTCTTTATCTTCGCCGCGGCTTGGCGACCAGCCGCCAATGCTTTCGGATCGCCGCCATGGAAATTCGGACCGCCAGGCGCGGCACCTTTCGAGCGCGCGATCTCACCAATCACCGCGCCTGGGACACCCTGTGCCTTCAATTGCTCGGCGCGACCGCCGTGGCCCAGCGCGTTCGACTTGCCGCGGAACGATCCGGTTTTCTTGGTGTCAGCCACGTTTCGCTCCCGATTGGAGAACACGAATCACCGAGGCCGATACTTCAACCTCGATGATGCTTGGTTTCGCGCTGTGGTAGTGCTGGTATTCCTCGGCCGCCCGCGATACCAGAGGCAGGCTTTCGAAGAGAAGGTTCAGGTTGATCGCGGTTTCACCATGAGGCACCAGCGCGTATGCCTGGATGGTGTGGTTCCCACGAACGAGCATTTGTTATGCCCCTATCGATCAGGTTGTCGGCGGGTCCGCAGGCGGGTTGTCGGCCGGCGGCGCAGCGGGCGAACCAGCGTCTGTCGGGGCCGGTGTCGGCGCGGGCGGTGACACCGCGCCAGCCAGAGCCGTGTCGATGCTCGTCTGCGTCGCAGTCGCGCTCGTGACGTTGCCGTCGATGCTGGTGCCGAGTGCCAGAAGTTGGTCGAGCTGCTCCGGCGTTGCACCGCCCTGACTGCGCATCTGCTGGATGAGAGCGATGGCGGTTTGGTTATCGGTCTGCAACTGCTGCAGGGAAGCCGTCTGGGCCGCTTGGTGGCCGACGACGGTGTTGAGGATTGCGAGGACTTGATTGAACTCAGCCATGATACGGGTCTCTGCTTGGGTGATGTGGATGGTCAGGTTCACGACCGCATCAAGGAGATCATTCCTCCATGTGCGGCGTTTGAAAAAGAACATGTCAGTGCGCCTTGCTGGGCTTGCTGGGCTTGCCGCCCTTCCAGCCGCATAGCGCGGCGCCGCGCTCGTTGTAGTCGAGGATCGCCTTCGCCGTTTCGGGCGTGAAAACGTCCGCGCGCGAAACCAGAATGGGTTTGGACAGCAGGCAGAAATCGGAAACCGGGCGTGTCTCTTTTTCACACCCAGCGATTACCGCGCTGACGAGCGCGAGCACAATCAGTCGCGTGACCATTTGTCCTGCAACTCCTGTCTGACCTCGTTGGGCGGCAGCGCATTGACGCGCTGGCTTGCCTCGTTGGTTTTTGTGATCGCTTCGTTGGTCGCTTTCGCGGCCGCCGCAGCGTTCGCGTTGTCTGCGGTCTTCTCGCCTTTGCGGAAACCGAACAGGAGTGCTGCGCCGACCGCGAGCAGAAAGCCGCCTAACCAAAGTGCGGCCGACTTCAACTTGTCGAGAAGGAACATGGCTAGTGTTTACTCCTGACCATGTCGAGCATCGCGCCACCGACGATCATTGCGACGCCGGCGACAGTGATCAGCAGGGCGACGCTATGCCACGGAAGGCCGGCAGCAGCATCGCGTACTTGCTGGCCGGCCGCGGTGACTGCGGATCCAGCGATGCCGCTCGTGGCGATTGCGGTGCCAGCTGCTCCGATCTTTGTCTGCGTCTGCTGCCACCACGTTGGCGACTGTGCGACTCGGATACCTTTTCCAGAACCGGCGACGTACTGGCCTTTGACGTACTGGCCACCTTCGCTGTTTCGGCGATTGATCAAACCCGGATCACCGGGGCCGCCGGGAGGATAGGCCGCATCGTGCACCCACTTGAGCATTTCGGTGGGCACTGCAGAATGATTCCCAGCGTTGACAAGCCGCAGTAGCGTCGATGGCTTGCCAGACCTCAGAACGATGATGCCGTCAGCTTCGCCAGCTTTACCGACACCGCAGTTGTAGACCATGCTCACCAGTGCGTCGAACTGGTTCTGCGACAACGTCACCTTGACGGCGGCGTTGACCGCATCGACTGCCCACTGAACGCCCTCGCGGAACCAGGCGTCCCACTGTGCCAGCTGATACTCTTTGCCGACTTCGATGCCGTGACCCGTCGTTCCCCAGCCACCAGTTGGCAGGCCGTTCGCTTGCGTGTCCGCAAAGCACACCAAAACGGGTGTGCCATTGGGCGCTTCGCGACGCTTGAGTGCGTCGATGCCGTCTGCGCTGATGTTCATCATTTCCCGTTACTCCGCACGCGCCGCCGGCACGCGATTAGGACGCCAAGCACGAATAGGTGCAGCAGCGTCATTGCTTTCGATTCCAGTCCGATAGAGCGCCTTGCGGCTGCCTTGATCGGGCGTTGACCGCGTACTCAAGCGCTGTCACTCGCGTGCGTAGTTCGCTGATCTGCAGGTTTGTCGCGTCGACATCGCGCTTGGCGTCGGAGCGCTTGTACATCTCTTCGCCGATGGTCTTCTTGAGTTCATCCACGCTGTTCTTGGCCTGCGAGGAACGCTCATCGAGCCGAGCCAAGCTCATGTTGTTGGCCTCTGTGCTTGCGCCGACCCAAACGAGCACGGCGACGCAGATCATCAGCAGTCCGGTTCGCAGGTGTTGTTCAAAGACATTCCCTGATGCCGTCTTTTCGTCAAGGCTCATCGCGTACAGATCTCATCGTGGGCTCCAAACTCGAGCGCCACGCGCTCATGGGAAATATGGCCTGCGCTTGTGGCCCAGGGCATAGCAGTCAACGAACCACGAGAACAGGCGGATCGCGGAAATCCGCTCACCTCGGCACTCACCTGCTTACCGAGGATGATCTTGCGTCAAGCGACGGCGCCGACGCCGCCGTGGTTGATCACTGGATACACACCGCTCGCGTTGCAAGCGGCAATGAAGGCCGGGAGATCAGCGACCGTCGGATCGGGTTTGTCCACGAAACCGGAGGCAAACGACATCGTGTTAAAAAGCTGCGGACCACGCGAATAGGTCGCGCCCGGGCGCGTCGGCGCCGATGCGAGAAAGGCCTGAGTCAGCGCGCGGCCGTCAAACGGATGATCGCCGGCGAGTGGACCGTTTGCAGTAACCGCGCACTCGACCATGTTCGCCTCGACGTTCAACCGCTGCTCATCGGTGAGCGTAAAGGTTGTCAGGATGTCCTTGATCGAGTACCACTCGGCTACTTTCGACCACCGCGGGTCGTAAGCGCGCTGCTGTTCGATCAACTGCAGCTTCACGAAGCCGAGCGAATCCGGCTGTGACATGCCGTTCACCCATTCCGTGACGGTGGAAAGGGGCGGCGCAACCGGCGTCGGAGCTGCCACCACGGCCGGCGGCGCGACGGGAGTGGCTGCCGGTGGAACCGAGACCGGGCCAGACGCCTCGGTCGGAACCGGCGGCAATGTGCCGTTGGTGGCGTGGTGCCACATAAGATCGACCCACTGCTTGAATACTTGCCACGTGCTCATGTCAGCTCTCCAGAGTAAATCGCCCCGCGAATGGCAGGTTGTTGGATGGTTGCGGCTGTTGGATTTGAACCAACGACATCCTGGTTATGGGCCCGGCGATCTGACCGCTGATCTAAGCCGCAGAAACGAAAAACCCCGCTCGAGGCGGGGTAGTAGATGGCGGAAGGTGAAGGAGTCGAACCCTCAACCTTTCGGTTGCCAGAAACGCAAATGGCCCGCATTTGCGGGCCATTTTTGTAGAAGTGTGGCAGCGATGAATCGCGCATCGCCTATTAGGTCGGGTGTGGAAATTACGCTTTGTCGAGGATGGAGTCAATAGGTTCCGACAAAGATGGCGCACGGTTCTGGGGAAGACGGAGCAGGCCCGGACGCGGCGCTCGCACGATGTCCGCCAACAAACTCAAAACAACCTCGTCGAAAGCATCAGCTGCCGTGGATGCTGAGCACGGTTGTTCCACCTCCTTCTGACGCACTTGTGGATCCGGCCGGCGCGCACGCTCGATCATAGAAAACAGGTATTCGCACGCGTCGCGCGCGGCGGTGTTCGCGCGCGCGTGCAGGAACGATGTCACATGATGGTGCAGAAACCCGTACGCGTTCTTGTCGATGCCAGCCTCCTTGGCTGCCACTCGGATGGGTTCACGCCGCGCCGGCCAGATCAGGTCGCGGAAGGCGTCGTACAAAACAATGCGGACGCGGAAGCGCTTTGCGCTTTGCACGATGTCGGGGAACGCTCGCTGCTGCTGCAATTCGCCGAGCAGCGGCACGTAACTCAGTTCGTGCACCCTTCCCCACTCTTGCTCGCGCTCGCATGCGATCGCGACACCCATGGATGATCCAAGGGTATCGCTAGCTTGGGCCAAGGCATGCGCCACGTCCAAAGGCGTGATCGGCTGCTGCGCGCGCAAAGCCTCACCGCGGATCCGCGGGAAGTTGGTACGGCCGGCAAGCATCGCCAGGATCTCCAACGGCTCGCGGCGGTCCTTGGTGTGAGGGTCTAGTTCGCGTCTCATCTCGCCCTCGTCACTGGCTCAGTAATCCATTGGACTCCCGTTGCCAGGTAAAGGGGGATGGCGCCTATCGCTACGAAGCTGCCTACGAAGCAGGCCCATGGATAGATGGTTGCAAGTAGATAGGTCATTTCGTCTCCTTCATGGCTGCGGCAGCTTGCCCGGTGACGATCGCATCACCCGCTGGCGTTATTTCATAGAAATAGCCATGTCTGCCTGCCCGGCGGCGCGTCAGGTAGCCAAACGCAACAAGACCAGTGAGAACATCGCTCGACAGATCGGTTGCGCCTTCGTCTTCGGTCGTTTCAGCGAACCGAAGTAATGCACGGCGTACTGCATTGGTTGGATGCTCAGGCGCAGCTCTCACACTATCCGCATCGCGCGCATCCTCCCCGCCAGCAGGCTGGGTCGAGCTATCGCTGACATGCCGCCCGTTGCATTCTCTAATTCGCCACGCCACCGCCTCCTGCCGCCCGGCCTGTGCAGTAGCGTCGAGCTCGGCGAGGATGGCGATAGCATTCCTGCGAGTCTGATTCGGAGCCCAATGCTTCGTTGCCGCGATCATGTCGCGAAGCGCCTCAACCGTGCGCGCGTGAAGGTCAGACATTTGGTAGCTCCAATGAAACTTCTTGTGCAATTGGTGCGAACGGTTGGTCTTTGTTAGCCGCTGAAAGGCATGGATACCCGCTACCGATGGCAAGTGCATTGGCAATCAGATAGGCGGCCTGCTGGGCATCGTTCTCGGTCGAGAAAATTCCGCAGAACCTGTGGTCAACGCTTAGATGCACCGTGCCATCTGTACACCGCAGACCAGTCAGCTTCGGTATTTGCCTGCCCTCAACCAAAACGCGATATTCCTCGAAAGGACCGATCAGCCATTCTGGCGCTTTGTGCAAATCCACTACATTGTCCACGACTCGCCCTCCTTCCGTTCTGCCGCTGAGTTCGAACTGACGGGGGCGTAAAGCACAGGCCGCAGATCGCCGCGCAAATACAATGGATGTTTCGGTGTGCCATCTTTGGTCAGTTCGAGGCACCATAGCTTCGCGCCTGCGCGGCGGAAGATATCGATTGCGGCACGCTCGCGGTCTGGTCTCGCGTTCTTGCCCCACGCGCAGACGATTTCGCGATGCTCACGCGCGACCCAATAGAGCCAGTCATCATTGAACGGCCCCACCGGATCGGCATGCGCTCGCAGTGCTTTCGGATCAGTTGCGCGCAATGCGTAGAGATTGACCACGACGAAGCCATTGCAGTCCCACGCTTCGGAGAAGCCGCGGAGGCGACGAATCGTTGGATCATCTTTTACGGCATCCGCTATGCTCGGGTTGAGCATGCAGAACACGGCAGCGCTTGCCATTGGCCGCACTTGTCGCGCTGGCCTCGTGAGCACGTAGCGATATTGGCCGCAGGCGGAAATCTCGGCGCTCACTTCGCACCATCCTTCGCTGCGTTCGGTACGCGGAACAAGACAGGGTGCGAAGGCGAGATGTCTAGATCGTCACCGACCCAGTACGTTCCAGTCGGCCATTCTCCGGAGTAATAGCACGGATGAATGCCAGTGCTTCCTGCTTCGATCACCTCGAAACTGCTGCCATCTTTCGGGCAGTAGCAGGCTTCACGCCATCCAAGTTCTTTCAATCGTTGCCATGCGTCGAAAAACATCTGGATCGCTGATTCCTCATCAGGCATGAGCGCAGCACGCTTGGCGTCAGCCTCTTTGCATTTCTGCAAAAGAATCTCAGCCTCGTCGCGGTAGAGTGGCTCGTGATAGAGCTTCCCGTTCTCGTCGCGCAACGTCTTGTGTCCAACAACGTCTTTAGTCACGATCGTCTCCATTTTCCACTCCTAGAAGCCAGCGTCGACGTAGTCTTTCCAAACACGGAACGCTGCAACAGCGCCGCGGCACACCTCAGCGCAGTAGCCAAGGTCACGTGATTCGTTGATCCATTTCCTCTGCTCGTCGCTCGCGGATCCGGTGAGCGATTTCATTTCGATGAACAGGCCGACGTAGCGTCTGGTTGGTAGGCTGCACTCGATATCTGAGACGCCGGCCTTCACGCCCTCGGCCTTCAAGCGCCCAGCCTCGCGCTTGGAACGCTTCCCGCCATTCGGAATGGCAAACGTACGGCGCACGGCCAGCGCGTAGCGTGGATCGGCCTCAGCGAGCTGCTTGATGCGGCTGATGAAGTCGACCTGCTCGTGGTGCTCTTCGTCGCCACGCTGTCGTTTGAGTGGTCTGGATGGCGAGAATTCTGGGCACTGGCGAGAAATCACTCTGTTGTAGGCGTCCTGCGCCTTCTGCCGCATGTGTTCTGGCATCTGGTGGACCGACGCATAGCGCAACCCGTTGCTCAAAGCTCGCCCTCCTTGAAGCCATACAGGGCGAGTTCGCGTTTGATGTTTGAGAACACTTTCTTCAGTTCGTCGTGCTGCCTTGCCAGCAGTTCCTCTTGCTCGCGACGTTGGCGGGCAAACACATCGAGCAGATCCTCGGTGCTGTTGATGAACGCGAAGACCTGGGCTTGGCTCCGACCTTCCAGCTTGTGCGGCTCCTTGGTGTTGGGTTCGTCCGACCATTCTGGCAACGTCGCGTTTACGTTGTACGCCGCGACGGGCACCCACAGCGGGCGATCGCATCCGTCCTCGCGCTTCGTGCCCTTGCGCTCGACGAAGCCTTCGTCCTGAAGCTTCTTGAGCTTCTGGAATGCTTTCTGCGTGCTCAGGCCTGCCCAGGAACGTTTCGGCCAACCGGCGCTCATGGCCAAGCCAGTCGCTTCGTCCAGCGCTTCGCCAGCCGTCATGGGGTGTCCCTTGCGCTGCATCGCGCATACCATCATCTGGTCGAAGCCGCTCATTGCACGATCTCCCGCGGCGGCTCAACGCAGCCGATTTCCAACTCAGAAATGCGCGCCAGCCTCAGCAGCTGTTCGCCCTCTAGCTCGGCGATGCGCGCCAGCAGCGCGTCACGCTCGAGCTCGTATTCCATGCACCGCGCGATTGCCTCTGACTTGGTCATACGCTCGTGATTCCCAGTTGCTTTGCGATCTCAGGCATGTGTTTGGCGAGGGTCTTGTTGCGTTCGTCATCGGTCATGCGGCGCGCGGGGCCCGACATGGGTGACGGTCCTGCTTTCGCTGGTGCTGGCCCCGCTCGAGGCTTCGGTGGGAACTTGCGCACCGAATTGCGGAACGTTGCGTCCCAATCAGCCCTGACTCCCTTGCCGCCGGGTTGCGCGACCCAGTAATCCCGGAACTCGTCGACCACGCCCTTGAGCTCACAGCGTGGGTACTCTTCGGCGAACCACAGCTTTGCTGATTCATTCGGCTGCCAGTCCTTGGGCAAGCGCGTACCGCGCGCACCCGTGACGGTTCCTGATGGTTCTTTACGGTTAGTGTCCGCCTGGCGAACCGGTTTTTTCCGCGAGGCGGACGGGTCGGGACCGGTTGCCGTACCGGTTCGTTTGGCGGACCGGTTCGCGACACGTACCGGTTTGGCAGCAACTGGGGGGCTGAAAAGGTCTCGGCCGGCGGGGATGATCTGATACTTCGTGTGCCGTCCGTTCTCTCGGTCGGCAACCAAAAAGCCGGCTGTTTCCAGCCATTGAATCGCCTCGATCACCGCCGTCTTGCCGAAGCACGTGCGCGCGCAAATCGTCGATATCGAAGGCCAGCAAACGCCGTGGTCGTTCGCGTTGTCAGCCAGCGATATCAGCACCGCTTTTGGGGTGGGGGGCATCTGCAGGGGCCAGCAGGCGGCCATGACCGTCGTGCTCACTTCCAGTGCCTCCGGCGATTCAACACGAGTGGGTTTCGCTTCTGCCAGCACCGCGAGCAGTACCAGCGCTTGCCGCGTCTACCCATCTCGTCGACCATCTTGGATTCCGGGAATTGGCCACCGCAGCCGCCGGCGCAGAAGTGGGTTGGTTCGCTCATGCCGCTACAGCCTCCTTCTGCGTCCAGCGCTTTTGTAGGTACACCACCCCCTTGCCGGTCACCATCGTCTGTGGCGTCACGCGAGGCTCGCCGTTGGTGTCGCGCCAGATCCGCTCGACGACGTGGAAATAGCCCGCGTCGACGTACTGCTGGTACGGCAGGTTGTTGCTCATCAGCATGCGGCTGTCACGTAGCCAGCGGAAAAGGCGGATTTCGCCGGTGCCGAGCACCTTGGCGATCGAGCCGATCGGCTGGTCGTTCACCGCGGCCGTCACCTCGTCGTGGAATAGCGCCTTCGGCTCGAGCTCGGCTACCTGCCGCTGCAACTGCTGCTTATCGCGCGCGTAGTCGCCGAGCAGCGCCAGCAACTGCTCAGGGTCATGCAGATCGATCGGTGGCCGCTTCAAGGCCTGCGCCATGCGGAAGAACGCATCCACCAGCGCCACCTTGAACTCGGTGACGATCTCGTTGTTGCGCATGAAGGTGATCAGTAGCGTCGCCTGGTGCTCGTTCAGCAGCGCGATCTCGCGCGACTGCGTGCCGCCAGCGGTTTTAAAGGGTCGGATTTCAAATCCAACCCTTCCGAAGCGTTGGAATTTGTCGATGTGGTTGCGGATCAGCCTCAGGACGGATGCGTGATCGTTGCCCGTACCGTCGGCGACCACTAGCGAGGTGGTGAACAGGTCATTGCCGATGCGTTCGATCAAGTCGTTCATGCGGTCACTACCTCAGCAAAGAGGGATGCTGTTCGCCGCGGTTCCGTTTTCGTCAGTGGAACGAAAGCCCCATCGAGGCGGCAATCACGCAGCACCTGCGCGTTGCTCTCGCCGTAGGCAATTAGGCAGCTTGGTGCTGCGGCACTGCCGCCGGGCTTACCGTCTCGATTGCAGAAGGCGAGCCGACCACGCAAGAACAAAATCGCATCGGCGCGCCCCCAGACATGCTCGTGGAACATCGCGGTTTCAGTCCTGGCGAACACGAGCGCGACTCCGTTGCCGTGCATTGCCAGCTTGTCCAGCCAGCGCGCTGCTTGGGCACCGTACGGCGGATTGCACCAGACGCGCCCCCCCCCAAGCCGCCGTCAAGCCGTCCTCTGGTAGTTCGATGTGGCGAGCCGCCGTAGGCCACGGGCGTGGCGTCGGAGCCGCGCAAGGATCAAGGTCAAAATCACCCAGGGCGCGAAGAACCGACGGCGGCGTCAGCCACGTTTCGTTGGTGAAGCCTGACGTATCGCAGGCGGCAAATGCTCCTTGCGTCACGTGAGCGCTCCGTCGTGCTCTAGGTCTGTTCGAGCCCCAACATTTCTGATGGCAGTAATGGTCTCTGGCGCGGCCACCTTCTCATTCCGGCGCTCAAGGAACTCGCGCGCGAGCCGTCGAATGCCAGCCTCGCCAGTGTCGATACGCTCGACGAGCGCCCCGGTCGGGTTGATGACGCCTTCGCGCTGCTCGCGCTTCACGCCAAGCACTTCCGCGATGATCGGGTCGGAGCCTGACTCAGCGACGAGAAAATACGCGGTGCACGGCTTGTCCTGCCCGTCGCGATGGACACGACCGATGCACTGCTCATGCACGCCTGGCGACCAGTCCAATTCGCCGAATACGACCGTGCTGCAATAGCCCTGCAGGCCGTCGACGCCGGCGCCGGAGCGCAGCGACATGATCAACAGCTTCGACTGACCACTGGTGAACTTTTCAATCGCCTGCTGCTTCTGGTTCGGTGACTCGCTGCCGGTGTACAGCACGGGGTTGTGTTTGGCGAAGGCCTCCACCCACATTTCGTAGACGGCGCGGTGCCAGCCGAACAGAACGATCGGTTCGCCGCTGTCGAGCAGGAGCTCGACGAACTGTTGCACGTACGGCGCCTTGGCGATGCCGGTGGCCTGCCGCATCATCGCGTCAAACTCGGCCGCGGCGTTCATTTTCTGGCCGCGATAGCTCTCCGCGCTGCCCATGATGATGCGCGCGAGCGCAACCGCATCGCCCTTGAGAGCGTCGAGCGCCTGTTCGTCGGCATCAATTTCGTGCAAGACCTTCGTGCATTCGGGCAACTCGCGCTGGACATCGGCACGGGTGCGGCGGAGCATGATGCCCTCACGCCGAAGGTACGCGCCGAACTCACCGGTTGCGTTGATGCGTGCATGGCCATTCTGCAGACCAGTGCACCACTCGCGAATGAACTCGCTGTACTGGCCAAGTGCTCCGTCGGACAGTACGTCGACGACGTGATAGAACTCGTTGCCGTAGTTATAGATCGGAGTTGCACTGAGACCGATCCGCTTCTTTGCCTTCCGTGCGACCAACCTCGCGGCATGATTGATCTGCGTTCCATCACTGCGCAGGGCCTGGCATTCGTCGAACACGACGAACTGGACAACGCCGGCGAGTGTTTCCGCCCAGCCGCGCAGCTTGTGGTAGCTCGTGATGATGATGTCCGGCATGCTGTCCGGCAGGAGGTCGCCTTGCCGTGACGCGCGGTTCGGAATCAGCGGATAGACAGAGCCTTTGCGTAGAACATGCGTGCGGAGCGCGGGCGCGAACTGCGCGAGCATATTCTTCCACTGCCGGGGCAGGTGCGCCGGACACACCACGAGCGCTGGGTAGATGCTCTGCCGCACCATCGCGGCGATCGCGCTCACTGTCTTGCCGAGGCCGAGGTCATCGGCGAGCAGGTACCCATCGCGCACATCAAGCATTTGCGCCGCGGCGATCTGGTATTCACGTGCCGGAATCGCGAGTTCAATCTTGGGTGGTGGAATGTGGCCTGCGAGCAGGTCAGCTAGGCGCTGCTCCTGCTGGACGTGCTGCATGGCGAGGTCGCGGAGCTTGTCCGGCTGGTCGACCTGCATCGGATAACGCTGCAGAAACCATTCCAGTTCGCGCGTGTTCTCCGGCGTCGCCGATATCCGAATCCACTCGGCTGCCTGCTGCGGCGCGCGCGGGAAAACGCGCTTGAGCCGCGTGCTGACGAACGGCTCGCACTGAATCCACCACTCCCGCGGGGAGTACTTCACGGTGCCGTAAGTCGGGTTCAAAACGATTGCCCCCGCAGTTGCACCATCTTTACCGGCTTGCCGTTCATCGTCGCGCCAGCGCGCAGCTTGCGCGCCCCACCCCAGTGCCTGCTGGTGGCGATTACGATGGCACAGACCATGTCGTGCTTCGCGTAACGCGCAGCCTGGCGTAGTGCGGGGCTGAGCGAGCCGTGGATTTTTGCTTCGATGACGATTCCGCCGTCACACAGGAAGTCGAACCGATCCTCCTTGCTCGCGACATATTCGCGCTGGAAGCCGACGCCGTGCTGCTGCAGCACCGTTGCTATGCCTTCGTGCAGTTGCTTCTCGTCGCCGAAGCGGTAAGCGAATCGAGGGAGGAATTCGACGATGCGTCGTAGCAGCATGTGTTCTGTCATGTCGCTATGCCATCACGTCCGAGGTAGGCGCAGATGAATTCTGCCGCGGCTTCCGCGTTGATCGCGTTGCCGTAGGCGCGCAGTCGTCCCACGCGCGCGGTAGCCCCATGAGCCAGCGGGAATGTGCCGGGTTCAACTGGCCGGTATTTTCCATCGCGGCAGTAGATCCATTCGGCGTCGGACCAGAAAGAGTCGCCTGCGCTGATAACGGTTTTCCGCGCGTATGGGTCCAACGCTCCGCATTGAATTCGTCCGTCGCCGACTCGCTGCGCCAATCCCGCGCGGCCGGCGTCGCCCAGGACGCTTGCGCCGCTAGATTGGGGTTTCCTCGCTTGTAGGCCTTCGGCCTTTGTTCTCTCTCCGATGCCATCGGAGTCGCCCAACTCGCCGCATGGTTGAGCGTGATATTCTTGGTAGTGAAATTTCGCCCCGGCGCGCGCACTGCATCCGTTTTCGTGCAAGTCGGCCAATGCGTCAGAAGCGGAACTTGGTCCTTCAAGTCGCCGCGATAATTTCCGAGTTGGTTCACATCGCGACGGTGGCCGCCTTTCAGCCGCATCGGCCGAGGCTTGCCGCAATCGTTCGCCATCGGCGTGAGCCACGAAGAACAATCGTTGCCGGATGTGCGGCGCGCCGACGCCCGCAGCGCAAAGATCGACCGCTGCGCTGGCGTAACTCGCTCCTTCCAGGTCAGCTTGAACAAGGTCGAGCCAACCAAGGCCATCACGACTCGCAACCTGCTCGCCAAAGACGACGCGAGGGCGGCACTGGCTGATGAGGTGGAACCACGCGGGCCAAAGGTGCCGCTCGTCAGCAAACCCAACGCCTTTACCTGCCGCGCTGAAAGGCTGGCAAGGGCATGAGCCAGTCCACACGGGTCTACTGTCGTCCCATCCGGCAGCGCGAAGGGCGTAAGACCAGACGCCAATGCCTGCGAAGAAATGGCATTGCGTATAGCCGCGCACGTCATCAGGAGAAACATCCTCGATGGAACGTTCGTCAACGTCACCGTCGGCAATGTGTCCGTCGGCAATGTGTCCGTCGGCAATGTGTCCGTCGGCAATGTGTCCGTCGGCAATGTGTCCGTCGGCGATGAGGTTTCGCAGCCAAGCGGCGCAGTAGGGATCGTGTTCGTTGTAGTAAGCGCGTCCATTCACGCGGCTCTCACGATCTGGTCAGCACCAGCGATCAGCGCGTTCTGAAATTCGAGCTGCTCGGCGTTGCGACCGTAGCGATCGAAGAACGGCACTGAGCCCTTGGCCAAGCTCGGGCCATAGGCATTGAACATATCGCGGCTCGTCATGCCTGGCTGGCAGATGCCTTGGTGGTGCCACGAGCAGGAACACACCGAGTCGTCCTGGCTCTGGGTGAATCCGTTTTCCGTCTGGTGGTGGATCTGGAAGTGGCCCGCCGGCGAGTACGCGTCACCCTCGTCGTTGAACTCGATCAGGTCTTCCATCCAGCAGTGGATACAGCCCAACTCGCGCGCGCGGTCTTGGCGCGCTTGCTGCGCTTTCGTGGGCTGGGGAATACGGCGCGCGAAGGGCATCCTCAGAACCTCCCCGGCGCGCTACCGTCGGTCTCTTCGTCGTCCATGGCGAAGTGGCCGCGGCGCTCGGCAATCGTTGGGTTCAGCCGCAAGGCCACGCCCGAGGAACCCAGGCGACGCAGATCACCCGCACTTTCTTCCAGGAGGCGGTTGTAGGCTGCTTGCCCATCCGCAATGCGCTCGAGCAACTCTTGCCGGCGCTCTTCCGTGGCCTTCATGCGCGGCCGTTCGTAGCCGAGATCTTCCATCACCGCCAGAAAGAACTGGTGGCGATTGAACTTGCGAGCCAGAGCCCAGAGTTCGCTGGGCTTGAAATGGCCAGCGCGCTCCGGGTTCAGGTTGCCATTGAACTTGTTGACGGCCCCTTCGTACGTCAGCTTCTCTTGCTCCCAGAAACCCTCCGAGAGCAAGAATTCGATCATCTGTTTCTTCAACTCCGGGCTCACATCCAGCGTGTCTTTCAGCGCGTCCAGGCCCCGTTGCATCCACGCCGCATCGAGCCACGGCGTTTCCATTTTCGGTGTCCCCACTGGTTTTTCTCCCCTCACGGAAATCTCCCAAAAAGAGCCCAATTACTGACTGGCCGGCGCGCCGCCGCCGCGCACCGCGCGCGCGAACGCGCCGTGGTAGCGGTGGTCGTGGTAGACGAGGCCGTAGCTGAAGTTGACGAATCAGAAATAGGACGCCACGCCGTTTTCGTCCTTGCTCCACGCACATTCCGTCGAGGTCCAGTACCAGCCGGACTTCGTGCCAGGGAAGGCTTTGGTATCGATGGCGGGGTTGTGAAGATTCCGATCGACGATGGTCTCAAGTTCGTCCAGAGTCGGTTTGCGCCAGTCGTTGAAACCGCCGGCCCGGCAGGCGGCAATGGCCTTATCAGCGCCTTCGACAGTCAGCGAGTCATTCCCGAGCGGGTCCGACCATGTCAAGTCCGTATGGGTGTCGAACGTGGTGTCGGTCGCGCGGACGAAGCGCCGCGACGTGCAGATTGCCGACATGGCTGCAAGCGCCGCTGCGCCTCGGCAAATCTCACTCGCCTGGCTACGCTTTTCGCGAACCAAGCGCAGGGTTTCCCAGGCCTCCTCCGCTTCTCGAACGGCATCGATCAACTTCATGCCTTTCTTGAGCGGCAACAGATCAAGCGCGCTACGGAAAATGAACTCGTTCGTCTCTCTCATCGCGGCGGAATCCTCGTCAAGTATTGGTGCTATGGCTGTTGCAGATCGTGTGGATTGCTGTGTTTTTCGGCGGGCGTAGGCTTCATCGCTTCGATGGCGCGGCGCGCGGTTTCCAGTTCGTCTAGGGCACGCTGCAGGCGCGAGATCACATCGAACTCAGCTCGTTTCCCACGAGTCCCGCGCGCGAATTTGCTGAGCCAGGAATAGCTAACACCGGCCTTGCTGGCGATCTCCTGATACGACCCCGAAAAGCTGTTCACCCGTGCCCGTATGGACTCGATGACGTCAACCGACATGGCTTTGCTCAATCACAATTGTGATTCACACAATATCACAACTGTGATAGCGCGCAAGTCTAGTATCCTTGGCATGGCAAAGAAGGATTTAGCTAAGCCGACCAGTCAGGCCGCACTCGCGCTCGCAGCGAACGTCCTTGCGCTTAGAACCCGGAATAAATGGTCCCAGGCAACGCTGGCGACCAAGGCCGGGACCGTTCAATCCTTGATCAGCTTCATTGAACGGTACAAAACCGGTGAGGATCGGCATGCCGCCATCGACACGATCGACGGCATCGCCAAGGCCTTTGGCGTCCCTTCCCACATGCTCCTCGTTCCCGGCTATGCCGCTGGGCTCAGGGCCGTGCCGTCCAAGGTAAAGTTGGATACTGAATTGCTCAACCTAGTGACCGCGGGTATGAGCATGGTCAAGCGCGGTTCGCGCATAGACCGCGGCGAGCTGGCTGCTGCGATGTACGAGGCCGCCGAGAGCGAGGATGCCGAGTCACGCAAGCAGACGATTTTACGGCTAGTTCACAGTGCCAACAAATAGGCGGAACTACCCTGTCCCGACGCCGTCAAAGTGGAACGGCGCATCACAGAAAACAGGGGTAGTTCGATATGGATCCGGAAAAAAGGGCAGCGGTCATTTCGTTGTTTGAGGAGATGGGGAAGAAGGAGCGACTGGCAGAACCTGAGCGAATGAGTGACGCCCTGATTGGTGACACGACGATCATCGGCTCGACGATCGTGTTTTGTATGCCAGAACAGGTGGCGGGGCTGCTGTCCACGCTGTTCAAGAAGCAGAAGTAGTGCGCAGCACATGACCGACGTCTTCCGAGGCGTCGGTTTTAAGCCTTCGGGGGGAGGGTTTGTGACTACCAAATCGCGTGGAATTTTGCTCGTCGCCATGGCCGGCTTGTTGATCGGCGGCCATGCGGATGCCGTTGAACTGTCCAAGTGCATGAGCAAGACCGGGCAAACGACATACACCGACGGCCCGTGCCCGGATGCTGCAGCGAAGAGCGCGGCTGGCAATTTCAAGCGCGACGAGCCGCCGAGAGCGGCCCCAGTGCAAGCCAACGATGGCGCCTATAACCCGGATCTGCAGGGCTCGCCGACAACTCGCGAGGTCTATCCAAACATATCTTCATCCGAGCCAGCCCCAGTGCCTTCCGGCTATCGATGCCAGGCTGGTGACCGGAGTTGGGTGCAAACACAACCCTGCCCTTCGACATCCGAACGAACGGTTAAGGAAAGGGTTCATATATCCAGCTGGGATGCAACAGGTCCTGCCACCATAACGAGGAAGGAAACGGTTCCTGTGGAGCAGCAGCAGTTATCCCGAGGTCAGTTGTGCGACGAAATGAAGCGACGCGCCGCGGAAAGTGGAATGAGCAAGCGTAGCGCGCCAGACGCCTATGAGCGCAACAAGCTGCGCTTGGCCAATGGTTGCAGTTGATGTGGAATACCTACTTGAGTCATCGACGCATATCCATGAACTCGCAAAACGGGTCGATTGCGCTTTGGACCTGGGGGCTAGAGCTGGGATGTTGCTCAACCATCCCCGGTTTTGCGTCGGCGGTGATGGAAAGGTTTTCTGCTCTTTGAGTTCTGAGCCGAGCGATTGGGGTTTCGTTTCAGTGGTGGAAACTGATCTGGTCACTTGGCAGTTGGGCGGCCGCTACGCTTGGCTGGATTGGCCTCGCCCGTTGCTGCAGATATTGTTCGGCGAACCCAGCCGCGCTGCTGTCGAGATCGCAGAAGCTTTGCTTCATCGGCGGCAAGGGCATGCTTGACCGCTCAAGCATCTGTGGGTTTCCGGGAATAATTCTCGGAATATTCTGCGTCGTTTTCGCAGCAGCAGCGCGCGAGCCGCGCAATCATGAAGCGGTGCTTGAGTTCCGAAGGCAACATCCCTGCCCTACTACTCAGCGATTCACAGGCCGGTGTCCTGGTTGGATCATCGACCACCGCGTCGCGCTGTGTATTGGCGGCCATGACGCACCCAGCAATATGCGGTGGCAGACCTTCGACAAGTCCCTCATGAAGGACAAGTGGGAGTGCCGCCGCGGCTGGGAACAAAAGCTGGCCGAGTGCGAAGCGAATGGCTGCTACGCCCCTTAGCTGATCAACCACCTCTGCCCGTCGACCGGTCGTCGCGAGAGTTATCACAATTGTGTTGACAAAGATTAGAATTATCACTATTGTGATATTCACGATGCCCAGGAGGGACTCATGCAAGCCAACACCGAACTCAAGCAACAGACCGCCGCCGACATCACGCCGGTATATCCCGCCACGGAAACCGAACCGGCCTATGCCGGCCCGAACGCGCAAGGTCTCTGGTTCACCGACAGGATCGGAACCGATGAAATGACCTACGCGGAGTTGGAGAAGGCCGTCAAGGAATGTCGGGCGGGCGGATTCGACGACTGGCGCATTCCCACACTGCACGAGCAATTCGGCGAGGTCGACCACACCAAGTTCAATCCGGCCACCGACGCCAACAAGTACCCGAACATCACGGGCGGCTGGTACTGGACGTCGACCGAATGCGCGTGGAGCAAGGACGAGAAAGGTGTGGCGTCCCTTTTCTGGGTCGTCAACTTCTCCTACGGCGACGTCCTCGACAGCCGCCGCAGCTACAACGCGTTCGCGCGCGCGGTGCGCGGCGGCGGCGCGCCGGCCAGTCAGTAATTGGGCTCTTTTTTGGAGGTCCCACGATGCTACTAGTGACTCTGGACTCATACGACGATCAGGTTGTCGCCGATCGCATGCGCCGCGTCGCGCAGCGCATGCATGCGGCAGCTCCCTTCACCGAATGGGCGGTCGACGAGGCTGTCAGCGTCTACCGCGAGACTGGCGAGACCGCGGCGGCGATCAGCGCGGGCGTGGAATTCCTGCACCGCGTGTTCTCCGGAGGCGATAGCCACCCGACGCCGACACCTCCGGCGCCGCCACGGCCGTTCGAGTGGGTTGAGAACCCGCTCGTGATCGGCGGTGCGTTCATCGCTGCGATTGGGCTATTTGTCGCAAGAGTAGCGGGGTGGCTTTCATGAGCGCAGCGCGGGCTCTTAGCAAGTTCTTCATGCCACGCCCCTGGGCCGGATGTACGCCGCCGGCGGCCGCCGAGCGCTTGGCTGAGTGGGAGCGCCGGCGCGGCGAGCATCGGGCTCAGCAGCGGCTTCGCGAAGCCCGGGTGGCACAGGCCTTCGACGAACTCGCCGGCGTGCGCCCCGCCATCTCTCCGAGGCTTCCGTAATGATCTTCAGTTCGATTGGATGGGTGTTCATCTCGCACCCGGATCGGTCGCAGATGCGGCCGGGCTCATCGCTTCGAGGGCGGTTTCCTCCTCCCCGACCCTCGGTCACAGGGCGACCGCCTTGACGTAAGGACGCGTCCACTTTTACCGCCTGCCGGTGGGAAAAACGTCGGTGTTCCCCCTAGCTCCGACGACCCTCCCTCCCCGAGCCCACCGGCGGGCGCCTTCTCTCAATCAGCGGAGATTCCTATGAACCATCTTAGCAATAGCAATTTCGCCTACAGCGCCAGTATCCAGCCGTCCGATGTACAGTCGGATGTGTCGCCGGTGCAGATGCAAACCATTCGTCTCGGAGGCACCGTCGACGCTATCGAAGAACGCGTCATGGCGCTTGCGGTGCGCTTGGAACCTTATCTAAGAACCGCACCGGAATCGAACAGTTCTGCGAAGCCTACTGCTGGCGCCTCGTGCTCTTTCCACAGCGGCCTGATTTCGATCACGGAACACGCTTCCTGCATCGATCACAAGTTGGCCGACCTCATCGATCGCCTGCAGATCTGATCAGCCATGTTCTTCCGCAACCTCTTCCTCTTCCGCTTCAACGCGCAGGCGCTCGGCATCACCGCTGAGGGTCTTGAGGCCGCCCTCGACGGCCAGCGCCTGCGCGATGTCGGCGCGATCGAACTAAGCACCATGGGCTTTGTCTCGCCGTTCGGCCGCGGCAGCGATGTGCTCGTGCATGCGGTCGGTGACTTCGCCTTAATCGCGCTCGGCGCGCAGGAGCGCCTGCTTCCGTCGGATGTCGTGACTGAGGAACTCTCCACGCGCATCGAGGCAATGGCCGAAAAGACGGGCAAGAAGCCTGGTGGCCGCGAGCGCAAGCGGATCAAAGAGGAAATCATCACTGGTCTGCTGCCGCGGGCGTTCGTGCGCGAGTCGCGCATGCTTGCCTACTTCGACCTCGCGCGCGGCTGGCTTGTCGTCAACACAGCGTCGCGCAAGGCCGCCGAGAACGTTGTCATGTCCGTGCGCAGCGCTTTGGGCTCGTTCCCGTGCGTTCCCATGTCGCCCGAAGAGTCGCCGCGCGTCCTGCTGACAGACTGGCTCGCTACGGCCAAGCCGCCGGAAGGCCTGACCTTCGGCGAGGAATGCGAACTGCGCGATCCGGTCGAGTCCGGCGCGATCGTCCGCTGCAAGAATCAGGAGCTGGAAACCGACGAAGTGCGCGAGCACCTCAAGTCGGGCAAACAGGTCTTCCGCGCAGCGTTCACGTTCAAAGATCGGATCTCGCTCGTGCTATCCGAGGATCTGGTCGTGCGTGCGCTCCGGTTCCTCGAAGTTGTCCAGGACGAACTGGGTGATGCCGGTCGCGTAAGCCAGATTGAGGAACTAGATGCCATCTTTGCGCTGCAGACGCTCGAGCTACGCGTGCTGCTGGAGTGGCTCGAGTCTACGTTCAAGATCAGCGCTTCGCCCGGCATGAAGCTCGACGGCGGCGACGCGCCGAGGGAGATGCGCGAGGCGAAGAAGAATTCCGAAACGATCGTCAACGAGTACGATGACAAGCAGGTAGCGGATCTAACCGCTACTTTGAAAAAGCACGGGATGCATCCCTCGATCTCGTTCAGGATCGGAACTGATCTGTCGAAGGTACTCAACTCGATCGATCCCGCCGAGCTGTCGCCCGCGCAACTGCAATGGCTGCGCACCGGTCGCCGTGGTTCGAGCAGCGAAACCATGTTCGCGACGCTCCATGGCTGCAACACCAGCGGTTGCGCTCTGACCCATCCTCTCGATCCAAACGACCTAGGGCGCTGCCGACGGTTGCTTGAAGAAGTGCCGGAATTCCAGGAGCGATTTCCGCTGATGGCAGACCTGTCGCCAGCATGGCACGAACTCGTCGCGAACTGGGGTGAGCTTTGCCAGATCATGGACGAGGAAGCACCGCATTGGCGCGACGGGAAAGGTAACGCACCCAGCGTGTATGAGCACATGGGAAAACTCGGCGCCCAGGCAACGGAGTCGCGCGATGTTCTGTTCGATAACGCGGCAATGATCGTGCGCGTCGAACGCAGGGCCGACATATCGCTTCTCCAACGCAAGCTTGCTGTCGGCTACAACCGCGCGGCGCGCGTCCTCGAACAACTCGAACAGGCCGGCATCGTCTCCGCGCGGGGCGCAAACGGTGAACGCAAAGTTCTGGAGACTACGGCATGAAACGCATCCCCCTTTTGCTGCTGGCGCTGTTGATCGCCGGCGCTGCCTACGCTGGCGGCTTCACGATCACCACGCGGCCGGCAGCCGTCGCGATCATCAACAGCACTGTGACCGGCCAGCTCGTCACCACGCGCGGACACCTCTCAGCGATTCAGTACACCACGGTCAACGGTGTGCAGGTCGTGACTGTCACGGTGACTCCGTGACTGATCTAACTCAACGGCACCAAACCGCCACGAAGGAGATTTGCATGAGCAAGTTTGTAAAGATCGATCTGTCCGGCACGCACCTGGCAGTCGATACCCAGGAATGGGCCATCGTGTTCGACGAGAGCACGGGCTTGTATTGGCCGAAAGACGACTCTGGCGACCGTCTCGATGATGTCGGTGAGGCCAAATACATCAAGAACCTCAACGCAACATCGTTCGGCGGTTTCTCCGACTGGCGCATGCCGACGCGGCCCGAGCTGCTGACCATCGTCGATCTCGACAAGTATTCGCCGGCGGCGAACACCGACTTCTTCCCAGGAACCAAGTCCGATTGGTATCGCACCTGTTCGGAGTGCGCCTGGAGCAAGGATAAGAACGGCCGTGCGTCCATTTTCTGGCTCGTCCACTTCCACCACGGCTACGTCCTCAACCTCCACCGCAGCGGCAACGCGTTCGCGCGCGCGGTGCGCGGCGGCGGCGCGCCGGCCAGTCAGTAATTGGCTTTTTGACTAAGGCATAGGGGAGAACGATGACCTACGGGGTTCCACCGATCGTCAAGCTCGCACAGCGTCTTCAGGTCGACATCGAGAACGCTGTGCGCGGCTTCCATCGCTTCCACAAGAACGCTTCTGGAGCGAAGTTGCGCGATGCCATCGAGGAAGTGGTCGTGATCGCGAACATGGCGTGGCGCGATCCTGCGCGTCAGCTTGCGATGGTCGAGGAACTGGACTGGAAGGTCGAACAACTCAAACTGCGCATGCAACTATGCAGCCACATCAAGGCTTTCAAAAGCCTGGGCCAGTTCGAGGCCCTCATGCGGAGCGCCGCCGAAGTTGGTCGGCAAGTCGGCGGCTGGAAGAAATGGTTGGAGCACCCCAATGGGCAGAATTCGGGAGCATCGAGCGCTCGTCCGAAGCGTCCCAAGACACTGAGTACCCGCGCCACCCCCTCTGGGGTCAACGCATGACGACGCCACGCTACGCCACTACGGGATGCGCGGCCGGTTCGCAAGAGCACGGGGAAGCGTCCAATTTCTGGATCGTCAACTTCAACAACGGCAACGTCAACAACAACCACCGCAACAACAACGCGTTCGCGCGCGCGGTGCGCGGCGGCGGCGCGCCGGCCAGTGAGTGTCAGGGTGCAGGGAAAGTCACCTTTCGCGAGATGCACACCGCGTGGAAGCGCGCGCGGCGGCACAAAGTGCCCAGCCGAAACCAGCTTCGTTTCGAGGCCAACTGGGCGGAACGTCTGTTTGAACTGCAGGACCAGATCAACGCTGGCACCTGGCGGCCGCTGCCAGCGACATGCTTCATCGCCACTCGACCGAAAGCCAGAGAGATCCACGCGCCGGACTTTTCCGACCGCGTGGTGCACCACTGGGTGGTCCCGAAGCTTGAGCAGCACTACGAACCGAAGTTCATCTTCGATTCCTACGCGAACCGCCGCGGCAAGGGCGCGCACGCTGCCGTCGACCGTGCCCGTGATCATATCCGCGCCGTGCACAGTGGTCAGGGCGGTGGCTACTACCTGAAGCTCGATATTCACAACTTCTTCAATTCGATCAACCGCGAGAAGCTCTACGCGATGCTGAAGCGCGAGATGGTCAGAAGTCACATGCCGCTCACAGTCCAGCGCGTGGTGCACGCCCTGCTGGCCAAGTCGATCGCGCACCAGGGCGTACGCAACCTGTTCACTGCCGAAGAGCGTGCCTTGGTGCCGTACCACAAGCGGCTCGAGGCATCGGCGGCCGGCTACGGCATCCCGATCGGCAATTTGCCCTCGCAGTTCTTCTCGAACGTCTACCTCAACGAGTTCGATCAGTTCGTCAAGCACGTGCTGAAGGGCGAGCGGTACGTGCGCTACGTCGACGACTTCGTGCTCTTCCACCGCGACCTGGCGCAGTTGGAACTGTGGTTGAAACAAATCGAAGCCTTCCTCGCGGAGCGTCTGGATCTGCGCTTGAAGGACGACATCCAACTGCAGCCGGTGTCTTGCGGTCTGGACTTCCTCGGCTACGTCATTTTCCCCACGCACACCCGCGTGCGCACCCGGGTCGTTCGCCACGCGCGCGCAGCGCTGAACGATTGGTCGCAGGGACGCGTCGGCCGCGATCAGATCCGTGCGACCCCACAAGACATCCAGCGTCTCGCGTCGACATGGGCGAGCTACCTCGGCCACTTCCGCCACGCGAATAGCCACCGCCTACAGGCTGACTTCGCCCGACGGTTTCCGGCGCAAGTTGCGCTCGCCAGCCGCAATCTCAAGTTCGACTACCGGCTGCAATCCACGGTGATTGCGATCCCACACTCGGAGTTCCAGGCATGAACGATCTGTTCGACGTGGAACAACCCAGCCCCGTGCCTGTATACGGCAGCCTGAGTCATGCCCAGGAACGCGCGCTCTGGGACACCGATCGCGCCACTTGGTACGCCTACGTCGCCGAGGCGATGGCTAAGAAGCTCACCGCCGGCGGCGCCGAGTCGATCGCCGCTGCGTGGCCGCTGATGAGCGATCGCTACAAGAAAGCGCTCTGGCCGTACTTCAGCAAAGAAACCCGCGAGCTCGTGTTCCTGGTGCGCGAGTCGCTTCCGCAGCACACACCTGAATCGATCGCAGCATGAAAATCAAGCCAAAGATGGTCGAGGTCGCGCTCGATCGCTATCAAAACACACCTGGGTGGCGAGACTCGATCCCCGCGTTCCAGCTCGAGTTGCTTCGCGCGGACATGTGCGCTGCGCTGGAAGCTGCCCTGGCGGAACCTTGTTCCGACTGGCTCGGCTCGTTCCTCAAGTCAAAATTTCGCGATGCGGAGCGAGACGCCCTGCGTCAAGGCGCCCAAACTCCAGATCGCGTCGAAGTCACCCGTCTCGAATTTGAACACTTCGCGGATGTTGACCAAGGCAAGCCTGACCCGGCATTGCTGATCAGCATGGCCATTCGTCTACGCCATGATTTCGGGTTGCTGTCCGAAAAGGAGCGCGCCGCGCTGATCGATGAGATGGGCAAGGTGTGGGAAGAGGTCGCTGGCCAAGGATTCTATTCACCCGCCAACAGGGAAAGGTATTTGCGTATTGCAGACCGTGACGGGGTCCGGGAGCACACGCCATGATCAACATCCGTCGACGCTATGGTGGCCTCTTCGACCACTTCGCGCAGTACCTGATCTCTCACGCCCGCCGGCGCCCGTGCGACTTCGTCATCGGCGGCGAGCGCGAGCCCTACATGTTGCGCTGGTGGCTCACTCCCTGGAGCGGCTGGTATCGCGACATCAAGGAAGTGGATCTGACCTGGTGGCAGTGGCTGATCACCCGCTTGCCGGGTGCCTACCTGCACCGGATACTGCGCAGCGACGACGATCGCGCGCTGCACGATCATCCATGGTGCAACATCTCGATCTTGCTCGAAGGGCAATACGTCGAGCACGTCATCCTGCCCGGCGGCATCCATGAGCGCACATTTCGTCAGGCCGGGGCCGTCACGGCGCGTTGGGCGAAGACAGCACATCGACTTGAAATCATCGCGCCGGTAGTCGGCTATCGGAACAACATCGCGCTTTACGGTCCACACATCCGTGCTTGGTCGCTATTCCTATTCGGCTTCAGGCTGCGGCAGTGGGGTTTCCACTGTCCAGAACGTGGCTGGGTGCACTGGCGCGAGTTCACAAACCCTGCCGACGGCGGGGCAACGGTCCGTAAAGGCTGCGGGCCATGAGCGTCAGCGAACTCGACCTGTTCGGACCGGAGATGCGCGAGGCGATCGAGCAATTCGACGCGTGCACGATGCACGGTGACAAGTGGCGCCTGATTCGTAGCGAACTGATCGCGCTCACGCGCGCCAGCGAAGGTAAGCAGCCGTTGTACCGCGGTGGCCCAAAACTGCAATCGCGACTACTCGATACGGCGGCTTTGACGTCCGTGCCAGCGTGGCTGCGACAGCTGTGCGCAGAAGCCGCTGACGCACTCGAGGCAGCGCTGGACGTTCGTCGCGCCATTGAACGGGATGCCTTCTGCTTGGAGCGCACTCGTGAATGCCCCGGGCGGATCTTGGAAGTATTCGATCGCATGCTCGGACTCCACGTCGACGAGCGCGGTCAGCTACAGGTGCACAAATGATCGTCATCACAAGCTTGAACCGGACACCGCGGCAGATTTCGCCGGGCGACATCTTCAACCTCGTCATCACCGACAAGCTGGGAAGCGAAGTGGTGATAAAGGAAACGGTGACCGTCGCAAAAACGCTCGACTTCGTCGCATCTTTCCGCTTCGCGCTTGAGGACGGAACTTGCCCAGGCTTCCACCTCACCGGCATCTTCGCCAACTCGGCGGAATTGCCGGCCGAGATCCAGAACGCTGTGATGATCGACGACCTCCCGGCGGACAAGTATCAGCGATTCGTGTCGAGCTGTGGGATCAAGGTCTGATGCTGCGTGCACGGCGCCCACACCTCAAGGCCAAGACCACGGCAGTGCTCAACGCTCTCGCTGACGTCGGGCCAGGTGGCGCGCCGGCCGACGAGATCGCGCGCCGCACGCACATCCGCACGCGCAACGCCGCGGCACGCCTGCGCTGGCTGCAGCGTGGCGGCCTCGTGCGCTACGTCGAAGGCCAAGGGCTTTGGCAACTCACTGACGATTCGATGTTCAACACAACCGGAGACAACAAACCATGAGCCGTGACGACGACGCTATCGAGGCGCAGATCCAGGCGAAGGGCCTCACCGCCCCTCGCGTAACTCAGGAACGCATCAACGACGTGATCGCAAGCGAGCACTACTTCACCGCTCGAGAAGGCGTGCTCGGCATGCTGGCGGCAGATGGCGTTCCTGCCACTACCTACGAACGGGCGAATGCAGCACCCGCGCCACTCGGCCTGCTCACCTTCTGCGTTCTGGTACTCAAAAACGGTTTCACCGTGACCGACGAGAGCGCGTGCGCAAGCCCCGAGAACTTTGATGCGCAGATCGGTTGCGAACTCGCGCGTCAAAACGCTCGCCAGAAGATCTGGGCACTCGAAGGCTACTTGCTTAAGGAACGCCTCGGCGCGGCACTCCCAGCCGCCACCAGAAAATAAGCGTTGCCCAGCGCTGCCCTATCCGCTATGGAAACCGTCCTCGACTTTCCCGCTCTTCAGAAGGCCACCGGCTACGACCGCGTCGGTGATGTCTCGAAGTGCCTGGATCGTCAGGGCATCCGGTACTTCCACGGCAAGAAAGGGGCGATATGGACAACGACGGAACTGGTGGCTCGGGCAGCGGGGTACAGCGGCGGCAGCGCAAAAGACGACGGTCCAGTAATTCCGATCGAGGCCTTGATGTGAAGCCTGGCCGTCCCCGCCTTCGCGACGACACCATTCCGCGGCACATCGACCAGCGGAAGATTCCGGCCGGCTGCTACTGGGACGGCCGAGATCGCATCTGGTACACCATCCAGCGCGAATACGTCCCGGGTCGCCCGAAGCCGAAGCAGCGCCGGCGGCGCATCGCGGGACCCACCGCCACGCTGGCCGAGCTGCACATGATCATTCAGGACCTGACCGTGCTCGACATCGGCACGGTCAAGTGGCTGTTCGAACTGTTCGAAGAGAGCGAGCAGTTCAAGAAGACCCTCGCCAAGAGCACCCAGGACCAGTACCTGAAGGCGCGCAAGGCGATCGTTGACCGGCAGACTCCGGTCGGCGCGATCGGAAAGTGGAAGCTGGCCAGCATCACGCGCCCGCTCTGGCAGGTCGTCATCGATGCCGTGGCCAAGGAAGGCCACCCGACAAAGGCCAACCACATGCTGCGGTTCTCCCGCGTGGCGTTTCGCTGGGGCCTGAACCGCGGGCATACCCCAAGGTCGTGGACAGCCAACCCTGCCGACGGCGTGTCGCAGGCCAAGGAACGCAAGCAGAAGCGCATGCCGACCGTCGCGGCCTTCAAGGCGGTGCTCGCTTACGCGCGCGCCGGCGCGGCCGTGACGTCGCACGTCACGGGCTCCACGTCGGCCTACTTGTGGCCCTCGATGGAACTCGCCTACCGCTGCCGGCTCCGCGGCATCGAAGTCTCCACGCTCACCGACGCGCACGCGCTTCCTGAGGGCATTGCGACAAATCGCCGCAAGGGCAGCCGCGACAACGTCGTCGCGTGGACGCCGGCACTCCGTGAAGCCTGGGACGCGCTCACAGCGCACCGCACGGCGGCGATGCAGCGAAACCGTGTCCCGGTGCCCATCAAGCCCGAGGAACGCTACCTGATCGTTTCTCAGGAGGGCACGCCCCTATCCAAGTCTGGTCTCGACACCGCCTGGCAGCGGCTCATCCGAAAAGCGATCACGAACGGCGTCATCACCGCCGAGCAGCGCTTCACCATGCACGGTCTCAAGCACCGCGGGGTCACCGACACCAAGGGCAACAAGGCCGACAAGCAAACCGCATCGGGACACAAGTCCGCGCAGATGCTCGAGCACTACGATCACGACCTTCCGCTCGTCAGGCCAGCCGGAGAATGAATTGAGTTCCCGTCAAGCAAAAAAACGGCGGATCCGCACTCGAAAGCTGCGCGAGCTGCGCTGGCTCTCGGAAAACCCGAACGTTTTTGAACTGAACACCGGCGGCCTGATTACACACGTTGAACTCCATGACTTCGGCTATCAGCTCGGCGTCACGGTGCAGAACGATGCCGGTGGTCGGTTCGGCATGCTATTCGGCATCAATGCTCTTTCGAAGCGCGTTGACAAATACATGGTGGCGCGCATTGCCGCCGGCAAACTGCTGGCGGCAGCTGGATGCAGAACGAAGGAAAGTCAAAATGGATACCAACCAAGATGAACGTCGCATCGAGCAACGGCGCGGATCGCTCAGGGAGCAACGCGAGGTACTTAAGAGCTACCTGCGCATGAAGACGGATGCCGAAGACTGGCATGGCGTGAGCGACGCAGCCAACGACCTTCGTGAGATTGATGCCGAGCTGAGGGGGTTGTGCAAGTGACACATACCTACAAATTCGACAAACCGCTTTCCGTCGGAAAAGACGATGAACTTGTTTTCGAGCAGCGCGCTGGAGGACGAATGATCGCTCAGATCGTTCGCGATGGTGTTGTTATCGATGAAACTATTGGTCGTTCCGATGACATCGCAGTGGTCAAAGGAACCTTATCGCTCGAAGGTTTGGGCATAACCACAGAGAGAGACGTCTCGTTTCTAAGCGATGCAGAACGTCTTCTCGCATCGATCTACCACTTCCATCAAGATGTTAGCTGTCGGTGCATTCCTGCAACAAGTCAGTTCGACACGCACAGCGGGCAGCTCTGCTGTGAGAATTTTGGTTGCCCGCAAAAGTTCGCGACCATGCGTAGCCGAATCGCGGAATACTTCGGGGACGGCAACGTGTCGCTCGGATGTGCACGTCTTTCGACGCTGAGAGAGATAGAGGATCGCGACTGGGAGCTAGAAGTGGATGGCGGACACCGCGACCAGATTCGCGCAATTTGCCAAACGGGAGTGCTCGCAGACCGCAAGTGGGGACGCTGAGTTTTACGGGGAGTTTTACGATTGCCGATTTTTTGACCAAATCGGCGTCGCGTTGCGCGACGAAAACCGCAGTAGAAACAAGGGGGAAAGTGGTGGGCCGTCTAGGACTCGAACCTAGGACCAAGAGATTAAGAGTCTCCTGCTCTACCAACTGAGCTAACGGCCCCCAATGGGGTGGATGATGGGACTCGAACCCACGAC
>Ga0105239_10000436_pt1 | contig 61031 bp, 63 predicted proteins | sample KBSC44metaG_FD_92761 | JGI IMG/M metagenome (GOLD analysis project Ga0105239, IMG submission 92761) | Corn rhizosphere microbial communities from Kellogg Biological Station, Michigan, USA - KBS C4-4 metaG | ecosystem: Host-associated > Plants > Roots > Rhizosphere > Soil | place: Michigan, USA...
CGGCGAGGGTCAAAAATAGCAATTTCCGATATATGTGGGTAGTGCTTATTGCAGTTTCAAGCAAAAAAAACCGGCCAGACTTAACGTCTGACCGGCCTTGTGGGTCGTACAGGATTCGAACCGGCGACCCCTACCATGTCAAGGTAGTACTCTAACCAACTGAGCTAACGACCCGAAAAACAGCCACTCTGCCCAACCGGACCAAAGGTCCGCGGCCGAAGGCCAATCATCGTTTTGGGACTGCAAATTTTAAACAAATTCCCCTATTTACCAAAACCACCTTGCAAATACCCCGTTTTTTTTACATTTAGCCGATGGAACCAAGCGAAAACCCCTCGCCGACCCGAACCGTAAAGCTTCAATACAAAGACTACGAAACGGGCGAATACATCGGCGTCATGCCCCGCACCGCCGAAGCGACCGTTCAAATCATCAACAGCTATCCCTGGGATGAGCAGCGCGATCACCTGGCCATCGGCCTGACCAACCCCTCCGTTACCATCGAAGGCATTGATAATGACTACCTAAAACTCTCCCCCTGGTATAATGGAAAATTCGTCCTCCATTACTTCGACCGGGAGCAGCACCTCTACACCCGGTCCTTCGACCGTCTATCCGACGCACTGCCCTTCGTTTACGAATATTTCGGGAACGAAACGCCCGATTTCTCCAGCTTCAAAAAAGAGATCACCTGGCTACAACACAATGCCGCCCATTTTCGCACGGTCGAATTTATCTATTCGTTGAAGACCACAAAGTTCTTCTGGCTGATCACCTTGTGTTTGTACCTTCTCGCAGTATGCGCTATGTGCACCGCCGCTGTCATGACAAACCATGCACCGATCCTCTTACTCCTGATCCCGCTGAGCCTCTTACTCCTCCTGGGATGGATCATCGCGCTTGCCTTCAATCACTACCGTTCAGCGATCGGAAAAGTACTCATTGTTTCAAGAGGAAAACAGGAATTCTCGTACGGCCCCGCCGATTCACCGGAGGTTTTCGACAAAAAAGACATTCGAGAAATAATAACTTATGGTCGAACCCAAAAAGGTGGTTATCCAAACCTTACAAGAGTAGAGATCTGCTTTATAGACGGCCGCAGCCTCGACCTCTCCTGTCTGCTCCTTCCTCAGCCGATCCTTGTTGGAAAATTCCCGCATATCCCGCAGTCAACGGTTCCGACCACATTTTGTTTTATAACCCCCTCCGCCGCAGCTCCTTCCGGATAAGCCCCAACTCCCTCCCCGTCTGCCCCGATACCGAACTATTCTCCTGCGCCCGCCGCATCAGGTAGGGGATCACATCCTTCAACGGCCCGAAAGGAAGATACTTGCTCACCGCACAGCCGGCCTTCGCCAGGTTGAACGTGATATTATCGCTCATCCCATACAACTGCGAAAAATGCACATGCGGATGATTCAACGGCAGACCCCGCTCCTGCAGCAGCTGCACCGCGTACAGGTTACTGTATTCATTATGCGAAGCAACGATCGCCGAGACCCGGTCGAGATGCGCAATACAGAACTCCACCGCCGAGTTATAATCCCGGTCCGTCGATTCCTTATCCGCCTGAATGGGGCTTCGGACGCCTCTCTCCTGTGCCCGCCTCCGCTCCTTTTCCATATAGGCGCCCCGCACCAGCTTGGCCCCAAGGATAAAATCCCGCTGCTCGGCGGCCTCAAAGGAATCCTTCAGAAAAGCCAGCCGGTCCCATCGGTAAAGTTGGATCGTATTGTACACCACCGTCCGTCCCCGGTTGAACTGCTCCATCATCAGCATCGTCAGCATATCCACCCCGTCTTGTATCCAGGTCTCTTCGGCATCCACCAGCACCCCGATCCCCCGGTCGGCGGCCGCCCGGCATATCTGCTGCATCCGGCGACTCACCGATTGCCATTCCAATTGCTCTTCCGCCGTCAGCATTTCTATCGCACGCGCATACCGTTTCATCAGCGAACCCTCGATGCCCGCCATCAGCGCATCCAGCCTTTCCAACAGACCGAATCGCGCAAACCCGGTCACCTTGATGCTCATGAGGGGAATATTAGGCTGCGTCGCCGCATAGTCGATCACCCGGATAAATTCGGTACAGGCATGATCGAAACCCGCCTCACCGTCCCCACCACCCTCGACCCCATAGTCGAGTATCACCTGCACCCGGTATTCGCCCAGCTTTCGCGCCACCGCCGCCGTCTCCTCCAGCGTCTCCCCACCCACGAATTGCGTGAAGATCGTATCGCGGATAATGCTCCTCACCGGAAATCCCGCCCGGATCATCCACGGGGTCACCCTCGTTCCGATCTTCACCAGCGTCGAGAACCCCATGCTCCGGAAAAGGAACTCGGCCTTCCTCAACTCCTTATTCGACTTGTATTCAAATGCATTGGCGGTATTTTCAAATGAAACAGACTTCGGGGGGACGCTACTCATTGACAGACGGTAATTTGGCCGCAAAATTACCGGATTCCCATCGGTTCGACCTGCAAAAAATTACCGTATTTTCGGTAAAAGCCGGTTAAATCATGAGAAAACTCGCCGCACTATGGCCCCTTTTAAGCCTGTTCCTTTCCTGCCACCCCATCCCCCACTACGACACGATCATCAGGAATGGCGCCATCTACGATGGCACCGGCGCCAAACCCTACACCGGCGATATTGCTATCCAGGGCGACACCATCGCCGCCATCGGCGACCTGAAAGGAGCCACAGCCACAAACATCATCGACGCACAGAACAAGGCGGTCAGCCCCGGTTTCATCGACCTCCAAAGCCAGTCGATGATATCCCTCATCCAGGACGGCCGCTCCCTCGGCGCGATCAAACAAGGCGTTACCCTCGAGATCTTCGGCGAAGGCTACTCCGAGGGTCCCTACAACGATACCATGAAGGCCATCGAACAAAAAGACCAGGGCGATATCAGGTACAAGGTAGAATGGACCAGCCTCAAAGACTATCTCCAATACCTGCAAAAACGCGGCGTATCGACCAACGTCGCCTCTTTCGTCGGCGCGGCCACCATCCGGCAAAATTTCCTTGGCTATGCGAACCGCACCCCCGATAGTACGGAACAGTCACGAATGAACGCACTCGTAAAAACATCGATGGAAGAAGGCGCGCTCGGCATCGGCTCCGCGCTCATCTATGCCTCCGGCGCATACGCAAAGACTCCCGAACTCATCCAGCTCTGCAAGGCCGCAGCGCCCTATGGCGGTGTCTACATCTCCCATATCCGCAGCGAAGGCAACCGTCTGCTGGAGGCCGCCGACGAGCTGATCCGCATCTCCGCCGAAGCCCATATCCCGGCCATCATCTACCATCTCAAGGCCGCGGGAAGACCTAACTGGAGCAAAATGGACAGTCTCATCGCAAAGGTCGACAGCGCCCGAAAGGCAGGTCTCGATATCACCGCCTGCATGTATACCTATACCGCGGGAGCCACCGGGTTCGACGCCTCCATGCCGACGACCGTCCAGGAAGGCGGTCTCGACAAATGGATCCAGCGGCTAAAAGACCCCGCCATCCGCAAACAGGTGATAAAAGCGATGCGAACTCCTTCCAACGACTGGGAGAATCTCTATCTCGGCGCCGGCGCCGACAACATCATCTGCACCGGCTTTAAACAGGATTCCCTGAAATACCTCACCGGCAAACGGCTCAGCGAGATCGCAAAGATGCGGCATACGCCCCCGGAGGAGACCATCATCGACCTCGTTATCGCGGACCACTCCCGCGTAGAGGTGATCTATTTTTTGATGAGCGAGGACAACGTAAAGAAAGAGATCGGCCTGCCCTGGATGGCCTTCGGCTCTGACGAAGCCAGCATGGCCCCGGAGGGAGTTTTTCTGAAGAGCAGCTGTCACCCCCGTGCCTATGGCAACTTCGCCCGCCTCCTCGGCCATTACGTACGCGATGAAAAGTTGATCCCGCTCGAAGAGGCCATCTACCATCTCAGCGGCATGCCCGCAGGCTGGCTAAAACTAAAAAAACGCGGCGCGCTCAAAGTAGGCAACTACGCGGATGTCGTCGTCTTCGATCCGGCCACCATAAAAGATAACGCCACTTATGAAATCCCTCATCATCTCTCGGGCGGTGTGGAAGACGTATTCGTCAACGGTACCCAGGTGCTCAAAGCCGGCGCCCACACCGGGGCCAAACCCGGCCGTGCAGTCTTCGGACCCGGATATCGCCCGTAACATTATCTTTGCCGCGCAAATGCCGCCGCAAACCGGCGCGATCGCAACCAGCCATGAAGATCCTCCACACAGATATCTATAAGTACTCTATCCCGATGCACCCCTTCACCATCGCTACGGGAACCATGCACTATGCCCAGAACATCCTCATCCATGTTCATACCGATACCGGCCACTACGGCATCGGTGAATGCTCGGCCTTCCCGATGATCGTCGGTGAAACCCAGGCAACGGGCTTCGAGATGGCAAAGGATTTCGCCACCCTCTGGAAAGGCAAAGACGCGACCGCGATAGAAGCCCGCATGCAAGACCTGCATGACTTCACCGCTTACAACGCCACCATCAAAAGCGCCTTCGACATGGCCCTGCACGATCTGGCCGCAAAGGCTGCAAACCAACCCTTGTATCGCTACCTGGGCGGAAACAAAAAACCCATCGAAACCGATCTTACCATCGGCATCGATACGCCGCACAAGATGGCAGCAACCGCCACAAAGTTCAAAGCAGACGGCGTACGCATGATCAAGATCAAGCTCGGAAAGAACGGTCCCGAAGATGTCGAACGCGTCAGACTCATCCGCGCCGCCGTTGGCGAGGAGATCATCCTGCGCATCGACGCCAACCAGGGCTGGGACTTCGATACGGCCCGCGACGCACTTCAGCAAATGGGCGAATACAACATCCAGTTCTGCGAACAACCCATGCGCCGCTATAACGACCACCGGCTGCCCGAACTGCGCCGCCTTTCCCCGGTAAAGATCATGGCCGATGAAAGTGTCTTCGATCATCACGACGCAAAACGCCTCCTCGCCGCACAAGCCTGTGATTACGTCAATATCAAATTTGCAAAATCAGGCGGCATCCTCGAAGCGGCAAAGATCGCCGCCGTCTGCAAAGAACAGAACATTCCCTGCATGATGGGCGGGATGCTCGAAAGCCGGGTGGCCCTCACCGCCTTCGCCCATTTCGCGCTCGCGCACGATAACATCATCTTCCACGATATGGACACCTGCATGCTGGGTCACAAAACAGACCCCGTCACCGGCGGAGTCAGGTACAACGGTTATTTCCTCGAAACACCCGACACCCCAGGCCTGGGCGCGGATGCCGACAAAGCCTTCCTCGAAAAATGTGAGCAGGTCACCATCTAACCCCGCCAACCAGCACCCCTGGTAGGCATGATCGTCCGAGAGTATAACCGAGCGAAGCGAAGGTTCGAACGGGTACGAGCGAAGCAGCTCCGACGAAGTTCTATAATATTCGGCCGCCGCCTCTGAGCCACAGCGCCCAACCCCGCCAGCACGGCCAGCATAAGAATGATAGTTCCCTTCATCTGTTATATATTTGCAGTATGCAAAATAAAGCAAAGACGGCAAGCGAATCCCTGATAGTCATGACCGAGCTGGTATTGCCAAACGATACCAACGTATTCGGCAACCTCATGGGCGGCCGGCTCATGTACTGGATGGACATCGCCTCGGCATTGTCCGCAAGCAAACACTGCAATGCCCCGGTAGTCACCGCCTCCGTCGACAACATCTCCTTTGAAAACCCCATCAAGTTAGGCAACGTCGTACACATTGAGGCAAAGGTCTCCCGGGCGTTCAACAGCTCCATGGAAGTTCATATGAAGGTCTGGGGAGAAGATCTTCAACAGCAATACCGGTATAAAAGCAATGAAGCCTACTATACCTTCGTTGCCCTCGATCCCAACCGCCGACCCCCGCACCGTTCCCGAGCTCATCCTGGAAACAGAGGAAGAAAAAAGGTTATATGACGGCGCCCTCCGTCGTCGCCAGCTGCGCCTCATCCTCGGCGGAAAGATGAAACCCGAAGAAGCCGGCGAGCTGAAAGCCTTTTTCATAAAAGGTTAGGCCTGACCGACCGGAGGGAGGTCGCGCGAAGCAGGCCCGACGAAGGCCGAAGCAGCCGTAGCCGGGCAGCAGCTCTTAGTAGGCCGATCCGCTCGGCATCTCCTCCGCCTTCGCAAATGCCTTCGCCGCCCCGGCCCGGTATTCCGCCGCATCCTTCCCCTGCGCCTCAAGGCTCTGCGCCAATCCCAGCAAAGCCCATCCGCTTCCGGGGTTATGGACCAGGTCCTCCCGGTACATCTTCTCCGCCTCCACCGGCCGCTTCAGCCGCAGCAGGCAGGCACCCGCAAAATGCCGCACCGGCAAAACCCAATCCTTGGGTTCCACATAAGCCATGCCGTCTTCAGTACGGATAGCCCGGTCAAAAGCCGCCATCGCGGCATCCGTCTTCCCCTTAGCGAAAAGGATCTCCCCTTCAAGGATGTTCTCAGCAATAGTAGCTCCCACGATCGGCGAACTGCCCTGGTGCACGGGTTCGGACAGAATTCCATCGATCTTCCGGGAACGCAGGCTGTCCAGACTGATGTCTGCCGCCGCCAGATCCCCCTTTCGCACAAAAGCAAGCCCCCGGCCAAAATCGTTCAGGATCGCCGAATATACGAGGGTCCGAAATGGCGCCGGCCTGTCCAGCACCTTTTGCCATTTGCCCATTCGGATATCCACGAAGACAGGCATCATGGACAGATATTGAAGATAGGTTGTCGTATGGGTCAGCCTGGGTTTGGCGATCTGGTGGCAATTCTCGGCCTCCTCCGCGGCCTTCGCATACATCCCGCCGCTCAACGCACAGTAAGCCTCCACCGCATGATAGTGGATCACCTCCGGCGTCAGCCGCAGGTTCGGCGCCAGCCTGACAAACGTCCGCTGCGCCGCGTTCGCGGAATCATTGATGAACGCTCCCTTGGAATAAAGCCCCACGCGCTGATAGGAATGACTGGCCATATGGACCATATGTGGTACGCCCGGCATCAAGTCTTTTAACTTGTCGGCGCTGGCGAGCGTCGCCTCGGGATGATAGGACGCCTCAACCAGGTGGATATGATAGTGCAGGGCGGCAGGATGATAGCCGTCGGCCGCCAGGATCTCCTCGCAAAACCGCACCAGCTCGGGCGTCCAGGGCTTTGGCTCGCCCACCGGGGTATACATATCCCAGGCATGCTCGCTCATCACCCCGTCGATATACAGCGCCTTGATATCCTTATCCGCCGGATACTTCCCGATCAATCCCTTCATCGCCTCCGAATAGGCATGGTTCAGCGCCGGACGTTGGCTATCGGTCACATCACTGGAATATCGGCGGTCCATCGCCGCCGCCAGGTCCCTTTCCCGCGCCGACGGAGTCGATCCCAATGCAGTCGCCGCAGCTGCAGCCCCGGCCAGCCGGTCCATCGTCGCCAGCACCGGCAGGACATCCGGCGGCATCTTATACGAATAGGTATTGTTATAGTAAGGTCCCATCGCCAGGGCCTGCCCCCAATACACCATCAGGCAATTGCTGTCCTTCCGCGCCGCCTCCCGGAAGGAGGCAAGGGATTCCGTCAGGTGATAGCCATAGTAAAGGCTCAGCCCCTGGTCGAAATAGAATTGGGAGCTGTCGTTGGAGGTGGAAATGGGATAATGATAATGGCCCCATCCCGGGAACACCGGGGCATAACGCCCATCGGCAGCCGGTAACAAATGGGTAGCCGGCAAAGGAGCACATTCAATAACACCGTCGCCGGGCCGATCATCCTGCAAACGAATGCGCCGCATTCCTACACCAACGGATAAGAATAGCAGCACGATCAGCAGCCTTGCCATATAATGATGAGATTGGTTCCTTGTCCTAATGCCTGCTCCCTTCGGTCGCGACCGCGCCCGGCGCCGTCCGCCAATGATGCGCCCCCTTCATCATATACTCCTTACTCTGCTCTATCGAGTCCATGACCTGCTGCAAAATGCATTCCGCCGAAGCGTCATAGTCGATATCCAAAGGCGCTTTAAAGGTAACGGAGAGAAGTGTTCCCTTTTTCTTGAACTTCAGCCCCTTCTTATTGAAGGCCCGCCAGAACCCGCTGATCACCACCGGCACGACGATGGGTTTGGATTGTTTGATGATATGCGCCGTCCCCTTCCGGCCGGGCGCGAAAGCCTTGGTCGTCCCCTGCGGAAAAGTGATCACCCAGCTGCTCTCCAACGCCCGGAATATCTTCCGCGTATCCGACGGATCGAGCCCCCTGCGGATCTCCGTGCTCTCCTTGTTCCAGGTTCGCTTCACCGTCAACGCTCCCGCCATAGTGAACAGCCGGCTCACCCATGTCGCGCGCATCGTCTCTTCCGCAGCCACATAATAGACATTGGTGAATGGATTCAGCAGGTACCAGGGAAGGCCAAGACGATCCTTCTTTCCCCATTTAACGGCGCAGAAGATATGGAGGAAGGTGATGACATCGGCAAAATAGGTCTGGTGATTGCTGACAAAAAGTACATTGCCCTTGGGAAGCTTGCGCAGATGTTCCGTTCCGCGAATGGTCAGGCGGTTCACAATCGTCAATCCGGGGTAAGATACCAAACCCACTATCGCATACACCAGCTTCCTTACCAGCCGGAAATTCTTAAATCGTTCTCTCAGTGGCATTATTGAAGTAGGGCATATTGCCGCTTCGAATGTACGGAAGAATCGCCACATCTCGTTAACTTTGCACTCTATGCCGCTCAACACAGTTATCTTCGACATGGACGGTCTGCTCATCGACTCCGAACCCTGCTGGCAGGAAGCCGGAACGGAAACCTTGCTGGAATTCAAGGTCACGCTGACACCGGTTCAGTACCATCACACCACAGGCCTTCGCACGCGCGAATGGCTCGACTATTGGTTCTCCCAGTTCGGTATCGGCAAGGAAAGGATCCCCGCAGCCGAAGCCGCCCTTCATCACAATGTCATCGATAAGATAAAAAGGAATGCCGCACCCTTGCCGGGCGTAAAGGAGATCATCGCATTCTTTAAAACCCGTGGCTACCACATCGGCCTGGCCACCTCATCACCGCTTTCGCTGGTAAAGGTCGTCGTCGAAAAGCTCGACATCGAAGATTCCTTCGAGACCGTAGCCTCCGCCGAACATCTCCCCTATGGCAAACCCCATCCGCAGGTGTATATGGATTGCGCCGAAGCGCTCGACGTAAGCCCGCTCCAATGCCTGGCCTTCGAAGATTCCTTCAACGGCCTCATCGCCGCCAAGGCCGCCCGCATGAAATGCGTGGTCGTGCCCGTTCAGGACCAGGCCCATCTTCCCAAATGGGGCGCCGCCGACCTAAAGCTCGGCTCCCTCCTCGAATTCACAGAACAACATCTCCAGTCCCTCACAAAATAAAAAAAGACCCGGTCGGAGCCGGCCCGCCGGCCGGCTGGCCGAAGGCCCGATATAAACCAACCGGGTCTCATATTTTAGTTCAAGTGAGTCCTATTTCTTCTCCTCACCACCCTGCGCATTCTGATCCTTCTCTTCCTGCTTCAGCTTCTCCTTGATAGAGGCCAAGGCGCCCAGATCACCAAGCGTCGGCTTCTCAACCTTCTGCTGGATATTCTTGACGGCCTTGCGCGTCTTATCGGCATCAACGCGGGCTTCCTTCTTCAGCGCTTCCTTCTCTTCGTGCTTGTGCTGTTCCCAAAGACGGGTATGGGACAATACGATCCGTTTTTCGTTGCGATCGAACTCGATCACCATGAACGGAGCCGTTTCGTCGGCCTGTACCTGCTTGCCGTCTTCCTTGTTGAGGTGACGGTTGGGAGCAAAACCTTCAAGCCCGTAAGGCAACTGCACGATAGCGCCCTTCTCATCCTTGCGGATGACCAGGCCTTCATGCACGGAACCAACGGCGAAAGTCTCTTCCAGCGCATTCCAGGGATCTTCTTCCAGCTGTTTGTGACCCAACTGCAGTTTGCGGTTGGACTGGTCGATGCCAAGGATCATCACGTCGATATGCTGACCAACCTTCGTGTACTCGGAAGGATGGTTGAAGCGCTTCAGCCAGCTCAGATCGCTGATATGGATCATACCGCCGATGCCGGGAGCCAGCTCGACAAATACGCCATAAGGAGTGATATTCTTCACCAGACCGTTGTGCTTGCTGCCAACCGGGAACTTCTGGTCGATCGTATTCCACGGATCTTCGCTCAGTTGCTTGATCGACAGGCTCATCTTGCGGGCATCCTTGTCCAGCGTAACAACCTTCGCCTGGTGCTCGTCGCCCAGTTTGAAGAATTCCTTGGCATTGATCGGAGTATTCGCCCAGGTGATCTCGCTCACGTGAACAAGACCCTCTACGCCCGGCATGATCTCCAGGAACGCACCGTAGTCTTCGATATTGACCACACGGCCCTTCACGATCTCGCCTTCCTTGATCGTCTCAGGCAGCACGTCCCACGGATGCGGGGTCAGCTGCTTCAGACCCAGGCTGATACGCTTCTTGCCGTCGTCGAAATCCAATACCACCACCTGCAGCTTCTGGTCCAGCTTCAGCACCTCACTCGGATGGCTGATACGTCCCCAGCTGATATCGGTGATATACAGCAGACCGTCCAGACCACCGAGGTCCATGAACGCGCCGAAATCGGTGATATTCTTGATCGTACCCTCGAGTACTTGTCCCTTCTCCAGCTTGCTGATAATTTCCGCGCGTTGCGCTTCGATATCGCTTTCGATAAGGGCCTTGTGGGATACTACGGCATTCTTGATGGCTTCGTTGATCTTCACGACCTTAAACTCCATCGTCTTGCCGACAAATTGATCGTAATCGGTAACCGGCTTCACGTCGATCTGGCTGCCCGGCAAGAAAGTCTCCATGCCAAACACGTCGACGATCAGGCCGCCCTTGGTCTTGCTCGTAACGGTACCCGTGACCACTTCGCCGGTCTTGTGTACTTCCACGATCTTCTCCCAGGCACGCGTGATCCGCGCTTGCTTGCGGCTGAGATGCAGATGACCTTCCCGGTCTTCTTTTTCTACAACCATCACTTCCACCTCGTCACCCGTCCGCAGGTTCGCCAGGTCGCGGAATTCGTTCAGGGATACGAGACCATCGCTCTTGAACCCGATGTTCACCACCACGTCGGTCTTGGTCACGCCTACAACAAGGCCCTTGACCAGCTCGCCATCGGTGATAGATACGAAGGTGTTCTCATACACCTTGTCATACTTTTCCTTTTCTTCCCTGGTGTAAACGGCCACATTGCGCTTGTCAATGCTCCAGTCAAAATCATCATGTGCGGTTGGCACAGGCACAGGTGCTTTTGTTGTCGCTGTAGCCCCGGCAGTAGCAGTCGCCACCTCCGCGGTCTCCTGTGATTCAGCGTTTGAGTTAACAATATTGTTTTCAGACATAATAAAGCCCCGGGTTTTTGATCGGGGCTGCAAAGATACAAAAAAAAGCGGACCGGCCGAAGGCCCATCTGGCCGAAGGCGCCGGTACCACTCAGCCACCCGGCCTTCCATCCGGCCCGATCACCCCCGTCCACGCATTCGCCAGCTTCTTCTGAAGCGTCCAATGATGCCCAAACGGATCCTCAAAAGATCCCTGCCGGTACCCATATTCATAATCTTTCATCGGGTGAACCAGCCGGGCGCCCGCCGATAAAGCCTTGTCCATCAATGAGTCAGGATCGTCCAAAAACAACCCCAACTCCACCGTGGTCCCCCCGGCCGTCTGCGGCGCCCGCTCCTTGCCCGGCCCGGGCATCTCCTCATGAAGATGAAACAGGGCCCCCTGTAACGACAGCTCCGCCACATGGATCGACCCATCCTCATTCTTGACAATAAGCACTTCCTCAACGCCAAAGGCCTTCTTATAAAATTCGACCGCCGGCGCGACCACTTTCAACGCCAGCACAGGTGCAAATTCCGTCATATAGTAAAGTTTTTATTTCAAGGTCGAATCAGAAACCCGAGCCGCAATCGAATCCGCCACCACCCACCCACTCGTCCACGCATGCTGAAAATTGAATCCCCCGGTAACCCCATCCACATCCAGTATCTCCCCCGCAAAATACAGCCCCGGGACTTTCCGGCTCTGACAGCTCCCCGCATCCACCTCTGAAAGCCGCACGCCCCCAGCCGTCACAAACTCCTCCTTAAAGGTCGTCTTCCCCTTCACAGTAAAGGTAGCAGCACAAAGCAGACCCGCCAAGCGATTTTGATCCCGAATGGGCAGATCTGCCCACCGGATGTCGGTTTTGACCCCCGAAATGCCAAGCCAATACTCCCAAAGCCTCCTGGGAACTCCGAACGGCGGGACGGAACTGACCATTTTGGACGCCCATTCATATCGCAGCTCCTGTAGCCGGTCCCGCACCTCCTGCTCACTGAATTCCGGTAGCCAGTTGACGACGATCGAAAACTGGTACTCCCGCGCCGCCAGTTCCCTCGCCCCCCAGGCCGACAACCGCAGCACCGCCGGGCCGCTAAGCCCCCAGTGCGTGATCAACACCGGGCCCTTCTCTACCAGCTTCGTGCCAACGACCTTAACCTGCGCCAGGGGCAACGACACCCCCATCAACCCCACGATCCCATCCCCAGGCATATTAAAGGTAAAAAGCGATGGTACCGGCTCCTCGATGGTATGGCCCAAGGCCCGGATCCAGTCAAACATCCCCGACTTCGGATACCCCCCACACGCAACACACACGTAATCAGCAGCCAACACCCGGCCATCCGCCTGCGTCACCACAAAGCCGGCAGCCGCATTCTCAACTCCCTTCACCTCCGCATGCATCCTCACCTCGACCCCCAAAGCCTCCACCTCCCCCATCAAACAATCGATGATCGTCTGCGACGAATCCGTCACAGGAAACATCCGCCCGTCCTCTTCCGCCTTCAACTCCACTCCCCGCTCCCGGAACCAGTCGATCGTATCGGTAGTGAACCAGCGATGAAACGCCTTCCGCACGAAATGCTGCCCCCTTGGATACCGCGCCGCCATCGAAGCAATGTCAAAACAAGCATGCGTCACATTACACCTTCCCCCCCCGCTCACCTTGACCTTGCTCAACAGCTTGCCCGTCTTCTCCAGCACGGTCACACGCAATCCAGGAGTCATCCGCGCCGCATTCACCGCGCAAAAGATCCCCGCGGCCCCGCCGCCAATAACAATAAGTTCTTTACTCATAAAAAAAAGCCCCTCGAAGCGAGGGGCAAAAACCTTAGGACGGCAGCGCCGCTGCCCGTCCGACAAAAAGATGAGGATTGGCTGCCTCGGCAGCCTCGATAATAGAATAATCCGAAAGAATGTCCGCCTTCCCTTTCTTAATAGCCACATCATGCTCAAAATGCACCGAAGGCTGATGATCCGTCGTCCGCACCGTCCATCCATCACTCTCCGTATAGACATCCCGCTTGCCAAGATTGATCATCGGTTCGATCGCCAGCACCATCCCCGCTTTCAGCTTGGCCCCGGTGCCCCGGCGCCCATAGTTCGGCACCTGCGGGTCCTCATGCAGGCTCTTGCCCAGCCCATGCCCTACCAGCTCCCGGACCACACCATAGCCATATTTCTTGGCCGTATGCTCCTCTATCGCATGCGAGATATCGCCTACCCTGCCACCGGCCACCGCCTTCTCGATCCCCTTATAAAGGGACTCCTTCGTCACCTGGATCAACTGAATGATCTCCGGCCCGGGATCACCGATCGCAAAAGTATACGCATGATCCCCATGCCAACCCTTTTTGATGACCCCGATATCCACCGAGATGATATCGCCTTCGTTCAATGCCTTTCCATTGGGAAAACCATGTACGACCACATCATTCACCGAAGTGCAGGAATTGAACGGATATCCGCGATAGTTCAGGAACGACGGTATGCCGCCATTGTCGCGGATAAAAGTCCCGACCAGGTTGTCCAGGTCGAGCGTCGTGATCCCCGGCTTCAACACGCGCGCTACCTCGGTAAGCGTCCTGCTGACCAACAAGGCGCTCTCTCGCATGAATTCTATCTCAGCCGGTGTCTTGTAATGTATCATATAATTGAAAAAAACCTGTCAGGAGGTCTAATTCCTAACAGGTCACTATAGTAAAAAGTTTATCTTACCAAAAAAGCTACGCACAGACTCTTAGATCACCGCGTTGGACACAGACGACGCACGCCCCTGGATCCGGCCGCTCTTCATCAACCCATCGTACTGACGCATCAGCAGCTGAGTCTCGATCTGCTGGAGGCTATCCAGGATAACACCCACCATGATCAGCAGGGAAGTACCGCCAAAGAAAGAGGCAAAACCCTGGGTGATATTCAGGCGCTGGGCAAAGCCGGGCAGGATACCGACCACAGCCAGCAGAACAGCTCCCGGCAGGGTGATCTTATCCATCACCGAACCGATATAGTCCGCCGTCGGCTGACCCGGTTTTACGCCCGGGATAAAGCCGTTGTTCCGCTTCAGGTCGTCAGCGATCTGCTTCGGGTTAAAGATCAGTGCCGTATACAGGAAGGTAAAGCCGACCACGATCACACCGTAGATCACCATATGGATATAGTCACGCGGATCGGAGAACAGCCGGGCAAGCCCCTTCGTCGTTTCAAAGCTGGCAAAAATGGTAGGCAGGAACATGATCGCCTGCGCAAAGATGATCGGCATGACACCGGCGCTATTCACCTTCAAAGGCAGGAACTGCCGGGCTCCCCCAAACTGGCGGCTGCCCACGATCTGCTTGGCATAGTTGACCGGCACCTTGCGAACACCCTGGATCAAAACGATAAGCCCCATAATGATCGCCACCAACACAGCGATCTCGATCACAAACACCAGGATACCCCCGCTGCCCGTGGCCACCTTCGCATTCCACTCTTGTACAAAACTGCGCGGCAACCGGGCCAGGATACCGATCATGATGATCAGCGATTGACCGTTGCCAAGTCCTTTGTCCGTTATCTTCTCACCCAGCCACATGACGAACAGAGTACCTGCCGTCAACACGATCGGGGTGGTCAGCCAGAAATAGGCACTAAAGGAATCCAGGATTGCATCCTTCCCCAGGCCCTTTAAATAAGTTACATACGCGTATGCCTGGACAAAGGTGACGATCACCGTCAGGTACCGCGTGTATTGATTGATCTTCTTCTGACCACTCGCGCCTTCCTTCTGTATCTTCTGCATCTGCGGGATCAGGATCGTCATCAGCTGCATAAAGATGGAGGCCGAGATATAAGGCATGATCCCGAGCGCCAGGATCGACGCCTGCGAGAAGGCGCCACCGGAAAACGCATCGATCAGGCCAAGCGCACCTCCCTTGGAATTGCTGCTAAGCGCACTCAACTTATTCGGATCGATCCCCGGCAATACGATGTACGTTCCAAGCCGGTAAACGAAGATCAGGGAGAAAGTAACGATGATCTTACTTTTCAGATCCTCGATACTCCATATATTTCTAAGTGTCTGTACTAGTTTTTTCACGGAACAATGCAATTAATAGATAAGCAAAAAAGGACGCCCACCAAAAGCTGTGCCCGGGGTTGCGTCCATGCAAGTTACAGAAAATTTATTTCACAATTTCTATTGTTCCGCCAAGGCCCTCGATAGCCATTTTGGCCTTACCGCTGATAGCGTGCACCCGGAAACTGAACTTACCTTTCAGGTCGCCCGTGCCAAGGATCTTAACGAGATCGGTCTGGCTGATTAACCCGTTGATATACAGATTTTCAGGTGTGAATTCGGTGATCCCGTACTTCTCGGCCAGCTGATCCAGCTGACCCAGGTTGAACACCTTGTACTCGACGCGATGGATATTGTTGAACCCACGCTTGGGGATCCGCCGCTGGATCGGCATCTGGCCACCTTCGTGCGCCATCTTGCGCTGATAACCCGCACGGCTCTGACCACCCTTGTTACCCTTGGTCGAAGTACCACCCTTACCGGATGCTTCACCACGGCCTAAACGCTTTTGTCTATGTGTTGCGCCTTCTGCAGGCTTGATCTCGTGTAATTTCATGATCGTTGATTTTTACTTACGGGGAATCGCCCCTCGCGAGCGGGCCGTCGGCCCGCGAAAAATTACTTAACCTCCTCCACAGTCACCAGATGCGTCACCTTACGGACCATACCCAGTATCTGCGGAGTAGCTTCCACTTCCTTCGTAGCGTGAAGCTTGTTCAGGCCGAGCGCCTTCAGCGTCTGCTTCTGACGCTCCGGACGGTCGATGCCGCTCTTTACTTGCGTGATCTTGATCTTTGCCATAGTACGAAGAATATTAACCGTTGAATACTTTCTTTAATGAGAGATGACGAGTCCGGGAAACTTGAATGGGTTCCCGTAACATGGCGAGAGCCTTAAAAGTCGCTTTAACCACATTATGAGGATTCGCAGAGCCCAGCGACTTAGCCAGAACGTCCGTTACACCGGCGCTTTCCAGCACGGCGCGCATAGAGCCCCCCGCGATCACACCGGTACCATGAGCCGCCGGTTTGATCAACACCTTCGCCGCGCCTTCCTTGGCCAACTGGTCGTGAGGAATGGTCCCATGCATCACAGGCACCTTGATCAGGTTCTTCTTGGCGTCCTCGATCCCCTTGGTGATCGCTTCCTGGACTTCCTTGGCCTTGCCAAGACCGTGACCAACAACGCCGTTCTCATTGCCGACTACCACCAATGCAGAGAAGCTGAATGCCCGGCCGCCCTTGGTCGTTTTTACCACACGATTTATCGCAACCACTTTCTCCTTCAGTTCCAGGTCACCGGCCTTAACTCTGTTTAAGATTACTTTTGACATTGTAATTATTTACGAAGCTTAATTATATAATTAAAATTTCAGTCCGCCTTCACGGGCGCCGTCGGCAACCGCCTTCACGCGGCCATGATAGAGATAGCCGCCACGATCGAACACGACATCCTTCAGCCCCAGCTCGACCGCCTTACGGGCGATCGCCCCGCCGACCAGCTTGCTCTGCTCCGACTTCGTCACCTTCTGCGCGGCAATATCCTTATCGCGGGAAGAAGCGGAAGCCAGGGTCTTGGCGTTGTCGTCGTCGATCAGCTGAACGTAGATATCCGTGTTGCTCCGGAATACGGACAGACGGGGGCGCTGAGCCGTCCCGGCGATCTTCTTGCGGACGCGGAATTTGATTTTCTCTCTTCTGAGTGCTTTCGTAACCATGATATTTTATTTATAGGCCCTGATTCCAACCAGGGCCCCAATTCCAAAAAATTATTTACCAGCAGCCTTACCAGCCTTCTTCCGTACCACTTCACCGACATAGCGGACACCTTTACCCTTGTAAGGCTCGGGCTTACGCAGGCTGCGGATCTTCGCAGCAACCTGGCCGATCAGCTGCTTGTCAACGCCTTCCAGCGTGATCTTCGGGTTCTCACCCTTTTCCTGGGACGTCGCCAGTTTCAGCTCCTTGGGGATCTCGAAAATGATATTGTGAGAAAAGCCAAGAGCGAGGTCCAGCACATTACCCTGGTTCGAAGCCTTGAAACCAACCCCGATCAGCTCCAGCTGACGCTTGTAGCCATCGGTCACACCCTTCACCATATTGAACACCAGCGCGCGATAAAGACCATGCAACGCCCGGTGCCGGATCTGGTCCGTAGGCCGGGTGAACTCGAGATGATCTTCCTTTACTTCAACCTTGATATCCCGGTCGATGGCCTGCTTCAGCTCACCCTTGGGACCCTTTACCGTCAAAACGTTGTCAGAACTTACCGTCGCAGTCACACCCTTTGGCAGGGTCACCGGTTGCTTACCTATACGAGACATACTCTTTAAATATTTAAATGTTATGGTATCACTGTTGGCCGGTCAGCCGGTATAGGTACAGGCTTAATGTAGCAACAGCTCATCGAAAAACTAATAAATGTACGCAAGCACCTCGCCGCCGACATTCTGAGCCTTGGCTTCCTTGTCGGTCATCACTCCTTTCGAAGTGGAGATGATCGCAACCCCCAGACCGTTCTTCACACGGACGAACTCGGCAGGGCTGGCATACTGGCGAAGACCGGGACGGCTGATACGCTCCAGCGATTTGATCGCGGGCTCCTTCGTGGTCGGATCGTACTTCAGAGCGATCTTGATAACGCCCTGCTTGCTGTCGTCCTCGAATTTATACTTGAGGATATACCCCTTATCGTAAAGTATCTCCGTCATGCGCTTCTTCAGGTTCGAAGCCGGGATCTCCACGATCCGGTGGTTCGCCATCTGCGCATTACGAATTCTCGTCAGAAAGTCTGCTATTGGATCAGTAACCATTGTTTGTGTTCAGTTTTCGCGGACTAAGCCCGCAGTGTTATAATTTTTTTTACAATGCGATATCCAATGATATCTATCTCTTCATTACCAGGACGCTTTCCTGACACCCGGGATCTTACCCTGCAGCGCCATATCGCGGAAGATCACCCTCGAGATACCGAAGTACCGGATGTATCCACGGGGACGGCCTGTCAGCTGGCAACGGTTCTTCAGCCTTACAGGAGATGCATTCCTGGGCAACTGATCCAATGCCTTGTAATCACCGGCGGCTTTTAAAGCGGCGCGCTTCTCAGCATACTTGGCCGATAACGCTTCCCTTTTCCTTTGTCTCGCCTTTACAGACTCTTTAGCCATGTTTTATTTGCTTTTAAGTTTATTAGTCTTTCTTAACGTTACGGAAAGGCATGCCCAGCTCCTTCAGCAGCTCGTAAGCCTCTTCGTTGGTACCCGCCGTCGTAACGAACGTGATATCCATACCGGTGATCTTATTCACCTTGTCGATGTCGATCTCCGGGAAGATGATCTGCTCGGTGATCCCCAGCGTATAGTTGCCGCGGCCATCGAAAGATTTCTCGTTGATGCCCTTGAAGTCGCGAACCCGGGGCAGCGCCGTGGAAACCAGGCGATCCAGGAATTCGAACATCTTCTCGCCACGCAGCGTGACCCGCGCACCGATCGGCATATTCTTACGAAGTTTGAAGTTGGAGATGTCCTTCTTCGACTGCGTCGTAACAGCCTTCTGACCCGTGATCATCGACAACTCGTCGACAGCTACTTCGACAAGCTTCTTGTCGGTGACAGCCCCGTTGACGCCACGATTGATACATATCTTCTCCAGCTTCGGCGCCTGCATGACCGTGCTATAGCCGAACTTCTTCATGAGGGCAGGTACAACTTCCTTCTTGTACTTTTCTGCCAGACGCGGAGTGTATTTTACAGTACTCATTTGATTACCTCCCCAGATTTTTTAGCGATTCGAACTAATTTCCCATTCTCCCGGCTGCGCCTTACCTTGGTAGCGCCACCCGTTTTCGCATCGAACAACTGGATGTTGGAGATGTGAATGGGAGCTTCCTTCTTCACGATGCCACCCTTGGTGTTCTGTGCCGAAGGTTTGGTGTGCTTGGTCACGATATTTACCCCCTCGACCAGAACCTTGGCCTCGTCGGGATAAACTTCCAGGACTTTCCGGGCCTTCTTAGGGTCCTTGTCGTCACCGGTGATGACTACCACGCTATCACCTTTTTTAATATTGAACTTGGGTTTGAATCTGTTGCTCATTTTTATATGTTTTTACAGCACTTCAGGTGCAAGGGAGATAATCTTCATATATCCTTTATCGCGCAGCTCCCTGGCGACCGGTCCGAAGATACGGGTGCCGCGGGGCTCGTCGGAGGCGTTCAGCAATACCACGGCATTGTCGTCAAAGCTGATATAGCTGCCATCCTTACGGCGCAATTTCTTCTTGGTGCGAACGATGACGGCCTTGGCGACTGTGCCTTTCTTGATACCACCGGAAGGCAACGCATCCTTCACCGTGACTACGATCTTGTCGCCGATGCCCGCATAGTCCTGCCCGCTGTTACCCAATACCCGGATACACAGCACTTCTTTGGCGCCGCTGTTATCAGCCACATTTAATCTGCTTTCTTGCTGAATCATTTTATTAGCTTTAAAATACTCTATAATATTATTTAGCCTTCTCAACCACCTCGACCAGGCGCCAGCGCTTTGTCTTGCTCAGCGGACGGCTCTCCATGATCTTCACGATATCACCTACGGTGCACTCATTCTTTTCATCATGAGCGTGGAAGCTGGTAGTTTTCTTTACGAACTTACCATAGATCGGGTGCTTCACCTTACGTTCAACAGCCACGGTGATGGTCTTATCCATCTTGTTGCTCTTCACAACCCCGATCCTCGTCTTGCGCAAATTTCTTTCAACCATTGTATTAGCTTTTTGCATTTATAACTTACGCTTTAACAGCGACTTTTTGGGCCAACGCCGTCTTCAAACGGGCAATGTCTTTTCTCAACGAGCGAATGCTCATCGGATTCTCCAGCGGAGAGATAGCATGCGCGAATTCCAGCTTCTTCAGGCGCTGCTCGTCTTCCTGGATGCGGGCCGTCAGGTCGTTCTCATTGAGGTCCTTCAGGCTTTTATTAAAATCGATTTTCTTTAACATCGAATATCTGTTTTGCAATTATTACTTTGTTACCACATCGGCTACCACATCCCGGCGAACGATGAATTTCGTCTTGATCGGTAGTTTCTGGGCAGCCAGCTCCAACGCTTCCTTGGCCACAGCCGCAGTCACGCCATCGGCTTCGAACAGGATACGACCCGGCTCTACTACCGCAGCCCAATATTCGGGGTTACCCTTACCTTTACCCATACGTACTTCCAACGGCTTCTTGGTGATCGGCTTGTCCGGAAAAACCCGGATCCAAACATTCCCCTCACGCTTCATGGCGCGGGTCAGAGCCTGACGCGCAGCTTCCAGCTGGCGATTGGTCAGCCAGATCGCTTCCATGGCCTTCAAAGCATACGAACCGAAAGCGATGGTATCTCCCCTCTTAGCCACCTCACGGATACGCCCTTTCTGTGCTTTCCTATGCTTTGTTCTTTTAGGTTGTAACATCTTAGAATTATTTTCTGGTTACTTGTGTTTCGTTTGTTTATTAAGATTCCCCGCTGCTTAACGCCGGCCGCCACCACCGCCGCCGCGGTTACGGTCTCCACCGCCGCCGCCTGGCCTGCGGTCACCGCCGCCGCCATGACCGCCACGACGATCACCACCCCTGTCACCACCGCCGCGACGCTCTCCGCCACGATGCCCATGATGATCATGATCCCCATCCCTTCTATCCCGGCGATCGCTAAGTCCGCCTTCCTTGCCACCGACAAAGTTGGGGTTCAGATCCCTCTTCGCCAGTACCTCACCCTTACAGATCCATACCTTGATACCGATCTTTCCATACACCGTCAGCGCAAACACATTCGCATAGTCGATGTCCATCCGCAGCGTGTGCAAAGGAGTACGACCCTGCTTGATCTCCTCCGTACGGGCAATTTCAGCACCACCCAGACGGCCGCTCACCTTGATCTTGATCCCCTCGGCGCCCATCCGGAGCGCAGAAGCGATCGCCATCTTGATCGCGCGTTTATAGTTGATACGATTCTCGATCTGCCGGGCAATGGTGTCACCCACGATATTCGCATCGAGCTCAGGACGGCGGATCTCCAGGATATTGATCTGGACATCATCCTTCCCCGTCAGCTTCTTCAGCTCTTCCTTGATACGATCCACCTCACCACCACCTTTACCGATGATGATGCCGGGCTTCGAAGTGTGGATCGTCACGATCAGCTTGTTCAGCGTACGCTCGATCACGATCTTCGCAATCCCGCCCTTATTGATACGGGCATTCAGGTAGGTTCTGATCTTGTTGTCCTCGATCAATTTGGAAGCATAGTCTTTCTTGCTTCCGTACCAGTTGGATTCCCAACCGCGGATGATCCCTAACCTGGCCCCAATTGGATTCGTTTTCTGACCCATAGTATTATTAAATAAGTTTTATCTGATTAGTTTTGCGAAACAACTTTCTGATCGACGATTATGGTTACGTGGTTGCTCCGCTTGCGAACACGGTAACCCCTACCCTGCGGGGCCGGACGCATCCGCTTCAAAGTCCGTCCGCCGTCAACAAACACCGTCTTCACCACCAGGGCGGCATCCGCCGCACTCTGACCTTCATTCTTCTGCTCCCAGTTCTTCACGGCGCTCCACAACAACTTATGCAGCGGAGTGGAAGAATGTTGCGGATGATGCTCCAGCAATGCCAGGGCTTTCTCAACATGCATCCCGCGGATCTCATCAGCCAGCAAGCGCATCTTACGGGGCGATGTCGGGTAATTTCTCAATTTAGCTACTGCTTCCATTGTATATAAAATGTTTAAGCGATCTTCTTGCTCGAATGTCCTTTAAAGTTTCTGGTCGGAGCAAACTCCCCCAGCTTATGGCCCACCATGAACTCCGTCACATACACCGGGATGAACTTGTTACCGTTGTGCACCGCCAGCGTATGCCCCACGAAATCGGGGGTAATGGTGGAACGACGGCTCCAGGTTTTGATCACCCCTTTCTTGGCTGTCCCTTCATTGATGGACAGGATCTTCTCTTCCAGGTTGGAGTCTACGTAAGGACCTTTTTTAATTGAACGACCCATGATAGATAATTAAATTATTTCGACAATTTTTTACCGTTCTTCCGTTGGATGATCAGATGATCGCTGCCCTTGCCCTTCTGACGGGTCTTCAGACCGCGGCTGTACTGAGCATTCCTGCTACGGGGCTGACCACCCGAAGCCTTTCCTTCACCACCACCCATCGGGTGATCGACCGGGTTCATCGCAACCCCACGGACCCTCGGGCGGATACCCCTCCAGACATTACGTCCGGCCTTACCCATGCTCTGCAGGGAGTGATCGCTGTTGGATACCACCCCAACGGTAGCATAACAGTTGATCAGCACCTTCCGCAATTCACCGGAAGGCATCTTCAACACGGCATATTTCTCTTCCTTGTTCGTCAGCTGAGCGGAAGTACCGGCACTGCGCACCAGCTTCCCGCCCTGACCAGGCTGCATCTCGATATTGTGCACATTGGTACCCAACGGCATGTGCTTCATCTGAAGCGCATTACCCACCTCGGGAGCAACATTGTCACCGGACTGAACCTTGGCACCCACCTGCAGACCCTGGGGAGCCAGGATATACCGCTTTTCACCATCCACATAATGCAACAGAGCGATAAACGCAGTACGATAGGGATCATATTCGATAGACGCTACTACCCCATCGATATTCTTCTTGTTCCGCTTGAAATCGATGATGCGGTACATCTTCTTGTGACCACCGCCCATATAACGCATTGCCCTTCTGCCCTGCACGTTACGGCCTGCTGTTGATTTTACTTTCTCCAGCAAGCTCTTTTCCGGCTCGTTCGTTGTGACTTCGGCGTAAGCGTTCCCAACCCTCCAGCGAGTACCTGCGGTGATCGGTTTGTATTTCTTCAGTGCCATGTCTGTTGTCGTTTAACTATTTTATTAAATACTAGCGTATAGATCGATCGTTTCTCCCTCAGCCACCGTTACCAATGCCTTCTTGTAGGCAGGCTTACGGCCTTGCACATATCCGGCCTTCGTAAAACGGGTCTTGTTCTTGCCCGGTACCACGACCGTGTTCACATCCACCACCTTGACGCCGTAGAAATCTTCCACAGCCTTCTTGATCTCTAATTTGTTCGCCTTACGGTTGACACGGAAAGCATACCGGCGCAGCTTGTCCTGCTGGGCGTTTGCCTTTTCTGTCAGTATCGGTTTTACTAAAACTTCAGAGAGTTTCATCTCTTATAGATTTTTTTTCGTTGTTAATGTCGTGGTCAATTCCTTATGCCTCTTCGTTATCGGCAAAGATCTTCGCCGCACCCTCGCTCAGCACCAGCACCTCGGCATTCACGATGTCGTAAGTGTTGATATCCGTCAGCACCGTGCCCTCAACCTTCGGCAGGTTGCGCAGGCTCAGGTACAGGTTGCGATCGTATTCCGCAGGCAGCACGAAGAGCACCTTCTTGCCGGCGACATTCAGCTTTGCCAGGGCATCCGTAAATGTCTTGGTCTTCGGCGCATCCAATTTGATGTCCTCGACGACCACGATCGCATTGCCCTTGGCCTTGTGAGCCAGCGCAGAGATCTTCGCCAGGTCCTTCACCTTCCGGTTCAGCTTGAAATCATAGTCGCGGGGCTTGGGTCCAAAGATGGTACCACCACCCTTGTACAAAGGGTTACGCAGGTTGCCCTTACGGCTGCCGCCCGTTCCCTTCTGACGATGCAGCTTCTTGCTCGAACCCTTCACTTCCAGCCGGGTCTTTACCTTATGCGTACCCTGACGCTGCGCGGCCAGGTACTGCTTGACGGCCAGGTAGATCACATGATCGTTCGGCTCCGCGCCAAAGATCTCCTCGGGCAATTCCACCGTCCGGCCAGTCTTCTTTCCTTCTATATTTAAAACATCTGCTTGCATGATAGTCAAATTAAAAGTTGTTACTTCTGAATAAAGACAATTGAACCGATATGACCAGGAACAGACCCGCTCACCAGGATATAGTTCTTCTCAGGGAAGATCTTCACCACCTTCAGGCTCTTCACCTTCACGCGGTCGCCACCAAGCCGGCCCGCCATGCGGACACCCTTCATAACGCGGCTGGCGTCAGAAGAGTTACCCAGCGAACCCGGAGCGCGCTGACGGTCGTGCTGACCGTGAGTAGCCTCACCGACACCGCTGAACCCGTGACGCTTGACGACACCCTGAAAACCTTTACCCTTCGATGTGCCCACGACCTCCACCTTCTCACCTTCGGTGAAAATGTCTACGGTAACGGACTCACCAAGAGTCTTGGCTATGGAAAAATTGCGGAATTCTTTTACGAACTGTTTGGGAGATGTGTTGGACTTGGCGAAGTGATTTTTTTCAGCTGCAGTAGTGTGCTTCTCTTTCTTGTCGCCAAATGCTAATTGGAGGGAAGTGTACCCGTCAGTTTCCTGGGTCTTCACCTGCGTAACAACGCAGGGACCCGCTTCAATGATCGTGACGGCGGTTTGTTTGCCGTCAGGACTGAAGACGCTGGTCATCCCGATCTTTTTACCAATAATGCCTTTCATTTTCTTAAAAAATTTGTGCCATCGGGTATGAGACAGAGCATAGACATACTACCTGGCTTGTAGCATCGATCTACATCTTCAATCCCTCGTTTGCAGCCGACCTTTTCTTTTCGCCACCCTTCGTGCATCTTGTATGCATCCCGGATGATCAGAAGTACCGGCAGTAAACAAACCCAGAATGGCTTGTTCATATTTGATACTCACGAGCCCTCAGCTAACTGTTTAGACTCCGTGAGTGATTAACCACTATACAATCCAGCGCTGCTTTATCCTAACAGGAGTTTGCAGATGGAAAAAGAACTAACGCGGCGCAGCCGCCACTAAAACCCCAAAGCCGTCAGGCTTTGATCTCAACATCCACACCACTCGGCAGATCCAGCTTCGACAGCGCATCCACCGTCCTCGAAGAGGACGTATAGATATCCAACAAACGCTTGTGCGTATGCAGTTGGAACTGCTCACGAGCCTTCTTGTTTACGTGCGGCGAACGCAGTACGGTGAAGATCTTCTTACGCGTAGGTAAGGGAATAGGACCCGTTACCACAGCCCCGGTACTACGTACGGTTTTGACGATCTTTTCAGCGGATTTATCCACCAAATTGTGATCGTATGACTGTAATTTGATTCTGATTCGTTGAGACATAAGCCAAATCCCATTTTTTCGAATGGGATGCAAAGGTATGTATTTGTTTGCCTCGCTCCCAAAAAATAGGCAGTTATTTTAGAAAAAAACCCAAATTATCGGCCTCCGCCGGGACAGTTCCGCTTCAAAAAGTCCGTATACAACAACGCCAGATGCTGCCTCGTCCCATCCCCCTCGTATATCCCATGACTCCGGTTCAGATAAGCCATAAAGGAAAACACCTTCCCCGCCGCGATCAAGGCATTCAACAGCCGCTCCGCATTCTGGTAATGCACATTGTCATCCCCCGTCCCATGAATATATAATAGGTTGCCTGTCAAATTCTTAGCATAGGTAATAGGTGACCCCGCCACAAAATCCTCCCGGTTCTCCTGCGGCAACCCCATATACCGCTCCTGGTAAATATTGTCGTAGCTCAGCTGATTGCCCACCGCCGCCACCGCGATCCCCGTCTTATAGATCTCCGGGTACTGGAACAACAGGTTCAACGTGCTCGATCCACCACCGCTCCAACCCCAGACCGCCACCCGGCTGCTATCCACGAACGGCCACTTCAGTATCTCCTTCGCCGCCATCGCCTGGTCCCGGATATTGAGCCGCCCGATCTGCCGGTAAATGGCCTTTCTCCAGGCCCGCCCCTTCGGCGCCGGCGTCCCCCGGTTGTCCACGCTCAGGTAGATATAACCGTCCGCCGCCATATCCCCGGTGTACAGGAAGTTGTTCCCTACCCCATATTCGTCCCGCACCGTTTGGTCGGCCGGCTCCCCATAGACATAAAAGACCACAGGATACCGCTTCGTCGAATCAAACGGCACCGGCTTCACCATCCACCCATCCATCTCCACTCCGTCCACCGTCCGGACCTTGAAAAACTCTACCTTCTTCCTACCCACCGTAGCCTCCGATGGCTCCGCACCCGCCGTGGCAGTCCCCTGCCCCCCACCCGGCGCCGGCGCTTGCTTGCCCCCGCCGCCGCTTACGGCCCTCGCCAGCGAAACATGCCCCGGCAACCCTAACATCTCCTGCTGCTCCTCCAGATTCGCGTTACTATACGTATGCAACGCATACCGGGCCCCCGGCGAAACATCATACTCATGCGTACCCCGCTCACCGGCCGGCGTCAGCCGCTCCAAACTACCCTTTCCATCCAGCCGCGTCCGGTAAAGATATCGTTGCGTGGCGTTTTGAGGGCTCGCCATAAAATACAACCATCCACCCTTCTCATCCACCCGGCTCAGCCCCATCACATCATAGTTACCCCTCGTCACCAAAACCTCCCCATGGCCGTCCCGGCCGATCCGGTAGACATGCCGCCAACCATCCTTCTCCGACACCCAAAGAAATTCCTTGCCGCCGGCGATCCAGTCCCAACCGGAGATCACCCCTTCCTGCCAGACATCCTTGCAGTCGATATAGGCGCTGTCCCGCTCCTCATAGATCTCCGTTGTCCTGCCGGTCGCCACATCGCCGATCAACAGCTTGCTCTCATTCTGTTTCCGGTTCAGCTGCTGTAGTATCAGCTCCGTCGAATTCGCCGCCCATTCCATCCGCGGGAGATAAGTTTGTTGCGCATCGCCGGGAATGTCCATCCACCGGTTCGCTCCCGAAGAGACATCCACAACGCCGATCCGGTAGGGCGAAGGCGATTCGCCCGCAACCGGGTACTCGACCGGCACCACAAATGGATAGGCCGAATCGGTCGTATTGATCATCAGGTAATCCTTGACCTTGTTGGCATCGATCTGCCAGTAAGCAATATGCCGCCCATCCGGGCTCCAGCGAAATCCATCCCGGCAGTCCAGCTCTTCCTCATAGGCCCAGTCGAAAGTGCCGTTGATCAGCTTCGGCGTTCCCCCGGTGGAGGTCAGACACCGCGCCAGCCCTGTCGACACATCTTCGACATAGACATTATGCCCGCTGGAATACGCCACCTTCGATCCGTCCGGCGAAAACTTCGCAAACTGCAGCGAAGCCGCCGGCCGCTCCCGGCCCACCTGCATCAATTGCCGTTTTCCGAGATCCAGCACCCAGTAATCCCCCCGGGTGTCATACCTCCATACCCGCTTGGCATTGGTATACACCAGCAGCTTCCGCCCATCGGCCGAAAAAGAAAAGTCCCGGACGTTCAACGGCCGCCCATGCCCCACCGGCCGCAACGCGTCAGCCGCCACGACCACCGTCTCCCGGCTCTCCGGCAGATCCACCCGCACGATCGACCCCTCCTTCACCTTGTAGTAGGAGGTCCCCTCCTTATTCCACTTCAACAACGTAGACCCCGGCTGCGCATAGCCGCCAAAAGACCAAAAGAGCAAAACAAAAATGGTTACTCGCATAGTCCCGCAAAATACGAAAGCCCGGCGTCAGCCGGGCTCCATTGATCAAAATAAAAAGTGTACTAGCGGCGAGCCCAATGCCCGGCCCTCCAGTACTCCCCACGACGCTCCCGCACCCAGTGACCGGGTATCCACACCCAACCCGGGTGGGGCGGCATAGCCCAATGCCCACCGACAGCGACGTACGTACCGCCCCGTGCCTCCCACTCCTCATCGATCCACACATGCCGCGGGCTCGGCGCCACCGGACGCGCAACAGGACGCCATACCGGTCTTACAGAAACATAAACCTGGGCCGAAGCCGCCATAGTACCGGCGCCGACCATCAAAAGAACCAGAAATGCCAGTTTTACAACTTTACTTTTCATATGTTGGTTTTTAAGTATGACTATTGGATAGTCATAGGTCAGCAAGGTTAAAACGGCCCACTGCAAAAATTATTACAAAAAAAGAACCCCATCCAAAAGAGGACGGGGCTCCAACATATAAAAGAATTTGATTATTCTTACGCGTTCACTTTCTTCCCTTTCACCTTCGCAATCACCTCTTCGGCGATATTGTTAGGTGCGGGAGCATAGTGAGAGAACTCCATGGTCGACGTAGCACGGCCGGAACTCATGCTCCGCAGCTCGGTTACGTAACCGAACATCTCCCTCAAAGGAACCTTGGCCTTGATCACCTGCAGGTTGTTACGGCTGTCCATCCCTTCGAGGATGCCCCGGCGACGGTTCAGGTCACCCGTTACATCACCCATGTACTGGTCCGGAGTCAGCACTTCTACCTTCATGATCGGCTCCAGCAGGATCGGCTTAGCCTTGACGCCCGCTTCCCGGAAACCGGACTTGGCGCAAAGTTCGAAGCTCATGGCATCCGAGTCCACATCGTGGTAGCTTCCGTCAAATACCCGCACCTTCATGCTGGTCAGCGGATACCCCGCCAGGACGCCCGTAGTCAAACAGGACTGGAATCCCTTCTGGATCGGCTGAATGAACTCCTTGGGGATACTTCCGCCAAAGATATCGTTCACGAACTGGAAGTCTTCGCCTTCGTTCTCCTTCAGCCATTCTTCGTCGGCAGGCCCGATCTCGAACTGGATGTCGGCGAACTTACCACGACCACCCGTCTGCTTCTTCAACACCTCACGATGTTGGATCGCCTTGGTGAACGCTTCTTTATAGGCCACCTGGGGAGCACCCTGGTTTACTTCTACTTTGAATTCCCGCCTCATCCGGTCGATGATGATCTCGAGATGCAGCTCACCCATCCCCCGGAGGATGGTCTGACCCGTGTCTTCATCGGTGTTGACGCGCAGCGTCGGATCTTCTTCCACCAGTTTGGAAATAGCCAAACCCATCTTGTCGACGTCGGCCTGTGTCTTGGGTTCGACGGCGATGGCGATAACCGGCTCGGGGATGAACATATTCTCCAGCGTGATCGGATGATCTTCGTCACACAGCGTATCCCCCGTCTTGATCTCCTTGAAACCAACGGCCGCGCCGATATCCCCGGCTTCAATGAAGTCGATCGGGTTCTGCTTGTTGGCAAACATCTTCATGATACGGCTGATCCGCTCTTTCTTGCCGCTACGCACATTCAACACGTAAGAACCCGCGTCGAGATGCCCGCTATAACAACGGAAGAACGCGAGCCGGCCCACAAACGGGTCCGTCATGATCTTGAACGCAAGGGCCGCAAAAGGCTCCTTTGCACTGGCCTTCCGGGTCAGCGTCTCACCCGTGTTCGGATCGGTACCCACCGTATCTTCAATATCCAACGGCGAAGGGAGATAACGGCATACCGCGTCAAGCGCGGTCTGCACACCCTTGTTCTTGAACGAACTTCCGCACATCATCGGAACGATGCTCAGATCCACCGTAGCTTTCCGGATCGCCTCATGCATCTCGGCTTCCGTGATGCTGTCCGGGTTCTCGAAGAATTTCTCCATCAGGTGATCGTCGTACTCGGCAACGGCTTCCACCAGTTTGGCGCGCCATTCCAGCACGTCGGTCATCATATCGTCCGGCACCGGGATCTCGTCGAAGGTCATGCCTTCCGTTTCCATATGCCAGATAATGCCCTTCATCTTGATCAGGTCGACAACGCCCTTGAAGTCGTCTTCTGCGCCGATCGGCAGCTGCAGGGGAACGGCCTTCGCACCAAGCATCTCGCGAACCTGGTTGACCACCATCAGGAAGTCAGCACCGCTCCGGTCCATCTTGTTCACAAAGCCGATCCGCGGTACCTTGTAACGGTTGGCCTGGCGCCAAACAGTCTCGGACTGGGGCTCCACGCCGTCAACAGCCGAGAACAGGGCGATCAGCCCGTCCAGTACACGCATCGAACGCTCCACCTCTACGGTAAAGTCCACGTGACCCGGAGTATCGATAATGTTGAAATAGTATTTTTTGGTATTGGCATCCACCTTACCCTTGTCGGTAGGGAAATTCCATTGGCAGCTGACCGCCGCCGAAGTGATCGTGATACCCCGCTCCTTTTCCTGCTCCATCCAGTCGGTGGTAGCTGCACCATCATGCACTTCCCCGATTTTGTGAATCATCCCCGTGTAGCGCAGGATCCGCTCCGTGGTGGTGGTTTTACCGGCGTCGATATGGGCCGCAATCCCGAAGTTTCTTTGAAATTTTAAGTCTGCCATAATATTATTTGAAAAGATGCGCAAAGGTACGAAAAAAAATCCCTTAGCCAACAAAAAACCCCGTCGCCAGACGGGGTTTTTATATAAATAGTATTAACAATTTATACCTTAAAGTGCGCAAAGGCCTTGTTCGCCTCAGCCATCCGGTGCGTGTCCTCTTTCTTCTTGAAGGCCCCACCCTCACCCTTGCTGGCCGCAACGATCTCCCCGGCAAGCTTTTCCGCCATACTCCGGCCGTTACGCTCGCGGCTGTAACGGATCAACCACTTCATGCTCAACGAGATCTTCCGGTCCGGACGAACCTCGGAAGGGATCTGGAACGTGGCACCACCGATCCTGCGGCTCCGAACCTCAACGGCCGGGGTCACGTTCGACAAAGCCCGTTTCCAAATGTCGTAACCTTCTTCATTAGTGACCTTGGCCACCTTATCAAGGGCGTCATAGAAGATCGTGTACGCGGTATTCTTCTTACCCTGCCACATCAGGTTGTTCACAAAACGGGTCACCAGGATGTCGTTATACTTGGCGTCAGGAGCCAGCGGTATTTTTTTGGGTTGCGTCTTCCTCATTGTTTAGCGGAATTATATCTTGATCTTAATCAGTTAAAATTTATTTCTTTCCTGCAGGTTTAGCCGCGGCGCCCTTTGCACCCGCCTTCTCCTTCTTCGTACCATACTTGCTCCGGCTCTTCTTCCGGTCCTTCACACCCGCCGTATCCAGGCTGCCCCGAACGATATGATAACGAACGCCCGGTAAGTCCTTAACACGACCACCACGGATCAGCACGATCGAGTGCTCCTGGAGATTGTGCCCCTCGCCCGGGATATACGCGATCACCTCCACCTTGTTCGTCAAACGCACCTTCGCTACCTTACGCAGCGCGGAGTTCGGCTTCTTGGGCGTGGTCGTGTAAACACGGGTGCAAACCCCACGGCGCTGCGGACAAGCATCCAAAGCCCGGGATTTACTCTTTGCACGGATAATCTCTCTTCCTTTTCTTACTAATTGCTGTATGGTAGGCATTCTGAACCTATTTATTTTTGGGACTGCAAAAGTACATTCCCAACCCTTATAATCCAAATTTTTCTGCCCGCGGTGGCCCTTTTTGTTTAAACCGGGAACATCCATCCCCTGCTATCCGCCCTCCGGCCCTCCCGGATATCCGTCAACACCCGCTTGACCGTCGGCGCCACAACCCACTTATCCGTATCCAGCTTCATCGTATAATCCTCATAAACAAGCTCTTTGATCATCGAAATGGTCGCCGCGGTCCCCGTCCCGAACATCTCCTTCAATTGCCCCGCCTGCCAGGCCCGGACAACATCATCAATATTGATGGGGCCTTCCTCAACCGTATACCCCTCCTCCCGCAACACCTCGATCGCACTGTCCCGGGTTACTCCCTCGAGAATGGTCCCCGCTTCCAGATCCGGCGTCAATACCTTGTCGCCGATCACAAAGAACACATTCATCGTCCCGATCTCCTGCACATATTTATGTTCAAAAGCATCCGTCCACAACACCTGGTCAAACCCCCTCTGCTTGGCTACCGCGGTCGCCAGCATGCTCCCGCCATAGTTGCCCGCAGCCTTGGCAAACCCAAAACCACCCCGCGCCGCCCGCGTATATTTCTCCTCCACATAAATGCGCATAGGCGCCGAATAATACGGGCCCGTCGGACTCAGCAGGATCATGAACTTGTAAGTGTCCGAAGCCTTCACCCCGATCGCATCGTCCGTCGCAAACATGAACGGCCGGACGTACAGGGAATAGTCGCTCTTCATCGGGATCCAGTCCCGGTCAAGATCGATCAGCCGGCGCATCCCCTCGATAAAGAGATCCTCCGGTATCGCCGGCATCATCATCCGCTCGGCTGAGATGTTGAATCTCCGGTAATTATCCCAAGGCCGGAAGATGAACGGCTTCCCGTCCCGGTCCTTATACGCCTTGATACCCTCGAAGATGGACTGACCATAATGCAGCGCCGACAACGCCGGGGAAAGCTCCAGCGACTGGTATGGCCGGATCCGCACTTGCCCCCACTCGCCGTTTGCATAATCCACTTCCAGCATGTGATCCGTAAAATACTTGCCAAAGGGAAGATTATTAAAATCGATCTCGTGAAGTCTCGTCTTCCCCGATTTCGTAACTTGGATATCCAGGGCTGCAATCATACTTAGGTAAATTTTGTATCCACAAAGAAACGAACAATCTTTGTGTCATCCAAATCAAAAACTAACACCCGTTAGTAATGTCTATCAACAACATCGCACTATCCGATCTATTGGTTACGGAGCTATACGGCAACACCGCGCTCGTCCCTTCCTCGACCCCACCCGTCGCGGCAAACCCGGCGCCCGTCCCTTCTCAACCCACACCTGCCGCAATCGCTGCACCTGCTGCACCCGCCGAACCCCAGGGATATAAATTCCTGGGAAAAAACAACCGCCGCATCACCATCATCGTCGACACCCCCGGCGCCGCCTTCCTCTCCGACCCCCAACTCGAGTTCCTCACCAAAATACTCGAAGCCTGCCGCATGAACATCGGGGATGTCGCCATCGTCAATCACCACGCCGTCCCCGTCGCCATCGCCGCGCTCCGCCAACAGCTGCAGCCGCAAAACATCCTCCTGTTCGGTATCGAACCCACCGCCATCCGCCTCCCGATCAATTTCCCGGAGTTCAAGATCCAGCCCTATGACCAATGCACCTATCTCTCCGCCCCACCCCTCCAACAACTGGTGGCCAACACCCCCGACGCCAAGCTGCTAAAAAGCAAGCTCTGGGTCTGCCTGAAAACCCTCTTCGACGTATGAGCCAGTCCTTAAATAACACCCTCGCCATGGCCGGTAAACCCCGCATCATCTTCGCCACCAACAACGAGCACAAGGTCACGGAGATCCAGTCCGCCATCGGTGACAAAATAAACATCGTCAGCCTCAAGGCCGCCGGTATCGGCATCGACATCCCCGAACCCCACGACACCATCGAGGCCAACGCCAGCGAAAAATCCACGACGATCCATAAACTCACAAATGAGAACGTCTTCAGCGAAGACACCGGCATCGAAGTGGCCGCCATCGGCGGCGAACCCGGCGTCCATAGCGCCTATTACGCCGGCGAGGACAGGTCCGCCGAAAAGAACAACGCAAAGGTCCTGCAACGCCTCGGCGACAACCCGGATCGCCGCGCAAGGTTCCGCACCATCATCTCCCTTATCTGGAACGGCCGCGAACATCTCTTCGAAGGCGTCACCGAAGGCCAAATCCTGATGGCGCCCACCGGCTCCCAGGGCTTCGGCTACGACCCCATCTTCGTCCCCAAAGGCGATACCCGCTCCTTCGCCCAAATGACGCTCGAAGAAAAGAACAAATACAGCCATCGCCGCATTGCGGCGGATAAATTGGTGGCCTTCCTACAAACTCAAATTTGATTGCTATGCCAAGAGTGAAATTGACCTTGCCCGAACATTTCTCCTTCACCGCGGAGATCCCCATCCGCATTACCGACCTCAACTACGGCGGTCACGTCGGCAACGACTCCGTCCTCTCGCTCATCCATGAACTAAGAGTGAAATTCCTCCGCCATCACGACTACCAGGAGCTGGATATGGCCGGCGTCGGCCTGATCATGGCCGATGTCACGATCGAATTCAGAAGCGAGCTGTTCTACGGCGATACCCTCCGCGGCTCTATCGCCGTCGCCGAGTTCTCCCGCGTGGGATTCGATCTGTATTATAAATTGGAAAAGCTCGTAAACGCTCAGGAGATGCCGGACGAGCCTTCTTCGTCGGCTCAAAAATGGGTGGCCGTCAGCTTCGCTCGCACCGGCATGGTCTGCTATAACTATACCGCAAAAAAGATCGCCCCCGTTCCAAAGGAAGCGATAAACAAACTATTATCTTAGCGCTAATGTCTGGCCTTCGGCCGAGCCGCTTCCAGCGGCTCCTGCCAGATCCTCCAACTCTCCTCCGCCTGCAGGAGCAGCATCTCATGCCCATTCTCCACCACCGCCCCGCGCTCCTCAGCCTTCAAAAGAAACAAGGTCCTCGCAGGATTATAGATAAGATCGAAAAAATAATGCTCCGGCCTCACCGCCTCATAAGGCAACGGTGGACACTCCTCAACACGCGGATACATCCCCAGGGGAGTCGTATTCACCACCAGCGTATGCGAACGCATGACCGCCTCATCCACCTGCTCATACCCCAGGTCCCTCGTCCCCGCCCGCGGCCGCCGCGTCACCAGCCGGTAGGCAATCCCCAGCTTCTCCAACACATACTCCACCGCTTTGGAGGCTCCGCCCGTCCCCAGCACCAACGCCTGGCGATGATGCGAGGCTAGCTTCGGCAACAACGACTGCTCGAAACCCACGACATCGGTGTTATGCCCAATGCGACGCCCACCGTCGATCCGGATGCAATTGCAGGCCCCGATGGCCGCAACCACGGGACTACGCTCATCCAGGAAGGACAACACCTGCTCTTTATAAGGAATGGTAATGTTCAATCCGCAAAGCTCCGGATCGGCCAGCACCGCCGGAAGTTCGTCAATAGAAGCCAATGGAAAATTAGAATAGGCACAATCCTCGATACCCTCCCGCGCGAACTTCTCCGTAAAATACTTCTGCGAAAAAGAATGCGTCAGCGGATACCCGATCAGCCCATACCGCCTCATCGCGCGGCGTCTTTATCCAGGAACAAATGGAAAGTGTCTCCCCGTAACCCTACCCGCATCGCTTCCATCGCGATCACCTCCGTCGGGGCAATATTGCCGAGGTTGACATTGCAACCGATCAGCTCAATAAAATACAACTGCTGCGCCTTCTGCGGAGCCTCCCAAAGGATCCGCTCGGCGGGGATCTGCGTCAGTATCTCCTGCACAAGCCCTTCCCGCACCTCTCCGCTGCCGCGATAAATGCCCACATTACCCGCCTCGCGCGCCTCGGCGATCACATAGGAGGCGCCGGCGGCCAGTTCCGCCGACATCAGCTCGATCCACTTATAGGGAGGAATGATATGCTCCGCATCCTTGCTGCCCACCTCGCTGAACACCGTCCCATACTTGGTCAGCTTTTCGATATACCCGCACTTCTCCGCATGCGGAATGGTAATGCTCCCGTCACTCACCTCCATATGGGTGATGCCATAATCCTTCAGGACGGCTATATAATCCTCGAATTGCCCACGGATCAGGAACGCCTCGAAAAGGGTGCCGCCAAAATACACCGGAAGCCCGAACGATTGATATACTTCGATCTTCTCCCGGAGATTGGGAGTCACGAAAGAAGTCCCGAAACCCAGCTTCACCACATCCACATGGGGATGCGCCACACTCAAAAAATTCTTCGCCTCATCGATGCTCAACCCTTTGTCCATTACCATCGTAATCCCATTCTGCCGTGGCTTGCCTAGCCGCTCCGGCATCTGCGTGAGTTTAAAATTCATCCTGTTGTTTTATTGAGTCCGTAATCTGTTTTCTATTTTCCACGGCACAAACCACGCCCACCGCCTACTCCGTAAAAACGTAGTAACCGGCGCAAAAATAGGAAACAATCGACTTTTAAAACGATTTATTCTTCTTGTAGCGCGCGATGATGTCCACCACCGGCTGATACTGGAGAATGACGGGATTCAGCTCCAGCAATTTCTTCAACAGCTTCGGAGCCTTCGCCATCGCGTTCTCCAGCTGCAAAAGGCCCTCCCGGCTCCGGCCAAGGGCAAAATATACGGCAGAAAGATAAAAGACAAATAAAGGTTTACCCCCAGTGATCCTGATCGCCGTCTCCACCTGTTCCAGCGCCTCATCGAAGTACTCTGCATTATAAAGGCAGCGGATCAGCGCTTCCCAGCTGGAGATGTTCCGGGGCCGGATCCGCACCACATTAGAGAAATATTGAATAGCTTCCTTGAACTCCCCCAGCTGCATCTTGCACTCACCCATCGCCAGATTATACTCGGGCTGCATGGCATGGATACGCATCGCCGCATCCAGCTGTTTCACCGCCTGCCCCCACTGCTCTTCGTTGATATAAGTGCACGCCAGCTTATAGTACAGCTTGCTATCATCCGGGTTGAGGTGCGACGCCTTGCGATAATAGAACCGGGCCTGCGCATAATTGTCCAGTTTGTCATAGCAATGGCCGATCGCCTCATAGATCACATCCTCCGGCCTCGACAGCTCCAGCACCTTTTCGAGCGACTCGATCGCATCCCGGTACTTACGCAACCGGATATACGCATCGCCCATATTCCGATAGGCATAATCGAACTTCTCGTCGATCGCCAGCGCATACTTGTACGCATCGACCGCCTTCTCGTACAGCTTCAGCCCCTGGAACGCCGCCGCCAGGTTGAACCACGCCAGCTCGTTATACGGCTTCTCGTCGATGATCGACTGATGCAGCCGGATACTCTCCTCGTTCCGCCCCGTAAAATCGGTCCAGAAACAGATCTTGTACAACGCCTCCTCATTCGAAGGGTCCTGCTCGAGGATCAGCTTCAGACAATCGAAGATCTTGTCGAACTCCTCGTAATCGTCATAGACGTCCGCCAACTCGAAAAGTAGCTCCACCCGCTCCTCTCCCTCAAAATGCAGCAACGCGCTCTCCAGCAGCAATGCCGCCTTCTGCGGCTGGTCAAGCGCCAGGTAGGCGTCCGTCTTTAAAATGTAAAGGTTGATATCGCTGCTGTCGAGAAGCTCCACCTGCTCGAGAATAGCAAGCGCCTCATGATACCGCCGGGTGGCGATCATCAGATCTGCCTTTTTCACCAGCAACGCCGAGGAATAAGGATATTGCTCGATCCCCAATTCCACCGCCTCTATCGCCTGGGTCAGATCCTCCGTGTCATCAAAATAGTCGATTATTCTTTCAAATGCTTCTTCCTCTAAAAAGGAATGTTGCCGTCCACTTCTCAAATCCGAATACTGTTTCAACAACTCCTTCATTTCTTCCCGGTCCTGATGGTATGGATTTTCTTGCATGTGTTAAAGGTTATCTGAAGTTAGCCATTCGTACCGGCTTACCGAAAAATAATTTCTCCCCCGATGTGGACACAGCCACACTCTCAAAAGCATTACTCTCACAGGTTAAAATATCATTAAGGGCGGCAACCCTCCAGGCTTATTTAACGTATTTTTAGTGGGTCGCAGAATACGTATTTGTAACCTTATCGGCTTCAGGCCGTTAAAAGTTTACTAAATTTTGTGATAAGCGGTTAAAAATTACCCAAATTTTTTCACTACATTTGTATTGGAATGCTTATACCAAGTACCATAATTGCTAATGACGGCCCTTCGGACAAGACCCCTGCAGGGTCTTTTCGGAGAAAATTGATGCGCAAAACGCTCATCAGCGGCCTCATGATCGCCGTGGTCAGTCTCGCGTTCGCCAGCAAAGGCGGCGGCGGCGAGAAGAAAGCACCCAACAACAGCTTAAAGACAAATTTCACCCCCATCCGCACGACCACCGGGTTTACGCTCAAAACCGGTCCTTCCTTTAGCGGCAGCGTTCTGCTGGGCGCCGAAAAGAAAGACAACTACGTATCTTTCAATACGTTAATAACCTACGAAAAGGGCAATACCATGTACATCATGCCCTATCGCTACAAGGTCAACAGCTCCCTCTTCCTCCGCAATAGCAGCAACAGCAGCCTCCAGTTGCTGGACCTGCATATCAACATGAGCAGCCACAAATAAGGCTAATTCATTTTCTTACTTTCCTCGTAATTCATCTCCCGGTACCCACTGGTGGGGATATCGAATTTGGACGCCGGCACCGGGTTCAGGCTCATTTTGGCAAATCGGTAGGAGATTTTTACATTCCCATTCGTAAGCTCATATTCCAGCGGCAGCCCCGCCAAAGTCCTGAAAAGCGGATCGTATTGCTTATTCTCGGGGACCAGGTCCTTCGTATAATACACCGTCACCACCGCCCCCGCCGAGGTCTGCCCCGTCGCCTTGAGGCAATTGTAACCCGCGATCACCTTTGTCTCCCCCGTATTCTTGAACTCCACGCCATCATACATCCGGTTCTTCTCAGACCAGTTGTCGGGATTCATCCGGATCAGCAGCTTCTGGCCACTTAACTCCTTGAGGATCACCCCAAAGCCCGTATTGGCATCGTAAATGGAAGTGGAAGAGAACAACTGATTCGACATCTCGCTCCGGCTCCGGTTGCCCTTGATATAAAGAGTATGGGACGCATTGCCGACCCCCTCCAGCTTATTACCGCCCTCGATGGTCACGGAATAATCGTATACCAGGGTAAGCTCGGAGATCCTCTTCTGAGCCCGCGCAGGCAGGAAAAGGACACATAGAAAAAACAGGCAGAAAGGGTTACGAAGGATATTAAACATTGATTAAAAATAAGAAACACCCCTCAAACCTCCAAGCAAGGGCCAACCACAATTCCGCCATCCTATTTACGCGAAGGCTTTTTCTGCGCCTCTTTTTGCGCCTCCTGCATCTGCTCCAACCGCTCCTGCCACTTCGACTTCGTCTTCGGCTTCGTCCGGTTCTCCTGCAGTTTCGCAAGGATCTTGGAATGATCGATTATGTAATTTTGGATCACAAACTGCAAAGCCAGCGTGATCACATTGGACACCGTATAATACCAGGTCAGCGCCGAAGCCAGCCGGTTAAAGAAGATCAACAGGAATACCGGCATGATATATGGCATATACTTCATCGCCGGGTTGCTCTGATCGGGCGTCATGCTCATCCCATACAGCGAGATCAGGAAGCTCGTCACGACCGCACACAAGGCAAAAAGGCTCACATGATCGCCATACCCCGGGATCGAGAACCCAAAGCTCAGGATACTGTCATAGGACGACAGGTCATGGCTCCACAAAAAGGTCTCGCCCCGTAACCCGATATTGCTGCTGAAGAAGCTATACAGAGCAAAGAAGATCGGGATCTGCAACAACGCCGGGATACATCCCCCAAGCGGGTTTACCCCCGCCTCCCGGAACAACTTCATCTGCTCCATCCCCATCTGTTGCTGATCGTCGCCCACTTTCTTCTTCAACTGCTCGATCTCGGGCCGCAAAGCCTTCATCTTCGCACCGCTGAGATAGCTGCTGTACACCAGCGGAGAGGTGATCAACCGGATGAACAACGTCAGCAGCAGGATCGCGATCCCATAGCTGGCGATATATTTCTTGAAGAAGTTGAACACCGGCATGATGATATAGACGTTCACCGGTCGGACAAAGCTGTACATCCCCCTTCCTAGGTCGATGATGTGCGTCATTCCCGGCTCCTCTTTCTCCAGGATGGAGAAATCATTGGGCCCGTAATAAAGCCGCAGCGGCAGACTGGCGCTAGCCGCGGCCGGGATCTTGGCCTGCAACGCAATATCGCCCCGCGCGACGACATTGGAAGAGTCCGATGCCTCCCGTTGCCAGTGAACAACCCCGCCGCTGAACCCGTTCCTGGCGATCAGCGTCGAATTGAAGAACTGCTGGGACAATGAGATCCACTTTACCGGCTTTTCAAAGGTCCGCTCGCTCTTCGAAGACATATAGTCGAATTGGCCGTCTTCCATATAGCCGATACTCGTCAGCCGGCGCTCCTCGGAAACGATCCGCTGCGCCCGCTGGGTCTCGAAATGCCAGCCCAGGTTGAAATTATTCTGGGAGAAAAGCTTCCCCGGATTGTTGACGTTTACGTTCCAATCGAGCACGTAGTCATTCGCCGGCAGCGTAAATTCATGCTCGATCGACTCACCCGCGGGCGCCGGCAACTGGAATCGCACCGTCTGGCTGCCATCGGCATTCTTGACCACCTGCCCGGGCTTGAAATACAGTTCCGCTATATCGGCCGCGCCCGACCCCGTATTGATCGGGTAGCTGATCCGGCTGTTCGGCCCCACCAGCTTCACCGGCGTGCTGTCATACGACTTGAACTTCTTCAGCTCCACATCGACCGGTTGACCCCCCTTATTGCTGAACACCACCTTCACCAGGTCGTTCTCGAGCGTCACCTGCTGCTCGGTCCCCTTGAATGCCAGCTCAAAACTATTCGAATCCACCACCGCCGGTGCAGCCTTAACATTCGTGTCCTGCTTCAAAGTCGCCTGGCGCTTAAGGGAGTCGGCCGCCTCACGGGCCCTGGTCACCACTGCAACGCTGTCGGCAATATGCTTCCGCTGCGCCTCCAGCTCGTGGCTGCTCTTCGTATTGATGTATAGGTAACCAAATAACATAAGCCCAAGCAACACAAAGCCAATAACCGTATTACGATCGAATCCCATATATATTTTTTAGGAAGTGCAAATATAGGTTCTTTACCCCAGTTGCCCGCGACCGGATCGGCAAGAACACTCCTGCCCGCCGCCAGCCCCCGGAAATACCGGTAAAACCCTATATCATCTCGCTCTGCAAAAGCGGATTCTTCACCGCATTCTTCGCCTCGGTAAATTCCTTGGCAGCCTTGATGAAATGAACAAAGATCGGCTGCGGGTTCTCCACCGTGCTCTTCAGCTCCGGATGGTACTGCACGCCAAAAAAGAAAGGATGGGAACTCGTGGATAGCTCGATGATCTCGATCAGCCCGCTTTCCGGGTTGGTGCCGCTCAGGATGAGCCCGGCCTGCTCAAAGGATTGCAGATACGCATTATTGAATTCCCAACGATGACGATGCCGCTCGCTGATCTCCGGCTTACCTTCATAGATCCGGCTGGCAAGTGAACCGGGCTTCAGCGCACAGGGATACGACCCCAACCGCATCGTTCCACCCTTGGCGGTCACCTTTTTCTGCTCCTCCATCAGGTCGATCACCGGGTGTGGCGTATGGACATCCATTTCCGTGGAATGCGCATCCTTCAGCCCCAACACGTTGCGGGCATACTCGATCACAGCCATCTGCATCCCGAGACAGATGCCAAAGAAAGGCAGCTTATTCTCCCGGGCGTATCGAACGGCAATGATCTTCCCCTCTACCCCGCGATGACCAAAACCCGGAGCTACCAGCAACCCGTCCAGGTTGGCCAGCTTTTCTCCGACGTTGTCGTCCGTAATGAACTCGCTGTGTACGTTCACGACCTGTACCTTACACTCGTTGATGGCGCCGGCATGAACAAAGGATTCCAGGATCGATTTATACGCGTCCTGTAATTCGATATATTTCCCGATCAGCCCGATCGTCACCTTGCTCTTCGGATATTTCAGCTTATCGAGGAATTCCTTCCACCGCCCCAGCTCAGGCTCATGCGTATTCGCAATGTTCAGCTTCTTCATACAGATCAGGTCCAGCTTCTCCCGCATCATCGTCAGTGGAACCTCATAGATCGTCGGCGCATCCGCCGCCTCGATCACCGCCTCGGGCTTTACATTACAGAAAAGCGCGATCTTCTTCCGGATATCCGGCGACAAAGGCTCCTCCGTCCGGCAAACGATGATGTCCGGATGAACCCCTTCCTGGCTGAGCAATTTGACGCTATGCTGCGTAGGCTTGGTCTTCAGCTCCTTGGCCGCCTTGAGATAAGGCACCAGCGTAAGATGGACCACTATACAGTCCTCCTCCGGCATCTCCCATTGCAGCTGCCGGACCGCCTCGATGAAGGGAAGCGATTCGATATCGCCTACCGTCCCCCCCAGCTCAGTGATAATGATATCCCACTTGTTGCCCTGGCCCAGCAACAACATCCGCCGCTTGATCTCATCGGTGATATGCGGGATCACCTGCACCGTCTTTCCAAGATAAGCCCCTTCCCGCTCCTTGTTGATCACCGTCTGGTAGATCCGGCCCGTAGTGACGTTGTTGGCCTGCGAAGTATAGATATTCAAAAAACGCTCGTAATGGCCAAGGTCCAGGTCCGTCTCCGCACCGTCCTCGGTTACGTAACACTCCCCATGCTCATAGGGATTCAAGGTGCCCGGGTCGACATTGATATAGGGGTCGAACTTCTGGATCGTTACCCTCAGCCCCCTTGCCTGCAATAATTTAGCAAGCGAAGCCGCAATGATCCCTTTTCCCAATGAAGACGTCACACCGCCTGTTACAAAAACATACTTAGCCATAGTATGGTCAATTAATTTATTATTAAATGCGTTGTTGTGTTGTTAGGCGACAGGCGGAAACCAATAACTTAGCTTTAAACAATATCCTGGCCGCTGCAATGACCCATTGAAAACCATAAAAGAAGGGAAATTCAAGAAGGTCATGCAAAGTTACACGATTTTGTAATGCCGCAAAAACCCATGTGGATAACTTATAAATCAAAGAGGCCCAACCTTCGGTTGGGCCTCTTCACATTCGTTTAGCGCGGTGTTTATTTCAGGACGGCAAGCGAAATTGCCGGCTTCGCCCGGGTATCCATTGCCTCGGCGGCAGGCAGGCTCCGGGAGAGTTCTTTGGCCGTTTTTTCCGAGTGATTGATCTTTACTGCGTGCAAAATAGCGATAGAAGCGATCTCAACGACTAATACAAGTCCTGTTAGGGTCTTTCCTTTCATTGTTTTATTGGATTTAGGTCTTTTCCAGGGATCAAGATTTTTCCAAATGCAACAGCTTCGGCTGCGCGGCGCGAAATTAGCTCCGCACACTCACAAACGCAAGATAATACGGGTTTATTTTAATTAAAAGGTAGAAACCGCCACTTAATTTTCGGACCTTTACGTGTCCTTTTTCCCCTCCTAATGAAGCATCTAACTTTTTAACAATCATTTACATATGCAAGAAAGATGTATTTCAAAAGCCCCCAATTTTTTCTATTTTGTCGGGGATTTACTCTGACTATGAAATACCCAGTACCCATTATCGGCCTGATGGCCCTCTCCCTTACCGGGGTGGCTCAAACCAACACCTCCGCCGTTCCTCTTTCCACCCTTCCCAGCATAACCATCGATCTAAGGAGATCCGGCCCCACCCTGCCCGGCGCATTCACCCACTTCGACGTGATCGATCTGCGGACCGATACCGCCCGGATCGGCATTCACACTTTTGTCCCTACCATCGGCCACGCCCGTAACAACCAGCTTGTTTTCGCCGGACCCGCCGCCACCGAGGTCGCCGGCTTCCTCAACAAAAATTTTGCGGTCCCCGGCGCCCATTGGTCGGCCCTCATCGTCCTGCGCAATCTCTGGCTTTCCGACGCAAACTATCTCAAAGAGGATAAGGTAAAAGACGCCGAAGTTTTGGATCAAAAGACCCATATCCGGCTGAAAGCCGAGATCTATGCCTGCAACGATAGCGAGTATATCCCGATCCTGCGGTTCGATACCCTGCAGACTTATAAGAATAGCAATCAATATAACAACTGGAGCAGCTATTATTCGCTTTGGGAGACCGATCTCACCGCCGTTCTCAGCGAAATGGCCGACAGCATCTCCGGATTGACTCCGGCCAGGGTGGAGAATGGCCGCCGTCTTCATCGGGAAGATATCCTTCAATTCAACCAGTCCCGCTTCGAACCGGCCATCACGGCTTCCAACGTCCTCACCGCCGGCGTCTACGCCAGCTTCCAGGAATTCAGGGACAACACCCCGTCCATTCAGAATTTCGAGGTCCAGCAGCAAAAAGGCGATCGCCTGCTATACCTGAAGGATGCCAACGGCTCTCGTCAGTATTCTCACGATGCCTGGGGGTATTGTGATGGGAAAACGATATTCATCATGCGGGATGGGAAGCTCTATCCACTATGGAAGGAAGGAAAGGCCTTTTATTTCTTTAGCCAGGCCTATAAGGAGTATGATGTGCCCAATCCCCCGGTATATGGGCCCAACATGCAGCCCGCCGTCCAGACCGGTGCCTACTTGTTATCCAGCCCGGGTCCCGCTGGCCTTACATCTAAAGGACCGATATCCCAACCCTGGGTAACCAAAAGCGCCCGCAACCGCCGGCGCATCTACACCGTCGATATGGACTCCGGAAGCGTATATTAGTCTTTAGCCCGACCGGCCAGGGGCCGGTCTCAATCTTTAGCGATCTTATCATAGCTCGCCACAAGGCCCTTGATCAGCGAAGAGCTGAACCCCTGGTGCTCCATCTCATTCAGCCCCGCGATCGTACAGCCCTTGGGCGTCGTCACCTTGTCGATCTCCTGCTCGGGATGGGACCCCTTCTTCAGCAGCAGTTCCGCCGCCCCCTTCACCGTCTGGGCCGCGATCAGGTTGGCCGTGGCCGCATCAAAGCCGATCTCGATACCCCCCTGGATATTCGCCCGGATATACCGCAGGGCAAAAGCGGTACCACAGGCGCCAAGCACCGTCGCTGCATTCATCAGCTGCTCATCGATCCGCACCGCCTTGCCCAACTGGTTGAAAATGTCCAGCACATATTGCAGATGTTCCTCGTTGACATTGCGGGCCGCGATACAGGTCATACTCTCCTGGATCGCGATCGCCGTATTCGGCATCGCCCTCACCACCGGCATCCCGTTCCCAAGAAAACCCGCGATTTGCTCGATGGTCACCCCCGTAACGACAGACACCAGCACCTGCTTGTCCGCCCGGAACTCACCCTTCAGCGAATGCAGGATATCATTCACCTGGAACGGCTTCACCGCCAGGATCACCAGGTCGGCATATCGCACCGCCTCTTCATTCTTGTCGCTCACAAGCACGCCCTTCCGCTCCAGCCCGGACAACGTATGGATACTCCGCTTGGTGATAAGGATATGCTTGGGCAGGACAAACCCACTCTGGATCAGTCCCTCGGCAATCGCCGTCCCTAAATTCCCGCCTCCGATGATCGCGATCTTCTTATTCATATATAATGTCTGTCCTTCGGACATGCCTCCTCCGTCGGCTTAATAGTAATTCTTCTTCGCAAGATAATTCCTTACATAATCGACAACCCCCTCTTCCAAAGAATGGAACGCATTCTTATACCCCGCCGCCCGCAGCTTCCCCATCTTCGCTTCCGTAAAATATTGGTACTTGTCCCGGATATCCTCCGGCATATCGATATACTCGATCCGCGCCGGCAGATCCAGACCCGCGAACGTGGCCTTTACCAGGTCCTCAAAAGGCCGCGCCTTCCCTGTACCCAGGTTATACAATCCCGATGCAGGCCGGCACTCCATCAGCCAGTAGCACACCTTCACCACGTCTTTCACATATACAAAGTCCCGAAGCTGCTGGCCGTCCTTGAAATCAGGCCGGTGACTCTTGAATAGTTTGACGAAACCATCCTTCTTTATCTGGTTGAAAGAATGGAAGATCACACTCGCCATTCGCCCTTTATGATATTCATTCGGACCATACACATTGAAGAACTTCAGACCCGCCCAGAACGGCGGTTGAGCATCCTGCTTCAACGCCCACTTATCGAACTCGTTCTTCGAGACGCCATACGGGTTCAGCGGCTTCAGCTCGTAAGGCAGATCATGCCGGTCCTCGTACCCCTGCTCCCCCGCCCCATACGTAGCGGCCGACGAAGCATACACCAGCGGGACCCCGTGTTCGGTACAATATTCCCATATCCGCTGCGAATACTCCACGTTCAAACGCTGATGAATGGAATAGTCGAACTCTGTAGTATCCGTCCGCGCACCGATATGAAAAACAAATTCCACAGTCGGCCGATCCGTATTCAGCCAGTCGAAAAAAACCTCCCGCTCCACTTTCTCCGAAAACGCCTTTCCCGCCAGGTTGGGCTCTTTCGCCCCATCGCCGAACTCATCTACCAGGATCAGGTCCCGGTATCCATGCTGGTTCAAAAATCCCACAAGACAGCTCCCGATGAATCCCGCCGCACCGGTGACGACAATATATTTTTTCATAGTTGATCGATGTCTACCAGCCGGGCCATATAATTGTCCAGGCTATGATCATATTTATCCTTCCACTCTTCTACATTGCCCCAGTCGGCGCCGTCGACAACAATTTCCCCATCGGTGACAACCCCCAGCTGCACCGCCGGGAACCCGCCTAATGCCTTCCGGAACTCTTCCACCCGGGAAGCCGCCACACTCACCACCACCCGGCTCTGGGCCTCGCCAAACCAATACGCATCCTTGCGGATCGCGGCATCGCCGGCGATAACATCGAAACCAAGCCCCCGCGGGAACGCCGACTCGGCCAGGGTAACGAACAGTCCGCCCTCGCTTACATCATGCGCACTGCGCACCAGCTTCTTAGCGATCAGCCCGGCCACCTTCTGCTGCAAGGCCCACTCCTCTTCTATATCGAAATGGGGGGCAGGACTCAGTTCCACCTTCCGGATCTTATGCAGATACTCCGACGAAGCAATATCGTCATAGGAATTCCCCAACAGGAACAGCACATCCCCCTCTTCCTTGAAGTCCAGGGTCATCTTGCTCTTCACACTGTCCAGCAGACCGACCATGCCAATGGTCGGTGTCGGATACACCGCTCCATCAGGGTTCTGATTGTAAAAGCTCACATTCCCACCCGTCACCGGCGTGTCAAACTTCCTGCACGCGTCACCCATTCCCTTAATGGCGTTGACAAACTGGTAATAGACCTCCGGGTTATAGGGATTCCCGAAATTGAGACAGTTCGTAACTCCAAGCGGTTGTCCACCGCTGCAAACGATATTCCGTGCAGCCTCGGCCACCGCGATCATCGCCCCTTTATACGGATCCGCAAACACGTACCGGCTATTACAATCCGTCGTCACCGCCAGCGCCTTCTGGGTGCCCTTCGCCAGCACCACCGCCGCATCGCTGGGTTGGTTCGTCGACGTATTCGCCGCACCGACCGTACTGTCATATTGAACAGCCACCCATTTCTTGGAGGCAATATTCGGTAGCGCGATAAGCTGCTCCGCAACACCCCGCAGATCGGCAGGAACCGCCACGGAAGCCGCATCAAAAGCATTCACCTCCTTCAAATACCCCGGCTCGCTATAAGGCCGGTCATATTGCGGCGCCCCGCCACCCAGCACCAGCTCATAGGCAGGGATCTCCGCCTCCAGCTCGCCATCCATATAAAACTTCAAAAGACCGTCATCCGTCACCTCTCCAATAGCCGCCGCCGGCAGATCCCATTTTTCAAAAATAGCGACTACCTCGGCCTCCCGCCCCTTCTTCACGACCATGAGCATCCGCTCCTGGCTCTCGCTCAGCAGCAGCTCCCAGGCCTTCATATGTTCTTGCCGCGCCGGAACCCGATCCAGGTCGATCCGCATCCCGACCTCGCCCTTGGCGCTCATCTCGGCCGTCGAGCAGATGATGCCCGCAGCCCCCATATCCTGCATGCCTACGACCGCCCCGGTATGGATCACCTCCAGGCAGGCCTCCAGCAGCTTCTTCTCCTGGAACGGATCGCCCACCTGCACCGCCGGCAGTTCCTTGGTGCTCTCGCCGGTGATATTGGCCGAAGCAAAAGAAGCTCCGCCGATCCCATCCTTGCCCGTCGCACTACCCACAAAGATCACCGGGTTACCGGTACCCTTCGCCGTCGCGGAGATCGTCTCCCCATTCTTCAGGATACCCACGCTCATCGCGTTGACCAACGGATTCGTATGATAACATTCTTCGAAATAAATTTCCCCGCCCACCGTCGGCACCCCAAAACAGTTGCCGTAATGGCCGATACCGTGTACCACCCCCGACAGCAAATGCTGGGTCTTCGCTTCTTTGATATTGCCGAAACGAAGGGAATTCAGCGAAGCGATCGGCCTCGCCCCCATGGTAAAGATGTCCCGGTGGATACCCCCGACCCCCGTAGCCGCTCCCTGGAAGGGTTCGATCGCCGAAGGGTGATTATGGGATTCGATCTTGAAAACAACCCCATGGCCATCCCCGATATCCATCAGCCCGGCATTCTCCTCACCGGCCTTCACCAGCATCCTCTTCCCTTCCCGCGGAAGCGTCTTCAACCACTTGATCGAATTCTTATAGCTGCAGTGCTCGCTCCACATGGCGCTAAAAGCACATAATTCTGTAAAATTGGGGGTACGGCCGAGCTTTTCCTGGATCAACCCGAACTCCTCCGCGGTCAGACGCAGCTGTTCGGCTGTTTTTACGGTAATTTCCATGGCCGCAAAAGTACGAGAAAATCAGTACGTTTGCGAGGTATGACCGCAAAAGGGAGAATCGCATTTGTAGCAAACACAAGTTGGAGTATCTACAAATTCAGGCTCTATCTTATTGAACGACTGCTAAAAGAAGGGTTCACCATCTACGTGCTGGCGCCCCGCGACGCCTATACGGAAAAATTCGAACAGCTGAAAGGCCTCACCTTTATTCAGCTGCATCATTTTCATCCCAAAGGCATCTCCCCGATCCGCGACTATCGCCTTTATAAAGAATTGCTCCACCACTACCGAACCACAAGACCGGGGCTCATCTTTCACTACACCATAAAAGCCAATCTCTACGGTACCCGCGCCGCGGCCCGCGCCGGCATCCCCTCCATCAGCGTCGTCACCGGCCTCGGTTACACCTTCTCCGGCGAAGGCTGGTTACAACGCGGGGTCCGCATCGGCTATCGCCGCCAGCTCAAAAAAGCCACCGAGGTCTGGTTCCTAAACGAGGATGACCGCAAGGTTTTCACGACCCAACACCTCGTCCCCGCGGACAACACCTTCCTCCTGCCCGGCGAAGGGGTCGACACGGAATATTTCCACCCCGCCCCCTACCACCCGCAGCATCCGCATCCCACTATCACCTTCCTGCTCATCGGCCGTCTCATCCGGCATAAAGGGATCGTCGAGTTCGTAGAAGCCGCAAAACAGCTGAAACAACGGCAAGCTCCCGTCCAATGCCAGCTGCTCGGCTTCTTCGATGACGAGAGCCCCGTGGCCATCCCGCACGAACGGCTGAATGAATGGATCGCAAGCGGCATCATCACCTGGCTCGGCCACGCCGACGACGTCCGCCCCTTCATCGAAAGGGCCGATTGCATCGTCCTGCCCTCCTACCGGGAAGGCATGCCCCTCAGCCTCCTCGAAGGCGCATCCATGTGCAAAGCCCTCATCGCCACCGACACCGCCGGCTGCCGCGACCTCATCGAAGAAGGCGTCAACGGTTACCTCTGCCGCCCAAAGGACAGCGCCGGCCTCGCGGCAAAAATGGCCGCTTACGTGAACCTGTCCCCCGATGCCAAAAAACAAATGGGCCTCCGCGGAAGAACGCACGTCCAAAAACACTATACCCAGGAAACCGTCGCCGGCATCTATTTGGAAAAAATAAAAACACTCGGGCTAACCCCGCACGAACATTAACGCTATGGAAGTTCTCCTGCTCTTGCTGTACGGGATCCTCCTCGGCTATGCCGTGGTAAAAATGAAATTCATCCGGAGAAGCAGGATCCGCACCATGCCCCTGCTCTTCCTCTTCGTCCTCCACGTCGCGGTCGGCTGCCTCCACGATGTCATCGCCTGGTACTACTATCCCGAACACGGCGACATCTGGATGTATTTTCAGTTCAGCTCGATCCAGACGTACCGGCTCTTCAACGACTTCGATCTCTTCTGGAAACTCAACTCCGACTGGGATTCCTTCTCCCATAACGCCATTATCCTCATCCATGTCCTGCTCGACCCCCTTTCCCGTAGCAACCTATACACCAATACCCTGCTCTTCTCCTTCCCCGTTTTCCTGGGCACCATCGCCCTCTTTCGCACCTTCCGCCACCGGTTTCCCGACGACCCCCTGGCGGCCTTCTCCGTTTTCCTCCTTCCCTCCGTTCTGTTCTGGACATCCTGTATCCACCGCGAAGCGGTCCTGTATATGCTCATCGGTTTCCTGGTCCATAATGTACATCGCCTCCTGCACAACGGATTCACCTGGAAGCGAATGATTTATAGTATTATTTGCTTTTTGTTCATCGTCTGGATCCGCACCGCCGTCACCTTCCTCCTCCTCCCCGCCATTTACTGCTGGCTCTTCGGGGAAAGACCCAGGCTCCGCAGATCCCTGGTTCTCTTCGCCATTGTCGCGACCATCAGCCTCCTCCTCACCCCCACCTTCCAGCACCTGTCCGCAAGCGTTGCCCGTCACCAGCACGAATTTCTCCTCCTGCAAGGCCATTCCCGCCTGCCCCTGCCGGCCCTGAACGGATCCTGGGCAAGCCTGTTCCGCATCCTGCCCATCGCCGGGAAGAACGGATTCTTCGAACCGCTCCCCGGATCGGGCGGCCGGTCGCTCTACCTCCTCTTTTCCATCGAGCTCCTCCTCGTCTGGGGGATCGTCGTTTTCGCCCTCGTTCATAACTTCCAGAACCGCCGCAACCTCGGCCGGCTCACAAAAGACCCCATCCTGAGCCCCTTTGGCTGGTTTTGCGTCCTCTTTGCCCTCTCGGGGATGCTCATCATCGGGGTCATGATCCCCTTCGCCGGCGCGATCGTCCGCTACCGCAGCATCTACCTGCCCTTCCTCCTCGTCCCCTTCCTCCATTCACTCCGCACCCTCCCCCTTTTCCAGGCCCTGAATCATCGGCTATACAACTATTTATCACACAGATTATGAATTATTTAATATAACACTTTCCCCCATTGAACTCCCTGTTTCAATCACATAAACCAAAAATTTATTTGAATATCCCTCATTCATTGTAGTTTCGCTAAAACTTTTCAAGCATGTCCTCATTAAGATTCAAAGCAATTGACAACCTAGGGAAGGCAGACGGAACCCAGGTCCCTGGGGCCGCCAAGATCACCGCCATCTTCGGCGAGAACGTTTTCACCTTGAAAACGGCACGGGAATTTTTAAGTGATGAAGCCTATAAAAGCCTCGTGGCTTCTATAAAAGGCGGGAAGAAGATCGATCGTGCGGTAGCCAATCAGATTGCATCCGGCATGCGTCAATGGGCTGAGGCAAAAGGGGTAACCCACTTCACCCACTGGTTCCAACCCCTCACAGGAACCACCGCTGAAAAGCATGATTCTTTCTTTACGATAAAGAGCGATGGCACCCCCATCGAAGAATTTGACGGCGCCGCGCTGATCCAGCAGGAACCCGACGCCTCCTCCTTCCCCAGCGGCGGTCTGCGCGCCACCTTCGAAGCGCGCGGCTATACGGCATGGGACCCCTCCTCTCCGGCCTTCATTATGGAAGTCGGTGCCGGAAGGACGTTCTGCCTTCCTACCATCTTCGTCTCCTATACCGGAGAATCCCTTGACTATAAGGCTCCTCTCCTGAAGGCTCTTGCCGCCCTGGACAAGGCCGCCGTGGAGGTTTGCCATTACTTTGATAAAAACGTCAGTAAGGTCACCGCCACCCTCGGTTGGGAACAGGAGTATTTCGTCGTCGACGAGGGTCTGTTCAACGCCCGTCCCGACCTGGTGATGAGCGGCCGCACCGTCTTCGGTCACGCTCCCGCAAAAGGCCAGCAACTGGAAGACCTGTACTTCGGCAGCATTCCCGAGCGCGTCTATGCCTTCATGCGCGATTTCGAGGCCGAAGCCTATAAATTGGGGATTCCGCTCCGCACCCGCCACAATGAGGTCGCTCCCGCCCAGTACGAGTGCGCCCCCATCTTTGAAGAAGTAAGTGTAGCAGTCGATCATAACATGCTCCTGATGGACGTCATGGACCGGGTCGCCCGCCGTCACAGGCTGCGCGTCCTGCTCCACGAAAAACCCTTTGCCGGCATCAATGGCAGCGGTAAGCACAACAACTGGAGCATGGCCACCGACACCGGTATCAACCTCCTCGCTCCCGGCAAGACGCCGAAGACGAACCTCATGTTCCTCACCTTCTTCGTCAATACGATCAAGGCGGTATATGAATATTCCGACGTCCTTCGCGCCTCCATCTCAGGAGCAGGCAACGATTACCGCCTGGGTGCAAACGAAGCGCCACCCGCCATCATCTCGGTATTCATCGGCGAATATCTCAGCAAGGTTCTCGCAGATGTAAAAGAGCGCGTAGGCGACAAGTTCGACGAACAGGACGAAGCCATCCTCAAGCTCGATCTGCACCGTAGCATCCCCGAGCTCCTGCTGGACAACACCGATCGTAACCGCACCTCACCCTTCGCCTTCACCGGCAACAAGTTCGAGTTCCGCGCCGTAGGCTCCAGCGCAAACTGCGCAAACGCCATGATCGCCGTCAACACGATCCTCGCCGAGACGCTCAAGAAGTTCAAGAAGGAAGTGGACACCCTCATCGAAAAAGGCGACAAGAAAGAGATCGCCCTCATGCACGTCATCCGCGAGTATGTCGTCACCAGCGAGAAGGTCCTCTTCGAAGGGGACGGCTACAGCGACGAATGGCATCATGAAGCGGAAAGACGCGGTCTGCCCAATGTCCGCACAACCCCGCTGGCCCTCGACGCGATCGTCACCGAAAAGGCCAAGCATTTGTACGAATCGAATGGCGTTTACACCCACATCGAGCTGGAAGCCCGCCATGAGATCGAACTGGAAAAATACATCAAGCGCGTCCAGATCGAGGCCCGCATCATGGGCGAGCTGGCAACCAGCCATGTCCTGCCCCCGGCCATCAAATACCAGAATACCCTTATCGCAAACATCAAGGGCCTGAAAGACCTCGGCCTTCCCGCCGCCGCCTACGCCAACCAGCAGCAGATCCTCGAAAAGATCTCCCTGCACATCGGCAAGGTCAGCGAGCTGGTAAGCAAGATGATCGAGGCCCGCAAGGTCGCCAACAACATCACCGATACCCGCACCAAGGCCATCGCCTACACCAGCCAGGTAAAAGAACCCTTCTTCGACGACATCCGCTACCACGTGGACAAGCTCGAGCTCCTCGTCGACGACAAGGAATGGGTCCTTTCCAAATACCGCGAATTACTCTTCTTACGCTAAGTAAAAAAAGCCCGCTTCGAGCGGGCTTTTTTTATCTTTTATATCAGGGAACCCATCGGCTATAAGGAATTCCGCCCGCACCAAACCCTGGCCGCCCCCAGCTAGCCCATCCGCCCCTTGGGCCGTCAGGCCATCCGCTCCTTAACCCATCCCTCCGCGATCTCCAGCTGCCGCTTGATAGACAGATGTGAATTGTCCAGCACCACCGCATCGTCGGCCTGCCGCAGCGGGCTGATCTCACGATGCGAGTCGATATAGTCCCGATGCGCCAGATTCTGCTTCACCTCCTCCAGCGTGATATTCGGATTTTTCTCATATAATTCCTTGAATCGCCGCTGTACCCGCACCTTCTCCTCCGCCGTCATAAATATCTTCAGCTCCGCATGCGGAAAAACCACCGTTCCGATATCCCGGCCATCCATGACGATCCCCTTCTTCCGGCCCATCTCCTGCTGCTTGGCCACCGCGAACTCCCGTACCTCCCTCACCGCCGCCACCTCGCTCACCTTCTCGGCGATCACCAGGTCGCGGATCACATACTCGACGTTCTCCCCATTCAGCCACATCTCCGTCTGACCGTTCTTGTGGTTGGTCACGAAATCGAGCTTGACATGCTTCAACGCCTCTTCCACCGCGGCCGGAATGGTCCAATCCACATGATGCCGGAGAAAGTAGAGCGTGATGGCCCGGTACATCGCGCCGCTATCGATATAGACATAGTGCAGCTCCCGCGCCAATTGCTTGGCCAGCGTGCTCTTCCCGCAAGACGACCAACCGTCGATCGTAATAATGATCTTCTTCATACACATAAAAAAACCGCACCAAAGGTGCGGCCTTTTTTTATTCGATTGCTATTTATGCTTCTGATTTTTCTTTGGCCCTCTCCTTCAAAGAGAACTTGATCTTCGAATTCTCCTTGTCCAGATCGGCGATCAGAACATCTCCGTTCTTGATATTCATGTTCAGGATCTCTTCCGCCAGGGGATCTTCCAGGTATTTCTGGATGGCCCTGTGCAGCGGCCTGGCCCCGAACTGGGAATCATACCCCTTATCCGCGATGAATTGCTTCGCATCATCCGTCAGCTCGAGCGTGAACCCGAGATTGTTCAGCCTCTTAAGCACACCCTTCATCAGGATATCGATGATCTGGAAGATATGCTCCTTGTTCAGCGCATTGAAGATGACTATATCGTCGATCCGGTTCAGGAACTCCGGACTAAAGGTCCTTTTGAGCGCCTTCTCGATAACGGCCTTGTTGTTCTCGTCCGCATTCGACGTCCGCGCCGCCGTGGCAAATCCGACACCATCCCCGAAGTCCTTCAATTGGCGTACCCCGATATTGGAGGTCATGATGATCAGCGTATTCTTGAAGTCCACCTTGCGGCCCAGGCCATCGGTCAGCTGACCGTCGTCCAGCACCTGCAGCAGGATATTGTAAATATCCGGGTGAGCCTTCTCGATCTCATCCAGCAGGATCACCGAGTACGGTTTGCGACGAACCCGTTCCGTCAGCTGACCGCCCTCTTCGTATCCGACATATCCCGGAGGCGCACCGATCAGGCGGCTCACCGTGAATTTCTCCATGTATTCGCTCATGTCTATCCGGATCAGCGAATCCTCGGAATCGAACATGTACCGCGCCAGCGCCCGTGCCAGCTCCGTCTTACCGACCCCGGTAGGCCCGAGGAAGATAAACGTGCCGATCGGTTTCTTCGGGTCCTTCAGACCGACCCGGTTCCGCTGGATGGCCTTCACCACCTTGGTGATCGCATCATCCTGGCCGACCACCATGCCCCGCATGTCGATCGCCATATTCTTCAGTTTTTCCGTCTCGGCCTGTACCATCCGCTTGACGGGGATACCGGTCATCATGCTCACCACTTCGGCGATATTATCCTCGTCGATCGGGTAGCGCTTATGCTTGCTTTCTTCTTCCCATTCGGCCTTGGCCTTTTCCAGCTCTTCCTGCAGACGCTTTTCCGTATCCCGCAGCGAAGCGGCCTCTTCGAACTTCTGGCTCTTCACCACCTTGTTCTTCTCGTTCTTTACGTCTTCTATCTTTTTCTCGAGTTCGACGATATTCTGCGGTACATTGATATTTTTCAGGTGCACCCTCGCCCCTACCTCATCCAGCACGTCGATGGCCTTGTCCGGAAGCAGGCGGTCCGTCATATACCGGTCGCTTAACTTGACACATGCGTTGATTGCATCGTCAGAATAAGTGACATTATGATAATCCTCGTATTTGGATTTAATGTTATTCAGTATCTGAATAGTCTCCTCGACCGAAGGCGGATCGACCATCACCTTCTGGAACCGGCGGTCCAAGGCGCCGTCCTTCTCGATATACATCCGGTACTCGTCCAGGGTGGAGGCGCCGATGCACTGGAGTTCTCCACGCGCCAGCGCGGGTTTAAAGATGTTCGAGGCGTCCAGCGAACCGCTCGCCCCACCGGCGCCTACGATCGTATGGATCTCGTCGATAAAGAGGATCACGTCCCGGTTCTTCTCCAGTTCGTTCATGATCGCCTTCATCCTTTCCTCGAACTGCCCCCGGTACTTGGTACCCGCGACCAGGGCCGCCAGATCCAGCGAGATTACCCGCTTGTCGAACAGCACCCGCGAAACCTTGCGCTGTACGATGCGGAGGGCCAGGCCTTCCACGATCGCCGTCTTACCCACGCCGGGCTCCCCGATCAGGATGGGGTTGTTCTTCTTACGGCGGGAGAGGATCTGGGATACTCTTTCGATCTCCTCTTCCCGGCCAACGATGGGATCAAGGGCCCCCATCTCGGCCAACCGGGTGATATCCCGGCCAAAATTATCCAGCACGGGCGTCTTGCTCTTCGCATTACCCGCGGCTCTTGCTTTCTGTTGCGAATACTTCTTCTCCTCATCGAAATCGTCATCGTTCTCCTCTGCGTATTCGCTACGAACGTCGTTGCTCTTCACAACACCCAGCTCGTTTCTGAATAAGTCGTAGTCCACGTCGAATTGATTTAAGATTTGTGTAGCAATGTTTTCTTTGTTCTTCAGGATCGAGAGCATCAGGTGTTCGGTCTCCACGGTGGGACTTTTCAGGGCTTTTGCTTCGAGGACGGTTACGCGTATCACCTTCTCCGCCTGTTTGGTCAGCGGCAGACTATTGATATTGGCGATATTCTTGCCGGTCTTATCCTTGACTGCCATCTCCACTTCCTTACGCAACTCATACAGGTCCACATTGAAACTCTTCAAAATGCGGACAGCTGTATTATCCCCTTCACGGATCAACCCCAGCAACAAGTGCTCCGTACCGATAAAATCGTTCCCCAGTCGCAAAGCTTCCTCCCTGCTGAACGATATGATCTCCTTTACCTGGGCTGAAAAATTATTATCCATTTTTAAGTAATTGAGCTTTATACAATAATAACGAATATTTTTGACTTCCGATTCCGCCACTTTATTAACGGCCGTTAATAATCACTTAGTGTATATGCAAGTCAAAATTGATACCAGAGAAAAATTTCATGCCATTACTATCCTTGACGCCGTTCTTGCTGCTAATATGACAGAAGCGCTTGAGCAAAGTTTACTGCCGTTCCTCCAAAAAGAAGTTAAAAACGTGGTTCTCATATTAAAAGACATCAGCGAGGTGGACGATGCTGCTGCGGAATGCCTGGTTCGGATACAACAGCGCTTCTACGACGAAAGCGCCTCCTTCGTGATCTGCGAGCTTACCCCGGAAGTCGAGAAAAGCCTCGAGGACAGCGGCCTCCTCGAACTCATGAACGTCACCCCCACCGAGAGCGAAGCCTGGGATATCGTGCACCTCGAAGAGGTCGAAAGAGAGCTGCTCAACGGTCCCGATTGCTGATCCGGAAAGCAGACAGAAAGTCAGCCGATACCTCTGGAAATCAATCAGTTTCTTCATAATCACCCTCCAGGGGTCTCCATCCATATCACATAACAGCCAGTGGTTTACGAAGTTCGATCGGTCCGCCGATTTTCATTATATTCGCTAATATGTTGGCCGTAACCATCTTAGGTAACAACTCCGCTCTACCCGCATTTGACCGTCACCCCACGGCGCAAGTGGTCACCATGGAAGACCAGATCTTTCTGGTGGACTGCGGCGAAGGCACCCAGATGCAGATGGCCAAATATAAGATTCGCCGCAGCAAGATCAACTACATCTTCATCTCCCACCTCCACGGCGACCATTATTTCGGGCTCATCGGCCTGCTGACCAGCATGGGTCTGCTCGGCCGGACGCAGGAACTCCACATTTTCGCCCCCCGGACCCTGCAGGACATCATCGACCTCCAGCTGAAAGTAGCCGATATCCAGCTCTCCTACCCCCTGTACTTCCATCCCCTCATCGAGGAAGGGCCCATCGTCCGCGAGGCCAAATTCGAGGTTAACTGCTTTCCCGTCTACCACCGGATCGAATGCTGGGGATTCCGCTTCCGCGAGATCCGCCCCTTCCGCCGCGTCAATCCCGAAAAGGCCCGCCAGATGGACGTCCCGTCCTCCTTCTTCGATCGCCTGAAGTGGGGGGAGAGCTACCTCCGGAAAGACGGCGTGCTGGTCGACAACCAGGCCGTGACCGAAGCCGCCACCCGGGCCCGGTCCTATGCCTATGCCTCGGACACCCTCTTCGACGAACGGATCGCCGAACACGTAAAGGGCGTCGACCTCCTCTACCACGAGACCACCTATCTCAAGGACCTCGAAGAACAGGCCGGCAAACGATTTCACAGCACGACCACCCAGGCGGCCACCATCGCCCGTCTCGCCGGGGTCGGGCGGCTGATCATCGGCCATTTCAGCTCCAAATACGAAAAACTCCTTGCCTTCGAACAGGAGGCGCGGGAGATCTTCCCCAATACCGATCTGGCCATGGAAGGCGTCACCTATAGACTCTGATGGACAGGCCCGATCCGCTGAGAAGGATCAGCCAGGCAGCAGGAATCCCAGCTTAAAGCTCGATTTCACCCCCACCAGCAGGGAATGCAGCAAATAATAGGAAAAATAGCGCTCCCGGTCCCGTTTGTAGTCCACTTTGCCTCGGGCCGACTCTTTATTTTGGGGAATGATCAGGTGCTTTAGCATAAAGGATTTGAACTTGTCCACCTTGCCGTTCTTCCCCAGCTTTTGTACCACCAGCTCGTGATATCGCCCGGTCACCTCCCCCATCGACCGCTCGGTGCTCATCGAAAATTGAAAATCCAGCCTGTTCAGCATCCCCGATTCGAGGTGTAAATGCCCCAGGTTCTCGGCCGGATTGTTCAGTTTGGTCACGTCCAGTTCGTGAAAGGCCCCTTCTACCCGGTAGGGATCCCCCCCATGCAGGGGTATCTTCGTCGTCGCCTCTACCGTTCCCGAATTCATCAGCGAGCCCTCGGTGTGCAGGGTAAGATAGGCCGGGTCGCCTTTTGCGGGCTTATTGATCAGCGGCGCCAGCGACCCTGAGAAGCGGTGGATGGTCAGCACGCCGGTCTCCTCCCCTTCCTTCGGGAATTCTTCGTAGGTGAAGAGCGTCGGGCCAAGCTTCACTAATTTTATTCGTAGTGAGACCGGCAGCTCCTTCAGTGACTCGGCAGGCAGGGGTTTCTCCCCCCGCTCCAGCGGCAACCGCCGGTCCCGGAAAACATAGATATGATTTTTCCGGATACTGATCCGGTCCGCGACGACCCGTTCTTCGCGCAGGGCGGAGACATCCAGTCCCTCCGCTTCGATCCCTTCGCTCTTCACCTCCCAGACGTCCACCTGGTGCCCCTTTTTCTTCCCGATGGTTAGCTTGTCCATCACCGGCAGTATGCGCAGGCTGTCCACCCGGAACGATCGCTTTCGGCTGTCCAGCTCCACGTGGTGGAGGACGATGGTTTCATCAGCGTCCGGTATCCTGCCTCGGATCCGATCGGCCGATAAATGTACCTCCCCGAAACCCTTGGCTCCATTCTCCGATCCATACACGGAATCCAATTCCACACTTCCTTCGAAGGATAGATGCATTTTTTCTTCGCTCGCCTTGATCCCCTCCAGCCGCAGCCGCCGCAACCGGAGCCGTTGGGTTCGCATGACCTCGAGATAGTGGATGCCGTCCAGCGCCACATGATCCAGCGTAGCGTCATAGACCCGTTTGTCCCCGGTATACCGGACGGTTACGCTATCGAGGTCCATCGTGCCGCCAAACAAGCTGCAACGAAAGGAAGCGTACCTCACCTGCACCGAGGACGGCAGGGCGGCAATAGCCGCATCCACCTTCCGGTGGATCATGGACCCGGCAACGAAAAAGCCCGCGATCAGCAAGACCACGAGTATGCCGACACCCCAAAGGACCCCCTTGATCATACTCCGCATATGAATCAAACGGCGGTCCACCCCAACGCAGTTGCCTATCGACGCGTTGCCGTTGCCTCCAAAACGTTAAATGTAGAGAGTCTAACCCTTGACGTAGTGATGCATCTTCTGCTGCAGCGGCTCGCTTACCGGCACTACCGGCAGGCGCAAATGATTGCCGATCAGCCCAAGCTCAAACATCGCCGCCTTGACTCCTGCGGGATTGTTCTCGGCAAAAAGGAGCTCGTACCCCGCGATGAGCCGGTCGTTGAGAGCTTTCGCCTCGCGAAACTGGTGTTTCAGCGCAAGCCGCACCATTTCCGTAAAGGCCTCGGGGAAGCTGTTGGCCGCGACGCTGATCACCCCGTCCATCCCGCAAGCGATCTGGGGCAAGGCGAGCGCATCGTCGCCGCTGACCACGAGGAAATGTTCGGGCCGGTCGCGAAGGATCTCCATGCATTGTGCCATGTCCCCACTGGCCTCCTTGATGCCGGCGATATTCTTCACCTCCCTGGCCAGCCGGATCGTCGTGGCCGCGTCGAGGTTCCGGCCCGTCCGGCCGGGGACATTATAGAGGAGGATGGGCTTGGGCGAAGCGGCCGCAAGCGCTTTGTAGTGCTGGAAGAGTCCTTCCTGCGAAGGTTTGCTATAGTAGGGACTCGCGCTGAGCACGGCGATCGCCTTGTCGAGCGGGAACCAGCCCAGCTCTTTTTCCAGTTCGGCCGTGTTGTTGCCACCGACCCCGACCACCACCGGCACCCGGCCCGCCACCTTTTCATAGGTGAACTGGATGATATCTTTCTTTTCTTCTTTGGACAGCGTCGGCGTCTCGCCGGTAGTGCCCATGGTCACGATATATTCCACGCCCCCACCGATCACGAAATCGATGATCCGGGCCAGGGCCGTAAAGTCGATACTGAGGTCAGATGTAAAAGGAGTTACGAGTGCCACCCCGGTTCCCCGGAGTTGTTGTATGAGAGACATTTAATGCAATATTAATCGGTAAATGAATGAAGTTCCGTCAAAAATGGTGGCCTGTCTTGCTTCAGGAATGATCTTCTCGGTGCTTGTTCGCCGTCGGGGCGTCAGGCCGGCACCTCATTCCAGAAGCCCATCTTGCCGAACTTCACGATCCGCTTTTCGATCCGTTCTTCCGGGCTCAGCTGCTTCAGCTCTTCGAGCGTCTCGATCAGCTTTGGCTTCAGCAAATTCGCGGCTTCTGCATAGTCCCAGTGCGCACCGCCCAACGGCTCCGGCACGATGCTGTCGATCAACCCGAACTGGAACATATTATCCGGCGTCAGCCGCAGCTCTTCGGCAGCTTTCTCCTTCTGGTCCCAGCTGCGCCAAAGGATAGAGCTGCAGTTCTCGGGCGAGATGACCGTATACCA
>Ga0105239_10000437_pt1 | contig 60907 bp, 66 predicted proteins | sample KBSC44metaG_FD_92761 | JGI IMG/M metagenome (GOLD analysis project Ga0105239, IMG submission 92761) | Corn rhizosphere microbial communities from Kellogg Biological Station, Michigan, USA - KBS C4-4 metaG | ecosystem: Host-associated > Plants > Roots > Rhizosphere > Soil | place: Michigan, USA...
AATTTGCCGAGGCTACCACCGACAATATTCCGACACCTGGCTCGAGTCCTGACTTTCCACAGGCCTGGAATGACATACATGGTTTCGAAGTTGCCGACCTTTGCAATAGCGTTGGCACACTGACGGACGGCGTAAACACATTTCAAGTGACACAGTATTATCTCAACAGTGTAACTGGTTGCAGCACCGGCAATTATCAGAGTCCATAATTCTGGCCAGTAGATGTGGGTCTTTAGCCGTCGCTCCCTTAGACGCCGAACATCCAACTGGGGCAGATCGCCGAGGCATCAATTCCCCGTGGCACGGCCGTGCTCCCGATCTGGGAAGTCAGAGAGACGCGGGAACGGGCGTGACGCTCTAGTCTCCAGTGGTAGCCGCCAGCCGATTGCCTCTACGGAAGGATACATGTAGCAATATAGAGGTGTCTTATGGCCGAGCTCGTAGGCACCGCGATGAATTTCGGCGCATTCAGACAAAGTGTACGGTCCGAGCAGTTGCAGGCAGTTGCCGACCATTGGCATGAGGCCCGTCGGAATCGCCTCATGCCGGCGTGGCGCGACCTGCGCCCTGCGGCGATGCGCAAGCAGCTCCCAATCGTTTGGGCCTACGCCTACGACCCGGATACCGAGCAGTTCACTGGACGCCTGGCCGGCGATAAGATCACGGAGATTTTCCAGAAGAACTTCAGGGGCATATCAATACCCGAGGCGCACCCGCGCGAGGCAGTTGGTTGGGTTTACGGCCTTTTGAAACGGGTGGTCACCGAGCCCGCGCTTTATCACTACGAAGGGCAGGTTTTCAGGCAGCTCGAACGGTACGGCTCCGGCGAGCGCATTATCCTGCCGCTGTCTTCCGATGGCACAGAGGGGGATGGTCTTCTCGGCGCAACAGAGTACGACTTGCATCCTGGCATTGCAGTGACGGTCACGGCACCGGCGAAAGAAACTGAACATGGTTTTCGATCAAGAGGGGAGCCAGTCTAGCGGGGGGTGGCAGTCCGAAGCACGATTTCGTCGCTGCTCAGTTTGTTGTGGAAGAAGCGTGGCACGAGTGCAGACGCAAAGGTTGAATCGCGACGCATCGCCAAAATGAAGGCGCGCAGCGCATTCTCTTTCTCTTCCTGTGGCTTCGCGCCCTCGATGATTTCCAGAAACGCGTTTGCTGCCCGCACAACGTCGTTCGGGCCGACAATCCAGAGCCGCCGAATCTCGGTGATTGTAGCATTAATGTCTTGGTAATTTGGCGGGGTCGCCAAGAAGGCGGGCAACCGGTCGATGATTCCAAAGTAGTGATCAAGGCGCTGTTCGCGCCGGTCCCACGCCTTCTGGTAAAACCAGCCCAAGCCAGCAAGCGCGGCCGACACCGCCAATGCCCAAAGTCCGCCGTTCATGTCCGTGGCCCTTGTTCGTAAGGTACCGAAGTCTACCGCCTTATTCTAATGCCTGCTCAACCAATTCCGGCAACGCCTAAGCCATTGAAACAACCGGTCAGCAGGCGAGCCGTGGCGTTGCAAAATGGAATGCTTCCCCTTGCGTCTACGACGAGAACCTCGAGTTCCAGATTGTCCAGCACCTCGCTAGCGATCTCGCCTTCTGACACCTTTGTCGGGACGTCAGCCGAATTGGCCCTTGCACGCGAACGCAATGAATTTGCCTGCCGATGAGAGCAGAGATCGCTGACCGGCATTAGGTGCAAAGCACGCGCGCCCCACGCGGCCTCGCTTGAATGCCCTCCTATATCTATTCCCTTATAGATCTGTTAGAAGTGCTCATCGCTGATAGATATTACGAGCATCGGCGGCTGAGAGACATGTGAAGACGCTCCCGCTCCATAACAGCCGGAGAGTTTGCATGACCCAAGCACAGCGCGTGGCGTGGCCGTTTTCAATAACGCGCACGTTTTTGATGGTAGCTTTCGACCTTGCAATTGTGATGGCCGGCTTGTTCGCCCTCGCCTACGTCTGGTCGCCGGCGTAGCCGAACCGCATCACGTGGTCGCGGCAAGGCTCTGAAGGCCGACCCGGCCGTAGCCTGTAAATCCGCCGAGGCTGCCCGCCGCATGGTGGAACGTTTGTCGGCTAAGGAATGGAACATGACAATCGAATCGAGTGACGATTTCAGGCTTAGCCGCATTGAGGCGGAAGGGTCGAATATGGCGCACGAGTACATGCCTGGACAGGTCGGGAAGCCCGATGAGTTTCAGATCGCCGATCTCAACCCTTATCGCGCAGATCCCGCACGCCGTCGCTGGTCCGCGGGATTCCGCAAGGCCCTAACAGGGATGCAGGCGAAATGATCCCGAAAGTATTGCGAATGCCAAAAATCCGGTTCTGGAAGAATGACCGCTCTTATAGGCTGACTGACCCAAAGCGGGTTCAGGAAAGCAATTGCGAATTCGCTGCCGCAATCAGTGCGCGACGCGAATATGAGCGTGTGCACTTTGAGGCGGCGGTAGCGCGAATGGGCTGGGATGCGGCGATGCCGGCGGTGGGCAAGAACATGCCACGCCAGCACTTTACACGAGAACAAGAGTGACGGGGACTAGTGCTTAAGGCGTTTATGCCGCGCGTCGAGCAATCGCCCCTCGGATAGCTTGGCCATCCCGAGCCAAAGCTCGTAGCGGGCACATGACGCATCAGCGATTGATTCCAGCACCGATAGCGCCTCGGCCTCGCTCCGGCAGGTCAACCGGTAAATCTTCAGCGGGCGTCCGCACAGATCGAGCAACCGGACTTCAAAGGTCTTTTTAGAGACTATGTGCGCCGCGCTAGCTTGTATGCGCACGGCACGTCACCGTTCCCTGTGCTGCCCGTCCTTGCGTCGGGAAAATTCGACAATCACGCCGCGTTTCGCCAGCTGCTGCTCTTCTGTGCGTGCGCAGGCGCGATCAAGATGCCCCAACGCGTCCATCACCGCCGAGAAGGTCACCGGAAAGGTTGTTCCCGGCAACAAACGCAAGGTTGGAAAGCCTTCGACCGCATGGGCGTCAGATGCCCATTCGCATAAGAGCGCGCGTTTTTGGCTTGTGCTGAGCGACGGATCGTCCACCACTTCGTGGGGAAACGAAAAATGGCGTGTGCGAGCCGCGCGCTGCTGTTCGGTCGTGTCGGGCTGGTTGATAATCATCATCTTAGCTCTCCTCTGGCATCCTCCAATGCCGTCTTGCTGAGAACCAAGGCCCGGCCCAGGGGACCGGGCCTTCAGTCAACCTATAAGTCGATGTCCGTCCGCCGGTTGGCGTGCCGCCGGCTGGCGTGCGCCATCGCGAGCGCGGACTACGCGGCCCTCGACGTGCCTTCGACAGTCTTCAAGTCGGGCGCGTTGATGGCGATGCGTCGTGGCTTTTTCTCTTCCGGAATGACGCGCTCCAGATCGATGTGAAGCAGGCCGTTTTCGAGCTTGGCAGAGCGGACCTCAACATGCTCGGCGAGCTGGAAGCGGCGCTCGAAGGCGCGAGCGGCGATGCCCCGATATAGGAACTCCGATTTTTGGGCGTCGTCTCCCTGCCCGGCAACAGTCAGAACACCATCACGCAACTCGATTGCCAGATCTCTTTCGCCGAAGCCGGCAACCGCGAGCGTGATTCGATAGTGGGTCTCGTCGCTACGCTCGATGTTATAGGGAGGAAATCCGTTGCTTGTGTCGGCGGGCTGCTGGAGCATGTCGAACAAACGGTCGAAGCCGACGGTAGAACGGAAGTAGGGTGCAAAGTCGATCTCACGCATATCACAACCTCCTGAAAGCGTTGTAATTTTCTTGTCCAAGCACCACGGCGGCTACCCAGACGCGAGGGAAATTAGGTCAGACAAAGACGAGTTCAAGGCCCCCCTAAATGAAAAATTTGTAGGACAGCTACCGAAGCAATTCCGGAGTTACGAGACCTCGCTGAACTGTGAATGGGCCCTGTAGACGCTGCAGGAATCTGCGCGCGCTCGCGGCCGGTCCAACGCGGCCAGTTAGCGCCAGCGCAGCACGAGCGGGCCCAGCGCCCAGCCGAGCGCGGCGGAAGCGGCCATGCCCAGCGTGTACCAGATTGCCAGGAAGGGCGCGGTGCTCTCCGTGCAGGCCAGCGCATAGACAAAGGCTCCGGCGCCTCCTGCGGCGAGGCCGATGGCAGCGCCGGCTTCGCGCAGGCGTGTCGGCGCAAGGCCACGCATCGCCCAAACCAGCCCGGCCAAAGGCGGAAGCGCGAAAAACAGGATACGCCACGGACACACTCTGGCGGATTCACCCATAAGCATCAGGGCGCGGCTATCGGGAGCCGCGGCGGCGAGCCGGAGAGCTGCAATCACGATCACCAGAAGGATCGGAGCGGCGAGCCACTCGATCCGTCCCCGCGCGCTCGCCGCCGGACGCGCAAGACGCTCGGCCGCAAACCCTGCGATCACCGCAAATGCGAGCGCGTAGGCGAGCTTCATCCAGAACATAGCGGTCGTCATGCTCTGGTCCATGTCCGGCCGGGGCCCAAGAAGAACAAGCATCAGCACCGCGGATACGATCACGCCGCCGCTCATGCCGAGCGCCAGTCTGCGCGCAACGGTCCAGCGCGACACAGGCGCAAGATCGGCGGAGAGGGAGCGCAGGAATTCGTCGCTCATTTCGCGCCGCCTTCGCCGTGGAAATATGCCCCCAGCTTCTTGAGGCCGCGATGGAGCGCGACCTTTACCGCCGTCTCGCTCATTCCACGGGCGGCCGCCGCCTGCGCATTGGACAGCTCGCGCAGCTTGATGTCGCGGATCAGCGCCTGCGTCGCGGGCGGAAGCGTCTGTAGCGCTTTCTCGAGATCATGGCGTGCGTCGACGCTGGCGCTCTCATCCGTCACGAACAGCGCGGCCGCGTCGTCGAGCGGCACGGTCTGCCGGCGTCCGCCGCGGCGGAAGTGGTCGATAAGCTTGTGGCGGGCGATCGCATAGCTCCACGCCGTGAACATCTGTGCGCGGTCGTAAGTCCCCCTATGGTTATGAATGGCCATCAGCGTGTCTTGCACCAAATCGTCGATCTCCGCCGCGTCCCGGCTGAGCCTGTTGCGAAAATACGCGCACAGCCGCCATCGCATCTCCTCAAGCAGCGTGCGATAGGCCGCTTTGTCGCCGTCGAGCGAAGCGATCATCAGGGCCTTCAGATCTGCTTCCGACGGTTGCACGCCTTCTCCCGGAGAAATTCGTTTTTGTTTTCAAGATGGTTACACGGGGCTGTAACCAATCTTGCCGCCCGTGCGACTTTAGAGGAAGGTCATTTGTAGCGCGGAACCCGTCAAATGGGGAACAAGCTGACTCTACGCTCGCTTCCGGAGCGGTTTTCGCACCTGTTGGCCCGCATATTGGGGGTGATAAAGGGACAGTCCTTCTATCGCCACCGGGCCCCGGTGCGCCTGACCCATTGGATCAATGCGCTTGCGATTCTCTTCCTGCTCGGCAGCGGTCTGAACATCTTCAACGCCCATTCCCGCCTCTACTGGGGCAAGGTTGGCGCCGACACGGACCATCCCTTTCTGTCCATCGGCGCGGTCGACACGGCGACCGGTACGCGCGGCATCACCCAGGTCGGCCCCTGGCAGTTCGACACAACCGGTTTTCTGGGTTGGTCGAAGGTCGACGGGGAATACGTCTCACGGGGATGGCCGGACTGGCTGACCATTCCGAGCTATCAGGACCTGGCCGACGCGCGGCACTGGCATTTCCTGTTCGCCTGGATTCTGGCAATCAACGGGCTCGCCTACCTCGTCTGGAGTCTCTGGACGCGCCATGTCCAGAAAGACATCTGGCCGACCGGCGCTGACATCAAGGCGATACCGCAATCCGTGATCGATCACATCAAGCTCAAACATCCAACCGGCGAGGCCGCGAAGCGCTATAACGTGCTACAACGCTTCGCCTATCTCGGCGTGATCGGGCTGATCGCACTGATGGTGCTGACCGGTCTCACGATGTCGCCGGGCTTCGATGCGGTCTGTCCCTGGCTGATCGATGTGTTCGGCGGCCGGCAATCGGCGCGCAGCATCCATTTCATCTCGGCGTCGCTGATCGTCCTGTTTGTCTTCGTGCATCTTGTCGAAGTGATCCTGGCCGGAGCGATCAATGAAGTGCGTTCGATGCTGACCGGCCGCTACGTCGTACCAGAGGAGCACAAGTGATGGTCAAACCGGCGGACATCACCCGGCGCGCGGCGATCGTCGCGGGGTTCGGCGGTGCGGGCTATCTTATCGCGAATGCGAGCAGCATCACGTTGAGCCCATCATTCGCGCGGCTCTCGCGCGGCGTGGAGGACTGGACGCGCATCAATCAGCACGCGCTCCTGGCGCCGGGACAACTCGCTAAGGAATATTCCGCCTCCGACATCTCTCCGGTGTTCAAGGCGAACGGCACGTTCAATCCCGGTACTGACGAGTACACCGCCCATGTCGCACGGGGGTTTGCGGATTGGCGGCTGACGATCGACGGGATGGTCTCGCATCCCTTGTCGATGTCGGTGGCGGAATTGCGCAAATTGCCGTCGCGCACGCAGATCACGCGCCACGATTGCGTGGAGGGATGGAGCGCAATCGGCATGTGGACCGGCGTGCAGCTTGGCCTGCTCCTCAAAACGGCGGGCATGGCATCTGGCGCGAAGTACGCGGTGTTTCACTGCGCCGACAATCTCACCGGCGAACCGGCAAAGGGAGGCGAGCAGAGCCCCGGTCAGTACTATGAAAGCGTCGGGTTGGTGGACGCTTTCCATCCACAAACGCTTATCGCCTATAATCTGAACGGCAAGCCGCTGGACATTGCGCACGGCGCGCCCCTGCGCCTGCGCGTGGAACGCCAGCTTGGCTACAAGCAGGCAAAGTATGTCCAGCGCATCGAGATCACCGACAGCTTCGCGAAAATCGCGGGCGGCCAAGGCGGCTATTGGGAAGACCGCGGTTACGAATGGTACGCGGGCATCTAGGCAAACCTGATGGCGGCGCGGAGCCATAGGCTCGCGGTGATCCTGCACCGCAAACCTCTCGGCCCAAAGTCCACCGCCACATCGCCCCCCAAAATCGCCAATTACGAGCTTGGGCGTCAAAAGCCGCCGCCCTCTGTATCAATTTGATTTTGGTCAACCAATTTCGTCAGCGGCGGGTGCATTTCTAAACGTGGCACTAATGCCAGAACGCTCTTGGAGAGGCTCCCATGAGAAAATCTCTTTTGACACTTGGCTTCTGCGCAAGTGCAAGCGCGCTTGCACTTTCCGGCGCGAACGCAGCCACCTACGTCACCATAGATGTTCCCGACGCAATCGATACCATGCCGAATGCCATCAGCGAACATGGTGCGGTGGCTGGTACCTATTGTGCCGGGCACTGCCATGGGTTTGTGCGCGCGCCAGACGGTACGATCACCACCTTCGATGCCGGCGGGCTAAATACAACGGCACGCGCCATAAATGACGAGGGGACTGTGACCGGCGACTATGGTGACACCGCCGAGCGCGTTGCCGCCTTCGTCCGCGCAGCCGATGGCCAAATCGACACCTTCAACGGGACAAAGGCCAAGCAAACGGTCGGCACCGCCATCAACGATCACGGCGTAGTAACCGGCTACATCCAAGACGACAACTCTACCTTGATGCATCATGGATTCATCCGGTCAAAACGCGGAACACTGAAGCTTTTCGATATTGACGGTGCGGACGGGGGAACGGTTGCGGCAGCGATAAACAAGTCGGGGGCGGTCACAGGCTCCTACACTGCCGCTGGCATCACACACGGTTATGTGCGTGGGGTGGATGGCTCAATCACCAGCTTTGACCCGCAAGCATCCCATGGCACGTTTCCCCTTGCCGAAAATAGGAACGGGGATATTGCCGGATACTATTTCTTGAATGGAGCCGGTTTGACAGCAGCCTTTGTTCGGACCGCCGACGGAGGCATCAGTACGTTCAGCGCTCCAGGAGACACCGGAGGCACCGGTGCAGAGGCCATCAACAACCACGGGATTGTGGCAGGCTCGGCGGCGGTTGGGCAGAAGCTTAGAGGACTCGTTCGCAGCGAACACGGCGCGATCAAGGAATTCGATGCTCCTGGAAGTATCCTGCCGGGAGGAACGGTGCCTACCGGAATTAACAGCGATAAGATGATCGTCGGGTATTACTACGGAAGCGACAAACATTATCATGGCTTCATGAGAATCCCTTGACATCGTTCCCGCGCGTGAAGGGCTCGCGGTTTCGCGAGCCCTTCACGAGGATCGCGGTTAGGAGTGGTACGCAGGTATCTAACGGTCTGTGAGCGCATTTAAAGCTCAGGCGATGCAGGAGGGGCATCCAGTGATGGGATTCACAAATCCACGCGGCGTTTTTCCATTTGAACGCGCCGGAGGCCGTCCATGTCGCGCACTTCCACCACGCGTGATGTGACCCGGCGGACAAATCCCTCGCGCTCCAGCCGCAGAAAACCGCGGGCAACGGTCTCCGGTGCGGTGCCGATGTAGTCGGCGATATCGAACCGGCTGAGCGGCAGGGTCACCTGTGCCTGCGCCTTGTCGAAGAACGCCGAATGCTGCGCAAAATCGAGAATGAGCGATGCCAAGCGCTGAAACGTATTCTGCTGACCCAGAACCATGATGCGACGTTGCGCCTCGCGCAGGTCGAATGCCATCCTGTTCAACAGATTTAGCTGCATCGTCGGCTCGCGCGCGATGAGTTTGCGCAGCTCCGTCCACGGCACGCGATAGAGCGTTGCGGCACAGGTCACCTCCGCGGAGTTCGCGTAGATTCCTGCGTCCGGCACCCCGAACAGATCGCCCGGCAGCATGAGCGCCAGGACTTGCCGCCGTCCGCCATCGGAATGCCGGCTGATGCGCACGACGCCTGCTGCGACCGCATACACGAAATGCGCGTCTTCGCCTTCCGCGAAAACCGTGCTTCCCGGACGCGCATAGTCGAGCGCCGTCGCGATCTTGCGAAATTCGACCTGTTCCCTGCGCGACAGAAGGTTCTCGATCCGCGAGGGCGAATTGCGTTTGCGGTCGATCAGCCGCGCCCGGATTTCCGGTAACCGTTGAGGCGTTGACGATCGCAACAGATAGGACATTCGCGGGGGCGTCGAACAATCTTGCTGGCGGAAATTCGGTGCACACAGCTGACTACAGTCAGAGCCAGCGCGGTCACCATACCCTAAATTTTCGTCAATGCCGATGTGTTCAACGGGGGGCATGGCGCGGGCGCGGGACACTCTGTCTCCGCTCGCGCCCCTACGATGCAACCCGGACGAGGCACGAGATGGCTGACAGGACCGTCCTCATTTCCGGTGCCGGCATTGCGGGGCCGGCGCTTGCCTATTGGCTGAAAGCAGCCGGATACCAGCCCACGCTTGTCGAGCGCGCGCCCGCCTTGCGCGGCGGCGGGTATGTCATCGACTTCTGGGGATTGGGCTACAACATCGCCGAGCGCATGGGACTGATCGGGCAGATCGAACGGATCGGCTACCATGTGCGCGAAGTGCGGATCGTGGGAGATCGCGGACAGCGCCTCACCGGCTTCGGAACCAGGGTGTTCGACGAGCTGACCAACGAACGCTTTGTGACCGTGGCGCGCAGCGGTCTTTCGCGGCTGCTGTTCGAAACGGTGCGGGACAGCACGGAAACGCTGTTCGACGATGAGATCGTCGATCTTCGCGAACAAGACGACGGTGTGCAGGTTCGGTTCAAGCGCGCCGGCGAGCGTAGCTTCGATCTGGTCGTGGGCGCCGATGGTTTGCATTCGGCGGTTCGTGCGCTGGCGTTCGGGCCGCAGGACAGGTTCGAAAAGCGGCTCGGTTACGCCGTCGCGGCGCTCGAGGTCAGCGGCTACCGTCCGCGCGACGAGGACGCCTATCTGATGTATGCGCGGCCCGGCTGCATGATCGGACGTTTCACACAGCACGACGACCGCACGCTGATCCTGTTCGTCTTTGCCACGGAAGGGAGGCCGTTGCCTTCGGCATTGGAACAGCAAAAGGCGATGTTGCGGGACATCTATCGCGATGGGAAATGGGAAACACAGCAGATCCTCGGCGAACTCGACCGCGCGCAGGACCTCTATTTCGACAGCGTCAGCCAGATCAGAGTGAATCGCTGGTCCAGGGGCCGCATTGCGCTCGTCGGCGACGCGGCTTTCTGCGTGTCGCTACTGGCCGGGCAGGGCTCCGCGCTTGCGATGATCTCCGCTTATGTCCTGGCCGGCGAACTCGCTAAGGCGGGCGGCCAATACAACATCGCATTTGCGGAATACGAATCCTTCCTGCGCGACTATATCGTCTCGAAACAGAAAGGCGCCGAACGTTTCGGCAGCGCCTTTGCACCACGCACCGAATGGGGATTGTGGTTTCGCAATCAGGTGATCCGAAGCTTCGCTATCCCCGGCCTCGCTCGCATAGCCATCGGCCGCGACATCCGCGACGTCCTGCAGCTCCCGCCCTATCGCTGGCCCGCCCTTCACACGATCTGAACCGCCTCTCACGCATGGCGTGGCTTAAACTTGAACTCCGCTGTCGATTACGAACTCGCGGCCGGTGTACTCTTATCGGCCGCCGCGAATTGCGTGATTTGGTCGGCGCAGGCCTTCTTGAAGGCCGGGCGATCGAGGAGGCGGGTCACATAGGCCTCGGTCGCGGGGCGGTCGCCGAACGCGCGGACTTTCGGGACACGCAGGACATCGGCCATCAGGAGGTCCGCCACGGTGAAACGCCCGGCGGCCAGCCATTCTCTTTCGCCGAGCACGGTCTCGATCTGGCCGAGGCGGCTTTTCATCCAATCGGTAAGACCGTTGTGCTTTGCGCCGGTGATCTCAAGGAACCACCACGGAACCGACACCATCTCGATGCTGTTGAGCGCCGCGATCGTCCACTCAAGCGTATGCGCTTCCCCGACCGGGTCGCGCGGCATCAGCGTCTCGCTTTTCCGCGCCAGATGGAGGAGGCACGCGCCGCTCTCGAATATCTCCACGTCGCCGTCGTTCAGAAACGGAATCTGCCCGAAGGGCTGTCGCGACAAGTGATTGGTTTCGCGTCCGTCGAACGGCACCGTTCGCACGGCATAGGCAAGGCCCGCTTCCTCGCACGCCCACCTAAGCCTCAGATCGCGCACAAACCCGCGCGGCCCCTCAGGCACCCAATCGTAGGTCCAGATGATCAGTTCGCTCACCCTGTCGCCCATTTCGTTCAAGGCTTGAGCCGGAAGACCGCGCCCTTGTCGTCCGTCCCGCCGGAGTCGGTCGTGCCGTAGAGAACTGTGCTGCTAAGTGTTCCCTTGACCAGCACTGAGGTTGCGGGTCCGTCTTGGTGTCCGTTCACGGGAGAAAAGGAATAGACCACGCTCTCCGTGCCGTCGGGCGCGATCTTGTAGACCGTGCCGGCATCGAATTCGCCGCCGAGGCCCGTTGTGCCAAACAGATCGCCGGCCTTGTCGAACACCAGTTCGGTCGTGGGCAGATTGGCGTCTCCGCCCCCGCCAAACGAATGCAGAGTCGTGAAGACCGGCGTCGCGCCAAGCGCGATCTTGAACACGGTACCGAGGTTCGCGCCGCCGCCCCGGTTCGTGGTCCCGTATAAGGTGGTGCCGGCGCTGTCGAGCGCGAGGCCGCCTATCGGATCGCCTCCGTCCGCGCCGCCGGTGAAGGCATATAGCACGCTGTAGACACCTGTATGGCTCAGCTTGAACACGACGCCGGAATGGAAATGTCCAAAATCCCGCGCGACGCCATAGAGATTGCCGGCCTTGTCCCGCACGAGCACGTCCAACGGATGCCCGCCGTCGTCTCCCCCGGTGAAGGAATAGAGGACGCTTTGTCCGCCGCCGGCCGCAATCTTGTAGATGGTGCCGAAGCCGGCGCTCTGACTGCCCGACGCGCCGCCATACTCCGTTACGCCGTAGACGTTGCCCGCCTTGTCCTTGATAAGGCCGGAATAGGGATTGCTGCCGTCATTGTCGCCCGTGAAGGAATAGACGATCGAATAGGCTCCTGCCTGAGTGATCGAGTATATGGTGCCATAACCGAAGGTACCACCGCCCGGCGTCGTGCCGTAGAAAACGCCGCCGCCCATGGGCAGGAGGCCCGCTCTCGGGCTGTAGCCGTCCCCGCCGCCACCCGTTCCGGCAAAGGCGTGAAGAACGGTCTCGACGCCTTTGGCGTTGACCTTGAAAACGGTTCCGAACCCATCACTTCCGCCAAATGCCGTTGTGCCTAGGAAGAAGCCATTCGTCCCTGCCACCAATGTCCCTTCGGGGTTGATGCCGTCGATCCCGTCGTTCTTGAACGAGTAGAACGTCTTTGCCTTCCCTGCTTCGGCAGAAGACGCAATGCCCAGACACGCGATCAGCGTACTGGAGGCCGCCAGCGCCTTCCATGAGCGCGCGCGAGACACTTTGAAATGCTTCATGGTTCGAATCCCCAAATCGAATAGTGGAAAGGTCACAAAGCGGCAGGGCCAGCTATCAATGAAACGCGCGCCGGCTTTTTGCGACGATAATTGAGAGCTTCTGAACAGCCAAGAGACGCATCTCGATATTTGGCGCAGAAGGAAGCGCTCTTGCGTATCAGTGGCACCGCCGCCGGTGACGTATCTGCAGGAGCAAGGCTGGCTTTTGATCTATGATGTTAGAAATGGCTTCACCCTTTGACTCTCTGTTGCCGTGGCTCGACCTGGCTGGCCTGTCTGTGTTCGCGGCTTCGGGTGCGCTTGCTGCTGCGCGCAAGCGATTGGACTTTGTCGCCACGCTTCTAGAATGCAGCCATGAAGATTTGCGGGTGTTCCATACCGTGGGTGCATGACCGGAAGTCTGCAGTGCGTTCTATATAACGGACGCGCTCTCGAACGTCGGCTTCATGTCCTCGAAAATTGCGTATGCGGCGGATCCCGCGAAGGGATGGCAGCCGTGGGGCATTCTCGTGCCCTTCCTCGGCATCGCCTTCGTCGCGCTGACGGTGGGCAGCCTGCAGGTGCTGCTGGAGCACATGCACCTGATCGATGCGCAGGAGAATCCCGTCGGCCTGTTGGGATTCATGGCGTTTCTCGTCGGGCCTTTCGCCGCGTTGGCGGCCGTGATTCTGGCCTGGGTTCACTTCGTCGAACGGCGATCCTTCGCGAGCATCGGACTGACACCTGACCGGCCCTTGCTGACGCTCGTCCGAGGGCATCTGGCAGGCGACCTCATGATGGCGGCCATCGTGGCCGGAATCTGGATCGTGGGCGGCCTCATCGCCGGGGCGTATGTGCCGGCATTTGCGTCACTCACCAGCCTGGCTGCGATCGCGCTTCTGCTCGTGGGCTTCGTCGTCCAATCCGGCACGGAGGAGCTGTTGTTCCGGGGCTGGATGCTTTCGGCCGTCGCCGCCAAGTTCGGCACCATAGCGGGCGTCGTCGTTTCTTCACTCGTGTTCACGCTCCTTCACTTCGATCCCCACGCGCCGGTGCTTTTTTCCTTCAATGTTTTTCTGTTCGCCGTCTTTGCGTGTAGCTGGGCGCTCAGTACCGGCAACATCTGGGGTGTCATGGGCTGGCACGCCGGCTGGAACTGGCTGCTCGGCGTGGGCTTCGGGTTGCGCGTGACGGGCCTCGACACCCACATGCCCGCGCTGCTGGTGAAATTGACGCAGAACGGCCCGGTCATCCTCACCGGCGGCGCGGAAGGCTGCGAAGGCAGCATTGTGTGCACGGCCGTCCTTTTGGGCGGTATCGCGTTCAATGTCTGGCGCGCAAAAGCCCGCGGAACCGCCGCCGCCGAATTTGTCCACACCTGATTCGCCGCCGGGTTTGAGCCACGCGCTATAGTCTAGCGATGAAGATTCGCCGTCTTTCCGAAGGCACGATCAACCGCATCGCGGCGGGCGAGGTGGTCGAGCGGCCGGCCAGTGCCGCCAAGGAGCTGATCGAGAATGCGCTCGACGCCGGCGCCACGCGTATCGACATCGCGATGGCGGCGGGCGGGGCCGATCTCATCCTCGTGGAGGATAACGGCACCGGTATGGAGGCCGACGATCTGGCGCTCGCCGTCGAGCGTCATGCGACCTCGAAGCTCAGCGACGACGATCTCTCCCATATCGCGACGATGGGGTTTCGCGGCGAGGCGCTGCCATCGATCGGTGCTGTGGCGCGGCTCTCGATCGCGAGCCGTACGGCAACCGGGGAAGCACACGAGATCCATGTCGATGGCGGCCGCGCCGAGGGACCCGTGCCGGTGGGCTTCCGGGCGAAGGGCCAGCACGGCACGCGTGTCGAGGTGCGCGAGCTGTTCTATGCCACGCCCGCGCGGCTCAAATTCCTCAAATCCGCGCGCTCGGAAGATTTGGCGACTCTCGATGTCGTCAGGCGTCTCGCCATGGCGCGACCCGATGTGGCGTTCACGCTGACGCTCGATGGACGCCGCACGCTTGATCTGCAGGCGGAAACCGATCTGTTTAGCGGACGGCTGAACAGGCTTGCGAAAATCATGGGCCGCGAATTCGGCGACAACGCCGCGCCGGTTTCAGCCGACCGCGAAGGCGTGCGGATCGTGGGCTTTGCGGGCCTGCCGACCTACAACCGCGCCAATTCGATGCAGCAATTCCTGTTCGTCAACGGACGGCCGGTGCGCGACAAGCTCCTGATCGGCGCGGTGCGCGGCGCCTATGCGGATTTCCTCGCGCGCGACCGCTACCCGGCATTGGCGCTGTTCCTCGATTGCGATCCGGCGTTCGTGGATGTCAACGTGCACCCGGCGAAGACGGAGGTGCGCTTCCGCGATTCCGGATTGGTCCGTGGACTGATCGTTTCCGCGCTCAAGCACGCGCTGCATGATGCCGGACACCGTGCCTCCACGACGGTCGCCGGCGGCGCACTCGCCGCGCTGCGTCCGCAGGCGACCCCTTACTATTACCAGCCCGAACCGCATGCGGTGATGGAAGCGGCGCGCGAATACCATGCGCCGCTGTTTGCTGGCGAAGCGGTACGTTCCGTCCGCACGGAAGAGGCCGCGTCCGCGCCGTCACAGCCCGAGCTTCCGCTCGGGCTTGCGCGCGCGCAACTGCACGAAACCTATATCGTCGCGCAGACGGAAGACGGCATCGTGATCGTCGACCAGCACGCGGCGCATGAGCGTCTGGTCTATGAGCGCCTGAAACAGGCCATGGCCAATGGCGGCATCGCGCGCCAGCCGCTGCTCATTCCCGAAGTGGTCGATCTCGATCCGGCGGAGGCCGAGCGCGTCGTCTCACGCAGTGACGAACTCGCCGAACTCGGCCTTGTGGTGGAGAGCTTCGGGCCCGACGCCGTTGTCGCGCGCGAGGTGCCGGCGATGCTGGAGAAGCTCGATCTGCGCGGATTGCTGCGCGATCTCGCCGACGACATCGCGGAGACCGGCTCGGCGCTGTCATTGAAAGAGCGGCTGGAAGAGGTTGCGGGCACGCTCGCCTGCCACACTTCAGTGCGTGCTGGCCGCCGTTTGAACGCAGAGGAGATGAACGCGCTCCTGCGGGAAATGGAAGCCACGCCCCATTCCGGCCAATGCAACCACGGCCGCCCGACCTATGTAGAGCTGAAGCTCAGCGATATCGAACGGCTATTTGGGCGACGGTGAAGAACCGGTATCCGGGATCCTGACCGGCGGTGTTATCGCATGCTGCAATACAGCCGCTGGGGGCAGACCGCTCCAATCCAGGGAGGCGTGGCCTGTGATGCCATCCGGTGGCCAGTCGAGCAGTTGGGTTGGAAAATGACTTGCCATCGTGCACCGCACGCCGACATCGTCGAATGTGGCGTCGCCGCTGGTTGAGGTCACTCTTACGTCCGTATAGGTGCCGTCAGGCATCACGCGAAATGCTATCGAGGTTATGCGCGATTCTCCGCGCGGTATGTCCGGCATGGTGGTCACGTACTTCTGGCAAGAATGCGCGAGGCTTTGCGCCATCGTGGTGTTGTGAAGGCGCCATTGCACGTTCGCCTGCCATGGAACGGTCGCTGCTTTTCCTTTGCGCGTTGCCGCCTTGTATTTCCAAGCGCCGGCGCATTGGATCGCGGCGTCATCCAGATCTTTATTTCCGCTGGTTTTCGCCACGGTCGGGTTTTTGACGTTCCCTTCGGCGTCGATACCGAACGACAGCAGCGTCGTGCCCTCCGCACCTGCTCTCACGGCCACCTCAGGATAGTTGGACGTGCAAACGTGCGGCGTGCCGACGGGCTGTGGCCCTCCGTCCGCGCGTGCCGGCATGCCGATGGCTGATGCAAATACAAACGTCAAAACGAACGCCACCTGCTTCATCGCGAATCTCGAATTTTCATGGCTGTCGCCCCCCGGGTGGCAAGGTGCTGCAGTCCCTTGTTTCTTGCAATCGAAAATTGCCGCTCGTTCAAAGATCGCGGGCGAAGCGCCGGATGCCCGGCACGCCCATCGCCGCTTGGATGTCGGCGGCGTGTTTTTCCTCCGCGAATGAGAAGCCGGCTTTGGCGTAGGCCTTCTCGGCTCGGTCGTTGCCGATCAGGAAGCTGATCTGCGCGCGTTTGAATCCGGCAGCGCGCGCGACATCGAGTTCGGCTGCGAGCAGCGCTTCTGTCACACCGCTGCCGCGATATTCGGGTTTGGTGGCGACGTTCTCGATGGTCCAGGCGCCGTCTTCGCTGGTGGTGGCGGAAACGATGAAAGCGCCGCGCGGCCAGAACAGGTCCTGCTCCGCTTTGGGAATGCCCATCCGGTCGCCGGCTTCGGCCATCGCATCGCTGGACGTGTAGTAGACGCTTGGATCGCCGAAACCGCACATGGCCGAGGCCACGATGCCGTTCACCTCCGCCACGTGAAACAGCGACCAGTGCCACCACGAGCGCACCTTTGCGAGCGCAAGGTACTTGGCGAATTCGACGCAATATTCGAAATCTCGCTGCAGCACGATCTCGAACCAGCCGCGTTCGAGCTGGCTGCGGGCCGCGGCGACCGAGGCCCAGCCGAGAAATTCCGCATCGTCCGGTGTCGCGGGGCGGATGACAAAAGAGGCCATGTGTGCAATCCCAAAGGCGGAGACAGTGAACCGCCCATGGCCTTTTTCCGCAACCGTACGGTCAATCTTCTGAACCTGCATTACGCGATCCATTCGATCGCGCTGACGGGCGGCGGCGCGTTCTTCGGCGTCTATCTGGTGCATGCGGGTGTGCCGGTGCCGCTGGTGCTGGTGTCGGTGGCGTCGATCCTCTTGGGGCGTTTCGTCATCCGTCCCGTCGTGGTGCCGCTGGCCGTGCGCTTCGGCGTCAGGGCGCTCGTGATCGCGGGCACCTGCATGAGCGCGATGCAATATCCGCTCTTGTCCTTCGTGCATGGTGTGGGGCCGGCGCTGTTCGCGCTCTGCGCCATGTCGGCTGTCGGCGACACGGTCTACTGGTCGACCTATCACGCCTATTTCGCAGCGCTGGGCACCGACGAGCATCGCGGTCATCACGTCGGCGCGCGCGAGGCGATCGCCGCGATCGTCGGCATCATCTCGCCGCTGCTCACGGGTTTCGTGCTGGTGCAGTTCGGACCGCGGATCGCATTCGGTGTTACCGGAGCGGTGTTGCTGGTGGCGGCGCTTCCGCTGCTGGCGACGCCGGATGTGCGCGTCGCGCCCAATGTGCCGGGCGCGTATCGCGGGTCACTCTCGGGAATCAAGCTGTTCCTCTGCGACGGCTGGATCGTCGGTACGGGCTACACCGTCTGGCAGCTCGCACTGTTCCTGTCGCTGGGCGAGAACTTTCTGCATTTCGGCGGCGCACTCGCGCTTGCGGCACTTGCCGGTGCGGTGGCGGGCATGTTCCTCGGCCGCACGATCGATTCCGGCCATGGTGTTCGGATGACGGCGTTCGCGCTGGCAAGCTATGGCTGCCTAATCGTGTTGCGCGCCGCCGCGTTGCGCGAGCCGTGGCTGGCCGTCGCCGCCAACGCGCTGGCGTCGGCGGGATCGTGTCTCTATGCCCCCACCCTGATGACGGCGGTCTACAACCAGGCGACGCGCGCGCCCTGCATCTTGCGGTTCCACGTCGCGACCGAAGGCGGCTGGGACGTCGGTGCTGCGAGCGGCCTCTTGCTCGCAGCGCTTCTTGTGCATGAAGGCACGCCTTTCGCCCTCGTGCTGCTGCTTCCTTTGATCGGCCTCGTATTCGCGTTTGTGCAGCTAAGGCGCTACTACGCTCGCGCCTCCCAGCTCAGCAGCATGGCGGTGTGAGCGGGCAGGCTGTCCGGAACACGCGGCGCGATTTGCGTCAGTGAGACATCTTTCGAGTCCAGCGCGGGAGCGCTCAGCAACTGGGCGTTCGCGGGCGCGCGATGCGCCACGTCTTCCCAGTCGAGCGACACGCCAACCGCATCGCCGCTCTTGTTGACAAGCGCCAGCAATCGCTTCGCACCGTCGCGCGCAGCATAGGCGGTGACGTTACGGTCTGCCGTGATCGCGGTTTGCAGCAGTTCGGCGCCCGCAAACATCTGTGCGAAGCGCATGCCGGAATAGATCGGCCGTGCCGCCGTGCCGGATGCGTCCGATGCGATGGGCGTATAGACCTGATCGCCGCCGCCGTGGAGGTTGGCGCCGGCATAGCCTGCCGCAGCGGTTTCCAGCATCATGTCCGCGGCCCAGAGCGCCGACGCGAACGTATCGCTGACGCCGGGCTGGCCGCCGCGATAGCAGGAATTGGTTTCGGTCAGGCGGAAGGCAAGTCCGCTCACGCGCGCGGCGGCTTGAGCACTCGCGATCTGCTTCTTGAGCCCCGCATTGGGCGCGAGCAGGACATCGGCGGTCATACGCGGATCGCCCGCCGGTCCCATCGCGTAGTGATGGCTGGAAAGGAACACGGCATCTTTCTTCTCGCGCTCGGCATAAAGTGCGGTCCATTGCATGTTCACCGCAGTGTCGGGACCGCCGAAACGTGCATGCGGCACGGCTTCACGCACCGCGGCGGTGAAGGCGCGATAGCCCGCGTAATAGGTTTCGAAATCGGTGGCTCTGCCCCGAAGCAGCGGATTGTTGTGATAGAGGTCGGCTTCGTTGCCGATCTGGAATGCGATCAGCCGGTCGCCGAGGATGCCCGAGACGTATTTCGCTTCGTCGCGTGCCCGCGCCGCGTCGCCGGATCCGAAGTTCAAGCCATAGATCGCTTTCCATCCCGTCGCGTCCAGAAAGCCACGCAGATTGCGGATCGCGTCAGGCGTGATGGCGCCGCCGCGGTTGGCATTCGCCACCGGATCGGTGGCCTTCCATTCCCAGGCGGTCTTGATGTGCGCCGTGGCAGCAAGTTGCCGTTGCGTCGCGAAATCGCCCGCCGGGCTTTGCCAGCGCGTGAGATCGCTTAAGTTTCCACCGAGCCTGAGAACGCCATTGGGACTCAGCCCGGTGAACGCGCGCACCAGGTCGCGGTTGTCGGCGTCGAAATAGTGAACGTTGTAAAGCTGCGCCGATTCATAGCTGAGGCCGGTGAAATCGGAGGGCATCGTTGCGCGTGGGACCGCGCCCACGCGAATATGAAGGGCGGGTTTCGTGCCCGTAACCAGCGCCAGCGCCCGTGCCGGCAGCGCAGACGCGGCGAGTGAGAGAAAGGTGCGGCGCGGCAGGATCATCGGCCCAAGCCTAGCGCATTCCCCGCAGCGCGGGCAGGGAACCGGTTGGGGGAACGCGCGCTTTGATTTATGATCGCGTCGTGGAGGCGGCCACATTCGATGGAGTATTTGCTATGAAGTCTCTGATCCCTCTCGCCCTGATGGCCTTCGTTGGCGGGTCTTCCGCTACCATGGCGACCGATATCGCGCCGCCAAAGAGCTGCTTCCTCATCACCCAGTTCGAGAACTGGAAGGCGCCCGACGACAAGACGATTTTCATCCGTGTGAATCTCAACCGGTTCTACCGGCTCGATGTCACTGGAAGCTGTCCGAGCCTCAAATATCCCGACGCTTTCCTCATCACCAAGACGCGCGGACCGAGCACGGTGTGTTCGGCGGTCGATTGGGACCTGCGCGTCGGACAGACCGGCCAGCGCGGCTTCCAGTCGCCATGCATCGTGAAGACGATGACGCCGATGACGGCGGACGAGGTCGCCGCGATCCCGAAGAAGTTCAAGCCCTGATCCGCAAAGGCCGCCATCCTGCAGCAAGCAGGAGTGCGTTCGCTTTCGAACAGGTTGCAAATGAAGTGACAGGCGCACCCCGGACAGACTAGACCCGTTTGAGCGGGAAGGGTTGGCGGCGTGGCTGAAGACTTTCAGGCGGATATCGACGCCGTGGGTGCCATCACGGTGGTACCCACGATATTGGATGTCGTCTGCCGCCTCACCGGCATGGGGTTCGCCGCGGTGGCGCGCGTCACCTCCGATCGCTGGATCGTGTGCAGCGTGAAGGACGACATTCAGTTCGGGCTGAAGCCCGGCGGAGAGCTGAAAGTCGAAACCACGATCTGCCACGAAATCCGGCAATGTGGAGAGGCCGTCGTCATCGACCACGTCGCCGAAAATCCCAAATGGCGCAGTCACCACACGCCGGCGATGTACGGCTTCCAGAGCTATATCTCGGTGCCGATTTTCCTGCACGACGGGCGTTTCTTCGGAACGCTGTGTGCGATCGATCCACGTCCGGCGCGGCTGGAAAACCCGGAGATCATGGGCACGTTTCGCATGTTCGCCGACCTCATTGCCTTCCATCTTGAAGCGAACTACCGCCTGGAATTGAGCGAGGCCAGCCTTCTCGACGAACGCAAGACGGCGGAGTTGCGCGAGCAGTTCATCGCCGTGCTCGGCCACGATCTGCGCAACCCGCTGGCGGCGATCTCCTCTGGGATTCGCCTGTTGCACAAGGAAGCTCCGAGCCAGAAGGCGGCCGACATCGCGCGGATGATGCAGGCGAGCGTCGACCGGATGTCGGCGCTGATCGGCGACGTGCTGGATTTTGCGCGCGGGCGGCTTGGCGGCGGCGTCGCGGTGAACATCGAGGAGGCGAATATCGTTGCCGTCCTCACCCAGGTTGCGGGCGAGCTGAGCAGCGAATATCCAGACCGGGAAATAGACATGCAGATCGCCATCGGGGGCCCGATCCGTGCCGATCGTGCCCGCATTGCGCAGTTGTTCTCCAATCTGCTCGGCAATGCGCTTGTGCACGGCACGCCGGGCAAGCCCGTTACGGTGCGCGCGACAACCGAGCACGGCGTCTTCGAATTGTCGGTGAGCAATGCGGGCGTCGAGATTCCGTCTTTGGCGCTGACGCAGCTCTTCAAGCCTTTCGTACGCGGTGCCGCGGCGCCGAACCAGCAAGGGCTCGGATTGGGACTCTACATCGCCGCCGAGATCGCCAAGACGCACAACGGGACGATCGAAGCGAAATCCTCGCCGGAAGAAACCCGCTTCACCTTCCGGATGCCGCTTTCGCCGTGAGGACGGCGTCGCGCCGGCCCCGCCGGCACATTGACAACACCCCATCCCCGGGCTACCCAAAATCCATGGGGATAAGCGATCGCCCCATGAGGCGGCATGCCGAAGTATCGCGTCCTACCCAAACGAATGGGGACGCTGCATGTCTGCAATAAACACGATATCCATCGAAAAATTCCTTCGTCTGATCGGGACGCCGAAATGTCCGGCGGTCATCGACGTGCGAACCGGGCAGGAGTTCGCCGCCCATCCGCGCCTTGTGCCGTCGTCGCTGAGACGCGATGCGGCTGAAGTTGGCGAATGGGCCGGCGATTTCGCTGGCCAGAACGTCATCATGCTATGTCGCGACGGCACCGGATTAAGCCCGGGCGTGGCGGCCTGGTTGCGCCATGCAGGCATTGCCGCCGAGGTGCTGGAGGGGGGCGTGGACGCGTGGAGTGCTTCGAAGCTCGCGCTGGTGCCGGAAGCAAAGCTTCCAGCCCGCGACAGAGACGGCCGAACGCTTTGGGTCACGCGCGCGCGGCCGAAGGTCGACCGGATTGCCTGTCCGTGGCTGATCCGCCGCTTCGTCGATCCGACGGCCGTGTTTCTCTATGTCGCTCCATCCGAGGTACCGATTGTGGCGGGACAGTTCGGCGCCGCGCCGTTCGACATCGAAGGCGAGGGCGTGTTCTGGAGTCACCAGGATGTGCGCTGCACCTTCGACGTCATGGTGGAGGCGTTCGGGCTCGCGAGCTTCGAGGCCTTGCAACGCCTCGCCGTCATCGTGCGCGGCGCGGACACCGGCCATCCGGAATATGCGCCGGAAGCGGCCGGATTGCTTGCCGCGTCACTCGGCTTGTCGCGCATGTATGCCGACGACCTCGAACAGCTCGAGGCCGGCATGCTGCTCTATGACAGCTTCTACCGCTGGTGCCGCGACGCCACCGAGGAAACCCACAATTGGACATCGCACAAGCCCAAGGGGCAGCGATGAACGACACGGATCGTCGCGTCTCGCTGGGCGAAGCGTTCTGGGTGTGGGCGCGGGTTGCCGCTCTGTCCTTCGGCGGACCCGCGGGGCAGATCGCGGTCATGCACCGCATCCTTGTCGAGGAGAAACGCTGGATCGGCGAGACGCGATTCCTGCATGCCTTGAACTACTGCATGCTGCTTCCGGGACCCGAGGCGCATGAGCTTGCGATCTATATCGGCTGGCTCCTCCATCGGGTGCGCGGTGGTCTCATTGCGGGCGTGCTGTTCGTGCTGCCTGGCTTCGTGGTGCTTGGCACGCTGAGCTGGCTCTATGCGGTCTATGGCCATATCGCGATCGTGCAGTCGCTGTTCTTCGGTCTGACCGCCGCCGTGCTCGCCGTGGTGCTGGAAGCGGTGATGCGTGTCGGCAAGCGCGCGCTCAACACGCGAGCCGCGGTCGTCATCGCCGCGCTCGCCTTCATCGGCATATTCTTCTTCGCGCTGCCGTTTCCGTTCATCATCTTAGGCGCGGGCGCTATCGGCTTCGCCGGCAATGCGCTGAGGCCGGACTGGTTCGCCACGCGCGCACGGCACGGCGCGGCACAAGCGGTTTCGGAGCCGGCTTTGATTGACGCCGCCTTCGCGCGGGGCTTGCCGTCACATCTCAAGCCATCGCTGTTTCGCTTCCTGAAGATCGCCGCGATCGGCGGCGCGATCTGGCTCGGGCCGTTGGTGGTGCTGCTCGCGACATTGGGACCGGGCAACGTCTTCAGCACTATCGGGCTTTTCAACAGCAAGATGGCAGTGGTCACGTTCGGTGGCGCTTATGCGATTCTGGCTTACATGGCGCAGCAGGCGGTGCAGCACTATCACTGGCTGAAGCCGAACGAGATGCTGGTCGGTCTCGGCTTTGCGGAAACGACGCCGGGACCGCTCATCTGCGTTGTCCAGTTCGTGGGTTACATGGCGGCGTTCCGTCAGCCGGGGACGCTCGATCCCGCGCTGGCCGGATTCCTGGGCGGAGCGATGGCGATGTGGTCGCCCTTTGTGCCGCCGTTCCTTTGGATATTTTTGGGCGGCCCCTACATCGAAGCGCTGATCGGAAACCGCTCGCTGAACGCAGCACTTTCGGCGATCACCGCCGCTGTCGTCGGCGTCATCTTGAACCTCGCCGTCTGGTTCGCATTGCACACGCTGTTTGCACGGGTGGGAGACTGGCGGGGCTACGGGCTCAGCGTCAGCGTGCCCGATCTCGCAAGCGTGAATATCGCCGCACTCGTTCTTGCGATAGCGGCCATGGTCGCCATGTTCCGGTTCAGGATCGGGATGATCCCGACGATGCTCGCCTGTTCGGTTGCGGGAGCGGCCTATTCGGCATTCGCCCTCGGCTGAACGGCTTCGCCCCTCTTCAGGGAGCCAACGCAGCGGTCGGCCTGCCACACCTCGATGTTGTGGTCGTCGTGGTGCGTGCGGGTGCTGTTCAGCGCCGATGCGTCGTCGGACGCGTGATGGTCAATCGCACCCACAATGTGGCTATCGTCGTTCATCAGATAGAAGCGATAATGCAGCATGAGCTCCTCAACATTCTGAGCGGGAGCGCGGACACCGTTCTGCCGTGTGTCCTTCAGTCTCTCAATCACTGGCGCTCGTGAATCTGCCAGTGACACCGAAATGGTAGGCACTTAAGGCCACTCCGCAACCAATAAATTGTGAAAAAGATTGTACGTCACAAACAGTCCGCCAACCTGCTGTTCGTGCTCAGTCTTTTGCATGACGCCGCCGTCAGTTCCCTGATGGCGATTGCGGCCGAAATCGGGCCTTCGCCAGAGTTCGCGTGATCAGTCGAAAATCGCAGGCTCCACGACGGCCGCACTTCTCCGCCGATGCTCAACGCGGAAGGCGCTATAGTAGACATGCATGTAGAGCGCCCACCAGATGAACGACGTCGGGATCGTGGATGGGGTCATGGCCATCATGAAAAACTTCTCGATGGTCCAGACGGTCATGGCGCCGATCATGGCCCAACGATGCCCGAGATATGTGAAGAGTGCGAGGCCGAGCATAACGACGACGTCAACCAGCGCGCCGGAAGATGGGCCAAACCCGTTGAAAGCAACCATTGCGAACGTGATCAGTGCGCTGAAACAAAGGCAGAGAGCGGCCCATCCGCGCCACGTGCTCCAGATGCCGATGATGTCGTAGAGCCGGGCCTGTTCGTCGATGTCGACCGGATCGGTTTGCCACCATAGGACCCAGCTCAGCGCCCGCCTTGGCTTCGACGCTTCCGGCCTTTGAATGTGATCGCCAATCGTCAACGGTTCATTGCCTCTGCGGAGCATGGAACATTAACGGTGCCCGATTGCAGCGTCAAAACGGCCTGTGCAACAAGAAGGCAATCCGTGTTTCCCCGTAGATCCGCTCGCTCGCCAGTTCGAAACCATCCGTAGGCGAAATGATCTCGTCCTCGGCTGTTTCCACGATGGCAAGGGCGTTTGGAGAAAGCCATTTGCCGTCGCGCAACGACGCGAGCGCGGGGCCGATCAGGTCCTTGCGATAGGGCGGGTCGAGGAACACGAGATTGAACGGACCGCCGGCGCCGGCTGACATCGGTCCGAGATCGGTGGCGTCGCGCCGCCAGATTTTCGTAACCCCGGTCAGATGCAATGCTTCGACATTGGTCCGGATCAGCCCGCGGCTTTCGGCGGAATCGTCCACGAACAGGCAGAACACCGCGCCATGCGACAGCGCCTCGATCCCGAGCGCGCCGGTCCCGGCGAAGAGATCGGCCACGCGCGCGCCTTCGAGCGTGAAGCCCACCCCGAAATCATTGTGCATGAGAATGTTGAAGACCGCCTGGCGCACCTTGTCCGAGGTCGGGCGCACGCGCGCATCAGGCGGTGCGGTAAGCGTTCGCCCCCGGAATTTGCCGCCGGTGATCCTCACAGGTCTTTCCGCATGAAATGGCGCGCGTGCTGGCCGTTCAGCCATGGCAGTTCGGCGAACTGCTGATAGCCGAGCTTTTCGTAGAACGGCTTCGCCTGAAAGCTCATCGTATAGAGCCAGGCTTCCCGTGCGCCGAGCTCGCGGGCGCGGTCTTCGACGAGTGTCATCATCTCGCGGCCAAGGCCCGTGCCGCGCACGCTGTCGTCGTTCCACACGACTTCCATATAGACGCTGTCGCCGGCCAATCGTCCGATCACGCCGCCATGCAGCGCGCCATCATCTCCCCGGATCGCAGCCACGATCTTGTGCGAATTAAGGCCCGGCACAGCGGCCTTGTTGAAGGCGCGCATGCCATCCATCAGAGCGCGGAGAACGGCATCTTCGGGATCGTCTTCGAGTGCGACTTTCATGCCCGCACTCTGGCGGCAAAGCGGGTGTGAGGCTATAGCGGGCGGCATGACACGCTTCCTGGCCGCACTCCTTGCCCTGCTGTTCACACTGCCCGCCACGGCACAGATCGCGCCGGGGCCGAAGGTTCACGTGCGCCTGATTGCCGAACGCGACGCGGTCGAGCCGGGTGCCACGGTGACCGTCGCGGTGGAGCAGGCGATACGGCCCGGCTGGCACACCTACTGGATCAATGCGGGCGAAGCCGGTGCGCCGACGGAAATCCACTGGACGCTTCCCTTTGGCTGGAAGGCCGGCGACATCCAATGGCCGTATCCGCAGGCCGAGACGGTCGGCCCGATCATGGACTACGGTTATGAAGGCAAGCCTTGGCTGCTGGTGAACATCACCGCGCCAAACGATGCCAAGCCGGGCGACACGGTTACGCTGAAAGCTGTCGTTAACATGCTGGTCTGCGCCGAAGTGTGCGTGCCGGAAGACGCGACGGTGACAATGCCGCTCACGGTCGGCGAGGCGACGCTGCCGCCCGATCCGGCGTTCGCCGCCGCGCGCGCGAAGCTGCCCGCGCCGTCGCCATGGCCGATGCGGTACCGGCTGGGTGATGCGCTGGATCTCTTCGTCGAGTCGCCGTCGCTTGCGGCCGCGCATCCGGCGAAGGCCGAGTTCTTTCCGTTCGAAGCCGGCGTGCTGAAGAAAGGTGTCTGGCCGCAGGAAACTGGGTTTACGCAGAACGGGCTCGTGCAGCGTCTTCAGCCGGGACCGAAGCTGAAAGGCGGTGCGCTTGCCGGAGTGCTGGTGCTCGCCTCCGCCGACGGTTCGGTGCAGGCGTTGACCGTGAACGCGATGCCCGGGCCGGTGCCCGATGTCTCGTTCGAAGAAGGCGGAGGCAATGCGGTTGGCCTGTTGCTGGCACTCGGTTTTGCCTTTCTGGGCGGGCTCATCCTCAACCTGATGCCCTGCGTGCTGCCGATCCTGGCGATGAAGGCGCTGGCGTTGTCGTCGCATGGCGGTGGCGGCGCGCATGCGCGGCATGAAGGTCTCGCCTATGGCGCGGGCGCGATCCTGAGCTTCTTGGTGCTGGGTGCGGCGGTGATCATTCTGCGCGCGGGCGGCGATGCGATCGGCTGGGGCTTTCAGCTCCAAGAACCCATCGTGGTCGGCGGGTTCGCGCTTCTGATGTTCGCGGTGGGACTCAATCTCTCGGGTGTGTTCGAGCTGCCGGGCTTCGGTGGCGGCGATGCGCTCGCGCGCAAAGGCGGTGCGACGGGTGCATTCTTTACCGGCGTGCTGGCGGTCGCGGTGGCAGCGCCCTGTACCGCGCCGTTCATGGCCGCGGCACTCGGCTATGCGCTGACGCAGCCCACGGCATTGGCGCTCGCGGTGTTCTTCGTGCTCGGTCTCGGTTTTGCCGCGCCCTTCATCCTGATCGGGTTCTCGCCGCGGTTGCTCAAACTCATTCCAGCGCCCGGCGCGTGGATGCTGCGGCTGAAACAGGTACTCGCTTTTCCGATGTATGGCGCCGCTGTCTGGCTGGTGTGGGTGCTCACCAATGAAGTGGGCGCCATCGGCGTCGTTGCGGCGTTGGGCGCGATGGTGTGCTTCGCGCTCGCGGCCTGGGTATGGACGACGAGCCGCAATGCGGCCGCAACTGGACGCGGCTTCGGTGCGTTTGCGACGCTCGTCGCCTTCATCGCCGCACTCGGGTTCCTCTCGATCGTCGCGTTCTCGCCTCAGGCCACGCCGGAGACCCGCGCCGCCGACAGTGGCATCCCGCACGAGCCCTATACCGCGGGGCGGCTCGCGGCGTTGCGCAAGGAAAACCGTCCGGTGTTCATCAACGCGACGGCAGCGTGGTGCATCACCTGCCTGGTGAACGAGCGTGTCGCGTTTTCCGGCAACACCGTGCGCGACGCATTCGCAAAGCATCACGTCGCGTGCCTGATCGCGGACTGGACCAGCCGTAACCCAGAGATCACCAAACTGCTCGAAGAACATGGGCGCGATGGCGTGCCGCTTTATCTCTATTACGCGCCGGGAGCCGCGGATGCCAAGATTCTGCCGCAAATCCTGACGGCGGACGACGTGGTAAAGGCCGTCGGCGGCTAGCGGAAAGTTGCCGCCCGTGCCCGTTCCACGCAGCTTCCATCCCGGGCGCGCCTTCAATTGGCAAAGCAATTTCGGGGGCACTGGGCTATAGCCTCCGCACACAGGCTTGCGAGTTTGGATGCCATGAACGTATTTGATTCTCCCGATTTCGATCATCACGAGGAAGTCGCCTTTTTCGACGACAAGGCGACCGGCCTGCGCGCGATCATTGCCGTGCATTCGACCGCGCTAGGTCCTGCCTGCGGCGGCACACGCATGTACGACTATCCGAACGCCGACGACGCGCTGACCGATGTGCTGCGTCTGGCTCGCGGCATGAGCTACAAGAACGCGATCGCGAACCTGCCGCTTGGCGGCGGCAAGGCGGTGATCCTCGGCGATCCCGCCAAAGACAAGAGCGACGCGCGCTTTCTCGCCTATGCCAATGCCGTGAACGCGTTCGGCGGGCGCTACATCACCGCGATGGATGTGGGCGTGGTCCCGAAGGACATGCCGGTGATCGCGCGCGGCACGAAATACGTCGCCGGTTACGACCAACCCGGCAAGAAGGGCGGCGATTCCGGACCGCTCACCGCGCTTGGCGTGTTCGTGGGCCTCAAGGCCGCCGTGAAGCATCGTTTCGATAAGGACACCACCGAAGGGCTGACCGTCGCCATCCAGGGTCTCGGCAAGGTCGGCATGGGGGTTGCGAAACAACTCCACGCCGAAGGCGCCAAGCTCATCGTCGCCGATGTCAACGACGACGTCGTGCGCCGCGCGGTGGAAGCGTTCGGCGCGAAGGCTGCTTCGCCGGAAACGATCATCACCGCCGAGTGCGATGTGCTGTCGCCGAACGCGCTGGGCGCGATCCTGAACGACGCGACGGTGCCTGAGCTCAAAGCGAAGGTTGTCGCCGGCGGCGCCAACAACCAGCTCGCCCGCGACGCGCATGGCGAGATGCTGGCGGAGCGCGGCATCCTTTACGCGCCGGACTACGTCATCAATGGCGGCGGCATCATCCGCGTTGCAGCGCAGATCTTCGACTGGAGCGACGAGGATACGGAGCGCCGCGTGCGCGCCATCGCCGACACACTGACTGCGATCTTCAAGCGCGCCGATTCCGAAAGCGAACCGACCAACGTCATCGCCGACCGCATGGCGCGCGAGCGTATCGCTGCCGGCAAGGTCGCCGAAGCCGCCGAGTAGTCCGGGCCTGTCCTTTCCGCTATGCTGCGATAGGGACAGGAGGACGCATGCATAGGACGAGTGCTGCGGCAGCCGCGTTCTGCGCCTGTCTTTGTGGTCCGGCGCTTGGCGCCGTGAACGACAGTCCCGCGATCCCCACGACCAGCATGCCGCAGGTTGTGCTCCCCAACGATAGCGACGAATATTCAGCGCTGGTCGCGCGAGCGGCCGCCGAGGATCGTAGCCTCGATTTCCATGCGTTGCGCCTCGCTTGGCTGAAAAGCAAAGCGCACAAAGCCATCAACGTGAACGAGACCGAGCTGGAGAGCGATCTGTTCGACGCCGCGCGCAGCGGCGACGACGCACGCGTGCGCGATGCCGCGGTGAAGATATTATCGGTCGATTACATCAACATGTTCGCCCATGCCGTGCTTCGGCAGGCCTGCACAAAACTCCACGATGATGCCTGCGCCGAGCAGCATCACTTCGTCGAGTTGGGGCTCCTCAATTCCATCACCGCGAGCGGTGACGGCAAGACTTGCAAGACCGGCTGGGAAGTCGTGGCCATCCGGGAGGAGTACTTCATCGTCCACATGCTAGGTAGCACGCCTCTCGACCAGGCACTGGTCAACGGCGCGGATGGCGCCTGCGACATGCTCAACGTGACCGGCCCCGACGGCAAGCAGCAGGCCTATTACTTCCGCATCGACGCCGTCCTGCAGGACGAGATGAGCATGCTGAAGCACTGACCCCGTGTCAGTGAAGCACGGTCAATGAGGCACGTGCGTCATCAGATGCGGAAACAGTCCGATCAGGCCGATGAAAATCAGGTAGATGGCGATCAGGTAGTTCAGGATGCGCGGCAGCAGCAGGATCAGAATGCCGAAAACCAGCGCCACCAGCGGCTGAATAGTGACAATATCGATCACGGTGTTCTCCGGGTTAAGGATATGCCGCTATAACGCGCAACCGGTCCGTTCGCTGCATCGGCCGGCAGGGAGGAGCCAATCGGAGCGCTGAAGAAGCTGGAAATGCGGGCGCGGCGCTTTCTCCGGCGCATCGGAGTCACGCAGGCGATCAAGCGGATCGTCTATGGCCCGCGCTATGAAGCGGCGCTTGAAAAAGCGATGCGGGCCGTCATTCGTCCGGGCGACGTGATCTGGGACGTCGGCGCCAATATCGGATATTTCACCACGCGGTTCGCGCAATGGACGGGACCTCAGGGGGGCGTGTACGCGTTCGAACCGGCGCCTGACATCGCAGCCCGGCTGAAAACTGCCGCGGCGCTCTTTGGAAACGTTCGGATCGTCCAACAGGGGTTGTCCGATACCGAAGGCACCGCCGGATTCCTTCGCGACGGCAATCCGGACGGCGCGACCTCGCGGATAGCAGTTCCAGGCGACCCGCCGGCGGATGAGACGATCGGGATCACGACCGGCGACCTGTTGATCGCCAGCGGCACGGTCATGGTGCCGGATGTGATCAAAATGGACATAGAGGGTCACGAATTCGAGGCGCTGATGGGAATCGCAGGTCTTCTGCGCACAAGACCGCCACGGCATCTCTTCATCGAGATGCACGGATTCCTTTTCGTCCGGCAGGGAAGGCCGGACGTTCGCTGGCAAATCGAACGATTCCTCCGGGAGAACGAATACGACGTGGCGTGGGTCGACGATTCTCACCTGCATGCGCTTCTGCGCTCATGACACCAGGTCGAGGCGGCTATCCGGTATGGCGTAAATTTTCGCGTGCGTGGACTTGCAAACGGCACCTCCGGTAACATCCGGACATGCTGGGCAGGTTGCGCAAGGCGAATGAGCGGTTTCTCCCGGGCCACTTGGCCTTCGGTCCGACCCATGTCGTGCTGGGCGTCAACAATTTCTGCAATCTGCGCTGCATGATGTGCGACGTCGGCACGGAAAACGAGGACACCAATTTCGGGGCCAACCTCGTCGGCGCGAAAACGCGTTACATGCCACTCGACCTGTTCCAGAGGATCGTGGCGGAGATCAAGGCATTCTGCCCCACCGCGCATCTAGCCCTTGCCTTTACCGAGCCGCTGGCGTGGCCGCTTCTCGACGATGCGCTATCGTACGCGCGCGACAACGGCCTTCATGTCTCCGTCACGACGAACGGCCTGCTTCTCGAGCGTCATGCAGACGCGCTGGCGAACCGCGCATGCCGGTATCTGTCGGTCTCCCTCGACGGACCGGAAGACGTGCACGACCGCATCAGACGGCGCAACGGGAGCTATGCAAAGGCGGTTGCCGGCATCCGGGCCGTAGCGGCGAAGAAAGACCCGCCGCGCATCTCCGTCTATGGCGCCATCAGCGAATTCAACGTCGGCTCGCTGCGGCAATTCCTGCGCGACATGAGCGGTCTGCCGCTCGAGCGCGTCGGCCTGCTGCACAACATTTTCGTCACTGGGCCGCAGGCGGAGGATCACAATCGTCTCTACGACGGCGATCTGCACGCCACGCCTTCCAATGTTTTTCTGTCCGATCCCGCAAAGATCGATCTGGAATTGCTGAGCGCGGAACTGAGCGAGATCGCGGCGACGGATTATCCCTTTCCCGTGGTCATCCAGCCGAACCTCACCAGCCTGAGCGACCTCGAAGTCTATTACCGCAAGCCTGAGGTGTTCATCGGCCGGCGTTGTATCGACGCCAATCGCATGATCATGATCGATTCTGATGGCGAGGCGATCCCGGTGCACGGACGCTGCTTCCGCTTTCCGATCGCCAATATCCGCAACCGCAGCCTTGCCGAGATCTGGCGGCATCCGAAACTCGCCGATATGCGGCGCGCGCTCCATCGCGCGGGCGGGCTTCTGCCGGCCTGCAGCCGCTGCTGCAGCGGCTTCGGCGGCGCCATTCCGAAAAACACGGCGGTAGTGTGAGCCGGAATGAAGAGAATGCCAAGGATGGTCGAACTCAAGAGTCGTCTCGCTCCGCGCGAAGCCCTATCTCGAATTGGAAATCTCCTTGCTGAGGAAGGCGTTAAATTCAAGGAGGAGGCAGAGCTGAGCCTTGTCTCTACGGCTACGCCCATCGTGATATTGAATACCCAAACAATTCTGTATTCGCGCAAGAATTGGGTTGGATTCAATCCTTTTGTGTTCATCACCGCCATTCGGGTCGATTGCAAGCAGGACGGAGGTAGTGGAACAACAATCGAACTGCGGATAAACCGGCATCGCGCTTTGCTATGGGTTGGATTCTACTCGATTGGCGCAGGGCTTGCGGCGCGTGACATGCCGGAGCCCAATGGAGCCCTACTTTTCGCGTCGGTGACCATTGTAGCTTGGCTTTTTTTCTTTTTCTTTGTGGGTGGCCACCTCGTCAAACGCGAGATTCGCAATGTTGTGCGAGCGTGATTCGATTGCGGAAGACTTGTGACATGCCGATTGAGAACGTGCTGCCGTCGCGCTTCTGCACGGTAAGCACCGCACCCTAGATGGCATGCACCGTGCCGTGGGCCGGTCACGCCGGTTTTGCACGATCGCGTAATCCAACGAACGCCGCGAGACCGGCGATGAAGGCCGCAATCGCACATGCTATGGCCACGATATGAAACGCCCCGAACAGTGCGGTGCCGGCGGCTGAGAACACGCCGCCCAGAAGGGCGGTCGCAATCAGTCCGCCCAAGCGCGCGACCGCGCTGTTGAGGCCGGAAGCCGAGCCTTCGTGGCGTGCGTCCACCGATGTCAGCACGGCGGTCGTGAGTGGCGCGACCGCGCCGGCCATCCCGATGGAGATGACGAGAATGGCGGGAAGGATTCCGGTCCAGTAGGAGCTGCCCGCGCCAACACGGAGGAGCAGCAGAAACCCGATGGCCACGATTATCGGTCCGAGTGTGAGCGGAAGGCGCGATCCGGATCGTCCTGCGAGGCTGCCCATGGTGCGCGCGCTGAGTGCCAGCACGACGGGAAACGGCAGCAGCGCAGCACCCGCCGCCGTTCCGGAAAAACCTTCACCTTGGATGAGTACATAAGGGATGAGCAGGAGCAGCGCACCGAGCGCGCCATAGAGCAGGAGCGTGAGCGCGGTGAGCCCGATGAAATTGGCCGAACGGAAGAGGGTGAGCGGCATCATCGCGCGGTCGCCGAGCCGCTTCTCCGTCCAGAGATACGCGCCGAGCAGAACCGCGCCGAGGACAACGGCGCCGATGGCAGCAGGCGACCAGCCCGCGCGGCCGGAGCCGAGCGTCAATCCCCATGTCAGAAGACCCAGCGCACCGGTGGCGAGCAGCGCGCCGGCCCAATCGAGCGGAGCGTCGTCGCGATGTTTGGCCTCGCGCACGAAAGCGATGGCGAGCGCGATGGCGCCCGCGGCGAGCGGGATGTTGAGAAGGAAGATCGTACGCCAGCCGAACGCGTCGATCAGCCAGCCGCCCAGCGCGGGCGCAATGGCGGCGGAGATCGAACTCGCCGCCGACCATGTCCCGATGGCCCGTCCGCGTGCCTCGCCGGAAAACGCCGTGCCCAGGATCGCGAGACTGTTCGGCAGCAGGAGCGCCGCACCCGCGCCCTGCAAGCCGCGCGCGCCGAGCAGCAGTGGCAGGTCCGCCGCCAGCGCACACAGGATCGAGCCCGCGCCGAACAGCGCCACGCCGAAGATGAGAATGCCTCGCCGCCCGAAGCGGTCGCCGAGCGCACCGCCGAGCAGCAACAGCGCAGTGAGCGGCAACAGATAGGCGTTGATGACCCATTGCAGGTCGGCCGCGCTCGCGTGGAGGCTGTTGCCGATGGCGGGCAGCCCGACGTTGACCACCGACCCGTCCACGAAGGCGAGGCTGGACGCGAGGATGCAGGTCGTGAGCACCAGCCGCGGATGCGCGCAGGGCGACGCGACTGCGCATCGCATCGCACAGACATCACCGGCGGTTTCTGTCATCCACGCCATGTTTCGCTTTCCCGGTCGCACGTGATCCTAGTCTGTGCCTTGTGCAGGATGAAAGCCGCCGCCACACTGCGCGATCCGCGACTTCGGGGGACCGATGCCATGCGCCAATTGATCGCCGCTGCTTTTCTCTGTGTTGCCGGGGCCGCCCACGCAGCCGAGCCCGCGCCGCCGGTGACGCAGGAAGGCGATTACGTCGTCCACGATTTTAAATTCGCATCCGGCGAGACGCTGAAGGACCTGCGGCTGCATTACACGACCTTGGGCAAGCCGCATCGCAACGCGAAAGGGCAAGTGGATAACGCTGTCCTCATCATGCACGGCACGGGCGGTGATGGGCACCAGTTCTTCAGACCGCAATTCGCGGGCGTGCTCTTCGTGCCCGGCGGGCTTCTCGATCCGGCGAAGCACTTCATCATCCTCCCCGACGGCATCGGCCACGGCAAATCGTCCAAGGCGAGCGACGGGATGCATATGAAATTTCCGCAGTATGATTACGACGACATGGTCGCCGCGGATTATGCGCTGGTGACGAAGGGACTGCATGTGAACCACCTGCGTCTTGTGATGGGCACGTCGATGGGCTGCATGCATTCCTTTGTGTGGGGTGAGACCTATCCGGACTTCATGGATGCGCTGATGCCGCTGGCCTGTTTGCTCACGCAGATCGCCGGCCGCAACCGCATGTGGCGCAAGATGGTCATTGACGGCATCGAGAACGATCCGGCGTGGCAGGGCGGCGAGTACAAGAGCGAGCCGCAGGCGGGACTCCGCACCGCGGCCGATTTCCTGATCCTCGCGAGCACCACGCCCTTGGTGGCGCAGAAGAGCTATCCGACGCGCGATGCGGTCGATGCCTTCCTGAAGGACGCGGTGGCCAAAGACCTTGCGACACTGGATGCGAACGACCTCCTTTATCAGGTCGCCGCCTCGCGTAATTACGATCCCTCCACGAAGCTTGGCGCGATCAAGGCGCCGGTGATGTGGGTCAATTCGGCGGACGATTTCATCAACCCACCAGAACTCGGCATCGCGGAGAAACTGGCCCCGCAGATCGCGCGCGGCAAATACGTACTCATCCCCACCAGCGACCAGACCCACGGCCACGGCACGCATACCTGGGCCGCCGTGTGGAAGGACCGGCTGGAAGAGCTTCTGAAGGAAAGTCCGTAATGGCGAGCGACAGCACCTTCGCCGGTTCGATTCCGGAAGTCTATGACCGCTATCTCGTGCCGCTGATCTTCGAGCCTTATGCGCGCGATCTGGCGCGAAGGCTGTCCCTGTTCACGCGGCCGACATCCTGGAAGTCGCCGCTGGAACGGGTGTGGTCACTCGCGCGATGACCGCGTCGATGCCGAATGCCCGCATTGTCGCGAGCGATCTCAACCAGCCGATGCTAGACCGCGCCGCACAGATGCAGAGTCCGGACGCGAAGGTGATCTGGCGGCAGGCCGACGCACAGGCGCTTCCCTTTGGCAATGGGAGTTTCGACGCCGTTGTCTGTCAGTTTGGGGCGATGTTCTTTCCCGACAAGGTGAAGGCCTATCGCGAAGCGCGCCGCGTGCTCAGGCCGGGCGGACGCTTCGTGTTCAACGTGTGGGATGCGATTTCGCGCAATGATTTCGCCGACGTCGTCACGCAAGCGCTGACGAAGATGTTTCCGGACGATCCACCGCTCTTCATGGCGCGCACGCCGCATGGCTATCACGATCCCGCCGCGATCCGCGCACAACTGGACGAGGCGGGATTCCCGGAAATCGAGATCGACACGTTCGAGGAACGGAGCAGGGCCGCATCGGCACGCGACGTCGCCATCGCCTATTGCCAGGGCACGCCCTTGCGCAACGAGATCGAGACGCGGTGTCCGGGTGGCCTCGAAGAGGCAACGGCGGCGGCGAGCGCGGAACTGGCGCAGCGCTTCGGCAACGGCCTGGTCGATGGGCGTATCTGCGCGCATGTGATCACGGCGCACTGAGCGATGCGGCCCATTGTTCGTGGCATCGATCTCGACTCCGAAACACGTTGCGCGCACTGGCATTCGCCGTTGGATGTGATCGCGATAAAAATGAAATGCTGCGGGGTCTATTACGCCTGCCGGGACTGCCATGATGCGCTGGCCGGTCACGCGGCCGAGGTCTGGCCGGAGACGGAATGGGGTCAGCCTGCCGTGCTGTGCGGCGTCTGCGGGCACGAGATGAGTGCGCGGGATTATCTTGATTGCCAGAACCGCTGTCCCCATTGCGGCGCAGGGTTCAATCCCGGCTGCCGCCATCATTACCACCTTTATTTCGAGCGGAACTCCTTGGGCTGAGCCTTGCGCCGAATCGCGGCTTGCGGGATTCTCCCGCGCCGGTTTTGGACCGGTTCACAGGAAGGGAGCGATCATGCGTTTGCGGTGTGTTGCAGCCGGTTTGGCGATAGTGTTGGCGGTGCCTGGCGTGTCATTGGCGGGTCCCGGCAAGGCAGGGCTTTGGGAAATCACCACCCAGATGGGCGGCATGCCACAGATACCGCCCGAGCAACTCGCGAAGATGCGGGCCGCGGGCGTGAATGTCCCGATGAACAACACGTTTACGACGCAGCACTGTGTGACGCCTGAGGAAGCTGCTGCGACCAAGCCGCCGCCGATGGGCCGCAACAAGGAATGCCAGATGGGCAAGGTCAATGTCGCGGGCGGGGCGGTCAGTGGCGACATGACTTGCTCCGGCGAGGAGATGAAGGGCACCGGGCATTTCCAGATCAATTACGACACGCCGCAGCACTATTCCGGCCAGATGGCCTTCAGCGGCGACAGCCACGGCCGTCACGTGGATATGACCAACAAGTTCGAAGGCAAGTGGCTTTCCGCGAGCTGCGGAACCGTCACGCACTAGTCTGAATTCGAACCGATCTGGCGGGCGCGCGGGGCCTCTCGCGCGCCCGTTGCTTTTTGGGCTGCAGAAACCGGGAAAAATAGAAAGACTTGAGAAGAAATTCACTGTCATTTTGGAAGCACCTTGAAGAAATCGAGTAGACAGTTCATGGAAACTCTGTAACTTGGCCGCGAAGACGGAACGGCGGCGGGAAAGTGGTGAATTTGGTCAGCGTCATGGAGCCGCCGAACGATGCCGACAATGACCTGGAGGAACTCGAGGCCGGGATCCGCGCGCAGCTCGCGGCGTCCGACCGCCCGGAGGAACTGGCCCGCTACACGCGCTGGCTTTCGCTGATCGGCTCGCTTCGCGCACCGATGAACCTCACCGATGTTTCCGATCTCCCGCCCGAGCTTATTCGCGAACTCAATCTTCCGACCGACAAGCTCGAGAGCCAGATTATGGCCCTGTTGCAGTTGATGGGCGAGCCCATCGATCTCGACCAGATCCTGATCGGCCTCTATCGCCGCTTCGGCGTGATCCAGAAGCGCCGCTTCCTGCAGAACAAGTTGTGGCGAATGGTGAGCAAGAAGCAGATCTACAAGGGCAAGGACCGCAAGGGCGTCTATGCGCTCGAGCCGGTCAAACCCCAGGCGAGCGAACGCACACGTCAAATCGGGCGGGGCCCGCAAAAATGATCGAGGCCGTCGCGGAAGACGACGAACCGGAAGATGAGAACGACGGCGTTCTCGAGCTTCCGGAGGACGAGGACGAAGAGGGCCACAAGCCGCGCGGGCGCAGGCGTAACCGCAGCAAACTCTTCCCGCGTTCGGCGCGCACCTCGCTCAGGCGGTTCAGCCGGCGCATCAGCCATCCGACCAAGGTCGCGTGGGCCGACTGGGGCGCGGGCATGATGATCGGCCTCATGCCGCTGATGTGCCATGCAATCCTGCACGTCGCCGCGCGCCCGCCAGCCGATTGGGACGACAACTGGTCGCCGGACCTTCTCTTCATTTCGATCACCAATTCGGGACTCGTCACCGTGACCGTGTTCACGCGCATGCTGGGCGAAGCCTACTCGCTCGCCAGCATGACGCCGGTGATGCGCGTGATATGGGGCGCCACGATCGTGTGCTTCGCGCTGGCATCGATGCTTTACGGCGCGGCCGTGACCGGCATGGGCAACGCGATGACGAGCCTGACATCGGCGGGCTTCGTCGTATTTTCTGCCTGGTGTTCGCTCACCTTCGAACTCGCCGTCGCGCGCGAGGAAGAAGCCGCACATGCGCGCCGAATGGCTGAGGATGAAGACGAGGACGAATGACCGGCCTTGCGCGCAGGAGCGTTCTCCCGTCGAATGCAAGCCATGTCAGGCCCCGATGAAGGCGATCTCGAAGAACTGAGCAGGCTGCTTCATGCATCGCGGCGCGCCGTCGTGTTCACCGGCGCGGGGATATCGACGGAATCCGGCATTCCGGATTTCCGTTCGCCGGGCGGCATCTGGACGCGCATGGCGCCGATCGATTTCCGGGACTTCGTGTCGTCCGCCGAGATGCGCCGCGAAGCGTGGCGCCGGCGTTTCGCCATGGAGGACTCCTTCGCGCAAGCCAAACCCAATGACGGTCACAAGGCCGTGGCGGCGCTCGTCGCACAGGGCAGGGTGAGTCACGTCATCACCCAGAACATCGACAATCTGCACCAGGATTCTGGCGTGCCCGACGACAGGGTGATCGAGCTGCACGGCAACACCCGCTACGCCAAATGCCTCGACTGCGGCGAGCGGGTAGAGCTCGAACCGATCCGCAACCATTTCGAACGCCATGGCGATCCGCCGGACTGCGCGGCCTGCGGCGGACTGGTCAAGACCGCGACGATCTCCTTCGGTCAGGCCATGCCCGAAATCGAAATGGCGCGGGCCGAGAAAGCGACGCTGGAGTGCGACCTCTTCGTCGTGCTGGGTTCGTCGCTGGTGGTCTATCCGGCGGCGGGGTTCCCGATCCTCGCGCGGCGGAACGGGGCCAAGCTCGTGATCGTCAACCGTGAGCCCACGGAACAGGACGAAATCGCCAATCTCGCGATCCGCGCGTCGATTGGCGAGACAATGCGCCGCGCCGTGGCCGGACTCGTGGCTTAATTCGTCATGGCCGCCCTCGAGGCGGCATCCATTCTATAAAAAGCCTTTGAATCGTGGGGTTATTGGCTGGATGGCTGGGTTCAATCCCGGCCATGACGAAGGCAGAATTATCGTTCTATTCAACACCGGTGGGCTCTAGTATGAACCCTGAGATTCACCGGATTTGTTCAGGAGATCACCTTGCGCCTGTTTGATGAAGACGAAGACGACAAAGAGAAGAAAGAAGCCCCCGAGCCGCAATCCTCCCCGGTTGCGCAGGCGCTGTTCAAATCGCGCACGGTCCTGATCTTCGGCGATGTCGACATGAAGATGGCCGAACGCGTGAGCGCCCAGTTGCTCGCCTATGCGGCGGAAGGCGACGGCGACATCCGCGTCATCGTCAATTCGCCCGGCGGTCATGTGGAGAGCGGCGACACGATCCACGACATGATCCGTTTCGTCGGCCCCCGCGTGAAGATGATCGGCACCGGATGGGTGGCGAGCGCCGGCGCGCACATCTATCTTGGCGCCAAGAAAGAAAACCGCTTCTGTCTGCCGTTCACGCGCTTCCTGCTGCATCAGCCGCTCGGCGGCGTGCGCGGGCAGGCGAGCGACATCACGATCGAGGCCGAAGAGATCCTCAAGATGCGCGAGCGTCTGAACCGCGAGATCGCGGCGGAGACCGGCCAGCCCTTCGAGAAGGTCGTCGCCGACACGGAGCGCAATTACTGGCTCGGCGCAGAGGAGGCCGTGAAGTACGGCCTCGTCAGCCGCATCATCCAGACCGCGAGCGAAGTCTAGCGTCGCGAAGCGCATGGCGATCGATCATACCGGCATCGGTGTGCGTGACGTCGCTGTGTCCGCGAAATTCTACGATGCGGCGCTGGGCGCGCTCGGCTTGCGCCGCATCGTACAGTTGCCCAAGGACGGCGCCGCGGACGCGATCGGCTACGGCGCCGATTTTCCCACGTTCTGGATCGACCGCTTCCATCCGCACGGCCAGAAATATCACATGGCCTTCACCGCACGCAGCCGCGGCGAGGTCGATGCCTTCTACAGAGCTGCGATGAGCGCGGGCGGCACTGACAATGGCGCACCGGGCTTGCGCGATACCGCCAAGGGCTATCCGCGCGGCTATTATGCGGCCTTCGTTCTTGATCCTGACGGCAACAATATGGAAGCGGTTTGCCGCGAGGCGTGACCGGAACTCCGCGGATCGTTTGGCGCAGCGAAGCGTTCAAAAGGGAAGCCGCGAGTATTCCCAATGACCGCACCGCACACGCAATGGACCGTTTTGCCGCACGGAAAGCTGCAAACGCTTGAGGATTCCATCCTGACCGTCACCGGGACGGTGAAGATGCCTGTCGGAACGTTCGAGCGGCGCATGACCGTGCTCCGGCTGAACGACGGGAACCTTGTTCTCTACAGCCCGATTGCGCTCGACGAAGAGCAGATGGGCCAGCTCGAAGCGTTCGGGCATCCGGCTTTTCTGGTCGTGCCGGGCAGTCATCACCGCGTCGACGTGAAGATCTTCAAGGACCGCTATCCGGCGGCAAAGCTGATCGCGGCACCCGGTGCGCGTAGTGCGGTCGAGAAGATCGTGACGGTGGATGCAACGGAGGCGGAATTTTCCGATCCGTCTGTGACTCTGATGACCGTGCCAGGGACCAGTCAGAATGAATTGGCGCTGCAGGTTTCGGCGGGCGACGGCACAACCCTGATCCTCAACGATATCCTGGCGAACGTTCAGAACGCGACCGGGGTCAACGGCGTGATCGCGCGCCTGTTCGGTTTCGCCGGCGAGCGGCCGCAGATTCCATTGCCCGAGAAACTGTCGATCATCGACGACAAGAAAGCGCTGGCTGCGCAATTCCTGGCATGGGCGGAGATGCCGCTCAAGCGCATCATCGTATCGCATGGCGAACCGGTTACAGACGACCCCGCCGCCGTTTTGCGTGAGGTCGCCGAGACCCTGGTATAAATGGAAAGCCTACGGCTTCGTCAGCCGCATCATCCAGACGGCGAGCGACGTATAGGCTCGTTCCTCAAGTGCGTCACGGCAGCCCGTAGGCGGTGAACTGGCTGGCGCTGCCGACATAGAGCATGCCGTTCGAGACCGTCGCCGCCGCATTGATCTTATCCGTTGCCGCCGACCACAAGAGCTTGCCGTTGGCGGTGTCGTAGGCTGAGACAGAGAAGGCGCCCTGGCTGTACCAGCTGCCGACATAGAGAACGCCATTGGCAAGGGCGGGTGCGGCAACAACTCCCTGGTGGGTAAAGAGATCATATTTGACAGTGCCAGTCGCTGTGTTGACGTCCGACAGCATGGCGTTGCCACTGGCCGTATAGACGTGACCTTTGCCGATGGCGAAGGACCCCTCATCGATTCCACGTATCGTGGTGTGCCAGCGTTCGACGCCAGTAATTGCGTCGAGTGCGCTGATGATCCCATTAGCATCTTTGCGGTAGATCACGCCACGATCCACCGCGGGAGAGTTAATAAACCCGTACATGCTGGTTCTTTGCATCCAGAGCGACGCGCCGGTTCTGGCGTCAAGCGCGTCGACTTCACCCGCCCAGTCGTTCACGAAATAGACGATGCCGTGTGCGACGGCGGGCGCCAAAGCTTCACCGCTGAACACAAAGGTCTTCGTCCATTTGACGGTGCCGGTGCCGGCGCTGAGCGCAAACAGGTTGCCGTCGGTGGTGCCGGCGTAAACGAGATCGCCCGCGACCGCGACTGGAGACTCAACCAGGCTGTGGTTGGCGGTGCCGATTTGCGTCGACCAGCGAACTGCACCTGTCTCGGCGTCGAATGCGTAGACGCGTCCATCGTTCGATCCGACATACACGACGCCGTTGTCCACTGCAGGTGACGACACGATGGAAGCGCCGGTCGCCGCCTGCCACACCGGCGCACCGGTTTTTGCGTCGAATGCGTAAAGGTGGTTGTCGGTTGAACCGACATAGACAATGCCGTTTGCCACCGCAGCCGAGGACGTGCCGACCGGGATATTCGCGCTCCATTTCGGGGTGAGCTGCGCCACAGTCTTCCTGCCCAGGATCGTCTCCTGCGTGTTATTCCGGCGTCCGTCCGCGGTGAATCCGAATTGCGGCCAGTCGCCGGTGGCGGCTGACGCCTGTGAAGCCGTGAGCACCATCACGGCGGCAAGCGTGCGAAGCATCGTGCTCATCTTCGACTCCCTTGGGATCATTGTGGACCCGCCGCCCATCACGGCAGGCCGTAGGCGGTGAACTGGATTCCGTTGCCGACAGCGACTCCCCCGCTGCTGACATAGAGCATGCCGTTCGAGACCGTCGGCGGGGCTGACACCCCATCTATCGTCGGGGCTTGCCATAGAAGTTTGCCGGTGTCTGAATCGAAGGCGGAAATCGTCGCGGCCTCGCGCCCGACAGGTACAATTCCGAGATAGATGACACCGTTGGCGAGCGCGGGTGTCTCCGTCATGTCAAAACCGACATAGGTCGCGTATTGACCATTTCCGGTCATGGCGTCGTAGCTCGACAGGTAGACGCTTTCCGCCGCAAAGACATGCCCACCTGCGAGCGCGATCGAACCCATGATGCCGGTGGTCGGTACCCACCAGCGTAATTGTCCCGTCTTTGCGTCGTAGGCGGAGAGATGCGAATCCGAACGGGTGATTACGAGGTCCTTGTAAATGGCGGGCACACCCGGATGCCCCATTTCGTTGTCGAGATGTTGCCGCCAGAGAAGGGCGCCCGTCCGGATATCGAGCGCATTGATGTTCGATTCGGAATTGAAATACGCGATGCCGTGCGCGACGGCCGGCGCGGAGACCATGCCGTGGGGGTCAAACTGCGTTGACCATTTGATGACGCCGGTCTTCGCATCGATCGCTATCGCGAAGCCGGGGTTGGTGCCGCCATAAATAACACCGTCGGCGATCGCGAGAGCCGTACCGACAGAGCCGTTGACGCTCACTACCCACCGCTGTGCGCCCGTCTCGGCGTCGAACGCGTAGACGCGCCCATCGCCCGAGCCGATATAGGCGAGGCCGTCCACCACCGCGGGCAAGGAATAGATGTTGCCGCCGGTCGCCGCCTGCCAGACCGGCGCGCCGGTTTTTGCATCCCGCGCGTAGAGATGCCCGTCATAGGAGCAGACGTAGACGATGCCGTTCGCCACCACGGCGCCAGCGGCCTGGATGTTCGCGCTCCACTTCTTGACGAGATGTGGGACGGTCTTCCTCGAAAGGATCGTCTCCTGCGTATTGTCCCGGTCTCCCTTCGCAGTGAAGCCATACTGCGGCCAGTCTCCGGTGGCGGCTGACGCTTGTGAAGCCGCGAGCACCATCACTGCGGCGAGGGTGCGAAACATCGCGCTCATCTTGGACTCCTTTGAGATTATTGTGGATGCGCCGCCCATCACGGCAGGCCATAGGCGGTGAACGCGCCGCCCTTGCTGACATAGAGCATGCCGTTTGAGATCGTCGGTATCCCGAAGCCACCGGATAAAGACCGGTCCTGCCACAACAGCTTGTCGCTCTGCGTGTCGTAGGCCGATACGGTGCTGGAGTTACCATTGGACCCGCCCAGATAGATCACCCCGTTGGCGAGCGCTGGCACCGCCCTGTCTCTTAACTGACCCGTATTGGTCGATTTCAACGCACCGGTCGCGGCATCGTAGGTCTGCAGAAGACCGGTCTCGTCTGCCACGTAGACGTGATCATCGGCGATGGCGATGCCGGAGTCGGTCGCATCGGCATCCTGGTTTGTCCAATGCATCTGGCCGTTTTTCGCATCGAACGCCCAAAGGTGCGATCCGTCGCTGATGAAGACGGATCCCTTGTACGTTGCGGGCGCACTCGGGAGGGTGACGCCGGCAAGATTTTGCGACCAGAGCGAAGCTCCGGTCTTGGCGTCGAAGGCATTCAGTTGGTCTGAACCATTTCCAAAGTAAGCAACGCCGTCCGACACCGCCGGTGCCGCGCTCTCGATATGAACGCCTGCGCCGGTCGTCCATTTAACGATGCCGGTTTTGGCACTGATCGCGAAGGCACCGCCGACGGTGCCTGCATAGACGAGACCTTTGGCCACGGTCACCGGAGCCGCGACTGGGTAGCCGACGGGCGTCGCCCACCGCAGCGCACCGGTTTCGGCGTCGAAGGCATAGACGTGGCTATCGGCGGAGCCGACATAGACGACACCGTCTGCCACCGCAGGCGACGACCAAATCGCCCCGCCAGTCGCGGCACTCCAGACCTGCGCGCCGGTCTTGGCGTCGAGAGCGTAGAGATGATTATCGTATGAGCCGACATAGACCACTCCATTCGCAACGGCAGGAGCGGATGCAGCACTGACCGCAATCTGCGCGCTCCACTTCTGCACGAGATGCGGCACGGTTTTCCTGGTGAGCACGGTCTCTTGCGTGTTCTCGCGGCGTCCCTGCGCGGTGAAGCCGTATTGCGGCCAGTCTCCAGTCGCGGCGGAGACATCGCTCGCCGCTAATATTGCTGCGGCGAGAAATCCTACACCGATCGCGATTGTCTTTTTCATAATCCTCATCTCTCGTTTTGCGCTGGTGCCAGCGCCGCCAATTGTGGATTCAGTTGCGCGTGCGAAGCGCTTGGTCATGGCAGACCGTAGGCCGTGAACTTGCTGGCGCTGCCGACATAGAGCATGCCGTTCGAGACCGTCGGCGCCGCACCGATCGAATCCGTCGCCGCCTGCCACAAAAGCTTACCGTTGGCGGTGTTGTAGGCCGAGAGGGCAGTTCCGGCCCTCTCGCTTCCGGCATAGAGCACGCCATTGGCAATGGCGGGTGCTGCGCGTACCGGCTGTTGGGTATAGGTGTTGTATTTGACGGCGCCATTCGCCGTGCTGACATCCGTCAGGAGGGCGCTTTCAGAGGTTGCGTAGAGATGGCGCGCGCCGACGGCGATGGAGCCTGTTACCGCTCCTCCCGGGACCCACCAACGGTTGACGCCTGTCGTTGCATCGAACGCGCAGAGGTCGCCACCAGAAATGCCGTAGACCATGCCGTCGCCAACCGCGAGCGCGCCACCAAAGCCTCCCCCTAGTCTTTGCATCCAGAGCGACGCGCCGGTTCTGGCGTCAAACGCGTCGAGTTCACCCCCGAAGTCGTTCGCGAAATAGACGATGCCATGTGCGACGGTGGGCGCCAAAACTTCACCGCTAAACACAGGGGTCTTCGTCCATTTGACGATCCCGGTCCTGGCACTGAGCGCGAACATGTTGCCGTTGTTGGTGCCGGCGTAGACGAGACCACCCACGACGGTGACCGGAGACTCAACAATGCCGTAATTGTTGTAGCCCGTGTGCATCGACCAGCGAACCGCGCCGGTTTCGGCATCGAACGCGTAAACCTGCCCGTCGTTCGATCCGACATAAACGACGCCGTCTGCTACCGCGGGTGACGACATGATCCGTGCGCCGGTCGCCGCCTGCCAGACCGGTGTGCCGGTTTTTGCGTCGAACGCGTAAAGATGGTTGTCGGTCGAACCGACATAGACAATGCCGTTCGCCACCGCCGCCGAGGACGTGCCAACTGGAATGTTCGAGCTCCATTTCGGGGTCAGTTGCGCGACGGTCTTCGTGCTTAGGATCGTCTCCTGTGTATTGTTCCGGCGTCCGTCTGCGGTGAATCCGTATTGCGTCCAGTCGCCGGTGGCAGCGGAGGCGTGCGAGGCAGTGAGGATCGTCGCGGCGGCGAGGGTGCGAAGCAGTGTGCTCATTTGGTCCCCGTGGAAATTTTGAAGATTGTTCCAGCGTTGTTGGCACCGCCGGCCATCGTCGTGCCATAGAAGTTGCCGTGACCGTCCGCGACGACGCCGCTATAGGGAGTCATGCCATCGCTGCCGCCAAAGGCATGCAGTACGGTAATCTGCTGGCCGCGCGGATCGAGGGCGACGACGGCACCGCAGCCCGTACCAATATTGCAAGCCTGATTGCCGCCCCCATCTCGAACCGTGCCGTAGAGATTGCCTTTTCCATCGGGCAGGAGGCTTGTGAGGCCGAAGCCCCAGCCTGGGCCCTGGGCGAGATTGAACACAATCGATTCCTGATTGCTGGTGTTGATCTCGAAAACCGCCCCGGTAAAGCTGCCGTACATCTCCGCTGTCGTGCCGAACAGATTGCCGTGCTTGTCGAATGTGAGGCCCTGATACGGATTGGATGCAGGATTGGCGAAGCTGTAGACGACGCTCGCGGTGTTGTCTGGCGCGATCCTGTAGACCGTGCCCTTGTTTGCCTGGCCGCCATAATACGTCGTGCCGTAGAGATTGCCTGCGAGATCGCGCACCGGCGTTCCTGTGGGATAGGAGCCGTCGCCCGTGCCGCCGGCGAAGGCGTGGAGGATCGTCTCCGTGCCGTCCGGCGCGAGCTTGAAGATCGCGCCGCAGCCGCTTGTGCAAGCGCTGCCACCGCCATAAGAGGTCACGCCGACAAGGCTGCCGTCCGGTTGCATCAACAATCCGGATTGTGGCCACGCAACGTCGTTACCCACGCCGAAGGAATGCAGAATCTTGAGCTTGCCATTCCGGTAACGGTAGGCGGTGCCTCCGTTGGCGACACCGCCCGCTTGGGTCAGGCCGTAGATCGTGCCATGCCCGTCGAGCGTCAGGGCGGCGCCCGTCGGGGTTGCCCCATCGCGTCCGCCCTTGAACGTGTGAAGCAGTATGAACGTGCCGTCCGGCGCGAGCTTGAAGAGCGTGCCCATACTGGATGCGCCGCCCAGCGGCGTCGTTCCGTAGAGATTGCCCGCTGCATCCATGATGAGCCCGCTTTGGGGACTTCCGCCGTCGTTGCCGCCGGTAAAGGCGTAGAGGGTTTGAAAGGTCGCATCGGCTGAAGCAGCGTTGGAAACGATACACATCGCCAAACCGAAAAAGCCTACCTTGAATGCAGCAATTCGTGACATGACGTACCTCACTCTGTCGGTTGTGATTGCGGCTGCTGCCGGTCGCGTCAGCGCACATTGATTTTGAATACGGTCCCGCCGTAGACGGTATCGCCGCCAATCTCGTTCACGCCGAGGAGGCTGCCATTGTCTCCGAATATCAGGCTCATCGTCTGTGCGCCTTCGTCGAGATTGAACGCGTGCAGAATGCGCAGCCTGCCATGGGGCAGGAGTTTGAACGCGACGCCGTTCCAGGCGCCGCCGCCGTACATCGTGGTGCCATAGACGTTGCCGTCCGCATCCACGATCACGCCTCCGACAGGGTATTGGGGGGAAAAGCCGAGGCCATCAAAGCGATACAGCACCGTCTCGGTGCCGTCGGGGGCAACCTCGTAAACTGTGCCGCCTCTGCATCCGTTGTGACCAGTCGTGGTGGTGCCATAGAGATTGCCGGCTGCGTCGAGCGTTACGGGGCCCATCGGGCTGTAGCCGTCGTCGACCTTATTGCCGGAGCCGAACGCATAAAGCACCGTTTCGGCACCGCCGGGCGCTATCTTGTAGACAGCGCCTTCATATTGTTCACCGCCGACGTCGGTGACGCCATAGAGATTGCCGGCAGCGTCGAACGTCATCGGGCCGTTGGGATGGCAGCCGTCAGCCGCGCCACCCTTGAACGCGTAGATGAGGTCAGCCGTGCCGTCCGTATTCAGCCGGAACGCGGCGCCGCAATTGGAAGGCCCGCCCCAACCCGTGACACCGTAGAGATTGCCATCGGCATCGGCGATGAGACCTTTTAAAATGGAACCGAGATGACCATCGCTCGCGAACCGATACAGCACACTCTGACGGCCGCCGGATGAAATCTTGTAGATCACATCTTCCTTTCGGTCGGTGCTGGTCGCTGAGCCCACTAGGCTGCCATCGGTGAGGACAACCGGCGTGAACACGGGAAAGGCCGCGCCATTCGCGTGTTTGCCGAACGCGGCGAGTACGCGATAGCTTCCATCTGGAGCGATTTTGTAGGCCGTGCCTTCGTTGTACGCGCCACCTTTGTCAGTGACGCCGTAGAGGTTTCCCTGTGCGTCGCGCGCCAGACCCGAACTTGGTTCCATGCCGTCATTGGCGCCACCGAAAGCGTGCAGGACATGCACGCGCCGTCCATCCGAACCAGCCTCGGCGATCGTGGGCATCAGCGACCCCAGCGCGCATGCGCCGAGGAGCAAAATCATAACTGCGCGCGTCGCGCGCAGCCGCATGACAGCCGGAAGAAATCCGCGCATATCCACCATCCCGTTTTTGAACCCAAGCCCCGCTGGCCGTGCCAGTCTTGGTTGAAGGATGGGGCAGTCGCTGTTAGTGCGGGGTAAACTTTTGCGTGCCGGAGCGGGACGGCGCGGGGAGAATTAAGAAAGCGTTGGCCGGCAGTGCGCGGCCTTAAGCATCACGGAATTGCGCGACGCCTTCTATTGGGGAACTCCGTGATGCGGAGCACGCGTGTTGGTTGTCTGTTCCACGTCGTTCGGCTGGCTGGGCACGGTGGCGATGCGCCGCGAGCCTTGCCATACGTCGACGGCATAGCCATCGTTGATCCGCCGCGCATAGAGCAGCGCGTGCCAGTCCGAGAGGTGATAGCCCTCATCGCGGCCGTAGATCGATTTGTCGGGATAGAGTTTGTAAAAGCGATAGTGCTGCACGATGGGCCTCCAGCCCCAAAGTGTGGCCAGACCAAGCTGGGCGCTTTGGCGATTGCGGCGCGATCCAAAATCCGCCGGTAAATACCTTGGTGAATAACGGCGTCCGGAGATAAACGGCCGCCATACCGTTAAACGCGCCTGCACGCGAAAAGTGCATGCTTTGTATGGTCCCAGACGGAGATTTCGCCGTACCCGCCGCCGCAGGAAAATAATCCATGCATGCAGTGGCCGGAACGCCCGGCCACCGCACGCGAAATGGCTATTTCAGTTGATAGATGACGCCGGCGTTGCGCTTTCCGCCGCGCTGGGTCACGCCGTAGAGGTGGTCGTCAACGTTCAGGACCACGCCGATCGGCAATGAGCCGTCGGTGCAATCCACTTCCTGACAGAATGTGTGCAGCACGGTCTCCTTGCCGCCATCGACCCGAAACACCACGCCGTCGAAAGAGGTGGTACCGCCGCTGGCCGTTCCCACAAACGATGCGCCGACCGGCGTGACGGCCGAGTCCGGCCCCTGGCCGTCGGTACAATTGGAGTCGCTGCAGAACGAGTAGAGCACTTTTTCTTTCCCGCTGGGTTTCAGCTTGAAGACGGTGCCGCCATTGTTGGCGCCGCCGAGCGGCGTCGTGCCCACAATCGTATGGTCCGAGGCGAGCGTCACGCCGCCCAAAGAGCCCTGACCGTCCGTGCAGGAAGCCTCGCTGCAGAATGTGTGCAGCACGGTCTCGGTGTGCGACGCGATATCGAGCTTGTAGGCAACGCCGTCGCCGTTGATATCGCCGCCGCCATTGGTCGTTCCATAGATCGTCTTGCCCAGCGTATCGATGGCGATCTGGCCATCCGGAAAGCCGCCGTCTGTGCAGTTCGTCTGCGAACAGAACAGATAGATCGCCTGGCCGGTCCAGTTCGCGCCATTGGGCGTGAGCTGATAGACGATACCCGGCGAGTTGGGGCCCTCGAGGGTGGTGCCGTAGAGCGGCGACGTGCCGTCGTAAGGCGCGCCGGTAGACGATCCGGCATAGGCCAATGCGCTCTCCGGCACGGAACCCGCGATACAATTTGCACTCGCCTGGGAGCAGAAATTGATCAGAACCTTGTAGGTCCACGCCGTGTGGTCGCTGTTGGGCGAAAGCTCGAACACGGTGCCGCCGAAATTGGAACCATCCGCCGTCGCCGTGCCGTAGAGATTGCCCGCGGCGTCAACGATCAGCGGCGTCACCGGCACGCCGCCCTCTGCTGCGCCATCGAAGCTGTGGAGCACCTGGTATTTGTAGGTCTTGCCCGAACGGATCATTGCGAAGATGACGCCGTTGCCGGTCGCGCCGCCGGCGCTGGTGGTGCCGTAGAGATTGCCGGACGAATCCGCGACGAGATTGGCGGCCGGAGCCTTGCCGTCGAGACAGGCGAACTTACCCAGGTGGCAAAAGCTGTGAAGTACTTTGAACTGGGCCGCGGATGCTTGGTTCGCGATGACAGCCGCGAACGGCATGGCCAGCAACGCGGCCACGGCCTGAACTCTTATAAGACGCATGATGTCCCTCTGTGATGAGCGCTTGCATGATTGCGGACGCGCCAAGTATCCCCCTGACGCTGACGCGAACCAGTGCGCGGTTATTCCATTTTCACGTGAAAGGCACGCGGAATGGAACCTCATCGGGCGGGGAAGTACCCTCGCTCATTGCAAACTGATATGCGCCGCACAAACCTTTTCTTTGTCTTGAGTCGAACAGAAAGGCAGCCGAGTCAGGCTTTGGTTACGTCCGCGCGAGCCAGCGCTTCGGCGACTTTGGGCGCCAGGGATTCGTCGGTGTAGGGTTTGCTCACCACCGGCACGTTGGCAAACCGTTCGGGGAAGTCGATGTTCTTGCCGTAGCCGGTCGCGAATACGATCGGAACGCCGAGCGCGATCAGGCGATCGGCAATGGGGAAGCTCGACTCGTTTCCGAGATTGACGTCGAGGATCGCGAAGGCCGGCGTGCCTTTTTCGATCACGCGCAGCGCCTCGTTCACACTCGGAGCAACCTCGACGCTCGCTGCGCCCATGGTTTCAAGCGTCGTTTCGGCGTCGAGCGCGATGATCATGTTATCCTCGACGATCAGCGCGCGCCCGCTGAGGCGCTTGCCGCCGGTGGACTTGGCTTCGGCGTGACTTTCCGGCGGCAGAGGGCCTGTCGGCAGCGTCACGAAGCTCTGGGGAATGGTAAACTCGGCTTTCAAACCCGCCAGTTCGTATTCCACGTTTGCTTCGCCGTTGAGATCGAAGGGGATCGAGCGCTCGATCACGGTCGAACCGAACCCGCGCCGTGTCGGCGCGCGTACGGGCGGTCCGCCTTCTTCCTGCCAATGAATGCGCAACTGGCCGTTTTCGCCGACACCCCAGCGCACATTCACCCGGCCCACGCTGTCCGCCAACGCGCCGTACTTTGCAGAATTGGTGAGTAGCTCGTGGGTGACAAGCGCCAGTGTGGAAAAGGCGCGGGGATCGAGCAGAACATCGGGACCGTCGAGGACGACGCGATCGGCCTTGGCGTTCAGATAGGCGGCGGTTTCAGCCGTGAACAAGGTGCGCAGTGACGCCGGTCCCCAATTGTCGATCGTGATCTGGTCGTGCGCACGCGCCAAGGCCTGAATGCGCCCGCCGATGACCGAGGCGAACTCGTCGAGCGACATGGCATGTTCGCGGCCCTGCGAGATGAGACCGCGGATGAGTCCTAAGATATTTCGCACTCGGTGATTGAGCTCCGCGATCAGAAGCTCCTGCCGCTCGTTCGATGATTTGCGCTCGGCCGATGCAATCTCGGTCAGGCGGAGCACGACCTCCAGCAATGTCATGCGCAGGCCTTCGGCCAAGCGCACATCGAGCGCGGTCCATGGTTTCGACTGGTCGCGAACGGTTTCGGTCCACGCCTCGAAACTCTTTCTGGGTGTCAGTCTGATGCCATTGGGTCCGAGATGCGCCGGCTTCGTTGGATCACCTGCCCACTGGACGGTGCGGGCGAATTCCTTGCGGAAGAACAGCACGTAATCGCGCGGCCGGCGCGATATCGGAATCGCGAGCATGCCGCAGGCGCGCTGTGTATACGCGGCCGCGGGATGATGGAGCTTGCACAGCGTGTGGGTGGCGAAAACGCGCGTGTCGCCGCGCTGGACGAGCATGTTGACGAGGCCAAGCGTCTCCTCGCGCGTCGGCGTCACGCCCTCGAGCGAGATCTGCGAATCGAGGGCGACTGCAACGCCGTCGAACGGTACCACGCTCGAGAATACACCGAGCTGCTGCGCGAGGTTGGAGACCGTGAAGGTCTGGCCCGCGAGCATGTTGACGAGCTTGGTCTGATTTTCCTGCGCGCGGCTCTCGAGCGCACTTTCCTGCTCGCGCTCCCGGCTTTCGAGCAGCAGCGCGAACATCTGGCCGAACAGCTCGGCGGCGCTGCGGCGCTCGTAGCTGACGTGCAGCGGCCGCATGTGGTGGCAGGCGAAGAGCCCCCAGAGCTTGCCGTTGCGCAGGATCGACACCGACAGCGACGCCCCGACACCCATATTGTTCAGATATTCGATGTGGATCGGCGATACGGAGCGCAGCATGCTCATCGAAAGATCGACGGGCTCACTGCCGAGGGCGAAGTCCGACACGATCGGCGAGGGTGTGCTGTGAATGTCGGGGATGATGCGCAGCAGATTGCGCATATACAGCAGCCGTGCCTGTTTGGGGATATCAGACGCCGGATAATGCAGGCCCAGGAATTTTACCAGATCCGGCTTGACCGATTCCGCGATGACTTCGCCGGCTTCGTCCTGGTCGAAGCGGTAGATCATGACCCGGTCGAAGCCGATCAGCGCGCGCAATTGGCGGGCGGCCTCGCTGGTGAACTTCTCGAACGATGCCGCACCTTGCACGCGCATGAGCATGGTCCGGACCATCGAGATGGGATCGATCTCTTCCCGCGCCGTGCTGGGCTCGGCTTCGATGAAGATCGCCTGCTTGGTGCGGTGCACCGCGATATCGTAAACGTCGTCGCCCTCGGTGAGCTGTATGCGGAAGACGCGCTCGACCGCGTCGGGGCTTGCAAGAAGCTGCAGCCGTCCGCGGATCGTATGAATGGCCTCGGCGGTGAACACGCTCGACAGCGACTTTCCCAATAGCGCTGCTGCCGTTGTGTCTAGGAAGCGCTTGGTGTTCTCCGATGCGTGGATGATGACGAATTCCGGGGAGACGCCGAGAAGGAAGCCGAATGGTTGGACGTTGCCCAGAAGGTGGATCGGTTCGCGGTCGCAATTGGTCAGGTCGACGGGGGCGTTCACGAGGCCACCGCCATGTCCTGCGGCTCCATCGCCTGCGCGAACATCTCGAACACACGCCGCGCAGCATCTTCGGCGACGTTGGAATGCCGTCGGACGTCTTCATCGGATTCCAGAATTTCGAGAAAGATAGGCCATAAGCGGCAACCTTCACCGTGACGGAGATAGCGGGTGGCGGAGCACGAAACGACACGCGAAAGGATGACACGCGCACCGAGCCGCGAGCCCTCCAGCACATAGAGCGCGCCCAGGAGCGCCGCATCGGATCGGAAAACGGGAGGCCGCACGGGAACGCAGCTTGCCCCGATCTCTGCGAGATCGGCCTTCAGGCTTTCGCTGCGACGACGGTCTATCCAGTCCGGCACCACTCGCGCGACATCGGCGCTTTCAAGTGCGTCTTCCAGCGGAAGAACGACCGAGGCCTGGGTCGCAAGAAAACGGGCATAACCGCGAGGCGTCTCCAGTCGCATCCAGGCAGCGCAGGAATCTACATGGGCATGCAGGTTGCCCGTGGCCTTGCGCAACCGCTCGCGCACGGAAGATGAGGAAGTCATGACGTAACCCAATTTCAGCAACGCCCCGATGGGGAAACAGCCCCTAGTGGTTCAAACGGAGCGATTAACAAAAAGTTCCCCGACACACTTCACTTCACACAGGAAAGGTGTGCTGCGTCGCTATTGCGCGTCTTTGGCTTCGTCTTTGGTGATCGGGCGGTAGTCGCGGCGGGGGAATTCGCGGCCGCGTTTCACAGTAAGGGTCACCGTTTTCACATTCGCAATGTCGGCAAGCGGGTCCTTGGCGAGGAAGGCGATGTTGGCGAGCTTGCCGGTCTCGATTGTGCCCATATCGCGCGCTTCGCCGATGGTGCGCGCGGCAACCGATGTCGCGGCACGAATTGCATCCATCGGCGTCACACCGGCGCGCACCAGCAGCGCCAACTCATCGGCCAGCGCCGGCAACGGATCGTGCCAGTCGCTGTCGGCATCGGTGCCCGCGCTGATCGCCACACCCGCCCGATATGCTTCGCCGAGTAGCTTCGAGGCCGTCTGCAGCGTGCAATAAGGCGGCGGGTTCGCATTCTTCATGTGGTCGAGGACCTGATAGACATAGAGCGTTGCGTCCAGAATCGTCCCGCGGTTGCGCATGTCGGTGAACAGCGGATCGAGCGCGTGGTCGTCCTTCATGAGCTTTGCGGCATCGACCGGCGCGCGTTTGTGATAGGCGCGCGGCATCTCGTGTGAAACTTGGTAGCCCAGCATGCAGACATGGCTCGCGACATCGATCCCGGCATCGATGCCATTGCGCGGGCTCGCCGGGAACACGGCGGCATGCGCCCACACCAGAAGATGCTGGCGATGCGCTTCGCGTGTGATCGCGCCGATCAGCGGCGCGGGCAGGTCGGCGTAGATCTTGATCGCGGTGGCGCCGGTGCCTTTCGCCTCGGCGATCGCCCGCGGCATGTCCGTCGCTTGCGAGATCGCGCGCATCCACGAGGCATCGCCCGGCTTCGGTCCGCCTTGGGTGGATTCGACTGTGCGCGGATCCTTGAAGAACTCGGGCCCCGCCATCAGGCTTGCGTAGAAGATGTCGGGCGAAAGGATCGCGCCCGTCCGCGCCTCGCGCTTCAGGAAACCAAGCTCGCGCGTATCGCCCGCCATGTCGCGCACGGCGGTGATGCCGGCATAGAGGTTGCGGCGCTGGATCGCCTCGGCATAGGGCAGGTTGGGCCAGGTCGCGAGATGGACGTGGGTGTTGATCATGCCCGGAATCGCGACCGCGCCGTGCATGTCGAAGACGCCCTTGGCCTGCTTCACCTCGGGCGTGATCGCGACGATGCGTTCGCCACGCACGGTGATGGCCATGTCGTTGCGCGCCGGTGCGCCGGTGCCGTCGATCAGGCGGACATGGTTGTAGATTTTCGGCGCGGGCTCGGCCGCCTTTGCGCCCAGTGCCGCGCACGACAAGGCGATGAGGCAGATAAGCCGTTTCACGTTATTAGCCGTGCGCCTTTTCGGCGTCGCGCAGGATCTCCGCGACTGATTCCTTGCCTTCCTCGCTGTGCAGCCAACCCTCCGCGGCATGCTGGCTTGGGAACTGGCTCGCCGCGCGATGCGGCTTGTTCCGTCCCGGCACGGGGACGAGGACTTCGAAAGTCCCCGCATGCCGCGCATCCTTCGTTTCCGCGACGTAGGCTGGCGGCAGCTTCTTGTTCTTCTTCATCGCGGTATCTCCTGATTGCGCTGAGGCGGGCTCGTATCAGAAACCCTTCGACAGGGGTAGGGCATGAATGGGTCAAGATCGCCACATTTGCCGCGGTTTCGCTGGGCTTGACGCCTTAATGCGGTGTCCATGAGCCCTTGCGCGACTTTTTCGCGGACTCGGACGGTTCGCGCTTCTTGCGTCCGATGCCCAATTGTTCGCGCCACAGTTTGGCCGGAATCTCCTCCGCCTGGCCGGAATCGAGATGGCCGAGATGGAATGGGCCGTATTGCACCCGGATCAGACGCGCGACCTTAAGGCCGATCTTTTCCATCACGCGCTTGATCTCGCGGTTCTTGCCTTCCTTGAGACCGACCGTCGCCCAGGAATAGACGCCCTTCGAGCGCTCCAGATCGGCGATGATCGGACCATATGCCACGCCGTCGATCGTGATGCCGGTCGCGAGCTTGTCGAGATCGGCCTGTGTGACCTTACCGAACAGGCGCACACGGTATTTGCGCACCCAACCGCTCGACGGCACTTCGAGCCGCCGCGCCAGACCACCGTCATTGGTGAGCAACAACAAACCTTCGGAGTTGAAGTCGAGGCGGCCGACCGAGACCACGCGCGGCATCTGCTTCGGCAGGTTCGCGAACACTGTCGGACGGCCTTCCGGATCCTTGTGCGTGGTGACGAGTCCGGACGGCTTGTGATAGCGCCACAGCCGCGCGGGCTCGGGTTCGGCGAGCGGCTTGCCATCGATGGCGACGACGTCATTCTCGCCCACTTTGGTCGCGGGCGTCGTGACCGTTTCGCCGTTGACCGCGACGCGGCCTTCGGCGATCAGCTTCTCGGCATCGCGCCGCGAGCAGACGCCCGCGCGCGCGATCACTTTGGCGATACGATCCGTGCTATCGTCGGACAAGAAGGACCTCGGATGAATGACGACCAAGCCATAGCACTGGCGCTTGCCGAAGCGGAAGCGGCGGCGGCGCGGGGCGAGGTGCCGGTGGGGGCTGTTTTGCTCTCGGCTACCGCCGAAGTGCTGGCGCGCGACGGCAACCGCATCCTGGAGCGCCACGACCCGACCGCCCATGCTGAGATGCTGGTTTTACGGGCGGGGGCCGAAAAGCTCGGTAACGAAAGGCTGATCGGGACCACGCTCTATGTCTCGCTCGAGCCCTGCGCGATGTGCGTCGGCGCGATCTCGCTGGCGCGTGTGGCGCGGCTGGTGTTCGCCGCCGACGATCCCAAGGGCGGCGCGGTACTGCACGGCCCACGCTTCTTTGAGCAGCCAACCTGCCATCACCGTCCGCAAGTCGCGCGCGCCGGTGACGCGGAAGCGGCTTCGCTGCAGCTCAAATCCTTCTTCCGCGCCCGGCGCGGCTAATTCAGGCGATCGGTCTTGATTGTGCTGCTATGGCCCGGCAGCCGGATTACGTCGCCGTCGTGGCCTAGCATCAGGCCATCGGGGCGCACATCGGATACGCCGCGCAGGAACAGGTGCTCGGCGAAGCCGTTTGGCAGGATCGGGATGAGGTGGGTGAGTACCAGAAGATGGACCTGCGCTTCGTTAGCGATCCGCGCGGCATCGACGGGTGCGGTGTGATAGCCCGGAATGTCGTGGAAGATCTTTGCCTGCCGCGGATGGCCGCCAGCGATAAGCGCGTCGTGCATAACCGCGACCATCTCTGACGATAAAGCTTCGTGGATGAGGATGTCGGCGCCTTTCGCAGCGCGTGCGAGATTTTCGTCCGGGGCGGTGTCGCCGCTGACTACGATGCTGCGGCCAGCGTAATCGAAGCGGTAGCCATAGGCCGGCGTCGCCGGATCGTGATGCACGGTGAACGCGGTGATCTTTAGCCCGCCCTGCTCGAGCACCGTGCCGGGCATGACGGCGTGAGGCGTCATCGCGGCGATGTCCGGCGGCAGTAGCGCTTCGCCGTGATGCTTGGTGCGGTATCCGTCGTCCATCGCGTAGGCTTCGTTGAAGCCGTTCACGACACGCTCGACGCCCGGCGGTCCGTACATGGCAAGCTGCGTCTTGCGGCCCGCGACCCAGGTTTGCAGCTTCACTTCGCCCAGATCGCCGATGTGATCGGAATGGAAATGGGTGAGGAGCACGCCCGCGATGTTCTGCAGCGGCACGCGCCACAGGATCAGGTCGCGCGCGGTGTCGAGCCCCGTGTCGACGAGATAGTATTTGTCGCCCGCGGCAATCAGCGTGCAGGGCCCACCACGTGTCTTGTCGGGAAGCGGCGAGCCGGTGCCGCACAACAGAACCGAGAGTTCGCCCTTGCGCGCGAGCATCGGCGCTGGCTGTGCGACCGCGCGGAACGCGATCTCGCGGAACAGCCAGGCTTCGACCGGCGGGAGGAAGAGCGCAAACCACACGGACGCGGCGACCGCACCGACGATCAGCAGGACGAGGGCGATGCGCTTCATGCGCCGCGCGCCCTCAATCCGCGCTGCTTCAGGCGCCAGAGCAGAACGTCGAGGCGGTCTTGTCCGAAGAACGGCTCGCCTTCGAAGGCGCAGGTTGGAACGCCCCAATGGCCGGACGCCTGATGCGCCTTCTGGTTCTCCTGGATGATCGCTTCGTAACGGTCGGGATCGGCGGCGATCTTCGCGTCCAGCGCTGCGAGATTGACGCCAGCGTTCGTGGCAGCCTTCGCCATGTGGTCGTCCGTGTGCCAGTCGTCGGCCTTGCCGGACCACAGAAGCGCGCTGATCTCATAGAGGAACGGGAGACCGCGTCCGGCTTCCGCGGCGGCACAGCCCAAACGGGTCAGGCGATGGATGTAGGGTTGGTCCGGCACACCCGCGCGTGTCACCGGATCGATTACGACCGGATCGGGCCGCGGCCAGCGATAGGGCAGGCCGAGCATCTCGGCGATACGCATCGTGTCGCGGAGCAGATAAGGGTTCCAGAGCGGGTTCTGCTTTTCGAAAAAGTCGGCGGAGCGCACGGCAAGCGGATAGACGGGCCGCACGTTGATGTTCAGATCGTAGTCGCGCGCCATTTCGACGAGCCGGGGCGTCGCCAGATAAGAATACGGACTGCGGAACGACCAGAAAAGATCGATGAACAACGTCATGGCCGCATCACCGTGTTCAGATAGGCGACGACCGCGTCGGCAAGCCCCGTTACCGCGGCTTTCGCGTTCTGGCGCGTCGGAGCACGGGGATTGAGGATACCGAGCAACAGGAAGCCGTAGATCATCTGCGTTGCGGTGCGCACCGTGTCGCCGAGCTCCTGAGTGTCGCCTGCTCGCGCGCGCAAAACGTCTTCCAGTGCGCGCGCAATCTCGTCGCGGAACCCGAACATCACGGTCATGACGCCGGGATGCTCGAGACCGCGCTCGATGATGGCGCGGAAGAGCCCGCGATGGGCGCCGAAGCTCTCTGCCGTGCGCGTCACGAAATCGCGCAGAACTTCCTCGACCGGACTTTGACGCGCTTCGGCGATGTAGCCGCCGATGCGGGTGCGCGCGTCTTCGGTGAAGGTTTCGGCGATCGCCTGGAACAGGGCGTCCTTGTCCTTGAAGCGGAAATAGACCGCGCCGACCGAAACGCCTGCTTCTTCCGCGATGTCGGAGAGCTTGGCGCCGTCATAGCCTTTCTCGGCAAACACCTTTTCGGCCGCGGCGAGCAGGCGCTCGCGCGTGGCGCGGCTGCGTTCCTGCTGGACGGGGAGAGCCCATTTCTCCGCAGCCGTCTTCCGCTTTGCTGTTGCCATCTGCCCCGAGCCGCGCTAAATCTGAATCATAATTCAGATATAGATTTTGAGGGACGCAATGTCAAACCAGTCGGTTATTCCGACGCCGGCACAGATGCAGGCGATGATCGAGAAGGGGCCGGACGGCCCCATCGTGATGGTCAATCTGCTGAAATATCGCGACCGCGCGGCTTATGAGCCCGATCGCGCGGAGGCGAAGGAGAACCTGTCCGGCCGCGAGGCTTATCAGCGCTACGGCATGGCGGCATTCCAGCATGTGACTGCGCGGGGTGGCGGCATCGCCTGGATGGGGCCGCAGGCGCTGGTGTTCATCGGCGGACCCGAGCAGGAATGGGACGACATCGTCTGCGTGAGATATCCGTCGCGGCAGAAGTTTCTCGAGATGATTTCCGATCCGGCCTATCTCGCCGCCACCTATCACCGCGATGCCGGGCTCGAACGCACGGCGCTGCTTTGCTGCAAAGCAGGGAGCGCGGCGTAATGGGCCGCAAAATCCTGTTCATCACGACGGACCAGCAGCGTTTCGACTCGCTTGGCTGCAACGGCAACAAATTCTGCCGTACGCCGAACATCGACGCGCTGGCTGCGGACGGCATCAATTACACGCGCGCCTATAATCAGAATACGGTCTGCATGCCAGCACGCTCGACGATGCTCACGGGACAATATGTGCGCACCCACGGCGTGTTCGCGAATGGCGTGCCGCTGCCGGAAGATGCGCCAAGCGTCGCGCAATATCTGAAAGACAAGAAGGGCTACAAGACCGCGCTCATCGGCAAGGCGCATTTCGAACCGGGCTTCGATCCCAAGATGAAATGGGCGGAGAACCGCCGCCAGCGCGACGGCGATACCGGCCCGTGGCGCGGCTTCGATACCGCCATTCATGCGATGCATATCTACAATTTCCGGGGTCAGCCGGTCGGCCATTACGGCCGTTGGATGCAGAAGAACTATCCGGAGTTTTTCAAATCCGCGGTACCGCTTCTCAATGCGTCGCCCGGCGGAGACACCGGCGCGCCGGAGACTGCGAACAATCCCCTACCGCGCGAGGCCTACCACACCGACTGGCTCGCGGGCCTCGCGGAGGATTGGCTGAACGGCCTTGCGACAGACGACGACTGGTTCCTGTGGCTCAGCTTTCCCGATCCGCATCATCCCTGGGATCCGCCGATGGCGGAGAACCGCCGCTGCGACTGGCGCGATCTGCCGCTGCCGGAGGGCTATCCGGGCTCGCCGGAGAAGACCCGCGCGATCCTTGCGAAGAAGCCCGCGCATTGGCTCGCCTATTACGACGGCACCTTCGCGAGCATCGAAGGCGGCCCGATGAATTTCACGCCGCAGCAATTGAGCGCGGACAACATCCGCGAGATCAATGCCAAGGTCCATGTCATGAACGAACTGATCGACGACGCGATCGGCCGCGTGATGCAGGCGATCCGCGCGCGCGGTTGGGACGCCGATACCGATATCATCTTCACGACCGACCACGGCGAGCTGCAGGGCGATTTCGGCTTGGTTTACAAGGGGCCGTACCACGTCGATGCCTTGATGCGGCTACCCTTCATCTGGCGGCCCGCGCCGAATGCCGCAGTCGCGCCCACCATCGTTCACCAGCCTGTCGAGCAGGTCGATTTGGCGAGCACATTCTGCGCCATCGCCGGCGCGGAGCAGGCGCCGTGGATGCAAGGAAAAGTCCTGCCAACACGCGACGACGGATCACGGCAGCGCGCGCTCTGTGAATGGGACAGCCAATTCCCGGGCTACGGCTTCCACCTGCGTTCGATCTATCGCGACGGCTATATGCTCACGCGCTACGAGCCTTCGACACCGGGAAGGCCGAACGGGCTCGAGGAATTCTGGCCGCAATTCGCCGCCGTGGCGACGCGGATCAAATATGACGGGACGGAGGGCGAGTTGTACGACCTCCGGAACGATCCGCTGCAATGGGAAAATCTCTGGGACGATCCCGGCAGACAGGGCCTCAAGCGCGACCTGATCGCCGATCTTTATGACAATCTGCCGCCGGAACGCATGCCAAAGCTGAAGGTGGAAGCGCCGGCGTGATTGTACATCCTTCGGGGGTAGCTGCGCTCGCACCTCAGGATGACGAGTTCGGAGAGTCGTCATCCTGAGGTGGCCGCGAAGCGGCCCCCGAAGGATCGCGTTTCTAGTGCAGGGCGGTCGAGCTCTTGAGGCCGTCGCGGCGTGGCGCGGCTCCGACCGTGTAGGTGCCCGTGGTTATTCTCGACAGCGTCTTGCCGTCGGTGGTGTAGAAGTTGCTCCAGCTGGCGCCGGT
>Ga0105239_10000438_pt1 | contig 60788 bp, 59 predicted proteins | sample KBSC44metaG_FD_92761 | JGI IMG/M metagenome (GOLD analysis project Ga0105239, IMG submission 92761) | Corn rhizosphere microbial communities from Kellogg Biological Station, Michigan, USA - KBS C4-4 metaG | ecosystem: Host-associated > Plants > Roots > Rhizosphere > Soil | place: Michigan, USA...
CTTGGTGGCCATAGCGGCCGTGACCCACCCGATCCCATCCCGAACTCGGACGTGAAACCAGCCTGCGCCAATGGTACTATCGCTTAAGCGATGGAAGAGTAGGGCGCCGCCAGGCTTTATGACCTCCAATCCCATGACCAACAATGTGATCTAGAACCCATTCGCCATTCAAAAAGCCCCCCGCATCGTCATCGATGCGGGGGCTTTTTCGTTGGCCGACGAAATCGGATCTCGTCCCTCGACGGCGCTTGGTCTCACCAGCGGATGTCGTATTCGCCCATCGGTTTCCACGTGATCCGATAGCCTTTCGGCACGTCCCGCCAATTGCGCCCGTCGCCGGACTTGATCAGCTCGGCCTGGCAGCGCGGACAGTGCGAGAAGAAATAGCCGTTGTTCCAGACAGCGCCGGCTGGTCGTTGATGGCCCACGATACGGCAGATCGGTCGCATGCGGTCCCCCCGAATCACGCATAAATAGCGTTGTTAAGCTTGGTTAAAATCTCCCATATGCCAATTGAAAATCTTACAATCGCCGCACCGGCCGCCCCATCCTGATACGGCGGCCCATCCGGAGCCCTGTCTGATGGCCCATTCCAGCGAGGAGAAGCCGGTGAAACCGCCGATCGCGATCCTGTTCGTCTGCATGGGCAATATCTGCCGCTCGCCTCTGGCGGAGGCCGCGTTCCGGCAGGTGGCGGAGCGTCTCGCGCTGGACCTCGCCGACGTGGACTCGGCGGGGACGGGCGGCTGGCATGCCGGCCACGCGCCCGATCCGCGCGCGCAGGCCGAGGCGCTGCGCCATGGCATCGACATTTCGGGCTATCGCGCGCGACAGATCGTGCCGGCGGATTTCCGGCGCTTCACCCATATCCTCGCGCTGGATGCGGACAATCTCGCCGATCTCAGGGCGATGGCGCCGCGCGATACGACCGCCCGGCTCGGCCTGCTGCTCGATCATGCGCAGGGCCGGGCGGGCGAGAGCGTGATCGATCCTTATTATGGCGATCGCCAGGAATTCGAACGGACGTGGCGCGATGTCTCCGCCGCCGCCGAGGGCCTGGGCCGCAGCCTGTCCCGATCGTAGCGCGCGGCGTCAGTCGATCCCCGGCGCCCCGGAAATCCGGGCGAATTGCTGGAGCAGCCAGCGTGCCGCGGGGCCAGGCGGCGCATCGGCGCGGTACATGCCCTCGAAATGATACAACACCTCGGCGCGGTCGGGCATGTCGAGCTTGACCAGGGTGCCGGCGATCAGATCGGCCTCGATCAAGGGCACGGGCATGCCGCCCCAGCCGATCCCCTCGCGCAGCAGCTGGTGCTTCGCGCCGAGATCGGCCAGCCGCCAGGTGCGATCGGACAGGACCGAGAAATCCCGGCCGGCGGTCAGCGGCGAGCGGTCGGTCAGCACCAGCTGGATATGGTCGCGCCCGGCGCCGGGCTTCAGCCGTCCCCTGGCGAGCGGATGGTCGGGTGCCGCCACCGGGATGAGCGGCACGGCCCCCAGCGCCATCCGTTCGACATCGTCCCATTCCATCGAAAGCGGCCCGCTGACGCCGATCGCGGCCCGCCCGTCCAGCACCAGCGCGGCGATCGCGCCCAGCGCCTCGACATGCAGCCGCAGCGTCACCGTCGGAAATTCCTGCGCGAACGCCTTGAGCACCGATCCCAACCAGGCGCTTGGCCACATCACGTCCACCGCGACGCTGACTTCTGGCTCCAGTCCCTGCATCAGCCCCTTCACTTTGGCGCGCAGGCCGTCCATGCCGTGGGCGATCTCATGGGCTTCGGCCAGCACCGACTGGCCCGCCGGGGTGAGCACCGGCTTGCGCGTGCCTTCGCGATCGAACAGCAGGATGCCGAGCTGTGCCTCCAGATTGGCGATGCCGTAGCTGATCACCGAGGTGGCCCGGTTGAGCTTGCGGCCGGCACCGGCGAAGCTGCCGGTCTCCACCACCGTCAGGAAAATGCGGAGCTGGTCGTAAGTGGGGGTGCCGGGGGTCGACATTTCAAGTTCCTCGAACGATTTGAAAGAGACTATCCGGATGTCGCGTACAGGGGAACAGCGCTAATCCATCGTTCATCAGGAAGGAACCAGACGATGCTGATGGTCGATGTCGCAGCCCAACCCCGCCTCACCACTGCCGAATGGCAGGCCGTCACCGTCGCGCTGCGCGATGTGGAGCGTTTCGCCTGCGCCGCGCCGGCGAGCCGGCCGGAGGGGCGTTTCGCCAGGCTGTTCCGCGCGATGACCGGCATCGAGAGGCCGACCCCGCTGGCCGATCCGCGCCTTGATGCGATCCGTCGTTTCGTCTGCGCCAGCCGCCGCAATGTGGCGCGCGCCCGTGACGTGGCCGCCGAGTTGGTCGCCTTCGGCTACAGCCGGGACCAGATCGAGGCGTTGCGGATGGTGGCCGCGTAAACGTCCGGCTCTTCCCGCTCGGGCCGAGCCTGCGGGAGCCTGTTCTTTCCGTGTTCGACCTCAACAGAACAAAGCGGCCCTTCCGCGAACGCAGGGCGAAGGCATGGTTGTGACCTTGTGTCCTCAGTCATGATATGACAATCTCGCGATCATGGTCACGGCCGCCGATCGCAAGCTCTATCTTGGTCCCCGCCTGCGGGTGTTGCGGCGCGAACTCGGCCTCAACCAGACGCGGATGGCCGAGGAACTGGGCGTCTCGCCTTCCTACCTGAACCATCTCGAACGCAACCAGCGGCCCTTGACGGCGCAGATGCTGCTGCGGCTCGCCGGGACCTACGACATCGACATGCGGGATTTCGTCGCGGGTGCCAACGAGGCGGCGGCGAGCGACCTGCACGAAATCTTCGCGGACGGGCTGGTGCGCGACATCGGCATTCCCCGCCACGAGATCATGGAGGTGGCGGAAAATTATCCCAGCGTCGGCGAGGCGGTGACGCGGCTCTACCGCGCGCTCGTCGATCTGCGGCGCATGCCGGACCGGATCGAGCAACTCGGCGCGGCCCCATCGACCATGGCCTCGCCGCTCGACTGGCTGCGCGAGTATCTGGATGGCAAGCGCAACCATTTCGACGAGCTCGATCAGGCCGCCGAGATATTGTCGGGCGATCTCGGGCAGGGGCCGGAGGCTCTGCGCGAAGGGATGCTCAAGCGGCTCGTCGAGCCCTACGGGATCAGCGTGCGGGTGATGCCGGACGATGTCCTGTCCGGATCGCTGCGGCATTACGATTTCCATCGCCGCCGCCTGATGCTCTCCGAACGCCTGCCGGCCGAGAGCCGCCTGTTCGGCATCGCCTACCAGCTGGCGCTGCAGGCGCTGCAGAAGCCGATCGCCGCCGCGGTGGAGCGCGCCGCGCCGCCCGATGAGGAAGCCGCAGGGCTCGCCCGGGTGGCCTTCGCCAATTATACCGCCGCCGCGATCCTGATGCCCTATGCCCGCTTCCTGGAGGCAGCGGAGAAGGGGCGCTACGATCTCGATCTGCTGGCCGCGCGGTTCGGCGTGTCGTTCGAGCAGGCGGCGCACCGGCTGACCACGCTGGGGCGACAGGGCGCGCGCGGCATTCCCTTCTTCCTGCTCAAGATCGATGCGGCGGGGAATGTCTCCAAGCGGTTTTCCGGCGAGGCGATGCCGATCGCGCGCTTCGGCGGCGGTTGCCCGCGCTGGGGCATCCAGCGGGCCTTCCGCCTGCCCGGCGAGACGATCGCGGCTCTGGTCGAAGCGCCCGACGAGGCCCGCTACGTCACCTTCGCGCGCGCCGTGACGCGCACCGCCGCGCCGGGGCTGGTGACGATCGTGCTGGGCTGCGAGGCGAAGCATGCGGCGGCCCTCGGCTATGCCGACGGGCTGGGCGACAAGGCCGTCCCGATCGGCCCGGCCTGCCATCTGTGCGAGCGGCCCGATTGCCCGGAACGCGCCCTGCCGCCGGTGATGCGGGCGCTCGATCTCAATCCGTACCAGCGGCCGGCCGCACCTTATCCTTTCCGGGCGACATGATGGATTGCGACCTGCTGATCGTCGGCGGCGGGGTGAACGGCTGCGGCATCGCCCGCGATGCGGCGGGGCGCGGGCTCACGGTGCTGCTGGTGGAGCAGGACGATCTCGCCGGCCATACCTCGTCCGCTTCCACCAAGCTGATCCATGGCGGGCTGCGCTACCTCGAATATTACGAATTCCGGCTGGTGCGCGAGGCGCTGATCGAGCGCGAGAAACTGCTCGGCATCGCGCCGCATATCATCTGGCCGCTGCGTTTCGTCATGCCGATGCCTCCGACCGGGCGGCCGGGGTGGATGATCCGGCTCGGCCTGTTCCTCTACGATCATCTCGGCGGGCGCGGATCGCTGCCGGGGTCCGAGGGCGTGTCGCTGAAGGGACCGCTCGGGGCCGGGATCAAACCCGGCCTGTCCAGGGGCTTCGCCTATTCGGATTGCTGGGTGCAGGATTCGCGGCTGGTCGTGCTCAATGCGCTCGATGCGCGGGAGCGCGGCGCGGACATCCGCACGCGCACGCGGTTCCTCGGCGCGACGCGCGACGGCGAGGGCTGGGCGGCCACTCTTGCCGATGCCGGGGGTGAGCATCGCGTGCGCGCCCGCGCGATCGTCAACGCGGCCGGGCCGTGGGTCGATCATGTCGTCGGCGCGGCGCGGGGCGCGCATCCCGAGCGGCCGCCGCGCCTCGTCAAGGGCAGTCACATCATCGTGCCCCGCCTGTTCGTGGGCGAGCATGCCTATATCCTCCAGAATCCGGACAAGAGGATCGTCTTCGCCATCCCCTATGAGCGGGATTTCACGCTGATCGGCACGACCGACGTCGCCTGGCATGACGATCCCGCCGCGCCCGTGATCAGCGCGGAGGAGACCGCCTATCTCTGCGAGAGCGTCAGCCGCTATTTCGAGACGCCGGTGCGCCCGCAGGATGTCGTCCACAGCTATGCGGGCGTGCGGCCGCTGTTCGACGACGGCAGCGCCAGCGCCTCGGCGGTGACGCGCGATTACGTGCTGAAACTGGGCGAGGAGGAGGGGCCGCAGATCGTCTCCGTGTTCGGCGGCAAGATCACCACCTATCGGCGGCTCGCCGAGCATGCGCTGGAGAAACTGGCGCCCTTCCTGCCGAAGATGGATGCGCCGTGGACGGACAGCGTGCCGTTGCCCGGTGGCGATATCGGCGATTTCGAAGCCTTCCTGGCCGATGTGCGCCGTCGCTGGCCCTTCCTGTCGGAGCGGACGGCGTGGCGGCTGGCCCGCGCTTATGGTTCCCGCATCGATCGTGTGCTGGGCGACGCGGCCAGCCCGGCCGAACTGGGCGAGGATCTGGGCGGCGGCCTGCACGCGCGCGAGGTCGATTATCTGGTCGCGACGGAATGGGCGCGGACGGCGGAGGACATCCTCTGGCGCCGGTCCAAGCTGCTGCTGCATGTGCCGCCGGGGACGCGAGAGCGGCTGGAAGGGTATCTGGGTTCAAGGGTCATCCGGTCGTCCTGAGCGCAGTCGAAGGACATGCAGCGGGCGCCGCGCGCGGCACGCACTGCGACTGTGCTCAGGACCAACGGTTTGAGGAGGGATGGTGTGGCACGGTATATCCTCGCGATCGACCAGGGGACGACCTCCACCCGGTCCATCGTCTTCGACGATCGCGCGCAGTCCGTGGCCAGCGCGCAGACCGAGTTCGCCCAGCATTATCCGCGCTCCGGCTGGGTCGAGCATGATCCGGAGGATATCTGGCGCGACACGCTCGCCACGATGCGCGACGCGATCGGGAAAGCCGGCCTGCGGGCGTCCGACATCGCCGCGATTGGCATCACCAACCAGCGCGAGACGGCGGTCGTGTGGGATCGCGCCACCGGCAAGGCGGTCCACAACGCGATCGTCTGGCAGGATCGGCGCGGCGCCCCGTTGTGCGCTAGGCTGAAGGAGCAGGGGCACGAGCCGCTCGTCCGCCGCAAGACCGGGCTGCTGCTCGATCCCTATTTCTCCGCCTCCAAGCTGGCCTGGCTGTTCGACGAGGAGGACGGGCTGCGCGCGCGCGCCGAAGCGGGCGAACTGGCGTTCGGGACGATCGACAGCTTCCTGCTCTGGCGCCTGACCGGCGGCAGGGTCCATGCGACCGATGCGACCAACGCTTCGCGCACCCTGCTGTTCGATATCCACGCGCAGGATTGGGACGACGCTTTGCTCGCCCTGTTCGGCGTGCCCCGCGCGATCCTGCCCGAGGTGCGGGACAATGCCGGGCTCTTCGGCGAGACCGATGCGGATCTGCTCGGCGCCGCGATCCCGATCGCCGGCATGGCGGGCGACCAGCAGGCGGCGGTGGTGGGGCAGGCCTGTTTCGATCCGGGCTCGGCCAAATCGACCTACGGGACGGGCTGTTTCCTGCTGCTGAACACCGGCAAGGCGGCGATCACCTCGGAGCATCGCCTGCTCACCACCATCGCCTATCGGCTGGACGGCACGCCGACCTATGCGCTGGAAGGCTCGATCTTCGTCGCCGGCGCGGCGGTGAAGTGGCTGCGCGACGGGCTCGGCCTGATCACCCATGCCTCGCAGACCGACGACATGGCGACCCGCACGCAGGACAATGGCGGGGTCTATATGGTGCCGGCCTTCGTCGGTCTCGGCGCGCCGCACTGGCAACCCGAGGCGCGCGGGCTGATCACCGGGCTGACGCTCGGCACGACTGCCGCGCATGTCGCCCGTGCGGCGCTGGAGGCGGTCGCCTACCAGACCCACGATCTCGCCGAGGCGATGGCGCAGGACGGCGCGGGCGAACTCACCGCGCTGCGCGTCGACGGCGGCATGGCGGCGAACGACTGGCTCTGTCAGTTTCTTGCCGACCTGCTGGACATCCCGGTCGAGCGGCCCGCGATGCTGGAAACGACGGCGCTGGGCGCGGCCTGCCTGGCCGGCATCGGCATCGGGCTGTGGGATGGGCCGGAGGCGGTGGCGGCGCTGGATCGCCGGATCGACCGGTTCGAACCGCAGGAGGGCAGCGGCGACCGGCGGGCCTTGCTGGAAGGGTGGCGGAAGGCGCTTCGGCAGGCCTTGGCTCGATAACCCCACTCCGTTCGGGCTGAGCTTGTCGAAGCCCTGTTCTTCCTTCTCATACGTCCAAAGAAGGACGGCCCTTCGACAAGCTCAGGGCGAACGGGTCGGAAATGCCCGTCTAAGCCGCCCGCAGATGCGCCACGAAGGTGTCGGTGGCATTCTGCAGCGTCTCGGCATGGTGCAGCAGCGCGCCGGCCGCCCCCTTCACTTCACCGGAAAGCCGCTCGGCGGCGCTGGCCGTGGTCGAGACCTCGGCGATGCGGTGGGCCATGGCATCCATCCCGGCGGCCGCCTCGTCGGCATTGCGTTCGATCGCCGTCGCGGCCTCGCGCTGCTCGTCGACAGCGGCGCGGATGGCGGCGGCCGCCTCGATCAGTTCGCCGATCGCGTCGGTGACCTGCGCGAAACTCTGCTCGGCCTCGTGCGCCCCGGAATGCATGCCGGAGACGAGGCCGGTGATCTCGCCGGTGGCATGCGCGGCCTGGCCCGCGAGCGCCTTCACCTCCTGCGCCACCACCGCGAAGCCGCGCCCCGCCTCGCCGGCACGCGCCGCCTCGATGGTGGCGTTGAGCGAGAGCAGGTTGGTCTGCGCCGCGATGGTCGAGATCAGGGTGGCGAACTCGCCGACATTCTGGGTGCGATCCGCGAGCTTGCGCACCGCCTGGTCGCCGAGCGTCGAACGATGCCGGGCATGGTCGGTCAGTTCGGCCTGCTGGGTGACGTTGATCGCGATGCTGCCGATCGAGCGCGACAGCGTGCTCACCCCGCCGGCGACCGAGCGTGCCGCATCGGAGGCCTGGAGCGCGGTCGCGGCGACGTCGGCCGCCTGCTGGCCGGTGTTGCGGGCCAGGCCGTTGAGCGACCGGGCCGATTCCTCCAGCGAGGTGGCCGCGATGCCGACGGCGGAGGCGACGGCGGCGACCGATCGCTCGAACTCACCGGCCAGCCGCAGCAATTCCGCGCGCCGCATCTCGGCGACCGTGGCTTCGGCCTGTTCGCGCTGGCCGCGCTCGGCGATGGCCTCGCGCTGAGACGTCTCGGCGGCGGCGAGTGCGGCCTCGGCCTGCAGCTGGGCGGCCCTGGCATCCTCGGCGAGGCGGTCGCTGTCATAGCGGGCAGAGCCCTGCTTGAGGATCATGCCGCGCAATTTGGTGGCGATATAGCCCAGCACGCCGCATTGCAGCGCCACCGCGACCGCGTGGATCAGCACGCGGTAGATGCCGCCGCTGCCTTCGAACACCCAGGCCGGCGCCAGCATGTTGAGCAGCAGATGATGGATCGCGATCGCCGCGCCGGCGATCACCAGCGGGCGCCAGTCGCACAGGATGGTCAGCATCGCCAGCGCCACGAAGAAATACATGTGCATGTCGAGCTGCCACGGCGCACCGCGCGTCGCGAAGACCAGCAGGGCCGGGTGGGCGGCCAGCATCACCGCGACGACGTTGCGGGCGGCGATGTCGATCCGGCCGCGCACCGCGCAGAGCGTCGGGATGAGATTGATCGCGATGCCGACGGCCAGGGCTTGCCAGCCGGGAGTCCCGATCACCAGGGCGATCAGCAGCAGCGCGAACGTGCTGATCCAGCCGGCGCAGACGAGCAGGCGGATGCCGGCGCGCCGCAGGTCGTTCAGTTCCTCGATGATCATGAGACGGCTCCCGATCGGCAGCCGCCGGGCGGGGCGGCGAGCACCAGGGTGGCATGGCGCAGCAGGGATGCGAGATCGGCGCGGCGGCCTTCGACCACCAGCGAGCCGGGCAGGGGGCCGGGGGCGATCAGGCGGGTGTCTCCGCGGATGGCGAGGCCCGGCAGATGTTGGCCGGCCGCGTGGGTCAGGGGCACCAGCAGCATCTGGCCGCGTGCCGGAGGCGCCAGCAGCAGCCACCCGAATGCGATCGCGGCGATGGCGATCTGCAGTCCGATGAGGCCGGTGCCGTGGGGGCGGCGATATGCATCCGAAATGGAGTCCATTCCGGCTGAGTATCGCCTTATGGTTATGAAGCGCTTAACTCACCGGGTAGGGCGATCAAATGCCTCGGAAATCCGCGCGCCCAGGCGGGTCGCGCGGAGGTAGCTGAACCAGAGCAGCACCGCGAACAGGATCGAGCCGCCGATCGTCGCGATCGTCCCGAAGCTGTCCCCCACGACGGCGAGCGGCATGGGATTGAGCGTGATCGAGATCGGCACCGCGAGCGCGACGCCGAACAGGCTTTCACCGACGATCAGGCCCGAGGCCATCAGCACGCCGATCCGCTGCGTGGCGGGCGAGGGGTTCCGTTTTTCCCACCAATGGCCGAGGAAGGCGCCGATGATCACCGGCAGGGTCGCCGACATCGGCAGGTAGATGCCGATGCCCACGCCCAGCGGCGGCAGGCGCAGCTTGCCCATCCGGCCGAGCAGCCCGTCGAGTGCGATCAGCGCGAAGCCGATCAGCGCGCCGATGCCGATCAGGCTCCAGTCGAGATCGTGCGCCAGCACGCCCTTGGCCAGCGCCGAGATCAGCACCGCCTGCGGGGCGGCCAGCGGCTGCGGATGCGCGGCGGTGGCCTCGCCGAAGCCATAGGCCTGGCCCAGCAGGTTGAGCACCGGCGGGATGGTGAGCGCGCCCGCCACCACGCCGACCATCAGCGCCACCTGCTGCTTCCAGGGCGTCGCACCGACGAGCTGGCCGGTCTTGAGATCCTGGAGATTGTCGTTGGCGATGGTGGCGGCGGAGAAGATGATGGCGGTGGCGAACAGCGCCAGCGCGACCATCTGCGACGAGGCGCTGGCCGGCACGAACGGCTCGACCAGCACCGCGAGCAGGATCGCCGCGCCGAGGATGGCGAGGATGCCGACGCCGGAGAGCGGGCTGTTCGACGCGCCGATCAGGCCCGCCATGTAGCCGCACACCGAGGCGACGACGACCGAGCCGATGAAGACGTAGAGCGTGCCGCCGATCGCCAGCGGCCAGCTCAGGCTGGCCAGCGGGCCGGTGCCGGTGAAATGGAGCAGCAGCCCGACGGTCGGCACCAGCAGCGCGCCGGTGATGGCGCCGACGATCGGCACAGGCATGTCCCGCTCCTCGATCGGCAGGGCCGCCGCGCCGCCGCTCTTGCGCGCCTTGGACGAGGCGGCCGCCTCGCGCAGGCCGCGCGCGATCGGCAGGACGAGCTTGCCCAGCGTCCACAAGGCCGCGACGCCGATCACGCCGGCGCCGATGAAGCGGACCTCGTGCGCCCACACGCCTTCGGCCGCCGCAGCGGGATCGGGCAGGTGGTGCAGCCAGACGAGCAGCGGGGTCGCCGCGCCGAAGCCGACGAACAGGCCGAGCAGCATCGCTGCGCCCACCGACAGGCCGACGAGATGGCCCACGCCCATCAGGGCGAAGGACAGACCGTAATCGATGCCTGTCGCCGTCGGCCCGATGCGGAACCAGGCGGCGGCATCGGTGGCGGCCAGGCGCATCGCGGTGAGCAGCGCGTAGAAAGCGGAGACAGCGCTGCCGGTCAGCAGGGCGATCAGCCCGGCCTTGCTCTCCTCGGCGCCGCCCTCGGACCCGTCGTCGCTGCCGACCTTGAGCACTTCGGCGGCGGCGCAGCCTTCGGGGAAGGGCAGATCCGATCCGGTCACCAGCGCGCGGCGCAGGGGAATCGAGAACATCACGCCGAGCAGGCCGCCGGTGATGCAGATCAAAGCGCTCTGCCAGAACGGGAAATCCGCCCACCAGCCGACCATGATCAGCCCCGGCAGCACGAAGATCACCGAGGCGAGCGTGCCGGCGGCCGAGGCCACCGTCTGGGTGATGTTGTTCTGCAGGATGCCGGACTGGCCGAGCGCCTTCAGCACCACCATCGAGATCACCGCCGCCGGGATCGAGGTGGAGAAAGTGAGGCCGACCTTGAGGCCGAGAAAGACGTTGGCGGCGGTGAAGATCAGCGTCAGCGCCGATCCCAGCACCAGTGCGCCGATGGTGAGTTCCCGATCCTGTCCCGCGCGCGCCATGGCCGTCCTTCTTGTACGAGGCGCCCTTGTCGGCGAGCGGGCCTAAACCGGCAATGGCTTTTTGGCGGTTGACCGCGACCGCGCGGAGGATTTCTATACGATCGAGCAACAAGGGGATCTGTCATGCGTCGTTTTGCCCGGATCGCGGCCGTTCTGGCCGCCTGCACCGCGCTCGTGCCCGCGTCCGCCGAAACCGTCGTCGTCACCGCCGCGCGCATGGTGGACGTGCTGGGCGGCAAGGCGGTGGATCGCCCGCAGGTGACCATCACCGACGGGCGCATCACGGCGGTGGGACGCCAGGGCGATGCCGTGCCGCAGGGGGCACGCACCATCGATCTCGGCAACCGCACCCTGCTGCCCGGCCTGATCGACATGCACGTCCACCTGACCAGCGACCCGACTCTCTCGGGCTACAAATCCTACGAATATACCGACAGCTTCTGGATGGTGGTGGGCGTCGTCAATGCGAGGAAGACGCTGGAGGCGGGCTTCACGACCGTGCGCAACGTCGGATCGGACCATTATGACGACGTCGCGCTCAAGCAGGGGATCGAGCATGGCTATATCCCCGGCCCGCGCATCGTGCCGGCCACCTATATCCTCGGCGCGACCGGCGGCCATGCCGACGCCACCGAATTCCCGCCCTCGATCGAGACGCCGCACGACAATATCGCCAACACGCCCGACGAATATCGCGCGCTGGTCCGCAAGGTGCACAAATATGGCGCCGAGGTGATCAAGGTGGCGATGACCGGCGGGGTGCTGTCCAAGGGCGACAGCGTCGGCGCGCAGCAACTCTCCTACGAGGAGATCAAGGCGGTGGTGGACGAGGCGCACATGCTCGGCATGAAGGTCGCGGTCCATGCCCATGGCACGGACGGCATCAACACCGCGCTGCGCGCCGGGGTCGACACGATCGAGCATGCCAGCCTCGCCGACGAGACCAGCTTCAAGCTCGCCAAGGAACATGGCGCCTGGTTCGACATGGACATCTACAATGACGATTATATCCGCGCGGAGGGGGCCAAGAACGGCGTGTTTGCGGAAAGCCTCGCCAAGGAGGCGATGATCGGCCTCAAGCAGCGGCAGACCTTCAAGGCGGCGCATGCGGCGGGCGTGAAGATGCTGTTCGGCACCGATGGCGGTGTCTACCCCAATGGCGACAACGCCCGGCAGTTCGCCACGATGGTGCAATGGGGCATGACCCCGATCGAGGCGATCCAGGCGGCGACCAGGAGCGCCGCCGAGGCATTGGATAAGACGCAGGATGTCGGCGCGATCGCGGTCGGCCGCTATGGCGACCTGATCGCGGTGGACGGCGATCCGCTGCAGGACGTGCGCCTGCTGGAGCATCCGAGTTTCGTGATGAAGGGTGGCGAGGTGGTGAAAGGCCAGTGAGCCTTGCTCCCTCTCCCGCGAAGGCGGGAGAGGGCATGAGGCTAGGCGGTCACCTCGCCCGTCTTCCCCCACCGCGTCTCGATCGGCTCGCCGAGATCCTCCGGTGACACTTGCGCGTCGCGGATCAGCGGATTGGGGCGGCGTTCCTCGGGGATGAGGAAATAATGATGCCGCGCCGAGACGCGGCCGATCGATGCCCGCGAGGTCCATGCCACCAGCAGCGGCGAGGCGAGCAGGCCGGCGAAGATCGGGCTCATCCAGATCGCCGCCTGCCAGCCGAGGATCGCCGCCAGCGCCATCGCGCCGCCGAGGATCAGGTGCGGCCGGCTGGCGCGCGCGGCGTCCGACAGGGACACCCCGTCCGACACGCGATTCTGCACCGCCCAGCCGCTCTTGCGGCCGCGCAGGATGTCGATCACCGCCAGCGTCTGGGTCATCATCATCATCGGCGCGACGAGCGCGGAGAGGGGGATGTCGGCCAGCACGCTCTTGGTCAGCGCCCAGCCGCCGCCAAAGCCCTGGCGGCGCACGGGATCGGCCAGCATCCAGCCGAGCGCCATGAACTTCGGCCCGAACAGCAGCACGACGGTCAGCGCCAGCAGCCAGCCCGACGGCGCGATGATCTGGATCTCGCCCTCCGAATGCGCCGCCACGATCGCGCTGGCGCCGAGCAGCAGCAGCCACAAAGGCGACGTGAGATAGGCGGAGGCGCCCATCAGCAATTGTAGGCGGTTCACCCAATGGGCGCCGGCAGTATCCAGCACGCGCAGGTGCTGGAGATTGCCCTGGCACCAGCGCCGGTCGCGCTGGGCGTGCTCGACGAAGGTCGGCGGATATTCCTCGTAGGTGCCGTCCTGCATCGCCACCATGTGGCAGGCCCAGCCGCGCCGGCGCAGCAAGGCGGCCTCGAACATGTCGTGGCTCATGATGTGGCCGCCGAAGGGCTCGGGGCCGGACAGCTTGGGCAGGCCGCAAGCCTCGGCGAAGGCGGCGGTGCGGATGATCGCGTTATGGCCCCAGAAGCTCGCTTCCGCGCCCGACCACCAGAGCAGGCCCGCCGAGAAGACCGGGCCGTAGAGGCGGGCGGCAAATTGCTGCCAGCGGGCGAACAGCGTCTCGCCGCCGATCACCATCGGGATGGTCTGGAGCAGGCCGACCTGGGGGTGGCGGTCCATCGCGGCGGCGAGCCGCATCACGGCGGCGCCGGACATCAGGCTGTCCGCGTCCAGCACCATCATGTAATCGAAGTCGCCGCCGTGGCGCCGCACCCAATCGGCGATGTTGCCGGGCTTGCGCGCCTCGTTGACCAGGCGGCGGCGATACCAGACGGGCAACGGACTCAGGCCGCGCAGCCTGCGAAAGGCCTTGTGCTCGATCACCTCGCGCTCGGGCTTGCTGTCCGACAGGATGAAGAATTCGAACAGATGCGTGCCACCCGCCGCCGCGATCGAGCGGGACATGGCGCGCAACCGCGCGAAGACCGGTTCCACCTCCTCGTTGTGGATCGGCAGCAGGATCGCGGTGCGCCCCACCGGACGGGCGGAGGGGGACGCTGCCGGGGTCGGCACCGAACGGCCCGAGACGAGCAGCAGGAAGCCGGCGAAGGCGTTGAGGAAACCGAAGGCGATCCAGGCGAACAGCGCGAAGAACAGCCCCATCAGGATCACGTCGATCGCCTGGATGCCGTCGCTCGACAGGCTGCGGGTGATCTCGCCCGCGCCGAAGGTGGCGATGATGAGGGTGCCGAGCACCAGCAGCAGGCGCCGCTCGGTCATGCCGTGGGGCGAGGTGCGGGGCGGGCGCGTCGGCGCGGGGGCCTCTTCCAGCACCTGCGCCGGCATCATCGCCGGCACCTCGGCGGGCATGTCGCCCGGCATGGCTAGCGAACCCCAGGGGCTGGCCGATGCCGTCCCGCGCATGTCATTGCTCAAACCCGAACCCTCTGAACTGGAAAACGACCCTGCGGCGCCGACGCCCGGCACCATGCCGCTCTGCGGCAGCACCGATCAAGCCACAACAAAGCGGCGTCGGGGCGGTTCCCTTTCGAGGCCGAACGGGATTGCGGGAGGCGACGATCAGGTGCCGACCTGCGCGAGGCAGACCTCGGTGAGCGGCGTGCCGCTGCGGCGCAGCGCGGCGCGGATATCGACCGGGCCCTTGCCGGTAGGCGTCACGTCCAGCATCAACCGCCAGCGATCCTGCTGGCCGACAACCGGATAGGCCGCGATCGCATCGGCCTTGCCGTTGGAGACGCTGACATCCGGCGTCACGCCGCTGGAGCGGCCGAGGCCGGACAGGCTCGGGCCTTCGAAATCGATCACCAGCTTGGTGGCGCCCTGCACCACGCTCTGGCCGGGGCGCCCGGCCGCGCCCTGCCACCAGTCGACCACCCGCGCCGGGCCGTCGGGCAGCGGTTCGCCGGCGATCCAGCTCAGCCGATAGGCAAGATCGTAATGCATCCCGGCCTTCACGGGCGCGGCGGGATTCCAGAAGGCGACGATATTGTCGTTGGTCTCGTCGGTGGTGACGAGCTGCACCAGCGAAACCGCGCCGGCGCCCCAATCCCCCTTCGGTTCGACCCAGAGCGAGGGGCGCTTTTCGTAGAAGACGCCGTCATCCTGATAATGATCGTGGTTGCGGTCGCGCTGGAGCAGGCCGAAGCCCTTGGGCGACTTGTCGGCGAAGCTGTCGAAGGTCGGCGCCTTGGGATTGTTGAGCGGGCGCCACAGCCGCTCGCCCGCGCCGTTGTGGATCAGCAGGCCGTCGGAATCATGCACTTCGGGCCGCCAGTCGGTGGCGCGGCCGCGCTGCGCCTGGTCGTACCAGAACATCGAGGTGAGCGGCGCGATGCCGAGATGCGCGATGTCCTTGCGGATATGGAGCGAGGCCTCGATGTCCTGGATCACGCCGGCATCGGTCTTGCGGTTGACGAAGCGGTAGGCGCCGGTGAGGCTCGGCCCTTCCATCAGCGCATCGACGAGCAGCGCGCCGTCGTCGCCGCGCCCGATCCAGAATTGGGTGAAGGCGGGAAATTCCTCCTGCCCGCCCGGATTGATCGCGATGCCGCGCGCCGAGAGGCCATATTGGTCGAGCGCGCCCGACGAGCGGAAATAGGAGGCGCCGGCAAAGGCCAGCCAGTCGCTGGTGCCGGCCGCGTTCATCGCGCGGAAGCCGGAGAAGCCCGCGTTGGCGCCCATCGCCGCCAGCGGGCCATCGGCCGGCATGTCGAACAAGGCGGGATCGTAGCGGAACGGTCGCGCCATATTGCCGTCGACGAGGTGGATCTCGACCGGCTGCGGCTGGAAATGGTTGATCGGGAAGAAGCGCACCCCGCCCGATCCGCCGCCCTTCATCTGGGTGGCGGCCGCCTTGTACTGGACGCTGTTGAGCGCGTCATAGGTGACGGCGGCGACCCCGTTGGGCGCGGGCGGCGGCGCCTTGTAGGGCGTGCGCGCCATCTGCGCGGCCAGCGCCTTGAGCCTGGGCCAGGAGAAAGGCTGCGCCTCCCCCTTGCCGGCGGCGGCGAGCAGGCGGCCGGGAGGCAGGGCTGCGGCGGCGGCCAGCGCGGCGAGGAGGGTGCGTCGCGTTGACGAGAAGGGGGGTGTCGTTGTCGTCATGGAACGACAAATACGGATCATGGGGAAAAGGTTGCAACCCCATCTGCCTTCTCCCGCCTGCGCGGGAGAAGGAGGGGGCCCGCCGCCTTCGCGGTGGGGAGGATGAGGGGACGTTTCAACGGGGTCTATCGCGATGGAAAGATACCCCTCGTCCAGCCCTCTCCCGCGAAGCCGGAAGAGGGCCAAGATGGATCACACCTTGTCGGCGTAGATCATCCGGCCCGGCCCGAGCGCGGCCAGCGTATCCTCGAGATCGGCGGTGGAGAGCGCGAAACAGCCTTCCGAACGGCCGAGCTTGCCGTGCTGCGCGATCATGTCCGGGCTCACATACCAGGCGGCATGCACCACCACCGAGCGCGGCTCGACGTTCGAATTGCTCGGATCGAGGCCGAACAGGCGGCGCGACCGGCCATGCTGGCCAACGTAGATGTCGCCCGTGAGATAGGTGCCCTTCGAGGAGCAGGCCGAATTCACCTCGTTCGAGAAGCGGGTGAGATAGCCGATATGCTCGGGGTCCGAACCCCGGCCATGCGCGACGAGCAGGCTGCGGGAGCGGCCCGAATCGAGATCGACGATGTGGAAGCGCGGCTGCGACGACGACATGTCGAAATCGACCAGCGCCATCTTGTCGCGATAGCGAACCTGGTTGCCGTGGCGCTGGAGCGCGGCGAGCGCCCTGCGGAACAGATCCGGCCGGATGGTCATCGGGCTGGCGGGCATCGCGGTGGCGGTCGGCTTGGCGACGCCGGGAAGCCCGGCATTGATCTGGGCGAGGGCTGGGCCTGCCACGATGCCGGCCGCTACGATCGTGCCGGTCCTCAGAATATCACGGCGCGAAAACGCCCCCCGTGCAGAGTCCACTCAAATCATCCTAGCTGTGACTGCCCTCGCTCGGATGCCCTTATATCAGAGGACATCTGCTCGCTCCGCTAAGATATAGGTATAGTTCCCTATGGTTTGGCACGTTCCGGCTCATCGACCGCACGATTCACCGTGACGGCCTCGGCTTCGGCCTTCGGAAGCGGCTTCGCGGGCGCGATCGCCGGGCGATATTTCACGCCGTCGAGCGCGGCGATCATCCGCCCGTCGCGATCATAGGGATCGCCCAGCGTGACGACCTTGCCGTCGGCATCGGGCGCGGCGGTGAAATAGACGATATAGACCGGCACCGCCGCCTGCATCGGCAGCGACTTCATCGTGTAGGTCTGCAGCGCGGCCTCGATCGGCGCCGGATCGTGCAGCTCGGCGGCGAGGGACGGGATGTTCTGCACGCGGATGCAGCCATGGCTCAGCGCGCGCATCGGCTGGGCGAAGGCGCTCTTGGCCGGCGTGTCGTGCAGGTAGATCGCCCAGGGGTTGGGCATGTCGATCTTCATGCGGCCGAGCGCGTTCATCGGGCCGGGGCGCTGGCGGATGAACATCTTGCCGCCGATCTTCTGCCAGACATAGCCGCGGGCCGGCGAATATTTCTTGCCCTCGCGCAGCACGGTGGGGGGCAGCGTCCACCACGGATTGACGATGATGTGGCCGACATTGGCCGACAGCATCGGCGTCGGCGTCTTGGGCGCGCCGACGACGACGACATGATGGGCCACCACCTCGCCGGCGCGATAGAGTTGCAGCGTGTAGGTGGGGATGTTCACCCAGACATAGGCATCGCCCAGCACGCGCGGCATCCAGCGCCAGCGCTCCATCGAGGCGCGGATCGCGGTGCGCCGGGCATGTTCGGCGGCGGGCGTATCGGCATAGGCCTGGCGCAGCGCGCCGTAGCGCGGGTCGGTCGGCAGCAGGCCGTTCAGATAATCGGGCAGGCGCCCGCCATTGACGGCATTGGCGAGATCGACGTCGAGCGTGACCAGCCGCGCCGGGCTGTGCGCGATATGCCAGTCGAAGCGCGCCGGATTCTTGATGCGACCGTCGATATAGTCGTGGGCCAGCGCCGTGGCGGCCGCCGTCGCGCTGTCGGCGATCGCGGCGACCGGGCCGCCCTGCCGGAGGAAACCGGCCAGCGCGTCGCGCTGATAATCCTTCGGGCGCAACCCTTCGTCGCCCGAGGCATCGACAGCCGCGAGCAGCTGGTGCAGCGTGTCGGCGTTCCAGTGCGGCCTGGGCGGCGGCGGCGGTGCTTCCGCCACGGCGGCGGCCGGCTTGTCGCCGCCGGCGCGCACGAGCACCGTCCCCGCCGCGGCGAGCAGCAGGGCGGAGCAGGCCAGGAAGACCCCAACCGAAGCGCGTGGCGAAACCATTCGGACCTCTGTCGGCGATGCCCCCGCCACCGGTGCGCGGCTCCGATTCTCCGTGCGCCCGCTATTCTAGGCGTCTCAGCGGTGATGTCGATGCGAGGACTTGGCAGGCGCCTTTTTGGAGGACGATTTGGCCGAGCTGTGGCTTGCGCGCGACGTTGTCTTCTTCCTCGCTGTCTCTTCGCGCCGGCTGCGCGCCGGCGCCGATGTCTTCATCCGGGCGTGGGCGCGTGCCTTCGGCGCGGCTGCCCGGGGAGCCGATACGGCCGGCCGGTCGCCATCGTCGGACGCGCCCTGCTCCATCGCCGGCTCGACGCGGAGCGCGGGATGATCGACGCCCGGCAGCACCGAGGCGACATCGACCGACTGGCCCAGCCCGCGCCTGTCGAGCACCGAGAATCCGGCCTCCAGCAACGCGGTGGAATCGCGGTTGCGCGCCACCAGGCTCGGCTCGCCCATCACCACGGCGATCAGCCGCCGGTTGCCGCGCAGCGCGGACGCCGCGACGGTGAAGCCGCTGTCCACCGTATAGCCGGTCTTGATCCCGTCGACGCCGATCACCTTGCCGAGCAAATGGTTGTGGTTGATCATCGTCGAGCGCATCCAGATGAAATCGCGTTCGCCGAAATAGCTGTAGAAGCGGGGGTGATCGTGGAGCAGCGCGAGGCTGAGGATCGCCAGATCGCGCGCCGTCGTCACGTTGGCGGGATCGGTCAGGCCGCAGGCGTTGGCGAAGTGCGTGTTGCGCATTCCCAGCATCTGCGCCTTGGCGTTCATCATGCTGACGAAGTTCGCCTCGGTCCCGCCGAGCTTCTCGGCGAGCGCGACGGCGATGTCGTTGGCCGATTTCACCGCCACCACCGAGATGGCGTTGTCGACGCTGATGCTCTGCCCGACGGCGAGGCCGAGGCGCGACGGCTTCATCGAGGCCGCGTGGCGCGACACCGGCACCGGATCGCCGATGCGCAGCCGCCCGGATTCGAGCGCATCGAACACCAGGTAGAGGGTCATCATCTTGGTGAGCGAGGCCGGGTGGCGCAGCTCGTCCGGCGCGTTCGCGTAGAGCACCTCGCGCGTGTTGGCGTCCACCAGGAAGGCGGCGTAGCGCGGCGGCGCGGCCGCGGCCGGCCAGGCCAAGGTGGAGGCTGCGGCCAGCCCGAGGAAGACGAAGCGCCGGATCGATGGAATCAGTCTGGTCACCGCGCGCTTGCCCATGCGCGGCGTGGAAGATGAGTGTGCAAGCATCCTGCCCTGAACAACGAGGCAGAACGCCTCTTTCGGAATCATAGGCTTGCTCCTGACTCTCGCCAACCTTTTGCGGACTCGCCCGGGCGCTCGCGCTCAACGGACTGGCGCAGGCGGCGGTTCACCGGTCGTCGCGCGATTCGCACGATTCCCCGAGGGGGAGACGGTGCATTGCGACCCGGTCCTTAACCTCTGAACGGCGCAAATCGGCGCTTTCCGGACAGAACATGACGAGGAGTTCATGAATGTCACATACCCGTAACACGGGTTACCTAGAGGCGGTCTCAGCCGGAGGGGCAACACCGGCGCTCGGAGACATGCATCATGTTCAAGACTTTCGTCGCGGCCGCCGGCGTGGCTGGCCTGCTCGCGTCCGCGTCCTACGCGGCGGACATTTCGGGTGCGGGCGCGACCTTCCCCGCGCCGGTCTACGCCAAATGGGCCGAAACCTATAAGGCGACCACCGGCACCGGCCTGAACTATCAGGCGATCGGCTCCGGCGGCGGCATCAAGCAGATCAAGGCGAAGACCGTCGATTTCGGCGCGTCCGACAAGCCGCTGAAGCCGGAAGACCTGGATGCGTCCGGCCTCTACCAGTTCCCGACCGTCGTGGGCGGCGTCGTTCCCGTGGTCAACATCCCGGGCATCAACGCCGGCCAGATCAAGCTGACCGGCCCGATGCTGGCGGCGATCTTCTACGGCCAGGTCAAGACCTGGGACGATCCGGTCATCGCCAAGGCTAATCCGGGCGTGAAGCTCCCCTCCATGCCGATCACCGTCGTGCATCGCTCGGACGGTTCGGGCACTTCGTTCCTCTTCACCTCCTATTTGTCGATGAAGAGCCCGGCCTGGTCCTCCAAGGTTGGCGCCTCGGACTCGGTGAACTGGCCGACCGGCCTCGGCGGCAAGGGCAATGACGGCGTCTCGGCGTTCGTGAAGCAGACCCCGGGCTCGATCGGCTATGTCGAATATGCCTACGCCAAGCAGAACAAGATGGCGTACGTGCTCGTGCAGAACAAGAACGGCAAGTATCCGGCGCCGACCGCCGAGGATTTCGCCGCTGCCGCCGCCGGCGCCAAGTGGGCGCAGGCTCCGGGCAACTATCTGCTCCTGCTCGATCAGCCGGGCGCGAACGCCTGGCCGATCACCGGCGCGACCTTCATCCTGGTGTACAAGAACCAGGAGAATGCCGCTTCGGGCCAGCAGGTCCTGAAGTTCTTCGACTGGGCCTACAAGAATGGCGACGGCGCCGCCGCGCAGCTGGACTATGTGCCGCTGCCGCTGCCCGTGAAGAACCTGATCCGCAAGCAGTGGACCACCAACGTGACGGCGGGCGGCAAGCCGGTCTACACGGGCAAGTGATCCCAGGCTAAGGTTGCGAAGGCGGGGGCGCTCCAAGGAGCGCCCCCGCCGACGTGCGGTTAACACCACGGATAGGGCGCGGCATGAACGCCACCACGATGGACAGCGAGACGGCGCCTCCCCGCGAGACGGCGCCCGGACAGAGCGAACTCAGCGAAACGATCTTCCGCGGGCTGTGCTTCGGCGCCGCGACCTTGCTGATGGCGGCGCTGGCAGGCGTGGTGATCAGTCTCGCGATCGGCGGCTGGCCCGCCTTCAAGCAGTTCGGCTTCGGCTTCTTCACCTCGTCCGCGTGGAATCCGGTGACCGAGGATTACGGCGCCGCCGGCCCGATCGTCGGCACGGTCGTCACCTCGGTCCTGGCGCTGGTCATCGCGCTGCCGCTGGCGGTGGGCGTCTCGGTGTTCCTCGTCGAATTCTGCCCGCGCAACATCGCCAAGCCGATCGCGGTGGCGGTGGAGCTGCTCGCCGGCATCCCCTCGATCGTCTACGGCATGTGGGGCCTGTTCGTGCTGGCGCCCTGGTTCGCGCTCCACGTCCAGCTGCCGCTGATGACGAGCACCAGCCTGCCGGGCTGGTTCCAGGCGATGATCGCGGGCATCCCCAACGGCGCCAACATCTTCACCGCCTCGCTGATCCTCGCGATCATGATCCTGCCCTATATGTCGGCGGTGTTCCGCGAGCTGCTGCTGACCATCCCGTCGCAGGTGCGCGAGGCCGCCTACGGGCTCGGCTCGACCAATTTCGAGGTCGTGTCCAAGGTGATGATCCCCTATGTCCGCCGCGGCGCCGTCGGCGTCGTGATGCTCGGCCTCGGCCGCGCGCTGGGCGAGACGATGGCCGTCACCTTCATCATCGGCAATTCGCACGGCTTCCCGCATTCGCTGTTCGACAGCGGCTCGACCATCGCGTCGACCATCGCCAACGAATTCGCCGAGGCCACGTCGGACATGCACACCTCCGCGCTGATCGCGCTCGGCCTGGTGCTTTTCATCCTGACCTTCGCGGTGCTGGCGATCGCCCGCCTGCTGCTCGCCAGCGAAAAGCATTGAGGAGGGACTGATGGACCGCACTCTCCGCCGCAAGATCACCAACAGCATCTTCGTCGTGCTGTGCGCCGCCGCGACCCTGGTGGCGCTCGCCTTCCTCGTCATGATCCTGTGGTCGCTGGTCGCCAAGGGCTTCGGCGGGATCGACGCCAACATCTTCACCATGACGCAGCCCGCGCCCGGTTCGCCCGGCGGCCTGCTGAACGGCATCCTCGGCTCGATCCTGATGTGCGCGCTGGGCATGCTGCTGGCGATCGTCGTCGGCATCCTGGCCGGCACCTGGCTGGCCGAATATGGCGGCAAGACCGCTTACGGGCAGGTGGTGCGCTTCCTGAACGACGTGCTGCTCTCGGCCCCGTCGATCCTGGTCGGCCTGTTCGTCTACGAGATCCTGGTGAAGCCGTTCCACGGTTTCTCGGGCTATGCCGGCGGTGTCGCGCTCGGCCTGCTCGCCGTGCCGATCGTGACGCGCACCACGGAGGACATGCTCACCCTGCAGCCCAACACGCTGCGCGAGGCGGGCATGGCGCTGGGCGCCGGCCGCGGCTTCGTGATCCGCTCGATCATCTGGAAGGCGGCGGGCGCGGGCCTGTTCACCGGCGGCCTGCTCGGTTTCGCCCGCATCTCGGGCGAGACGGCGCCGCTGCTCTTCACCTCGCTCGGCAACCAGTTCGTCAATCTCAAGATGTCCCAGCCGATGGGCAGCCTGCCCACCACCATCTTCCAGTTCGCGCTTTCGGCCTATGACGATTGGCAGCGGCTGGCCTGGGTGGGCGCGCTGCTGATCGCGATCGCCGTGCTTGCCGTCAACATTGTTGGGCGCCTCGTCGCCCGGGAGACTCATCGCCCATGAACGACGTGGCCACCCCCATCATCACGCGCGATCCCGAGGCGCCGATCATGGTCCGCCCGACCGGCGACCTGGTGCTGGAAGCCCGCCAGCTCGATTTCTTCTACGGCAAGTCGCAGTCGCTCTACGGCGTCGACCTGCCGATCGAGCGCAACAAGATCACGGCCCTCATCGGCCCGTCGGGCTGCGGCAAGTCGACCCTGCTGCGCACGCTCAACAAGATCTACGATCTGTATCCGGGCCAGAACGCGACGGGCCGCATCCTGCTCGACGGCAAGGATATCCTGGCCGATCGCGCTTCGGTGTCCCGCCTGAAGGAGCGTGACGGCGACGTCGCGCTGGAGCCGGCGAACCTCGACACCTCGGCGCTGCGCGCGCGCATCGGCATGGTGTTCCAGAAACCGACGCCTTTCCCGATGTCGATCTACGACAATGTCGCCTTCGGCGTCCGCCTCTATTTCAAGAAATCCAAGGCGGAGATGGACCAGATCGTCGAGCGCTCGCTGCGCCGCGCCGCTCTGTGGGACGAGGTGAAGGACAAGCTCAACACGTCGGGCCTCGGCCTGTCGGGCGGCCAGCAGCAGCGCCTGTGCGTCGCGCGCGGTATCGCGGTGGAACCGGAAGTTCTCCTTCTCGACGAGCCGGCCTCGGCGCTCGATCCGGTGTCGACCGCCAAGCTCGAAGAGACGCTGATGGAATTGCGCGACGATTTCTCGATCGTCATCGTCACGCACAATCTGCAGCAGGCGGCGCGCATCTCGGATTATACGGGCTTCATGTTCCTCGGTCGCATGATCGAGTTCCGCCCGACCGCCGAGCTGTTCGAGCGCCCGCAGAGCACCCGCACCCGCGATTACGTGACCGGCCGCTTCGGCTGATCGCCTGATCCGTAGAATGGGTTTCCGGCGCCCCGCTCTCCCGGGAAACGGGCGGGCGGGGCGTTCCGTTTCGGGCGCTCGGGTGTCTGCTTCTCGCGATCTGTTCGCAAAGGAGGCGGTGGGTAGTCCCGGAGCGTTCGAACGCGCCGTGCCTTGATCCGGTCGTTCGTCCCGAGCGGGAGGGGGGGCGCCGAAATCATCGATTGCCGGGCGCGGCAAGGCCCTCCGGCCGGCTTTGCGGTCCGCACTTCGAACTCTTCGAGCGCGCTCGGGCCGGGCGTGGCCCAGCGTGAACGGGGCGCCGCAGCAATGTCGCGATCATGGCGGCAACCGGACGTAAAATACCAGCCGCAAATACAACGGCTTCGTATTCCCATCGTCTTGCCGGCGGAGGTCGGGACCCATTCGCGCGGCGTCTGCCGCATCACGGCGACATGACCGCTGCGCCGAGCCCCGATCGCTGCGTGCAATGGCTCCTGACCTCCGTCAGGATGACGGCGGCCCAGGCCTGGGGTGGTGAAGCAAATCGAAACCGTTGCCCTCGGACGCGCCGCCGGTTCACACCCCCAGCACTTGCTCCACCGCCTCGACATAACTGGGGCCGACCTGCACCGACGTGCCGTCGGCCAGGATCAGCGACATCGCGCGCCCCTCGTTGCGGATCTCGGTGACACGCGAGGGGCGGACGAAGGCGGAGCGGTGGACGCGCATCAGCGGCGTTCCGGCCAGCTTCTCCTCCAGCATGCCCATCGTCGCGCGCAGCATGTAGCTGCGCAATTCGGTGTGCAGCAGCACATAGTCGCGCGCCGCCTCGATCCAGTCGATCGATTCGATCGGCACGCGGCGCTGGCCATGGCGCTCGGGCACCCAGATTTCGGGATCGGGTTTCGCGGTGGTGGCCTGGCCGTCGCGCAACCCCTGCATCTCGGCTTCGAGGCGATCGGCGCGGGCGGCGACGTCGTGGAGCTGGCGCCGCCTGCGCGCGCGCTCGGTGGCGACGCGCAACCGGTCGAACCGCACCGGCTTCAGGATATAGTCGGCCGCCTCCAGATCGAAGGCGTCGGGCGCATAATGTTCGTGGGCGGTCACGAACACCAGCTCGGGGCGCGGCTCCACGGCGATGTCGGAGGCGGTCCGCAGCCCGTTGCGGCCCGGCATCTGGATGTCGAGGATGACGAGATCGGGCCGCAGATCCTCGATCAGCCGGATCGCGCTGTCGCCGTCGCGCGCCTCGCCGACCACCTCGACATCCTCGATGTCGCCGAAGAACACGCGGAGGCGGTCGAGCGCCAGCTGTTCGTCGTCGACCAGCAGGACGCGCATCACACCATCTCCCGGCGCAGCGTTTCGAGCGGCAGGCGCATGATGGCGAGGAAGCCCGCTTCGTCGGCGCGGACGTTCAGCGCCGCGCGCTCGCCGAACAGCGCGCCGAGGCGCTGGTGGATGGTGACCAGCGCCGGCTCGTTGGCATCGATCGTGCGGTGCGCGACATGGGCGTCGTCGCCCACTTCCAGCCGGAGCCAGGCGCCGTCCTCGATCCCGGCATCGACCGTGACGGTGACGGGCTCCACCACCGGATCGACGCCGTCACGCACTGCGATGTCGATCAGCGGCTGGAGCAGCAGCTTGGGCATGGGCAGCTCCGCCGCATCCGGCTGGCAGCGGACATGCGGCACCAGCCGGTCGCCGAAGCGCGCGCGCTCGATGCCGAGATAATCCTCGACCAGCGACAGTTCGCTGTCGACGGCGCCGAAGCGGTGCGCGTCCTGGCCCAGCGAGGCGCGCAGGAACGTGGACAGCCGGCCCAGCAGGTCGTCGGCCTCGTCGTTGCGGCGGGTGACGACGAGGCCGGAGATGACGTTCAGCGTGTTGAACAGGAAATGCGGGCTGAGCTTGGCGAGCAGCGCGTCGATCTCCGCCTGCCGGCTGGCGGCGACGAGGCTGGCGAGCTGCCGCTCCTGCCGGCGCGAGCGGCGGCGCGAATAGGCCAGCTGGAACAGGGCCAGGTTGATCGAGAACACCGCGGCGTAGCGGAAGGCGCGATCGTAGCTGTGCGCGAGATCGTGCGGCACGGCCGACCAGGCCACCGCCGCATGGGTGATGACGAAATGGGTGTAGAGGAGATCGAAGGCGAGCTGGCCGATGACGACGAGCATCAGTTCGGCGATCAGCAAGGTGCCGCGCACCACGGCGGGCAGACCGAGCGTCGCGCGGAACACCACGAACATCGGCACGGCGAGCAGCATCGAAACCAGGATCGTGGCGGCGTCGAGCGCCACGCTCATCGGGCCTTCGCCCTTGTGGTTGGTGATGATGATCGGCAGGTAGATCACCAGCACGATCAGCCAGAGCCCCACGATCGCGCGGATTCCATCGCTCCACCGCGCGTCCCCGCGTTCGCTTTGCGCGGCCGGCGAGAGCATCGCGGGCCTGCTCGCATCCCAGTGTTTCAGATCACCCCCGACCGCAAATCGCACAAAACGCATGGGACGACATGAAGCGGCAGAGACGGCTTCGCGCAATGGCGGAGTGACCAAGCCGGCGGTTCGCGCGACGAAGATGCGGTTTGCTTGCAGCGGCGTGCCGATTCGCCTATTTTGCGAAGCGTTTTCAGGGATCGGTCGATGACCGCGAGACAAGGGTTCACTGCCGCTTCCGGCTTCGGCCGGATGCGTTCGTCCGCTTTGCGGACGGCGTTCGTCACTTTGTTGGCGATCGAGGCGATGGTGCTGGTCGTCTACTGCATCTCGCAGATCCTGCTCGGCCAGTTCCCGGCCGGCACGCTTATCGTCACCGGCATCGTGATGGTGATCGGCGACACGCTGTGCGATCTGCCGCTGCTGGTCGCGCTGATCGCGTCGGACCGCCTGTCGCCGCGCCTCCGCTGGACGGCGATGCTGGCCGGCGTGCTGGTCGTCACCGTCGCGCAATCCTTCTTCGATACCCAGGCGCGGACCTGGACGGGCGTGCGCAATCCGGCCGTCCAGCCCTTCGCCAAGGGCGTGATCCATGCCTTCCCCATCAATTTCTACGCCAACATGATGTGGGTGGCGCTGATCGCCGTGCAGCAGGCTTATTATTCGCTGCGCACCCGGACCGATGAACTGGTGGTCGCCCGGGCCAGCGAACGGGCGACGCAGCTTGCCGCGCTGCGTTTCCAGCTCGATCCGCATTTCCTGTTCAATGCGCTCAACGCCTTGTCCAGCCTGGTCGTGGTCGGCCGCGCCGCGCAGGCCGAGGAGATGATCGGCCGTCTCTCCGGCTTCCTGCGCGCCACGCTCGATGCGCGCGCGGGCGGCATGGTGCGGCTGGAGGACGAGATCGACATGATCGAGGCCTATCTGGATGTCGAGCGTGTCCGCTTCGAGGATCGGTTGGAGACGCGGATCGTGCTCCCGGCCGATCTGCGCGGCGCGCAGGTGCCGCCGCTGCTGATCCAGCCGCTCGTCGAGAATGCGATGAAATATGGCGTCGCCCCGGCGCGGCGGCCGGTCTTCGTCGAGATCGTGGCCGAGATCGACGGCGGCACCCTGCTGATCACCGTGCGCGACGATGGGGAAGGGGCCGCGGACGTGGCCTGCGGCGGCGGGGTCGGCCTCGCCAATGTCCGGGAGCGGCTGGCGCTGAGCTATGGCGCCGCCGCCGGGCTCGACGCCGGGCCGGAGCCGCAGGGCGGCTATCGCGCGCTGGTCCGCCTTCCGGTGGTCGGCGTGGCAGATTCGGCGCACCGCGCGGTCGCCCTCGTCGCCTGATCAGCGCGGGGCCGGGGCGGGGCCCCGGCGCAGCAGCCCGAAGATCGGCATCCCCGCGACCAGCATCGTGAGCGTGAAGGCGAAGCCGGCCAGCCCATCCGAAAAATAGGCCGAGGCGAGGCGGAAGATCGCTGCCTCCACCGCGAACGCCAAGGCCACGAGCGCCAGATAGCGCCGCTTCCAGGTCCTGCGGCGGGGAGGCGTCTCACCCGCGATCAGCCGGCGGACTTCGGCCACCTGCGCGGACGAGAAGCCGGCGGCGAGGATACGCCTCTCTTCGACGGCGGGCAGGCGGTCGCCCCGGCGGCGCAGCAGCACGGCGAAACGGCGCAGGGCCTCCAGCCGCGGATCGGCGAGCCGGTTGACCTTCGCGAACCCGAAGAGGCGCCCGATCCCGCGACCGAACCATCCCGTCTGTCCCACGCTGGAGGGGCGATCGCGGCGCGACGCCAGCAGCACGTCGCGCTCGATCCGCTGGAGCGGCGGCGCGGCGGGGATCGGGAGGCGCGCGGCGAAGCGCGGGCTCCAAGCCAGCGCGTGCGGGCGGGTATCGACGTAGGCCATGATCGGTTCCGGTTGCCGGCGACGCGGGAGGCGAGGCCTTGTTCACGCATCCTCCCTGCCGCCCGGCGGCCATTCTGTCGGGTGTTTCGCGATCAAGCCGCCATGGCGTTCGGCGGTTCGGCGAAGCCGCCTGGCGGTGCGACGAAGGTGGGGCGCCGTCGATCCGTCTCGCCATATGGCGCTTTCGTCGCGCAAAAAAATGGCCATCCGACCGAAGATCGGATGGCCATTTCCCCCTGGTGACGGAACGGAGGATCGACACGCGGGAAGGCGCGGTTCCTGCCGTTTCGCCTTCGCACCGTCCCATGCGGCGCGCGCTCCGGCGCGTGCGCGTCGACGGAAGTGCGCGACGCTGCGACGAAAGGGAAAATCGGGGATGGATTCGGCATCCGGCCGGGCGGACGTTGCTTAACCTGCCCGTCGATGCGTAAGGTCCGGTCAATTCTCGAATTGAGGGATGGGAGAAACCAATGTCGAAGATGTTCAAGGGCCTGATCTGCGCCGCCGCTTTGTCCGGCATGGCGGCGCCGGCCCTGGCGGCAGCCGATCCGGGCGTGCTGGTGGTCGATTTCGACCAGTTGATGTCGACCTCGACCGCGGCGCAGAGCGGCACGTCGCAGCTGCGCACCAAGTTCGATCCGCAGACCACCTCGCTGCGCACGGCCTATACCAGCGCCGTCCAGACCTACCAGACGCAGGCCAATGCCGCGAAGCAGGCCAAGGCCGGCACGCCGCCCTCGCCGGCGCTGCAGCAGGCGGCGCAGCGCGTCGAGCAGCTCCAGCAGCAGGCGCAGGCGCTCAACCAGCAGATCAGCCAGGCGGAAGCCTATGTGCGCCAGCAGATCGTCGATCGCGCCCGCCCGCTGGCCGAGCAGATCCGCGCCGAGCGCAAGGCATCGGCGGTGATCGCCAAAGGATCGGTGCTGGCGAGCGATCCGAATGCGGATGTCACCAGCGTGCTCCTGCAGCGGCTCAACACCAGCTTCCCGCAGCCGAGCATCGTTCCGCCGCAGCAGCCGGCCCCGGCCGCGCCGGCCCGCTAAGGCCGGCGCCGTCGTTTATCCCCCGATCATCCCGCGGCGCCATGGTGCGCCGCGCCTGGTCGTGGTCTCCCGAAGACTCCCTGAACGGGCGCCTTGCTGCTAGGCGGGAGCCCGTCATGCGATTGTCATCGGAGTCTCGGGATTGATGGGCCAGGCGCCGGGCCGGCATTACGGGATGGATTGGCTGCGCGTCGGCGCGTTCCAGCTGCTCATCCTCTATCATGTCGGCATGGCCTTCGTGCCGTGGGATTTCCAGGTGAAGGTCGTCGATCCGCCGATCGGCTGGACGACCATCCTGATGATGCTGACCAGCCCATGGCGCCTGTCGCTGCTGTTCGCGGTGTCGGGCTATGCCAGCGCGGCGCTGTTCGCGCGCGGGGACGGGCGGATCGGCGCCTTTCTCGGCTCGCGGATCGCGCGGCTCGGCATTCCCCTGCTGTTCGGCATGGCGGTGCTGGTGACGCCGCAGCCGTGGATCTGGCTGATCACCCATTATGGCTATCGCGAGGATTTCGGCAGCTTCCTGATCAACGATTATTACAGCTTCCGATCGATCGACGGCGTGATCGTGCCGACCTGGATGCATCTGTGGTTCGTCGCCTATCTGATCGGCTACACCCTGCTGCTGTGCGGGCTGCTGATCCTTCCCGAGCGGGTGCGCAGGGCCGGGCGCTGGACGGCGGAGCGGGTGCTGGCCGGGCCGCTGCTGCTGCCGCTGGGCATCGCCTTCGTCTATTATGCGCGCGCGTCGTTCGAGGCGGGGTGGGAGGACAATCACCTCCTCATCACCGACTGGAGCGCGCACGCCCATTATCTGCCGATGTTCCTGTTCGGCTATCTGCTGCGCGGCTCCGAGCCGATCCGGGCGGCGATCGCGCGCTGGTGGCCGGTCGCGGCCGTGCTGGCGGTGGCGGGTTATGCGGTGCTCGCCTGGTTCGAATATCGCTACGGCCTGACGATCGCGCCGCGCTCGCTGTGGGCGCTGCACGGCTGGGCGCAGTCGGCCGAGGCGTGGGGGGCGACGATCGCGCTGATCGGCATCGCCGATCGCTACTGGAACGCCGATCATCGCTGGCGGCCGATGCTCGCGGAGGCCGTCTTCCCGTTCTACCTCATCCACCAGACGATCATCATCGTGGTGGGCTATTGGATGATGGGATCGGGAATCGCGCCCCTGCCCGCTTTCCTGCTGTTGGTCGCGGCGACCATGGCGGGGTGCTGGGCCTTCTATCTCGGCGGGCGGGAAGTGCGCTGGCTGCGCCCGCTGATCGGGCTCAAGGCCGGGCCGGCGCGGCGGGACAAGCCCGTCGTCACCGCGGCCGGCCCCGCGCCGCTTTGAACGAAGGCGGCGCGGCGATGACGCCGCACCGCCCCGTTCGCATCGTCAGACCCGGCCGAGCAGCACCAGGATGATCAGGATGACCAGGATCAGGCCCAGGCCGCCCGAGGGGCCGTAACCCCAGCTGCGGCTGTATCCCCAGCTGGGCAAGGCGCCGAGCAGCATGAGGATCAGGATGATGATCAGGATCGTGCCGAGCATGATGTCCAACTCCCAGATTTCGTATCGGGGGAGGAACAGCCGGAATGGCGATCCGGTTCCTGCGCGACCGTGACGAAAGCGCTTGCCGATCGCGGCCGGCGCCATCATCGGGGAGGGATGATCACCCGTTTCCTCCGCGCCACCCTGCTGCTCGCGCTCGTGGCGGCGGCGCCGGCCAGGCCCGTCCGCGTCGAGATCAAGACGGAGATCGGCGCGATCGTGGTGGCGGTGGACACGCGCCATGCGCCGGTCACCGCCGCGAACTTCCTGGCCTATGTCGACCAGAAAAGGTTCGACGGCCTGGCCTTCTACCGCGCGGCCCGCGCCGACGGCCGGCCGAAGGAGGGCTTCGTGCAGGGCGGCACCAACAACATGATGACCCGCATGCTCAAGCCCATCAAGCATGAGCCGACCACCGTCACCGACCTGCGCCATGTCGATGGCACGCTCTCCATGGCGCGTGACGATCCGGGCACGGCGACGGGCGACTTCTTCATCGTGGTGGGCGACGGCCACTATCTCGACGCGACGCGCAAGGATCCGGGCTATGCCGCCTTCGGCCATGTGCTGAGCGGGATGCCGCTGGTGCATCAGATGCTCGCGGCCAAGACCTATCCGGGCGGCTGGTCCAAGGAGACGGAGGGGCAGCAGATGGTGCGCCCGGTGCGGATCCTCTCCGCGCGGCGACTGCCCTAGAAGCGATCGGCAGCGTTATTATGACCCGGCTCTTCTCTTCCCATTCGGCCTGAGCCTGTCGAAGCCCTGTCCTTTCCTTCGGCGGCGGAAGAAGAAGGGCGGCATTTCGACAAGCCAGTGGGAACGGGGTGGGTTTTGCGTTCTGTCGAGACTATGCCGCCTCGTCGCGCAACAGGCTGCGGACCCGTTCGGCGAGGTCGGCGGCGCGGAACGGCTTGGCGAGGCGGGGCAGATCGGGCGCGATGCCTTCGTCGGCATAGCCCGAGACGAGCAGGATCTTCGCCGCCGGCACGCGGTCGCGGATCGTCTGCGCCAGCTCGGCACCGGTGATGCCGGGCATGAGATGGTCGGTCACGACGATGTCGAACACCGCGCCTTCACCGATCAGGCGGAGCGCTTCCTCGCCCGATTGCGCGTGGATGATATCGAAGCCCAGTTCTTCCAGCATGTGGGCGGTGGTCGCGCGCACGAGATCCTGGTCGTCGACCAGCAGCACGGTGCCCGCCGCCCGTATCTCCGTCTCCTCGACGGTGCGCAGCTCCACGACCAGCGGCCGCGCCGACACCGGCAGCCAGAGATCGACCTGGGTGCCGGTGCCCGGTTCGCTGGTCAGCGCCAGCGCGCCGCCGAGCTGGCTCATCAGGCCGTGCACCATCGACAGGCCGAGCCCGGTGCCTTCGCCGCTCCGCTTGGTGGAATAGAAAGGCTCGATCGCGCGGATGCGCGTCTCCTCGTCCATGCCGATGCCGGTGTCCGACACCGTGACGCGGACATAGGCGCCTTCGACGAGCCCCGCCGCATGGCCTGCGGGGGCATCCTCGGTGATGGCGGCCACGGTCAGCCGGCCGCCGTCGGGCATGGCGTCGCGGGCGTTCACGGCGAGGTTGAGCAGCGCCATCTCGATCTGGTTGCGATCGGCGAAGGCGGGCGGCAGCGGGCTGGGCGCATCGATCGTGAGCGCGATGCGCGGCCCCAGCGTGGTGCCGATGAGCGGGCCAATCTCGATCAGCAGCGCCGAAATGTCGATCGGCTGGGGCTTGAGCGGCTGGCGGCGGGCGAAGGCCAGCAGGCGCTGGACGAGCATGCGCGCGCGCTCCGCGGACTCGAGCGCCCCGCCGATCAGGCGCTTTTCCCGATCGTCCCCGAGCCCCTTGCGGTGGAGCATGTCGAGGCTGCCCATGATCGGCGTCAGCAGGTTGTTGAAATCGTGCGCGACGCCGCCGGTGAGCTGGCCCATCGCCTCCAGCTTCTGCGACTGGCGCAATTGCTCCTGCGCCTGGACGAGTTCGGCGGTGCGTTGTTCGACGCGCTGTTCCAGCGTCGTCGCCCAGCCGCGCAATTCCTGCTCCATGCGCCGGCGGTCCGTGATGTCCATCGAGACGCCGGCGAGCGCGATCGGCTTGCCGTCGGCCGCGTAGACGGGGCGCGCGCGGATCGCGATCCAGCGCGTCTCCCCGGCGGGCGTGAGGGTGCGATATTCGACGTCATAGTCGGTTCCGTCCGCCAGGCTTCGCGTGCCGGCGGCATTCGCATGCGCCCGGTCCTCCGGGTGGATCGCGGCCGCCAGGTCGTCGCGACTGAGATGCTCGGCCGGATCGCGGCCGATGCTCGCGCGGAAGGCCTCGCTGGTGGTGAGCTCGCCGGTCCGCACGTCGAACGACCAGACGCCCATGCCGCCGGCCGCCAGGGCCAGCGCGCGCAGGCGATCGCTTTCCTGCATCGAATCGAGCAGGCGGATATTCTCGAGCGCGATCGCGGCCGAACGGGCCAGCGCCTCGAGCCGCTCCACGGTTTCCGGCGCATGCTCGCGCACGTCGGACCAATAGGCGCCGATCGCCGCGACCGGGCGAGGGCTGCCCACCGGCACCATCACCAGGCTGCGCACGAAGGTGGGGCGATAGGCGGCTTGCGGGATGCGCTCGTCCAGCCGGATGTCGGCGAGGGCGACCGTCTGCCGGTGCGTCATCGCCCAGCCCGAGATGCAATTGACCAGCGGGAAGCGTTTGCCCGCCCACAGCGGACCGACCGCGTCCTCGGCGGCATAATGGCAGAATTCGCCATCGCGCAGGACGACGGCGATGCCCTCGGCCTCGGCGATCTCGCGCGCGGTGGCGCGCAGGATATCGACCACGGCCTTCATGGAACGGGCCGTCGCCAGACGTTCGCCGGCCACGATCAGGCGCGCCCATGCGGCGTGATGCGAAACCGGACCTGACTCGACGCCGTCCATCAACTCGCTGCCTCGTGCGCTCCCCCAGACCGCAGGGGGCGGTAGCATCGTATATGTTAGCAGACTCTTAGCCATTCGTCGCAAGGTTCGATCGACGGATGGCAGCATCTTTTTCGGCCGGCGCGTGCCGAGAGCGAGGTCGTGCCGCACCGTGATTCTCGCAACCGGAAGCGACGACGGCGTGAATAAGTCTGATAAATAGCGGGCTCTGCAGCACTTTTGTCTCGAAAGTGCAGTCCATTACCATCGTTGTCATGAAGCGGGAGCCGTCTCGTCCCGCTACATAGCTCGCAGTTCTGTGGGGAATCGCTCGCGCTCGACGCGCGGTCGCCACATCGAAGGACGGTGCCGCTCCGGCGCGCGCCGTAGAAGGAGCAGTACATGGCGACGTTGATCAGAACCCCCGAAACCCGCACCGCCGCGCCCACCAACCACCGCGCGCTGCTGGCCTGGGTCGAGGAGATCGCGGCGCTGGCCAAGCCCGACGCGATCCGCTGGTGCGACGGCTCCGACGCGGAATGGGACGAACTGACCGCCGCCATGGTCGAGGCCGGCACGCTGACTCCGCTCGATCCCGCCAAGCGCCCGAACAGCTTCTACGCCCGCTCGGACCCGCGCGACGTCGCCCGGGTCGAAAGCCGGACCTTCATCTGTTCCGAGGATGAGGGGGATGCCGGCGCTACCAACAATTGGGCCGATCCCAAGGCGATGCGCGCGACGCTCGATCCGCTGTTCGACGGCTGCATGCGGGGCCGCACCATGTATGTGGTGCCCTATTGCATGGGGCCGATCGGATCGGACAAGTCGGCGATCGGCGTGGAACTGTCGGACAGCCCCTATGTCGTCGTCTCGATGAAGATCATGACCCGCATGGGCAAGGCCGCGCTCGACATGCTGGGCGACGACGGCTTCTTCGTGAAGTGCGTCCACACCGTCGGCATGCCGCTGACTGATGGCGTGCAGGACGTCGCCTGGCCGTGCAACGAGACCAAATATATCGTCCATTATCCCGAGACGCGCGAGATCTGGTCCTACGGTTCGGGCTATGGCGGCAATGCGCTGCTCGGCAAGAAATGCTTCGCGCTGCGCATCGCCAGCGTGATGGCGCGCGACAATGGCTGGCTCGCCGAGCATATGCTGATCCTCAAGCTCACCTCGCCCGCGCAGCAGGTCCATTATGTCGCCGCCGCTTTCCCGAGCGCCTGCGGCAAGACCAACATGGCGATGCTGGAGCCGACCATCCCCGGCTGGAAGGCGGAGACGATCGGCGACGACATCGCCTGGATGCGCTTCGGCAAGGACGGGCGCCTCTATGCGGTGAACCCGGAGGCCGGCTTCTTCGGCGTGGCGCCGGGCACCGGCGTGAAGACCAACAAGAACGCGATCGACACGCTCACCGGCAATTGCATCTTCACCAACACCGCGCTGACCGACGACGGCGACATCTGGTGGGAGGGCATGACCGATGCGCCGCCCGCCGTGGGCATGACCGACTGGCAGGGCAATCGCTGGGACCCGTCGTCCGGCAAGCCCGCCGCCCACCCGAATGCCCGCTTCACCGCGCCGGCCGACCAATGCCCATCGATCGCAAGCGAGTGGGAGGATCCGGCCGGCGTGCCGATCTCGGCGATCCTGTTCGGCGGCCGCCGCGCGACGGCGGTGCCGCTCGTCACCGAGGCGTTCGACTGGCAGCATGGCGTCTATCTCGCCGCCAACATCGCCTCGGAAGGCACGGCGGCGGCCGAGAACAAGGTCGGCGAGCTGCGCCGCGATCCCTTCGCGATGCTGCCCTTCTGCGGCTACAACATGGCGGATTACCTGCGCCACTGGCTGCGCATCGGGCAGGAGGCGGCTTCGGACCCGGCGCAGCTGCCGCGCATCTACCTCGTCAACTGGTTCCGCAAGGGCGCCGACGGCAAGTTCCTGTGGCCGGGCTTCGGCGACAACAGCCGCGTGCTCAAGTGGATCGTCGGGCGCATCGAGGGCGAGGCGGATGCCGTCGAGACCCCGATCGGCCGCGTGCCGACGCCGGGCTCCCTCGATCTCTCCGGGCTGGACATCGCGCCGGAGAAGCTTGCCGAACTGCTGCGCGTCGATGCCTCGACCTGGCGCGAGGAAGCGAGCCTAGCCGCGCGCGACCTCGCCAAGCTGGGCGACCGGGTGCCCGGCGCGATCAAGGACGAGCAGACGGCGCTGGAAGAACGGCTGGGCGCCGCGGCGTGAGGTGACGTGATTAGCCCTCTCCCGCTTTCGCGGGAGAGGGTTGGGTGAGGGTCTTCTTTTTCGACGCGAACGAAACCGTCGAAAAAGAAGACCCTCATCCTCCCACGTTGCGCGCGGTGCCCTTCCTTCTCCCGCGAAGGCGGGAGAAGGATTCGGAGTCAGCTGTTCACCGACAGCACCAGCTTCGGATCGGGGATGTCGTCCGTCTCATGGCCCTCGATCGGCAGCACCGCCGTGCCGATCGCGAAGAATTCGATGACGTGCGGAGACCAATTGTGGCTACCCTCGTGCAGGTCCGCGCCGACCACGCCTTCCGCGCCGGCCTGCGAGGCCTCGGTTTGCATCCGCTCCATCGCGATCTCGCGCGCTTCGTAGAGGGCGAGGGAGAAATTGGTGAGCTCCACATTCTGGCCGATGCTGGAGATCGCTGCCAGCGGCCCGCGCCGCGCGACATGGTAGACGCAACTGCCCATCACCATCTCCAGCGGCCGGTAGCCGGCGGCGAGCAGGGTCCAGAAATCCTGCCCCGACAGCGCCGAGGTGAAGGGCTGGCCACTCGGCCCCTTGAAGCCCTGATGCCCCTTGGCGTGGACGACGCCGGTGCCGATCGCCACGAATTCCAGGATCTTGTCGTCCCACTCCAGGCGCTTCACCGTCAAGCGCACGCCGACGATGCCGTCCGCGCCCATCTGCGCGGCCTCCTCGCGCATCCGCTCCATGGCGAGCGCGCGCGCCTCGTACATGGCGGTGGAGAGCACATCCAATTCCATGTTCGAACCCCAGGAGGCGAACTGGAAGCCGAGATGGTAGATGCACGAGCCGACGCACAGCCCGACCGGCTCGAACCCCGCCTTGCGCACCAGCAGGAACTCGTTGACCGAGAAATCCGAGGTGAAGATGCCGCCGGGATGGCCCTGGCTGCGCAGGCCGGCGAGGCGTTGCAGCGCGTGCTCGGGAATGCCCTGTCCGTGCGCGTCGGTCATCAGATGCTGCCTTCCTCTTCGGATGTGTCGGTGTCGTAGACGGCATGGCGCACCTCGCCGGTGCGCTTGAGCGGAGTGGCGCCGTCGCGCATGTCGATCACGGGCTCGATGTCGTGCGGCACGTCGGCGCCGCGCGGGGTGTCGACCACGGTGCCGACGACGATGTGGCGGCCGAGATAGGCGGGCGGCTGCTTGTCGCCCTGCTCGCGCTTGAGGATCTGGCCGAAATGGGTGTGGGCCAGCACGCCATTGCCCATGGTCCGCGCATTGGCGCGCAGCGCGGCGTGCGCCTCGCGACGGATGCCCTCCCAGAAGCCGCCGAGCTCGGTGAGCGGCTGGTTTCCGGCGAAGGCGCTGGTCTGCCACTGGGTCTGCCGGCCCTGCCAGCCACCACCCCAATTGTTCTGGTTGAGCCCCAGCCAGTCGTAGCGGGCGCCGACCGCGATGCCGACCGGCACGATCCCCATCTCCAGCAGACGCACGAATTCCAGCGCCGGCACGGTGGCGACGATCGGTTCGCGGCTGGCGGGCAGGCCTTCGACGCGGATCGCGGTGCCGATCAGCGTGAAGTCCATGCTGGGGCCGAAGCTGTGGCGCAGCGTGCGCATGCGCACGTCCACCACCGCATTGGCGCCGGCGGCCTGCGCCTCGCGGCGGATGCGGTTGAGCGCATGGTGCCAGCCTTCTTCATGCCCCTCCGTCCAGCTCCAGCCATAATGGAACCAGCAGGTGCCGGAGACGGTGGCGATCGGGCGCACGCCGTGGGACTTGGCGAGCAGCAACTCGGCGGGGGTCATCGTCGCGACCCAGGGCTGCTTGCCGATCGCCGCCTGCTGGAGCCGTTCGGTAACGAAGCGCGGCAGCGTCTGATGCTGGAGCGCCGCCTCCCATTCGCGGGCGCGGGCCTCATGCTCCTCGGAATTGCGCGGAGTCACGGGGTTACGCGGAAACAACGCCATTCGCCCATGCTCCGGATCGGGATGGCGCCATGCTAACCGGATCGCGAAGGGTCGCAAGCCCTTGCGGACGTGGCCGACTTCAAATGCCGCAAGCCGTTTCGATGGTGGCGGGCCAACCGCATCCTAGAGGCCGATCAGGTGGGTCAGTTCGAGCCGCAACGCCAGCACCAGCGCATTGCGGTAGGCCGGGTCCCAGCCTGGGTGGACGATATATTGCACGTCCGGCTGCAGCACCACGCCATGGGCCAGCCGCCAGCGCGCGGTCGCCTCGATCGCCGTCTCGGCACGGTCGGGCGAGGGGCCTTCGAGGGGGATGCGCGTGGCCGGGTCGCCGAGCCGGGCGTGGGCGACGGCGATCCCGTAGGCCGCCTTGTCATTGCCCCAGGTGATGCCGCCGCCGAGATAGATGTGGATCGGCTGGGTGGTGTCGGTCGCGCCGCCGCCGCGCAGCCAGACGCGGAGCGCCCGTCCGTCGGGGTGGCCGATCAGCCGCGCCTCGATCATGCCGTAGCCGCCGGCGCTGGTGCCCGTTCCGCTGCCGTCGAGACGGGGCTGGCTGTCGGTATAGGCCCAGCCACCGGCCTGCACCGCGACGAGCGGGCCGATCTGGCGATGGATCTCGCCGATCACCAGCGCGCCGTCGCTGCCGAGGCTGTTGGGCCAGAACAGGCGGGGGCGCGCGGGATCGCCCGACCGGGCATCGAACAGGCCGATCTTCGCGGCCCAGCCCGGCGGCTGATAGGCGACCACGAGGCCCGGCGCCGTGACCGGAAAGATGGAGGGACCGTTCGGGCCGGATTGCGACAGGTCCGGCCCGATGCCGAAGGAACTGTTGAGGAACAGCGCGCCGATATTCTGCTGCTCGAATTCGTTGTTCAGGTCGATCAGCCCGGCCTTGGCGCGCACCCGCGCGCCAAAGGGCAACTCCACCCAGATCTCGTAGGGGCGGATCGCGTGGGGCGCATCGATGTTGCTGGCCACCTGATAGTCGCCGGCATGCACCGCCGAGAAGCCGCCGCCGTGCAGCAGCATGACATCGGCCTGGGCATGCGCGCCGTCGATGCCGAACAGGCGATCGCTGGTGGAGAAGGTGACGTCGAGGCGGCTGATCCACGACGTTCCCGTGTCGCGGCCGCCCGAGGCGTCGGTGATGAGATCGCCGAGATAGTGAACGAGGAGGGGCGGGGTCTCCGCCGTCGCGGCGGCCGGCCCGAAGACGAGCAGGGCGAGCGCGCAGGCCAGCCGCCATCCTGCCCTGAAACGTCCCCCAAACATCGAAGCCGGTTAGCGCGGTAAAGAGACAGTCTCGTGAAAGCGGATTCGGGACCCGGACGGCCTCGCAATGGCGGGGGGCAGGGCCTATGTGCGCCCCGCAATCGAAAGGAAGAGCATGCACGGTCCCGCCACGCTGGCCGAATCCGCGCCGCGCGCGCAGGGCATCACGCCCGCCATCACCATTGCCTGCGCGGTGGCATGCGGGGTGATGGTGGCGAACCTCTATTATGCCCAGCCGCTGATCGCGCTGATCGCGCCCGCATTGCACATCGGCCCCGGCATCGCCGGATCGATCGTGACGCTCACCATGCTGGGCTATGCCGCCGGCCTGCTGACCGTCGTGCCGCTGGCCGACCGGATCGAGAACCGACGCCTGATCCTCGCGACCATCGCCGGCACCGCGCTGGCGCTCGCCATCCTGGCGGCGGCACCGTCGGCGGGCGCCTTCCTGGCGGCCGCGGTGCTGACCGGCTTCGCGTCGGCCGGCGTGCAGGTGGTGGTGCCCTTCGCCGCCTCGCTGGCGCCGCACGAGACGCGGGGCGCCACCATCGGCAACGTCATGTCCGGCCTGCTGGCCGGCATCATGCTGGCGCGGCCGGTGGCGAGCCTGATCGCCGAGGTCGCCGGCTGGCGCGCGGTGTTCGGCACGTCGGCGGTGCTGATGGCGATCCTGGGCGTCTGGCTCGCCCGCGCCCTGCCCGAGCGACGGCCCACCAGCGGCCATGGCTATGGCGAAATCCTGCGCTCGATGGGCCATATCCTGCTGACCGAGCGCCGGTTGCAGCGGCGCGGGCTCTATCAGGGACTGGTCTTCGCCATCTTCAACATCTTCTGGACGGCGGTGCCGCTGCTGCTGGCGGATCGCTTCGGATTCTCGCAGACCGGCATCGCGCTGTTCGCGCTGGCCGGCGCGGCGGGGGCGCTGACCGCGCCGATCGCCGGGCGGCTGGGGGACAAGGGCTATATCAAGCTCGGCACCGGCATCGCGCTGGTCACCATCACCGCCTCCTGCCTGCTGGCGGGCCTGTCCGGCGCGATCCACTCGCTGGCGCTGCTGGTCGTCTTCGCGCTGACGCTGGACGGGGCGACCCAGCTCAACCAGGTGCTCGGCCAGCGCGTGGTCTTCTCGCTGCCGGGCGAGGACCGGGGGCGGGTCAACGCCGTCTACATGACGATCCTGTTCGTGCTGGGCGCGAGCGGATCGGCGATCGCCACGCTCGCCTACCACGCCGCCGGCTGGTGGGGCGCGATGGGGGCGGGGGCGGCGCTCGGCACCGTTGTCATGCTGCTGTTCGCCACCGAATTCCTTGGCGCCGCGCGTACGCGCGCGTAAGGCGCGTGCGACTCTTCACTCAGCGGGACGTTCTCATGACCACCATCATCCGCGAAGCCGATCTGATCGAGAGCGTCGCCGACGCGCTGCAATATATCAGCTATTACCACCCGATGGATTATATCCGCGCGCTGGGCACGGCCTATGAGGCGGAGCAGTCCCCGGCGGCGAAGGATGCGATCGCGCAGATCCTGACCAATTCGCGCATGTGCGCCGAGGGACATCGCCCGATCTGCCAGGATACCGGCATCGTCACCGTCTTCGTGAAGTGGGGCATGCAGTGCCAGCTCGACGTCGACAAGAGCCTGCAGGACGTGGTCGACGAGGGCGTGCGCCGCGCCTACCTCCACCCGGAGAACCGGCTGCGCGCCTCGATCCTGCGCGATCCCGCCTTCGGCCGGGTGAACACCAAGGACAACACCCCCTGCGTGCTGAACGTCGAGATGGTGCCGGGCCACCATGTCGAGGTGGCGGTCGCGGCCAAGGGCGGTGGCTCCGAGAACAAGTCCAAGTTCAAGATGATGAACCCGTCGGATTCGATCGTCGACTGGGTGCTGGAGATGATCCCGCAGATGGGCGCCGGCTGGTGCCCGCCCGGCATGCTGGGCATCGGCATCGGCGGCACCGCCGAGAAGGCGATGACGCTGGCCAAGGAATCGCTGATGGGCGACATCGACATGGCGCAGCTCAAGGCACGCGGGCCGCAGACCAAGATCGAGGAGTTGCGCATCGAGATCTTCGACAAGGTCAATGCGCTGGGTGTCGGCGCGCAGGGGCTGGGCGGGCTCGCCACCATCCTCGACGTGAAGATCATGGACTATCCGACCCACGCGGCCTCCAAGCCGGTGGCGATGATCCCCAATTGCGCCGCGACCCGCCATGCGCATTTCCATCTCGACGGATCGGGCCCGGCCTATCTGGAAACGCCGGACCTCAACGACTGGCCCAAGGTGGAGTGGGCGCCCAGCAAGGAATCGATCCGCGTCGATCTCGACACGCTGACGCCCGAGGTTGTGGCGAGCTGGCAGCCGGGCGACCGCCTGCTGCTCAACGGCAAGATGCTCACCGGCCGCGACGCCGCGCACAAGCGCATCCAGGACATGCTGGCCAAGGGCGAGGAACTGCCCGTCGATTTCAAGGGCCGCGTGATCTATTATGTCGGCCCGGTCGATCCGGTCGGCGACGAGGTGGTCGGCCCGGCCGGCCCCACGACCGCTACACGCATGGACAAGTTCACCAAGATGATGCTCGACCAGGGCCTGCTCGCCATGGTCGGCAAGGCCGAGCGCGGCGCGATCGCGATCGAGGCGATCAAGGATGCCAAGTCCGCCTATCTGATGGCGGTCGGCGGCGCGGCCTATCTGGTGGCGCGCGCGATCAAGGCCTCGAAGGTGGTCGGCTTCGCGGATCTCGGCATGGAGGCGATCTACGAGTTCGACGTGAAGGACATGCCGGTGACGGTGGCGGTCGACGCCGAGGGCACCAGCGTCCACCAGACCGGCCCGCTCGTCTGGCGCGAGAAGATCCGCAAGGAAGGCCTGCTGGAGACGGCGTAAGCGGGATCGGGACACTCGTCACCCCGGCGCTTGACCCTAGGGTCCCGCGTCTTGGCCAACGGTGAAAGGCAGCGGGACCCCGGCTCAGGGCCGGGGCGACGATAGGGAATGCGCCGAGGCGCCCGTCTTACCGAAAATTCACGAAACATTTCGCCCGCGCACCAATTTCGTTGCGTGGGAGGAACGTCATGACCGATTTCGCGCGCGCCACCGGCCCGATGGAGGGGCCGCCCGCCTCTTCGCCGAATGAGCGCAAGCCCGGCCGGCTGAAGCCGTGGCATTGGTATTCGATCACCGCGCTGATGCTGCTGGTCGTGCCGCTGCTGTGGTTCGTCCTCGCTTATGGCAGCCTGCCGCGCCTGTGGAGCCATCACGAGAGCAAGGTGATCGGCGTGCGGGACCAGATCCAATCCTATACCGCGCAGGACATTCCGGGCGATCCGATCGGTCTCCACCTGCACGGCTCGCAGGCGGCGATCGCCTGCGCCTTCCAGCGCGCGGGCTGGTCGCTGGCCGATCCGGTGTCGCTCCCCTCGGCAATCCGGATCGGGACGAGCGTGGTGCTGGGCCGGCCCTATCCGCAGGCGCCGGTGAGCCCGCTCTACGTGCAGGATGCCAAGCAGACCATGGCGTTCGAAAAGGATGAGGGGCAGAGCGCCGACAAGCGCCATCATGTCCGCTTCTGGCAGACCGGCAAGGACGACTGGCTCGCGGCCGCGACCTTCGATCGGGGCGTCGGCCTCAGCCTGTTCACCCTGCAGGTGACGCATCATATCGGCCCGAACGTCGATGCCGAGCGCGACGCCGCCGGCAAGCTGCTGATGGCGAGCGGAGCGCGGCCGGCCGGGACCGAGGACAGCCGGATCGCACCGAACCAATGGCACCGCAATGGCGGCGGCGACCGGTATCGCACGGACGGCCGCATCGCCGTCTTCACGCTTCCGGCGGCAGGCTGCTGACGCAGAAATAAGCGATGCGGCTCACCCCGCCGCCTTGCGCCGCGGGGCGCCGGACGGCACTCTGCGCGCCATGAAAATCGCGCTGCTCCCGCTTCTCCTCGCTGCCACGGCGCCGGTGTCCGCCGCCACCTACGAACTGGCGGCGACGCCGCAGACGGTCGCCTGGGGGCATTATGACGCCACCTCGAAGCCGGTGATGACGGTGCAATCGGGCGACACGGTGACCGTTCACACCTTGCTCACCAACAGCCCGGCGGGGCTGGCCAAGGCCGGCGTCGCCGATGCCGAGATCGAGCCGGCGCTCAAGGCGGTCTTCGCCGGAGTGCCGCAGGCGGAGCGCGGGCCGGGCGGCCATATCCTCACCGGCCCGATAGCGATCGAGGGCGCCGAGATCGGCGACACGCTGGAGGTGCGGATCCTCGCGATCGATCTCGCCATCCCCTATGCCTACAACGCCTTCCGTTATGGCGCCGGCTTCCTGACCGACGACTTCCCGTATGCGAAGACCAAGATCGTCCCGCTCGATCGCAAGGCGATGATGGCCCGCTTCGCGCCGGGCATCGACATTCCGCTCCATCCCTTCTTCGGCAGCATGGGCGTGGCGCCGCCCGCCGCCTTCGGCCGCTACGACAGCGCGCCGCCGACGATCAACGGCGGCAACATGGACGACAAGGCGCTGGTCGCGGGCACCACCCTGTTCCTGCCGGTCCATGCGCCGGGCGCATTGTTCCAGGTGGGGGACGGCCATGCCGGGCAGGGCAATGGCGAGGTCGACATCACCGCGCTGGAGACCTCGCTGACCGGCACCTTCCAGTTCATCCTGCACAAGCACGAGAAGAGCGCCTATCCGCGCGCCGAGACGCCGACCCATTATATCGCGATGGGCTTCGACGACGATCTCTCCAACGCCACCCGCAAGGCGCTGCGCAACATGATCGACTTCCTGGTCGAGCAGAAGGGCATGACGCGGGACGATGCCTACATGCTGATCAGCGTGGCCGGAGACGTCGAGGTGACGGAACTGGTCGATCGCAACAAGGGCGTCCACGTGACGCTGGCGAAGAGCCTGTTCACGAAGCGATAGGGCGGATCGACATCCAGTTCCATCGTCGTCCCGGCGAAAGCCGGGACGGCGGAACGATGGTCACCCCTTCAAAAACGCCGCCACTGCCGCCTGGAACGCCGCCGGCTGGTCGATCATGATGAAGTGGAAGCTGCCGTCGATGCGCTGCACCTTCGCCTGCTTCAGCGGAGCGTAGGCGCCGGTATAGAGCTGGTCGAACATCGCCTGCGGCATGCCGGTCGCGGCATCCCACGGATAGAGCATCGTCACCGGCTGGGTGATCCTGGCGAGATCGGGGCGCAGATCGGTGGTGAAGTCGTCGTACATCGCCTGCGCCACCACGCGATGGTCGGACGCGGCCGCCGCTGCGGTCGCCGCCTGTGCCGCCGGTCCCTCCGACTTGACCAGCTTGCGCATGATCACCGGCTCGAAGGCGGCATAATCCTCCTGGCTGCCCTTGAGCAGCCGGTCGCGCATCGCCGCCGCCTGCGGCTCGGCCCGGGCGACGGTCGCCTGCGGGCCCATCATCATGCCGTAGAAGGGCAGCGAGTCGACGATCATCACCCGGCCGACATCCGCCGGATGCGCGATGGCGAGCTTCATCGCCATCAGCCCGCCCAGCGAATGGCCGATCACCGCCGGCGCCTTCAGATGATGGGTGGCGATATAGGCATGGATCGCGTCCAGCGTCGGCTCCATCACGGGGCCGCTGGCATTGCCGCCGGCCGGCGCTCCGGCGAAACCGGCGACCTGCACGACATGCACCCGGTAATGCGGGGCGAGGGCGGCGACGGTCGCGTCCCAGACATGGGCGGAGGAGGCGAGGCCGGGGATCAGGATCACATCCGGCCCCTGGCCGGTGACCGTCACCGAGATGCGCTCGGCGGATGCCTCGGCGTGGGCGGGCGCCTGCTGGGCGAGCAGCGCGGGAACCATGGCGAGGGCGGCAAGACGCGCGAGGATGGGAAAGGACATCGGGGATCTCCTTGAGGTTCAGCAGTGGTGAAGAGGATCAGTCGGCCGAGAAGATGGCTTCGATCGGCAGCGCGAACAGCGCGGCGATGCGGAAGGCGAGGGGCAGCGAAGGATCGTATTTCCCCGTCTCGATCGCGTTCACGCTCTGGCGCGAGACGTCCAGCCTCTCGGCGAGATCGGCCTGGCTCCAGTTGCGCTCGGCACGCAGCACCTTGAGGCGGTTGTTCACGACCACGTCCCCTCGGTGACGCGGTTGATCACCGTGCCGACGCCGAGGCCCAGGAACCACAGGATCGCGGCGTGATAGGCGACGACATGGCCCACCATCCCGAAGCTTTCGAGGAAGCCCCAGACCGTCGCGATGCTGAGCGTGAAGCCGCTGGCGTAGAGCGTCTGGCGGATCAGCAGCATCCGCTGATATTCGTCCCGCTCCTCGACGATATAGACGCCGATCGCGGCGAAGATGGCCACGATCGCCAGCGCCGGCAGGATCGCGGCGATCCAGGCGAGCGGGCCGGTCACCAGATAATGCTTGAAGAGGTAAACGGCGCCGATCAGCAGAGCGGCGTAGAGCAGGCTCAGCCCTAGCACGCGACGCTGATAACGCTTTTGGGCGGGTGTACGGACCATGGGTCAAGCCTCCCTGTCTCAATGACAAGGAAACTTTACCTAGGAGTCGTATCAAAGTCAAGTTAGCTTGTCATTATGCCGCGCATGCTTGTCATGGCCGCTTGATCGATCCGTAACGATCCCCATCTTGCCATCATGCTGATATGGATCGGGCGCGTCGGCGCCAGCTTGTTCGTGCTGGTGCTGATCGTGCTGCTGGCGATGATCCTCGCGCCGCGCGTCCTCGATCGCATCTATTATCGCGGCCCGGCCTCGGATCATTTCGACGGCGAGCGCTTCTTCAATCCCGGCGAGAAACCCTCGGGCGACAGGCGCGGCTTCTCCTTCTTCCGGTTCCTCCGCTTCGCGTTTGGCCTGGACCGCGCGCCCTGGCCTAAAAGGGTGCCGGTCGAGCGGACGGTGCCGCCGCCGCGCGTCGAGGGGCAGGAGATGCGAGCGACCTGGATCGGCCATGCGACGGTGCTGGTGCAGACGCAGGGGCTCAACATCCTGACCGATCCGGTCTGGTCGGAGCGCGCCTCGCCCTTCGGCTTCCTGGGGCCGAAGCGGGTGGCGGAGCCGGGCGTGGCCTTCGACGATCTGCCGCGGATCGATCTCGTGCTGCTCAGCCACAATCATTACGACCATCTCGATCTCGCGACGCTCGAGCGGCTGTGGCGGCGCGACCGGCCGCGGATCGTCACGCCGCTGGGCAACGACACGATCCTGCGGGCGAGGGGGATCGAGGCCATCGCGAAGGATTGGGGCGAGCGGGTGTCGGTGCGGCCCGGTATCGACGTGATCGTCGAGCGCGTTCACCATTGGGGCTCGCGCTGGGGTGCCGATCGGAACCGCGCTTTATGGGGTGGTCTCACCGTGACCCTGCCGGGCGGCCATCTGTTCTTCGCGGGCGACACGGGCTGGGGCAGCGGCGACTGGATGCAGGGCATTGCCGCCCATGGCCCGCATCGGCTCGCCCTGATCCCGATCGGCGCCTATTTGCCGCGGGACCTCATGCGATCCAGCCATGTCGGGCCGGACGAGGCGGTTGCGATCTTTCACGCCATCGGCGCCGCGCACGGGCTGGGCATCCATTGGGGCACCTTCCAACTTTCGGAAGAGGGCCATGCGGCGCCGGCCGACATGCTGGTGGCGGAGGCTGCCGCGGCGGGCATCGAGTCGCACCGGTTCCGGACGATCGCGCCCGGTGCGATGTGGGTGGTTCCCGCGCTGTAGGGAAAGAAAAGGCCAGCATCATCCGTGCCATGGCCGCATGATCGCCCCATTTCGTTCAGGTGGGTGACAGAAACCGTGCCCCCCGGGCAACACATCGATCGCACCGCCCCCGATGACCATTCATTCATGGGAACGATAAGCGCGTTCAGGGCATCTGACCCTCGCAACGCCCCCCGGCGACGCATCGTACGAGTAGCTTACGTGTAGCTTTAGTAGCTTTGTGGAGTATCCATTTATGAAGACGATCCTGCTCGCGACGAGCGCCCTTCTTGTCGCGGCCGCCGCGCCCGCCCTCGCGCAGGACGCCACCTCGGCCCCGGCCGACACGACCGCCTCGACCTCCGGCCCGTCCGATGGCGCGACCTTCACCGGCCCGCGCGCGGAAATCTTCGGTGGCTGGGATCGGGTCGGCACCCGCCAGCGCTTCGACGACGGCACCACGCGCGCGACCAGCCGCAGCCACAAGACGGCTTGGACGGGCGGCGGCCTGCTCGGTTACGACATGCCGGTCGGCGATAAGCTGACGGTCGGTGCCTTCGGCAGCTATGCCATCTCCACCGCCAAGACCTGCGGCGGCGACGCGACCTCCATCGTGTGCCTGAAGGCCGGCCGCGAGATCGAGGGCGGTGCCCGCGTCGGCTATAAGATGGGTGGCAGGGCGCTCGTCTATGCCAAGGGCGCCTATGTGAACGGCCAGATCCGCGGCGTCGCGGCGGACGATGCCGGCGATTATCTCCGCGGCCATGCCAATCGCGACGGCTGGCGTGCCGGTGCCGGCGTCGAATATGCCGTCACCCATCACGCTTATGTGAAGGCGGAATATGATTATACCCGCTTCAAGAGCTTCAACGCCGACGATCTGGGGCTCACCGACACGAGCCTGCGCTACGATCGCAATCAGGTGCTGGCCGGCTTCGGCGTCCACTTCTGACGCTCTGACGCTCTGACGGGCTGACCGGACTGGTCGCCGGTCAGTCGCGCCCCGTCGGCGAGAGCCGGCGGGGCGTTTTTGCGCGCTTCCTCGTCGAAGAGCATGCGTGCCGATCGCGTTGGTCATCCTGACGAAGGTCGGGATTGATTGGATGCAACGCGTTCGGCCTGGCTCCGCGTCGAGGCCGTCGCATCGCGATGCGGCCGGTGCCGTACGAAGGGATCCGGCCCTCGCCGGGATGACGGCGGCAGCGCGGCTGCGGCGCCATCAAAATGCGGTGCAGACTCCCACGCGCCGCCCGCTGTCCCGCCCGCGGAACGCCAGCGCGAGCTGGCCGGCCTGGCCCGTGCCCTTGAAGGTGAAGTCGTAGCCCGTCGCGGTGTAGGTGCCGCTGCCTTCGACCTGCATGGTCCGCCCCTGTCCGTCCGAACAGTTGCCGGCCGCGTCGATCCTGCCGTTCGCCATGGTGAAGCGCGCGAAGCGGCAGCTTTGCTCGGCGCCCGCCAGGAAGAGGCCTTGCGGGTTTTGCAGGTCGCTGGCGGTGAGGCAGGATTGGCGCGGCTGCGGGTTCGGCAGCGCCTTGCCCATGCGTGCGGCGAGGTCGGTCGATCCGTTCACGCTGTCCAGCGCGAACACCACGGTCTCCTCCCATGCGCCGGGCATCAGCGGTGGCGCGGGCGCGGCGGCGAGAAGGAGGGGAAGGGCGGCGGCGAGGCGACGGGGGAAGCGCATCCCTCCCGATAGCCGCTCGCATCACGCTTGTCGAAAACCCACCCTCGATCCCGTTCGCACCGCGCTTGCCGACGTGGCGTCCTTCTCCATGCGCCGCAGGAAAGGACGGTGCTTCGACAGGCTCGGCACGAACGGAGGGGGATATTCAGCCCGCGGCGTTGGCCGCGTTGCCCACGGTCGGCGGCTGGTCGGCGCCGGCGGTGCATTCGCCGAGGCGCTTGGCGGTCATCTTGGTGTGCGAGCTGCTGCTCATGCCGCCGGGCAGGCCGGTGACGCTGCTGACGCTGTCCGAATGGATCTCGGTGGCGGAGAAGGTGCCGCTGTTGGTCGCCTCGATCTTCATGCCGTTGGGCATCTGGCAGTGCATCTTCGCGTCGATCTTGCCGTCGGTCATCGAGAAGCTGTCATAGGTGCAGTCCTTCTTGAGGCTGTCCATGCCGCCCGAGAGCATGCCTTCGGGGCGGTTGACCTGTTCGGGCGTGATGCACGTCTTGGTGGTGATCGGCGGGCTCTTCGGCATGGCCGGCATTCCCGGCGGGCCACCCGTCACCTTCTGGTCGATCATCTCCATCGTCACCTGCCACTCGCCGGGCTGGATCTTCGCCTTCTGCGTCTTGGCGACATCCTCCAGCGAGGCGTTTTTCATCGAGACGCTGTCGCTCCCCTTGCTGCAGGCAGCCAGCGCCATCAGCGCGACGATCGTGATCGGTGCAATGGATCGCATGAACCTTCTCCCTCGGACCCCGGATCGGTCGAGCATAGAGCGTGAGGGCGATCCCGCTACCCTCGTTTCGATTACCTCGCAGGGTGTTCACCCTCCGCATTGCGGCGTTCGCCTTTCGTCCCCATATTTCGCCAATGCCGATCGAGATTCGCACCAGCCTCGCCGAGCCCGAGGCGCAGCCCATGTTCATGCCGCACCGCCCCGAGCGGCCGGCGAAGAGCGAGGGCGGCAAGCCGTTCAAGCTGGTCTCGGACTATGAGCCGTCGGGGGATCAGCCGGGCGCGATCCGCGAACTGGTCGATGCCACGCTGGCAGGCGAGCGCACGCAGGTGCTGCTGGGCGTCACCGGATCGGGCAAGACCTTCACGATGGCCAAGGTGGTGGAGGCCTTGCAGCGCCCGGCGCTGGTGCTGGCGCCCAACAAGATCCTCGCCGCCCAGCTCTATGGCGAGTTCAAGCAGTTCTTCCCGGAAAACGCGGTCGAGTTCTTCGTCAGCTATTACGATTATTACCAGCCCGAAGCCTATGTGCCGCGCTCGGACACGTATATCGAGAAGGAAAGCTCGGTGAACGAGGCGATCGACCGGATGCGGCATTCCGCGACGCGATCGCTGCTGGAGCGGGACGACGTGCTGATCGTCGCGTCGGTGTCCTGCCTCTACGGCATCGGTTCGGTGGAAACCTATTCGGCGATGACCTTCGCGCTCAAGAAGGGCGAGACGGTCGACCAGCGCGAGCTGATCCGCAAGCTGGTGGCGCTCCAGTACAAGCGCAACGAAGCCGCGTTCCAGCGCGGCGCGTTCCGCGTGCGCGGCGACAATCTGGAGCTCTTCCCCTCGCATTATGAGGACACCGCCTGGCGCTTCAGCTTCTTCGGCGACGAGATCGAGGAGATCACCGAATTCGATCCGCTGACCGGCAAGAAGGTGGCGAACCTCGATTATGTGAAGGTCTACGCCAATTCGCACTATGTGACGCCGGGGCCGACGCTCAAGCAGGCGAGCGAGGCGATCAAGCACGAACTGGCCGAGCGGCTGAAGGAGCTGGTCTCGGAAGGGCGGCTGCTGGAGGCGCAAAGGCTCGAGCAGCGCACCCAGTTCGATCTGGAGATGATCGCAGCGACGGGCTCGTGCGCGGGCATCGAGAATTACAGCCGCTTCCTCACTGGCCGCCTGCCCGGCGAGCCGCCGCCGACCCTGTTCGAATATCTCCCCGAAAATGCGCTGCTGTTCGTCGACGAGAGCCACCAGACCGTGCCGCAGGTCGGCGGCATGGCGCGGGGCGATCATCGGCGGAAGATCACGCTGGCGGAATATGGCTTCCGTCTGCCGTCCTGCATCGACAACCGGCCGCTGCGCTTCAACGAATGGGATGCGATGCGCCCGCAGACCGTCGCGGTCTCGGCGACGCCGGGCCCCTGGGAGATGGAGCAGGCCGGCGGCGTCTTCGCCGAGCAGGTGATCCGCCCGACCGGCCTGATCGACCCACCGGTCGAGATCCGCCCGATCGAGCACCAGGTCGACGATCTGCTGCAGGAATGCCGGGAGGTGGCGGCCAAGGGCTATCGCACTTTGGTGACGACGCTCACCAAGCGCATGGCTGAGGACCTCACCGAATATCTCCACGAAGCGGGGCTCAAGGTCCGCTACATGCACTCGGATGTCGAGACGCTGGAGCGCATCGAACTGATCCGCGACCTGCGGCTGGGCGTCTATGACGTGCTGGTCGGCATCAATTTGCTGCGCGAGGGGCTCGATATCCCCGAATGCGGGCTGGTTGCGATCCTCGATGCGGACAAGGAGGGATTCCTGCGTTCCGAAACCTCGCTGATCCAGACGATCGGCCGCGCTGCGCGCAACGCCGACGGGCGGGTGATCCTCTATGCGGATTCGATCACCGGATCGATGGAACGGGCGATGGCGGAAACCTCGCGCCGCCGCGAGAAGCAGGAGGCGCATAACCTGGAGCACGGCATCACGCCGGAGAGCGTGCGGCGCAGCGTCACCGACATCGTCGGCCATCTGGCCTCGCGCGATCAGGTGACGGTGGATACCGGGATCGAGGATGTGCCGCATCTCGTCGGCCACAATCTGCGCGGCTATATCGAGGATCTCGAAAAGCAGATGCGCAAGGCCGCCGCCGATCTGGAGTTCGAGGAGGCCGGGCGCCTGCGCGACGAGATCCGCAAACTGGAACAGGACGAGCTCGGCATCGCCACCGAACCGAGCCGCGCGCCGGTGCGCGGCAATTCGACGCTCGGCAAGCCGGGGACGCGGCAGGGCAAATATGGCCGCGTGCAGAAGAAGGCCGGGCGGCGGCGGTGATCGCAAGGCCCTCTCCCGCATGCGGGAGAGGGTTTCGCCGCACGGCCCTTGCCCCCGTCACGATCCCCCGCCATGCAAACCCCATGATCACGCGGCGGACTCCCCGAACGGCCCGGCAGGGCGCAGTCACTCTCCTGATGGTGGCGCTCGCCTCCTGCGTCGCGCCCGAGCAGAAGCCCGCGTCACGGCCGGCGCCTCCGCCGCCATCCCCACCGCCCGCGCTTCCCGCCGCGCCGCCGCAACAGGATTGGCGCGACGTGCCGCTCACGCCCGGCGACTGGTCCTGGCGGGGCACGCCGGGCCAGAGCTCGATCGCGCAATATGGCGTGGCTGGGCAGACCGCGCTCTTCGCGGTGCGCTGCGACCTCGCGACCCGCACCATCGCCTTCTCGCGCGGCGGCATCGCGTCCACCCCGAATGCGGCGATGAGCTTCACCACCTCTTATGGCAGGTTCGCCTTCACGGGCGCGAATGGCGGCGGCCAACCACCCGCGATCGTCGCGCAGGCCGGCGCGCGCGATCCGCACATGGACCAGATCGCCTTCAGCCGCGGCCGCTTCCTGGTGGATGTGGCGGGCCAGCCACGGCTCGTCCTGCCCTCCTGGCCGGAGGTCGCGCGCGTGATCGAGGATTGCCGCTCCTAGGCCTGCTCCAGATTGTCCAAGCCCTGTCCTTCATCTTCGTCCTTGCGCAGAAGGAAGAGCAGCCTCCTTCGTCTTCGCTCAGGACAGGCTTCGACAAGCCCAGGGCGAACGGGCTCGAGAGATGGCCGGCAACATCGCGCGACCCCACGCGTTGTCTCTCCCGAGAGGAGAGCAACCATGGTTCGCAAGCTGGAAGATGGCAGCTTCATCGCCGAGCGCGATCGCGAGGTGGCGCCCACCAACCGCATCCGCCCCGCCGATCCCAAGGGCGACGAGCGTCACGAGCTCAACAAGAAGGCGCTTTTCAGGAAGATGTGAAGGAGCGTTGCGATGATCCGCAAGCTCGCATCCGGCCAGTATCGCCTCTACAGCCGCAAGACGGATCCGAAGACCGGCAAGCGCCGCAAGCTCGACACGTTCGACAGCAAGGCGTCCGCGCAGGAGCACGAAGGCCAGATTCAATATTTCAAGCATCGCTGACGCTTATGACGCGGCCCAAAAGATGGCACCGGGACGTCGCAGGGCATGGCGATGCGCTCGATCTCGCACGCGACGTGTTCACCCGCGACGATCCGAAGAGCCTCGCCCGGTCGCTCAAGCGCTCGTCCGAACGCTCGAAGCGACGGAAGGGCATCCCTTTTCAATCCGCCATGGCGATGCTGACCTTCTACCTCAACCGCGCCGGCAAGGCCCTTCCCGAGGCCCGGAGAGGCACGCTGGAACAGGCCAAGGGCAAGCTGCGCATACTTTTCCACAAGACTTACGTGGTGCGGGTGCGAAGAGGGCTTGCATCGGGGATTCGATTGAATCAGACTATCCAAACCATCAACATGGCGAAAGGAGGTGATCCGATGTCTCATGGTTCAGCAGAGAGGTCGGTTCTGTCCGTTCGGGGGATGCTCCGCTAGGCCTTCGGGCCAGTTAGCGGGGCTGGTCCCCCGGGCCGGACCCTCCGGCCGCTGACCATGCGAGACCACCGGGGCAAGCTCCGCCCCGGTGGTCTTTCTCTTTTTTCGCCCTGTTGACAACCTGACTGTGTTGCCGTGATATATCGGCAATACACAGGGGCAATGGATCGATGATCGGGGCGATGGTTATTCTGGCGCTGGCGGCCGGTAACGGCATCGCGCGCGATATCGCGGTCCCACCCTTCCATGCGATCGAACTCGCCACCCCGGCCACCGTTCAGGTGGAGCGGGCGAGTGGCCATGGTGTTTCGGTCGATGGCGATCCCCGGTCGACGCGGTGCGTCACGGCACTGGTTCGCGACGGCGTGCTGGTCATCGGCTGGTCGGGGCGTGGCGGCGGCGGTTCGCAAGCGACCGGGGATGCCATCGTCGTCAATGCCCGCACCGAATGCCGGCATCGGGCCGATGCGCGGCAATTGCTCGTCCGCGTCGGGGCACCCTCGATCGATGGCGTGGCGATCACCGAACGGGGCTCGATCTCCGTCGGGCCGATGGCCGTGCCGACCTTCGCCGCCGCCATTCCCGGGCGGGGAGATGTCCTCATTGCCGGTCTGGAGGCCGATCGCACCAGCCTGGCCATCGCCGGCAGCGGGCATGTCACCATCGGCGGAAAGCCGGGCCGGCTCGCGATCGCCATTCCAGGGTCCGGCGTGGTCGATGCGCGATCGGCGCGCGCCCGTTCGCTCGATATCGTGATCGCCGGCCATGGCGATATCGCGGCGACCGTCAATGGGCCGGCCACGGGGGCGATCGCCGGGTCGGGTGCGATCGCGGTCGGCGGGCATCCGGTCTGCGCGATCCGGAAGCTGGGCCATGGCAACATCCAATGTCCGGCGGGGTGAGGGAGAAGGATATGAAGCGTTTCGTGAAGACGATGGCGGCGATCGCCTGCGGCCTGCCGGTTCTGGCCGCGGCGCCGCCGCCACGGGCGGAGCTGATGGTGCTGGGCATGCCGCATTTCGGCAATCCGGGGCGCGACATCGCCAACACGAAGGTGGAGGATGTGCTGACCCCGCGGCGCCAGCGCGAGATCGCCGATCTGGTCGACCGGCTCGCCGCCTTTCGCCCCACCCATGTCGCGGTCGAGTGGGAGGACCAGACGAAGCTCGACAAGCGCTATGCCGATTATCGCGCCGGGCGCGTGCCACTGGGCCGCGACGAGGACGAGCAGATCGGCCTGCGCCTCGCCGCCAAGCTGGGATTGCCGCGCGTCGACGCGGTCGACTGGAACCAGGATGCGCCCGGCAAGGACGAGGATTACGACTTTTCCGGCTGGTTGAAGGCCCATGGCCGCGGCGCCGAATGGGACGAGTATCGGAGGGTCAACCAACAGGACGCCGATGCGGAAGGGGCGTTCCAGAGGTGCCACCCGATCGCCGACTGGGTGCGTAGCCTCAACGATCCCGCCGGCCTGGAGAAGATGGCCCGGCCCTACTTCACCATCGCGACCTTCGGCGACACCGCGCAGAATCCGGGCGCGGCGTGGGTCGGCACCTGGTATGCCCGCAACCTGCGCATCTATTACAATCTGCTGCGTGTCGGCGGGGCGCCGGGCGAGCGCACCATCGCCATCTTCGGCGCCGGCCATGGCCCGATGCTGCGTGCCGATGCGGTGCAATCCGGCCGGTTCACCCTGCGCGATCCGATCCGCTACCTGCCCCCGGCCAGCAAAGCCCGCTGTTAGGGCGCGTCTCGCTCGAGGAGGGACGGTGACCCGCCGCCTCTCACTCCTGCTCCAGCAGCTCGTGCCGGATGCGGATGGCGCGGCTCGCCAGCCTGATCTCGATCACGAACAGGGCCAGCGCGCCGACCAGCAGCGCCATGGCGAGGATGAACAGCCCCGCCACCGTCCGCCCGAAGCCGGTGCCGATCAGCCCCGCCACGAACAGCCCGCCCGTCACCAGGCAGACCGCGATGGCGCTGCCGGTGGCCAGCCCGATCGGGGTGTTGATGATCCGCATCCGCCGGTCGAGCAGGCGCAATTCCGGCACCGAGAGGCCGCGCGGCAGATCGGCGAACTTCTCCTCGATCCACCGCGCCCGATCCACCACGCGGGCGAGCCGCGTGGCGAACAGGTTGAGCAACAGCCCCAGCGCCGACAGCAGGAAGGCCGGGGCGACCGCGAGGCCGATGGTGTGGGCGATGGTCTCGGGCGGCAAGGCGGTCCTTTTCGGCGTCAGTCTTTTTCGGCCTCAGTCTTTTTCGGGCAGCGGCACGTTGAAGCCGTTCAACGTCATCGAGACGAGCGCGTAAAGCCCCACCAGATAGATCAGCTCGTTGGCGCCATGCTGGCCGAAGGCGGAGACGGCGATGCGATAGACCGGCTCCGGCAGCACGCCGCCATTCACCAGCGCGAAGGCGACGTCATAGCCGATGCCCTCCTCGCGGGTCAGCCCGTCGGGCCGCGAGCCGGAAACGAGCGTCGCGAGCGTGGCATCGTCCATCTCGTCTGTCTCGGCGACGGCGATATGGGCGTAGATCTCGTAGGCCGCGTCGAAATGCGCGCCCGTCACCAGGATCGCGACCTGCCGCACCCGGTCGGGCAGCGTCGCCTCCATGGTCATCGCCTTGGTCAGCTCCCAGATCGCGCCGCCGATGCGCGGTTCGTGGAGCCAGGGGTTCCACGGCCCCATCAGCGCCCCGGCCTCGGTGGTGCCCTCGGGCGCCACGGTGAGGAAGGCGTTGAAGTTGGAGCCGATGCCCTTCTTCATGTCGGCGTAGAGCGGCTTCTGGTCGTCGGTCAGGTCGGCGGGCGCGATGAGGGGGAGGCGCATGGGTACATCCTTCGCTTGAGGGTTACTCCCGTCCTCTCCTCCGGACCTGCGCCCGCCGTTGCGGCGGTGCGCCCTGTCTTCAACGTGTGGGGTCGTCAGCTCTCCAGCGTGGCGTCGAGCGTGATCTCGGCGTTGAGCAGCTTGGAGATGGGGCAGCCGCCCTTGGCTTCGGCGGCGATCCGATCGAACTCGCTCTGCGAGAGGCCGGGGATGCGCGCGGTCAGCGTCAGCGCCGATTTCGTCACCTTGAAGCCGTCGCCATCCTTGTCCAGCGTCACCGCCGCCTTGGTGTCGAGCGTGCCGTCCTCGTGGCCCGCCTTGGCCAGCGCGAAGCTCAGCGCCATGGTGAAGCAGGAGGCGTGGGCGGCGGCGACCAGCTCTTCCGGATTGGTGCCGGCCTCGTTCTCGAAGCGGGTGTTGAAGTCGTAGCGGGCGTCCGACAGCACGCCGGACTGGGTCGAGACGCGGCCCTTGCCGGCCTTGCCGAGGCCTTCGTAATGGGCGGAACCGGTGCGGATCATGGCAGTGTCTCCCGAATGCGTGTCAGGCCCCAACGTGCGAGGGCGGGGACGGTTCGATGCGTCCATCGCGCGCCGCCGCGCGTTGATCCTACAGCCACCCTAACCCCAGGAGAAGGCACCGCGATGACGGACGCCCACCCCCCGCACCACGAAAGCCACCCCAAGACCCACAAGGTGGAGCATGACGAGCACAGCGTCGGCAAGCCGCAGGCGAGCCCCAGGCTGAACGCCGTCGGCCTGCCCGAGCCCGAGACGGAGCAGCCCGTCGCCCGCCACCCCCATCCCGAGCGCCCGGCCGGCGAGCGGCAGGACGGCCCCGGCGCCGCGCCCCGTCGAGACGACCGCCACGACGCGGTTCCGGCGGGCTCGCTCCATGCCCGCCGCAAGGGTGCGGACCAGGGTGCTCCAGAGGAGCCTGACGCCGCGCACCGTGGCCACCCGGCGTTGTTCGCCACCGGCGAGGCGCATGGTTCGGGCGCCAGCGCGGGCGGCACCCGCCACGGCGCCCCGGAGGAACCCGCCACCGACAGCGCCGGCGGCGCGGGGCGCGAGGGCCAGCGCCCTCCCGGGAAGCGGGGGTAGGGCGGCGGGAGGCTGAGCTCCGGGCTCTGCGTTCCGGGCCTTTCCATAAACCCGTTCGTGCCGGGCGAAATCGGGATACGGGCTTCGCGCGCTGCGGTTGCCCTCGCGTCGCTCGACTTCGCTCGGGACGAACGGCGCGGTGCTTCCCACGATATCACCGTTCGTCCTGAGCGGTGCGGGGACGGGGCCCATATGCCGCATATACAGCCCGTTTTCCGACTTCGCTCAGGACGGACGGCGGGTTTGCTCCCACGCTTTGCTCCCCGCCATTCGCCCTGAGGCTGTCGAGGGGCTGCCCTTCCCCTGTTGCAATGGACAAAAGAGGGACGGGGCTTCCACACGCTCAGCCCGAACGGGATGAGTCCGCTCTGGCGCACAGGCGGGCCCACAGCCAATTGCATCCCACGCAATCCCACTTTACCAGTTTTCATTTGAAACGCTGCGACGCAGCAATACATCCGACGTATCAAACCGACACCCGGTCGGCCCCCTCGGAGAATTCCCATGCGTCATGCGCTTCTCGCCGTCCTGCTTGCTGCCGTCGCTACGCCCGCCTTTGCCGGCGGATTCGTCGCCGATGGCGAGCGTTACTCCTACACCGCCGTCCGCGACGCCCATGGCGACGTGGTGCTGAACGGCCAGGCCGGCGTCGATCCGTTCGCGCTGCGCGTCCATGGCAAGCGTGTCGACGGCACGATCGGCGTCTCGACGGTGTCCTTCACCATCTCGCCGGACACGCTGGCCCGCCTCGACGCCGAGGTGCCCGGCACCCAGCAGGCCGAGGCCGCCCCGGCGACGCTCGCCGCCAACTGATTTCGCCTCGCCTCGCCTCGCCCCGCCTCTCCGGAGGCCGGGGCGGAGCCTGTACCGCGTACCGCCCCGCGCTGGCTCGTCCGGCGCGGGGTTTTTAGCGGGTGGGTGCTTGAGAATTGGAGTGTTGGGCTCATTCGGCATTGATAACTTGGGCGACTGGCGCGTTACGGAGCCTTCCTCCTAACAGTTGACCCCACGGCACGGCACTATCGCGAGTTGCGAAAGCGGCGTTGAGGCGCACGGGCGTTAGGCGGAATAGGTGTCACCCCGGTTTTAGCTCCTAGACGAACTGAGGTCTGCGGCCTAGCATCCCCAGCGATCAGAGGAGCTTCTGAAATGGCCGACCCGCTCAATATTCGTCGACTGATAGATCGAATCACGAGCGGTGATATACGAATTCCAGCCTTTCAGAGAGACTTTGTATGGGAAACCGAGCAGGTCGCATTCCTTCTTGACAGTATCTACAAGGACTTCCCCATTGGCACAGTCATTTTGTGGAAAACTGATACAAGGTTGCCATCTGAGAAGGATTTAGGTGCATTTAAACTCCCTGAGCCGGCTAAAGGATCGTGCCCCGCGGGGTGGTGTAGCTTCGGCGGCGCGGCCGTAGCGATCTCCGGCTAAGCCGGGTTGATCACGCTGCCATGGCTGGCAACGTGATGATGGGGTTATCGCTCAGACCGGAGACGCTCTCAAGCGTCATGTAGCGGCATCGCTGGACGGACCATTCATCGTTCTGTTCCAGTAGGATAGCGCCAACGAGGCGGATGATCGCCTCTTCGTTGGGGAAGATTCCGACGACGTCGGTGCGGCGTTTGATCTCGCCATTGAGGCGCTCGATCGGGTTGTTGCTGTGCAGCTTGGTGCGATGCTGGGCGGGGAAGGTCATGTAAGCGAGTACGTCGTCCTCGGCGCTGTCCATTAGGGCCGCAAGCTTGGGTACGGTGGGCCTGAGCTGGTCGGCGACGCTGCGCCACTGCGCCTTGGCCGCTGCGTGAGTGTCCTGGGCAAAAGCGGTGGCGATGAACGCGGAGACGACACGACGTCCGCTCTTGCCCGCATGCGCCAGGGCGTTGCGCATGAAGTGAACCCGGCATCGCTGCCAGGTTGCGCTGAACACCTTCGCGACGGATGCCTTGATGCCCTCATGGGCATCGGAGATGACAAGCTTCACACCGCGCAGCCCCCGTTTGGCAAGGCTGCGAAGGAAGTCGATCCAGAAAACCTCAGCTTCGGAGTGACCGATTGCCATGCCGAGCACCTCGCGGCGGCCATCGTCGTTGACGCCCACGGCGATGGTGACGGCGACGGAGACGATCCGCCCATTTTGCCGGACTTTCAGATATGTCGCGTCTATCCAGAGATAAGGCCAGTCGCCTTCGATGGGCCGGTCGAGGAACGCCTTCACGCGGACGTCGATCTCTTCGCAAAGCCGGCTGACCTGGCTCTTGGAGATTCCGCTCATCCCCATGGCTTTGACTAGGTCATCGACCGAGCGGGTCGAGATGCCTTGGATATACGCCTCCTGGATCACAGCGGTCAGCGCCTTTTCGGCAAGGCGTCGCGGCTCCAGGAAGCCCGGGAAATAGCTTCCCTTGCGAAGCCTGGGGATGCGCAGTTCGACCGTGCCAGCACGCGTTTCCCAGTCGCGCTCGCGATAGCCGTTCCGCTGCGCGAGCCGCTCGGCGTCCTTCTCGCCATAGGCAGCGCCGGTTAGGCCGCCGACCTCGAGCTCCATCAGCCGCTTTGCGGCAAACCCAATCATGTCGCGCAGAAAATCGGCGTCTGGGCTCTTCCCGACCATCGCCTGAAGGTCCATCATATCATCGGTCATCGGTTGGTCCTCGCTTGAGGTGAGTGTTGCAACCCAACCTTATCCGAAGATGTCCGATGACCACCCGCGAACCTGCCCGGCCGCTACAGCGCTTGTGGATAGCGCGCGGCCGGGCAGCTTCGCTACCGTCGACCTACACCATGCCCCGGGACGCGACCGGCTAAAGATTACCCTGTGAATTATGTCCTTGATGGGCAGCAGAGATTGACCAGTATTTTTAGCACTTTCCAGACTGAGTTGGAGCCGCAGAGTGCTGATTGGGTAGATATATATTTTGATCTCAGATCGGCTGATAATATTCAAGAATCGTCATTTTTGGCTTTGCAGCCAGAAGAAGTTGATTCCAATAGACATTTCCCGGTTAAGATATTATTTGATATCGTTGCCTATAGAAAAGCAACTAGTAATTTAATGGAGGATGACCTTAAAAAGATCGACGACATGCAGTCTAGATTCAAAGAATATCTTATTCCAAACGAGACGTTTGAAACAAGTGATAGAAATAAGGTTGCCATTGTTTTTGAAAGAATTAATAGAGCTGGAACTCGTCTCGATGTTTTCGAATTGTTATCTGCATGGAGTTGGTCGGAGGATTTTGACCTAGTTAAAAAATTTTCTGAGTTGAAGGAAAATATAGCAAGTCACGGATTCGATGATCTTGTTGAAGACAAAGACCTTCAACTTCGGATTTGCGCTGGTGTTATTACAGGAGAAACATCTCCAAGTAAAATACTCGACCTGCAAGGGGAGGATATTCGGAATCAATTCACTAAAATTGAAAAAGGTATTCTGGGTGCGATAGATTTTCTAAATCGAGAGATTGGAGTGAAGCATTTTAGAATGATACCTTTCCCGGGTATTCTTGTTCCTCTGAGTTGCTTTTTTGCTACGACTCTTGCGGATGGAATTAACTACAGCCAACATCAAAAGGAATCGCTTCTCAAGTGGTTCTGGCGATCGGTTTTCAGCAGGCGGTTTTCTTCTGACGTGAACGAACGTCAAGCGGTCGATATTGCAGAAATGAATAAACTGCGTCAGGATTCCAGCTATATAATAAAGTTGCCTCGGGCTGAGGTAAAAGTTGATTTCGCAAAGGGGAATTTTGCGGCCGGTAATGCAAATTCAAAAAGTCTTATCTTGATGCTTAGTGCTCGAACTCCGCACTCATTTTGGAGTGGAGCAAAAATTGTAATTACCCAGGCCTTGGATTGATTGAATTCAGGCGGCGCCAAGGGTTGCTGATATAGCGCCAAAGATGTTGGCGCCCGGGGTCAGACGGGCTGTGTCGACGACGGTTCGGACGTCGGCTTC